>JACCDO010985567.1_pt1 | contig 14987 bp, 13 predicted proteins | sample 7446101 | NCBI WGS metagenome assembly JACCDO01 (sample SAMN15323440, study PRJNA562643) | freshwater metagenome | isolation source: river surface water | place: USA:Blue River Watershed | collected 2017-08-16
TATATATATACATACAAATAATATATTATGGCACAATTAAAAGAATCCCTATCTACTGAAGTTTTAGATAGTATCAAATCAAAAAGAGATGAAATATCTAATTTAGTAATGGAATTAGGACAATTAACTCTTAAAAAAAGAGAACTTAAAAATGAGGTATCAAGACTAGAAGAAATTGAATCAGCAATCGAAAGTAGATTTGATGAAATTAATAGTGAAATGACAGATATTTTAAAAGAATTAGAGGCTAAGTATTCTAAGGGTGAAATTGACTTAAACGAAGGTGTAGTCTATTACGAATCGGCAGATTAAAATAAATTTGGTACTTTCAAAATTATTTTGTATCTTTGTTACAATTAATAAAATATGTCCAAAAAGAAGTTACTTTATATTGCTCCTCATTTATCTACTGGAGGGCAACCACAATACCTATATAAACAGGTAAAGCATTTTATAGAAGATTTTAATATTCAAGTTGTTGAAATAAACAATAGTGGTGGTAATGCTTTTGTAGTTCAAAAAAATAGAATTAAATCATTAGTAGAAGTTCATACACTAGGAGATGATAAATCCAAAATATTGAATATAATAAACGAATTCAAACCGGATATTATACACTTTCAAGAAATACCACAATTTGATTTAGCTCCTTTTATTTTAGACCAAATTTTTACAAAAGATAGAAACTATTTTATAGTTGCATCAACGCATGGTTCATTTACAAACCCATCGGATATTGTATATCATCCTGATAGATATGTTTTAGTATCCGAATGGAGTAGACAAAAGTTTGAAGACACTGGTGTTGAAACTATGTTATGGGAATATCCAATCGAAGAATATAAGTTTGATAAAGAAGCTGCACAAAAAGAATTAGGTTTTGAATCGGATTGGAAACACGTTTTAAATGTTGGATTATTTGCACCTGGTAAAAATCAAGGTGAGATATTTGCATTAGCAACTCAATTAGAAAAATACAAAATTAAATTTCACTTTGTAGGAAATCAAGCTGGAAACTTTGAACACTATTGGGCACCATTGATGAAACACAAACCTGAAAATTGTGTTATATGGGGAGAACGTAATGATGTTGATACCTTCTACGCAGCAAGTGATATGTTTTATTTTAGTTCAAAGTTGGAATTAAATCCACTTTCAATTAAAGAGGCTTTAAGTTATAAATTACCTTCTATATTCAGAAAATTACATACATACTTAGATACCTATGATAATAATCCATTGGTAACTTATATTGATGAAGATTTAAAAGCAACAAAGAAAATTATATTAGATACACTTAAACCTGAGTTTAGTGAAATTCCTGGTTGGTTTGCGTATGATGGATTATATAATGAATTTGTTGAAGAAGCAAAGGATGGTGATACTTTTGTTGAAGTTGGTACTTGGTTTGGTAAATCAACAAACTATTTAGTAAACAAAATAAAAGAATCTAAAAAAGATATTAAGTTTGTAACTATTGATACGTTTAAGGGAACTGATGATGAAGAACTACATCAAAATATAGTTAAAGCATTTAATGGGGATATATTTTATGAATTTATAGATAATACAGTTTTATCAAACAATTACAATAAATTTGAAATAATTAAAGATACATCACATAATGCAGCTAATCAATTTTCAAATTCAAGTATTGACTATATAATGTTAGATGCTGGGCACAGTTACGAAGATGTAAGTAATGATATTCGTTTGTGGTATAATAAGATAAAACCTGGCGGAACTATTAGTGGTGATGATTATGGTGGAAGTTTTTTCCCTGGCGTTACTAGAGCGGTTAATGAATTCTTTTATGACCAATGTACAATTGGATTTAGAAATTGGAGAAAGAAAAAGCCTCGTATTCAAGTAAAGCATTTATTGACTAGACCGGATGATATGAGAGAGATGGTTAGTATTCAATCACTTAAGCAATTAGAAAAATATGGTATTGTTTACGAACAAATGATAAATGAAGTGTACGAAGGATTAGCACCTGCTGAAAATTGTAGAAGACCTGAGCATATAAGTAAAGATAATAAGCCGGGTGAATTATGGCCTGGTGCTGGTTTGGGTTGGATGACAGGTAGACACTATGGTTGTTACTTAGCACATAGAGGTGCATTAGAAACAATGGATACTGAAAATTTTGATTACACTTTAATATTTGAAGCAGATGCATTTATCTATACAGGTTTGGAAGAATTTGTTGAGATAGTACATAGAGCATGTTTCTTATCAGAAAGAGATAATGTACCATTCATTTCATTTGCAGATAATCCATCAAGAGAAAAAGAAAAAATAGATAATTTATTTTCAAAGACGGCATTTAATCAGGATTTAGCACATTGTTATTTAATTCCAAATAGAGAAAAGCAATGGTGGATGGATAGGTTAGTAGATTGTGGATGGGATGTTGGTGACCTTTGGTTTAATCACGTTTTTTATAATCATCCAAGACCACGTTATACAACAAACAAAATGTATAGTAAACAAGCGGAAGGATATTCATTATTGGATTTAACAGTTAAAACTTGGAATACATGATATACGATAATTTAAAAAAGAATACAAATCCAATTATAAATGTTGATAACAAAGTAATTATTAATTTTGTAAGAGGTGCATTTTTGGAAATAAAAGGAAGTAAAAAAGCAGAATATAAAGTTCAATTTATTGACAATAAAACAGGTCAAATTAAATTTTCATCTACAATAGGAAATAATTGTTGGTGTAAGTGTAATATTGAATATTTTATAGAATGGAAAATTGTAATTTATGAAAATGGTAAATTATGGTATGAGTACATTTATAATCCAGCTGGCAAAAGAGTTTATATTTCATTAGATTCTAAAGCATTGGGTGATTCATTATCTTGGTTTCCATATGTGGAAGAATTTAGAAAAAAACATAATTGTAAAGTAGTAACATCTACATTTATGAATGATATGTTCCAAGACCAATATCCAAATATTGAATTTGTTACTCCTGGTACGAATGTTACGGACTTGTACGCTATGTATAGTGTTGGTTTATTTTATAATGAAGATAGTAATATAAATGTTTTGAAAAATCCAACAGACCCAAAATATCAAACAATGCAAAAAATGTGTACTGATATACTTGGATTGGATTTTGAAGAAATAAGACCTAAAATTAAACAAAGAAAACCATATATAGACCCAAATCTTAAACAAGTTTGTATTGGTGTATTTGGTACTGCTCAATCTAAATTTTGGAATAATCCTACTGGTTGGCAAGATGTTGTTGATTGGCTAACTAATAGAGGGTACGTTGTAAAACTATTATCAAAAGAAGGTGATGATTATATGGGAAATAAATTACCGAAAGGAATAGTAAAACATCCCGATGGTCCATTGGAATTGGTAATGGATGAAATGTTAAAATCCAAAGCATTTATTGGTATTGGTAGTGGATTGAGTTGGTTAAGTTGGAGTTTAAATGTTCCTACTGTATTGATTAGTGGATTCTCATATGATTGGGCAGAGATGAAAGATTGTTATAGAATAGGTGCACCAAAAGGAAAATGTGAAGGATGTTTTAATAGGGTTAGATTGGATCCTGGTGACTGGAATTGGTGTCCAGACCATAAAGGAACTGAAAGACAGTTTGAATGTACAAAATCAATCACATCAGAAATGGTAATAAAAGAATTAGAAAAATTCTTATAAAAAAGAAAAAAAACATATACTTATATATATAAACAATAAAAAACATAATTATGGCAGGATTAGATAACATTCCACAAAAGCAAACAATTGAAGTTGAAACTGTAAAGTTGGATGAAACTGTATTTAAAAATATAACAGATTTAAATCAAAAATCTGCTAATATTATTACTGATTTCGGACAAATTTACATCAGAAAAAGAGAAATACAAGAAGAATTAGTTAGCTTGGATGACTTTTTATTAAAAGGTGAAGAAGAACTTAAATCTATTAGTTCTCAATTAAAAGAGATGATTGATGCATTGGATGATAAATATCCACAAGGTAGAATCAATATCCAAGATGGTACTATCCAATACCAACCAGGAGCACCTACTAGAAAGCAACTTGCTGAGCAACAGGCACAACCTAGTGGTATGAAAGTAACAAAACAATAATATCGAATATTTATATAGCAAGAACTATATAATGAACGAATTATCAAATTTTTTAATAGAAACAATATTGGGAGAAGCGGCTCAAATGGACAAAGTAGTTGTTGTCTATTCAGGCCGCTTTCAACCATTTCATAAGGGACATTACGCAACTTATGAAAACTTAGTACGCAAATTCGGTAAAGATAGTGTATATATCGGAACTTCTAATGTTACCGATTCAAAGAAATCTCCATTTAATTTTAAGGAAAAGAAAGTAATAATGACAACTATGTTTGGTATTCCATCAAACAAAATTGTTAATATTAAAAATCCATATGCGCCTGAAGAAATACTAAAAAAGTATGATTCGGATACAACTGGTTTAATTGTAGTTGTTGGTGAAAAAGACCAAAATAGATTGGGTGGTAAATATTTTACTCCATATAAAGGTAAAATTGAAGCAGGTTATTTGGATAAGGGATATGTTTACGCATCACCTGCCCAATCAAATCCTATTAGTGGTACTGATGTTCGTTATTGGTTAAGTGCTGGTAGTGAAGCTGAAAGAAAAAAGAATTTTACAAAAGCGTATCCAAAGTTTGATAATCAGATATTCAAATTAATTACTCTTAAATTAAAAAGCTTAAAAGAGTGTATCAATGAAGAAATAAAATTAAATGTAAAAGTTGGCGATACTCTATTGATGGGTAAATTCAAAAACAAAAAAGTAGTTGTTAAATCAATAGGTGAAGATGAGTGGGGAATGCCAACAATTAATGGTAAGAAGGCAGTAACATTCAGAATACCTAAAAAAGAAAATTTAAAAGAAGTTGCATCTAATGGTGGATTTAGTGGAACAGCTGAACCCGATACATCGTTTACCGCAGATGGTCAAAAGAGAATATTGAATAAAGCTAAACCTGAAAATTGGTATAAGCAAGGTGGTTATCTTCAAATAGAAGAACCAAAAGCAGATACGATGAGAGGTAGGGGGAAATCAAAAGATACCGAAACTCAATTTAGAAAAGCATATTATAAACTTAAAAACGTAACTCAAAGTACATTAAACCCAGCAGATGACCCACATACTGTTGAAGATTGGCAAGAAACTGATAGAAACAAACCATTGAAAAAACCTAAAAGATTTTGGGAATTGCCTGATAATCAAAAAAATACAATTATATCAAAAGAAGATATTAAAGAAATAGTTTCGGATTTTGATTCTATATTAGATGAAATGGGATTGCCGGGTGGAGCTGGTGTTGGTTTGAGTTTGCCCGGTGGATATATTAATGGTGCACCAAAAGCTGATGATGTTAAAAAAGTTAGTAAAAAACTTAACAACAAAGGTATGAGTGGATATGAGGAGATTGATGAAGATAAAATTCCTGGTGGTTTGGCAAATGGTAAAACGTTAATTGATTTGGCTAAAAAGTATGATGAGAACGGATACTATGACCCAAAACAATATGCAGCAGAATATATCAAACCTAAATTAATGCAGGGTATTAAAGTTGAAATGGAGCATACAACTGATGTTCGTATTGCAACTGAAATAGCTATGGACCATTTATGGGAAGATATTAACTATTATGAAAAATTAGCTAAAATAGAAAAATCAACAAATGAAGGTTTAATTTTAGAAGGTGGAGCTTATGGACATATGAACCATCCATTTGATATTGAAATGAATCTTACATTTGGTGACCTTAAACAAATCGTAGTAAGGGCACTTAATGGTGATTTAGAATTAGCAAGAGAAAAGACCGATGGACAGGCATTAGCAGTAAGTTGGGTAAATGGTAGATTAGTTGCAGCTCGTAACAAATCACACCTAAAAAACAAAGGAGCTGGTGCTATGACAATAGGACAGGTGGCAGATAAGTTTGCAAATAGAGGTGGATTGACTGATGCATACAACTTTGCTATGAAAGATTTATCTGCAGCAATTGCAGCTCTATCTGAACCTCAACGTAAGAAGATATTTAAGGATGGTAGTTCGTTTATGAATTTGGAAGTAATATATCCAACTTCTGTAAATGTAATTCCTTATAATCAGCCTTTGTTAGTATTTCATGGTACGTTTGATTATGATATTGATGGTAACATTGTAGGTGAGAATCAGCAAGCGGCATCTATATTAGGTGGAATGATTAAGCAAGTAAATGCGCATGTACAATCTAAGTACACAATACAAGGACCGCCAATTAATAAACTTCCTAAATCAGAACATCTTTCTAAATTGCAAGGAAAATATTTAGGAATGATTTCTAAATTACAATCTGAATTTGGATTGCATGATTCTGATGGTGTGGCGGATTATCACCAAGCATGGTGGACTAAGTTTGTAGAAAAAAATGCAAAGAAATTAGATACACAAGAAAAAATAGGATTAATAAAAAGATGGGCATTTGGCGATAAAGCATTTAGAATTGCAACAATACAAGACGCTAAATTGAGAGCTTGGGCTGAACAAACTGATAAGCAAGACCAACAAAAGATATCAAAACAAAACCTAATGAGGTTTGAGGAGATATTCTTAGGAGTTGGTGCAGATGTATTATCATTTATGGAATCAGTACTTACAGCAAACCCTGATAGTGCCAAAAGACAAATGGTATCTCGTTTAGAATCTACAATTCAACAAGTAAAAGCAAGTGGTGACCCTAAGAAGATTGCAAAATTAAAATTAGAGTTACAAAGACTTAATGCACTTGGTGGATTTGAAAAGATTGTACCAAACGAAGGTATTGTATTTGTCTATGGAGGTAACACATATAAATTAACAGGTGCATTCGCACCCCTAAATCAAATTTTAGGTATTTTCTTCGATAAATAATTGTTTTTTGGATTTTGATATACTTATATATACAAATATATCATAAGTAATATGGCAAAGGAATTCAATAAAAAGTTTATGCACCCAACCCGTAGAAAGTTGGTGGATATGGTATTGACCGGTGGTGAGTATGAAAAAAACACACAAATATCATTTTCTGGTGCAGATAAAGAAGTAATAAAACGTAAAGTTGGCGAAAGATGGACAGACGAGAATGGAAAGTCTTGGGAGCAGTATGAGGGTGGTAAGATAGAATTTTCAGAATTAGGTGATATTATGGCTGAGACTAGAGCTTACTTAGATAAGTTGAATAGCTGTAAATCTGATAATTGTAAAACAATCAAAATAGGTAGAGTTGATAAGAAATTAATATCTAAAACTGGATATTGTTTACATTGCCTTACATTAAGAGAAGCTCAGATAAAATTGGATGGATTGTGGGAAGCATATGAAGATTATAAAGTATATTCTAATATGATAGCATATGGTAATGATGTTGTTTCTCAATTTAAACAAGCTTATAGAGATGCAAAGCAAACATACGAAGTAGTTCAAGAAGATGGTAAGATTGAAACTTGGAGTATGGAAAGAGATGTGGAAGAACTTAAAGCAGAAATTCTTTTGGAGATTGTTAAATTCGAAGGTGAAATTGAACAAGCCACAAAACTAAGAAATGAGGCTTACGAAAAATTAAAAGATAAAAATTACGATTTAGTAAGACCACTTAATGACTAGTATGAGTACAGGTATAACACAAAAGAAATCTTTAAAAGAGATTATTGCAGAAGAATACAAAAAGTGTGCGGTAGACCCGATTCATTTTATGAAGAAGTATTGTATGATTCAGCATCCGGTGAGAGGTAAGATACCATTTCACCTTTTCCCATTTCAGGAAAAAACTTTAACTGAATTTGCAGGGAATCGTTTTAATATAGTACTTAAATCACGTCAAACTGGTATATCAACCCTATCGGCTGGATACGCACTTTGGAAAATGATATTTAATTCAGATTTCAACGTATTGGTTATTGCAACAAAGCAAGATGTAGCAAAGAACTTAGTAACAAAGGTAAGAGTAATGCATGAATTACTTCCTAGTTGGCTTAAGAACGGGTCTATGGAAGATAATAAACTTTCCCTTCGATTAACAAATGGTTCTCAAATTAAGGCTATTGCTTCTTCTCCTGATGCAGGACGTTCTGAAGCCTTATCACTTCTAATATTTGATGAGGCCGCCTTCATTGATGATATTGATGAGATTTGGGTGGCAGCTCAATCTACCCTTTCAACGGGTGGTAGTTGTATTGCATTATCTACTCCTAATGGTGTGGGTAATTGGTTTCACCAAACTTGGTTAGGAGCTGAGGAGAGTAGAAATCCATTCAATACAATCAGATTGCATTGGACAGTACACCCTGAGAGAGACCAAAAATGGAGAGACCAGCAAGAAGAATTATTAGGTGCAAAGAAAGCAGCGCAAGAATGCGATTGTGACTTTGTATCTTCTGGTGAAACGGTGATTGAACCCGAAACCTTAATGTTTTATAAAGAAACATACATTCAGGACCCAATAGAGAAAGGTGGATTTGATGGAAACCTTTGGAAATGGGAACATCCTGATTATAACAAATCATATATGGTGGTTGCCGATGTGGCTAGAGGTGATGGAGCCGATTATTCCACTTGTCACGTCTTCGATATAGTAACAGCAACTCAAGTAGCAGAATACAAAGGTAAAGTTGATACAAAAGATTTTGGAAACTTTTTAGTAGCACTTTCAACGGAATATAATGATGCTTTACTTGTTGTGGAGAACGCAAATATTGGATGGGCAGCAATTCAACAAGTAATTGATAGAGGATACAAAAACTTATTCTATATGAGTAAGGATTTAAAATATATTGATGTAGAGAATCAAATGACAAATAGATATAGAGCTGAGGATAGAGGATTAGTAGCTGGTTTTTCAACTACTTCTAAGACTAGACCTTTAATTATATCTAAATTAACTGATTATTTTAGAGAAAAATCGGTTGTGGTTCGTTCTACTCGTTTAATAGATGAGTTATTTACATTTATCTATATGAATGGTAGAGCTGAAGCTATGAAGGGTTATAATGATGACTTGGTAATGGCATTTTCTATTGGATTATGGGTTAGAGATACTGCGCTTCGTTTAAGACAAGAAGGAATTGATTTAACCAAAAGTGCGGTGGGTGGTATTACTTCAAACACCTATAATGGTATATATGGTGGGGGTAATTCTATGGATGATAACCCTTGGAAAATGAGAGTTGGTGATAATTTTGAAGATTTATCCCAATGGTTATAGTGTTTTGATATTTTACGATATTTATGTTATATAATGTCAAAATAGAAATTCTATGATTAAACTCAAATCAATCCTTAATGAAGATGAATATGTAGATAATGCATATTCTAAAGGAGATACACCAACCGATAACCCAATTGATGATTATGATGAATTGGATGTAGAGCAAGAAGATATGGATGATTTCATATCATATCTTAAATCATATTCAGATGAACTTTTAGAAGCAAATTGTAATTGCGTTTATGAAGCTGAATATCAGGGTAGAGAAGTGAAGTTAGGAAAACCAATGGCTGGTGATGTAAAAAAGTTTAAAGTATATGTTAAGAACCCAAAAACAGGAAAGGTAATTAAAGTAAACTTTGGACAGAAAGGAGTAAAAATTAAGAAAAATAATCCTGGTAAAAGGGCTAATTTTAGAGCAAGACACAATTGTGATAATCCGGGTCCTAGAACAAAAGCAAGATATTGGTCTTGTAGAAAATGGTAATAAATTATGGCAGAACAAGAAATAGATGATAGAAGTTTTTTTGGTAGGTTAAAGAAATTATTTTCAACCCAAGCAATTGTAACCGTTGATAAGGATGGTAAACGTAGGGTTGTTGATACTGATGACCGCCAAATGAATACAAACTTCGTAAATCTTAGAGATAGATATACAAAGTTACAAAGGTCTTACTACGAAACTCAACAGGGTGCTCAATCAATGGCATACCACCAAGTTCGTAGAGAATTATTCAGAGATTATGATGCTATGGATAATGACCCTATTATAGCATCGGCATTGGATATATACGCTGATGAATCTACAACTAAAAATGAATATGGTGATGTATTGGCAATTAAATCATCAAACGAAAATGTAAGTGCAATACTTCATAATTTATTTTATGATGTTATTAATATAGAATTCAACTTATGGCCTTGGGTAAGAAACTTGGTAAAATATGGTGATTTCTTCTTAGCATTAGAAATAGCAGAAGGTAAAGGTATTATAAATGTAACTCCATATTCTGTATATAATACTGAAAGATTGGAAGGTACTGACCCTGCTAATCAAAACTATGTTAAGTTTAAGGTTGAATTAGATAGATTTGGTAAGAAGGAATATGAGAACTATGAAATGGCTCACTTCCGTTTATTATCAGATACAAACTTCCTACCATATGGTAAGGCTATGATTGAAAATGGTCGTAGAGTTTGGAAACAATTATCACTTATGGAAGATGCGATGTTAATCCATCGTATTATGAGAGCACCTGAAAAGAGAGTGTTCAAAATTGATATTGGTAATATTAACCCGCAAGAGGTTGATAACTATATGCAAAAGATTATCAACAAAATGAAGAAAACTCCATTTGTTGATAAAAATAGTGGTGACTATAACTTAAAATACAATATTCAGAATCTTACTGAAGATTTCTTCTTACCTGTTAGAGGTGGGGATAGTGGTACATCAATTGAAAACTTGCAAGGATTGGAATATGCAGCAGTTGAAGATATTGATTACTTAAAAGCTAAACTATTTGCAGCATTGAAAGTACCAAAGGCTTACTTATCTTATGATGAGAATGTTAATGGTAAAGCTACATTAGCTGCAGAAGATGTTCGTTTTGCTAGAACTATTGAAAGAATTCAAAGAACAATTGTTAGTGAATTATATAAGATTGCAATTGTACACTTAGCATCTCAAGGTATTGATGATGCTGAAATGACAAACTTCCAACTTACTTTAACCAACTCATCTACAATATATGAGCAAGAGAAAGTAAACTTATGGAGTGAAAAAGTTAGATTAGCAACTGATATCAAAGGAATGAATATGTTATCTACCGATTGGGTATATCATAACGTATTTAGTATGAGTGAGGATGAAATGGATATGGAGAGAGCTAAAATGGTATTAGACCTTAAAGATAGATTTAGATATAATTCAATTGAACAGCAAGGAGAAGACCCTGCTAATCCACCACAACAACAAAATGTGGAAGAAGAAATTGAAAAGATGAAGCAGGAAATTGTAGATAGTAAGGGTGGTAGACCAAGGGAGGGAAACACATATGGTAAAGATAAACATCCATATGGTAGAGACCCATTGGGAAATAAAGAAAATGAGAAAGAACGTAAAAGAGATACTCGTTCAATCGAATCAAGTAAAAAATTAGCAAGAGAATATATAAACGGAATTTCAGCAAAAAAGAGGATTTTGAGTGAGAAAACTGAAAAATCAGACCTTTTGGATGAAAATAACCTGTTAGATGACAGTAAATTTTAATAAACATTAAAAAGTTTATATTTATATGTGTTAGTTTATAGATATAGGTTAAATTATAGGGAAATAAATGAAAAAAATAAAACATTCTAAGGTTAAGAATACCGGAGTGTTATTTGAGCTTTTAGTAAGACAAATAACATTGGAAGTACTTAATGGCGATAAAACGGAGAACGCAAAAAATATTGTAAAGGAATTCTTTGCATCTGGTACGGAATTAAATAAAGAATTACGTCTTTATGATTTACTATTAAAAGAAAAGTATAATTCTGAAAGTAAGGCAGAGATGTTTGTTGATACGGTATCACAAGCACACTCTAAATTAAACGAAGGTAAACTTGCAAAAGAAAAATATAATCTTATTAAGCAAATTAATGAGAAATTTGAATTAGAGCAATTTCTTTCATCTCCAATAACTAATTATAAAGTATTAGCATCTATATACAAAGTTTTTGAATCTAAAAAATCTGAAAACTATGATATCAAAGATGTATTTAATTCAAAGGTAACCTTAATTGAAAATATTATAGCTAGACCATCTACTAAAACTAACAAAATAGAAGATACTAAATTAATTGAATCCTATAAACAACAAGACAAAGACCTACGTTTATTAACCTATAAAATACTTGTTGAGACTTTCAATAAAAAATACACTAACTTAGATAGTAATCAAAAGAATTTGTTAAAAGAATATATTAACAATATTTCAAATACATCTAAATTTAAAGACTATCTTTCAGTAGAGTTACCAAAAATTGTAGCTGAATTAAAATCAATTAAAGCTAAAATTCAAGATAAAGTAACAACTATTAAATTATCTGAAACTATTTCTATTCTAGAAAAAATGAAAATAGGTAAAAGTATAACTGATGGACAAGTTTCATCTATTATGCTTTCATATGAATTAATTAAAGAATTAAAATCTAAATTAAAATAATGGAAGCTAGATTAAAAGAAATAATCAGACAGGTAGTTAGAGAAATTCAATCTGAAAAAGAATTGGAAGAAATGTCTGTAACTGGTAATGTAGCTGGATATGATACACCTGCTGCATTTTCTAAGCCTGGTCAAACTGCAAAGAAAAATAAAAGATTGGCTAACGTAAGTGGTGGTGAGGTAGTTGATGATTTAGAAGAAGCAAAAGATTGGTTAAAAAACGATGTTCCTGCAAATTCTAAAAAACCATTACAAATTAAACCAACTGCAACTGATTGTAGCGATTCTGGCGAAATTGCAGATAAGAGTGGTATGATATTAGCAAAGGATGATGATGAGGCTAGCTTAAACGAAAATCGTTGGTTAGCAATTAAAAAAGAAGATAGTTCTCCTAAAGCTAAAATGAGTAAAGGTATTACATCTATTAAACAACAATTAGGCGAAGTTGAGAAATTTGTTAATTGGTATTCTAAGATAAAAAATGAGAATGGAGTTAAAAAAGATGATTACTATAAAAGAACTCACAAAAATTTACATAAAATAAAAGAAAGATTAATGAATCTTTCAGAAAAAATTAGAACTTTATAATATGCCAGCACAATCGAAAGCACAACAAAGATTTATGGGTATGGTTCATGCAGTACAAAAAGGAGACATGGAAGCCCCATCAAAGGAAGTTGAAAAAGCAGCAGATAGTATGACTAAAAAAGCAGCTAAAGATTTCGCATCTACATCGCATAAAGGTCTACCAAATAAAAAAGAAAGTATGAAAATCACTAAAGAAAGACTAAAAGAATTAGTTAAGGAAGTAATGATTGAAGAATCAGAATATCAAGAATTTTTCCAAAAGGCTTTAGATAAGGCAGGTAAGGATATTAATTCTATGTCAGATGATGAGAAAAAAGAATTCTTTAACAAAATTGATACAGCTTGGAATGGTAAGGGCGAAAAAAATGAAGGTAACGCCTTTGGAGCAGCAGTTTCTAAAGCAAAGCAAGAGGGTGATGATGAATTTGAAGTTGATGGAGAAAAATACAAAACTGAAGATATATCAGCAGAATTACCAAAAGCAACAATACCATCTGCGGTTAAACAAAAATTAGGAATGGCTATTGATAAAATTAAAGATGCCAAACTTAATAATATTCAAAAATTACAATTAGTAGCACAGGTAGTTGATAGTTTGGGAATTGATAAATCTCAATTGGGTACAATGGCTTCTAAAATTAGAAGTAAAATGGAAGGTACTCAGAATGAACTTACTTTTAGAACTGGAAAAGCTGCACAAGCATATAAAGCTAAGCATAAGTTAAGACCTGGTACTAAGGTAACTATACGTGGAATTAAAATGCCAAACGGACATTCAAAAAAATAAGAATACAAAATGAAATCACTCTTAATAGAAACAAACCTATTCGAAGGTAAGGTAAAAGAAGATGAAGGAGGAAGAACCTTAGTAAAAGGTATTCTACAAAGAGCATCTGCGGAAAACCAAAATGGTAGAGTATATCCAAAAGAAATCTTAATGAGAGAAGCTAAAAAATATGAAGTTCTTATTAAGGAGCGTAGAGCATTGGGTGAATTAGACCATCCAGATTCTACTGTAATTAATTTAAAGAACGTATCTCACAACGTAAGAGAAATTCATTGGGAAGGCGATGACCTTTGTGGTACAGTAGAAATCCTACCAACACCATCTGGTAATATCTTAAAAGAATTATTAAAAGCTGGAATCTTATTAGGTATCTCATCAAGAGGTATGGGTTCGGTAACTAATATCGGAGAAGGTAAGGTAAAGGTGCAGGATGATTTTGAATTGATTGGTTGGGATTTTGTATCTAACCCGTCTACACATGGTGCATTTATGGTACCTGTAAACGAATCTGTTAATAGAGGTTTACAACAAATAGGAACTGATGTTTGTGGTGAGTACTGCAAAGCACAGGATTTAATGAGAGAAATAATAACTGAAATAGCATAATAATGGCAAAGAATTTCGACATATACGATTATGTACACAACAATAAGATAACCTTAAAAGTTGATGGACCAAAAGGAACAACTGTAGCTAAACCTTACAATGATATCCGTAAAACTAACTTGAAAGAAGTAAAGATAGTTAATGGTAAGTTCAGCATAGCTGAAAACTTAGAAGATAGAAAATTATCTACTGAAGTTAAAAAACACTTTTTAGAAATCATTTCTACTTACAACACTTTCCAAGACCAAATGAAAAGACAATCTGATATGACTGAGGTTGCAAACACATTAGGTGCTATTGTTGAGGCTGCAAAAGAAATGACCCTAAGAGAGAGTGGTGATTGGTTTGATGCAGTAACTGTAAAAAGAAATATGCAAGAATTAGATAAGATGGGTAAATCATTCGATAAATTTGCTATGGAAGCAAAAGCAATGGATGAGAGATTACATTCTTTATATGAAGATATGGGTCACATCTTAAATCGTTACTATGAGATTGCAGATATCAGCACTGATACAA
>JACCDO010737339.1_pt1 | contig 14980 bp, 16 predicted proteins | sample 7446101 | NCBI WGS metagenome assembly JACCDO01 (sample SAMN15323440, study PRJNA562643) | freshwater metagenome | isolation source: river surface water | place: USA:Blue River Watershed | collected 2017-08-16
ACCTGAAGCACCTGAAGCACCTGAAGCACCTGAAGCACCTGAAGCACCTGAAGCACCTGAAGCACCTGAAGCACCTGAAGCACCTGAAGCACCTGAAGCAAATGAGACATCTAATACATCTGATGCAACTGAAGGTACTAAGACACCTGAAACACCTACTGTATCTGTAGCAAAAGGTGGCCGAAGACATAGAACTCCCCGTAGACGCCGTACATCTCGTAAATCCTACAAAAGATCTGGATCTGCGAATAAATCAAAAACATCATAATAAGCGAGGAAGTAAATAGAGGATGTCTGAACAGGCAGTAAAAATGGTAGAGAGTATATCCAATGTTCTCTCTCCCAAACAATTGGAGTATGCAGGATGGGAGTCTGCATGGACGGGAAATATGATTCGGTTTGGAATCATAACTGCCCTCCTTGTTGGTGCTTGTGTTGCACTTATTACAACATTTACAGTTATTGGTATATCCAATGATTGGTCCCGGCAACGTTGCTCTCCACTATTTATGCCATTTGCTGAATTATTTGGATATGATGCCGGTGAAAATTTCAAGTTTTGTATAACCAGTATGATGCAAAGTCAATCCAGTGAGTTTTTTAGCCCGCTGTATAGTTTAATGGGCGAATATGGAACTTCGATTGGGACTGTTATTGACACAATCAATGGATTTCGAGAGAATCTCGGTATATTCAAATTATCCACAAACCAGTATTTCAAAAATGTGGCAGCAACAATACAATCCGTACTTTTTCAAGTACGCCTTACATTTATGAAAATGCAAACACTCATGGGACGTGTGTATGGAACCTTTTACTCAATTATTTGGATGGGGACGTCCGCAATCACTGCCGGCTTATCTTTGTCAGACAATAGTCTAGTAAACTTCATGTTTGATTTCTGTTTTCATCCCAAAACAAAGGTGCGATTATCCGATGGATCTGAACGAACTCTGGATTCTCTTTTGATTGGGAATACACTCGAAGGAGGTGTGAAGATAACATCACTTCTACGTCTAACAGGTCGGCAAACGCCTATGGTCCGTATTGATTCCGATATACTTAGTGCATCCCACATGATACACCATGAAGGTGTGTGGAAACCTGCCAGTCAGCATCCCAATGCCCGCCCTACAGAATCAATCCCTGAATTGGTATGCTTAAATGTAGAAGGCCATGTTTTTTCTCTGGCATCAGGTCTCCGTGTAGCAGACTACGACGAATCCTCCAATCCAATTGTGGAAAACGAGGTCCAGTCCATGGCCGAAAAGGCATTGAATGGAGAAGAATCACCGCCTACAGTTCGTCCCTCCTATACTCTTGGATTCGATTGGAACTCGTTGATTCAAATGGCGGATGGATCCTGGAAATCCGCGGATGAAATCAAGTTAGGAGATCGAATTGTAGGAAACCAGGAAATTTTAGGCATAGTAGAAGAGCTTTCGAATAGTATGTTGTATCATGATATTGCTCTAGCTCCCAGTCAACTCATTTACGTAGATGGACTTTGGCAACGTGCAGGATCTCTTGGACTTCCTACATCCACTCCTTCTCTCCTACGACAATTCATAACGGATCGTTCTGGTCCTATTGCTATTCGCAAATCAGTAGATCTTTGGGTACGCGATTATCGTGAAGCCCCCATTCCAGAAATGGAGGATCCTTACCTGGCTGCACTTGCAAAAAAATGAAACTGCATTTATGTATTAAGTAATGAAGTACTGTTTCAGTGTTTCATTCCTTTCCGTCATGATTTCCATTCTGAATCCCTCCGATATCCAGGTCAAGCATTCAGGTGAGTATGTAGGTATCCGTATCCTACCCGCTGCTCGTCAAGAATCCCATTCCTATCATATTGCTCTCCTCATTGATACAAGTGGAAGTATGAACAATGAGAATCGACTGAAAACGGTTCAGCGGACACTCCACCTTCTTGTTGATACACTGCGTGAGAACGATGCCCTCACCCTGGTTTCTTACAATCATGAGGCTACAATTCTGTGTAGGGCCGAAATGAACAAAGATGTAATTCGAGTTCATATTGATGGCCTGAGTGCATCCGGTGGAACCAATTTTGAAAGGGCATTTATGGCAATTCATGGAATTGCCGTAGATGGTATATTCATTCTAACAGATGGCGAAGTGAATCAGGGAATTTCCTCTATTGCGGGTTTGAAATCACTCGCATCCTCCTGTTTCCCTCGCACACCTGTTCATACCCTGGGATATGGTGAAGATCATAATGCTGAACTACTCCGTTCTATTTCAACTGCGTCCCGGGCTTCCTACACCTATGCAGAGGAAGATGAAATGATTCCTGCAGTAGTGGGTTCAATTGTTGGCGGTCTTCAGGATGAGGTGGCAAAGGATGTGGAAGTTTTGTGGGATGGGGATGCCACATGCCTTGAATTGGGTGCCGAAGTGGGAAAGTACTGGGTAGGATCGGCAATTGCAGAGAAGGAGCAGTGGATCGTTTTCGAAGGACGGCCTGAACACCTCCGTATTCGGTGCCGTGATGGAGAGCTCGTGGCACCTCCTGCAGAGGAGGATACTTCCATTATTCCCCACATATTTCGCACTCAATCCGTCGCACTCTTTGAGCGAATCCGTGAAAACCACCGATGTGGAATCTTTGAGGGAGATTTGGATGATCTAGAAGTTCGTATTGTTCGTTCAGGAATGGAGGGTAATCCTATGGTTATCCGTATTTTGGCGGAAATTGCTGAGATGCGGACTTTCCTACGGCAACCTAATCCAACACTTCTAACACGCCTTGTTTCCAACATGCAGCACTTTACAGTTCAGAGGGGTGGAGATTTCTGTAGTCCTGTACAACGCATGGTATCACAACAAATGGTGGATCGGTATACAAATTCACAGGATCCTGTAGAGATCTCATGAGTACTCGAGTCTGCGGATCAATTGCATACCCAATAACATTAAAACCCGAACCTTCCTCGGATGCATCGGATACAACCAATAAAAAGGCGGAGAAAACCCTGTATACATTTTTGGGTACACCGGCAAATCCCCAATTTCTTACATTTGCCGAGAAATATGCCTGGATTAAGGGACGTGCTGCATGCACAGATACAAATGTGTGTTTGAATACGGGCTCATAAAATGAACGGTGTGAGAAGGAATGGAGGATCGACTACGACAAACTATTGTTATTCTTCGTAAACTTACACAGGATCTTGGGTTGCCTTATGAGTCCGAAGAAGTGCAAACCATTAAAGGCCATCTCCAAACATTTGTACGCGAGGGAAACGATTGGAAGGGATCCGTACCTTTTTTGGCATGGGGCAGAATCGCTGTGTTGGAAATGAAGGATAACAAGATTGAACTTACACTAAAACCGGTTCGAAAACGATAGCCTCTGTGTGCGAGTGATTTTCCTATGTAAAATCCCTAGCGACAATAGAAATGAGCAGATGGTTCGACAATTCCCGGTTGATATATTGGGATAATACCAATCAAGATCTCACCATTCCTGGGAACTTGATTGTTCAAAGCTCCACAATTCGCATGGGCTCTAATGCTGGAGCATCGGCTCAGTCAGTAGGAGCAGTTGCAATTGGGTCAAATGCGGGGTTTATTGTACAAGGCATCAATGCTGTGGCAATTGGATTAGGGGCTGGATTTTCCAGTCAAAGAAATTCCGCTGTAGCAATTGGACAAAATGCCGGTTCATCGAATCAAAATATAAATTGTATAGCAATTGGCAATGCCGCAGCCCAATCCACTCAAGGACAAGCTGCAATTGCTATTGGAAATACAGCAGGAAGATATGCACAAGGATCTGATGCAGTTGCAATTGGTAGATCTTCTGGAAATACAAATCAATCTATACGATCTGTTGCTGTAGGAGTTCTTAGTGGTGTTACTTCACAAGGTTCAAACTCAGTTGCGATTGGATATGGTGCTGGTTCCAATGCACAAAGTACAGGATCGGTCTGTATAGGATATCAGAGTGGTCAAACTACTCAATTAGATGGATCTGTTGCAATTGGATATTGTAGTGGAAATTCAATGCAAGGTCAAACTGCAATCGCAATAGGTTCAAATGCGGGATTGACATCTCAAGGAACTTCCGCCGTTGCGATTGGTAATTTGGCGGGTCAAACACTACAGGGTTCTGCTGCTATAGCGATTGGAGCCACTGCCGGATCAACACTACAAAGTATTAATGCAATCGCAGTGGGTACAAATGCAGGTGCATTTAGCCAGGGACAAGCTGCATTTGCATTTGGAAACAATGCTGGATTTTCAAATCAGGCAATTTCTGCACTTGCAATTGGTGATGGAGCAGCGTATGCAAATCAAAGTACGCGTGCAATTGCCATTGGATTTCAATCAGCAGATACAAGTCAGGGATATTCAGCTCTTGCTATTGGATATCAGTCAGGTAGAACCACACAGGGATGTAATGCAATTGCTATAGGGACTGAATCTGGATTAACAAGCCAAGGTGCAAATTCAATTGCGATTGGTGCATTTGCTGCTACAAGTAGTCAGGCTACCAACAGTATTGTCCTCAATGCAGCAGGAACCGCCTTACAAGCAACAACTGCCTCGCTCTATATTAATCCTATCCGCTCTGTTGCTCACCCTAATCTTCTTACATACAATTCTATCACTTCGGAAGTTGGTTATACAACTAAAACATTTGTCATTGATCACCCCGTAGATCGCGAGAAATACCTGGTGCACGCCTGCTTAGAAGGACCCGAAGCCGGTGTTTACTACCGAGGAACTACATGGGTCCAAGAGAGTAAAGAAATTGAATTACCCGCCTATGTCCCCCATTTCGCTACAGACTTTACAGTACACATTAACCCCATCTATGAAGGCAACGGTCCAATCCCTACTGTTGCATGTAATCGGGTACAAAATGGCCGATTTACCATTTATACGACAGCTCCTACAGAAGTCCATTGGATTGTCTATGGAAAACGGCAATCGATAACTGTGGAACCCACCAAAGCATCCTCCCAGTTGCATGGCGAAGGCCCGTACCGCTGGATTTCCTAAAGTCTACATCCCTAGAAATGGCACTAGACCTTGTACTAGATAATAATCAACAGTTTGATTCATCAATTCCCACACTTGTACACGATGTATCTGGTGCTACTTTAGAAAGTCTTAAAAAAGAAAATATAATTGGAATAACCGGTGCAGGAATTCGTCTTATTTTAGACAACTGGAATACCTACAGAATTCACGAATGGATTAGAACACTATTTATAGTACCTGCAATTAAGCTACCTCAAAAATCACCAAATATTCTCAATGATTACACAACTATTCTACCTCAACAAGTTGATGCTATAGCAGCATTGTACGATGCTCTTCTTGCGAAACGAAGTGAACAACAAACACCTAAGGTATCTGCATCATTCACTGAGAAATTGAGGTGGGGTATGGAGAATGTGGAGAGTCTCAAGGATTTGACTACAGAGATGGTGCTGAATTGGTTAACAGATGGAATCAAAAAAGTAAATTTCGATAATGAATAAAAAATTGAATTATTATTCACCTGTGGGCGATTGGATGGTTTTACCTTCCTTTCCTTCCTTTCCTTCCCCAATGGCTCTCCTCACTCCTTTCCCTGGTTTTACCTACCATCCTCATCAGGTTGAGGGTATTGAGTGGATGATGGACCGCGAGACTGATGGCCGCTATTGTTATGGTGGTATCCTGGCTGACGAGATGGGTCTCGGCAAGACATGGGAGACTGTGGGTCTTCTGTTGAATCGCCCCGTTCCCGTTTCGATGATCCTGGTTCCTCCTGTGCTACAGAGCCAGTGGTCCGAGGTTCTCTGCCAGTCCAACATTCCCCACAAGATCCTCGGATCGAGTGCAAAACATCCCTGGCGGAGTATTGCAGGGAGTCGCGACATTCTGGTTCTCCTGGCCACCTATGATCGTGCCACACGCCACATCGAGCACATTCGCGACGAGTGGAAGATTGACCGCATTCTGTGCGACGAGGGCCATGTATTCCGCAATGGCCCCAGCACCAAGCGGTTCCAGGAGCTGAGTGAGCTGAAGTGTGAGTATCGCTGGTTGCTCACTGGAACTCCTGTGCAGAATCGCAAGAAAGATTTTGACAATCTGCTGCGATGGCTGGATGGTTGTTGGGATCCCAAGTGGGATTGCCATTCCTACATTGCCGAGACGATTATGCTGCGTCGTACGGTTGCCGATGTACGTGAGGCGGTTCCTGCATTTCCTACATCCAAACCCGTACACTATGTGCATCCCACTGTTATGGAGGAGGGTAGTGAGGAGAAGAATGTGTTTGACCGGCTTGTCAAGCGTTTTGAGACTGCAGTGGATTGCCACATGCAGCAGTGGCTAGTGCTTGAACTTTATCTGCGGATCCGCCAGTTTCTGGCACATCCCCAGATCTACAAGACTGCCATGATGAAGAAGCACCCTAAGCTCTACGAGGGGGAGAACAAGATGTGGGAAGGGTCCGCCTCCAAGATGGAGGCCTTCAGCAACTACCTAGAAGCGGCCGAGAAGAAACCCACACTCGTGTTTACCACCTTCTGCGACGAGATGGACTTTGCTGAGCAGGCCCTGCGTAGTGCAGGGTACCGCACCTGGCGTATCTGCGGTGGCCTGGGTGAGAACGGTGTACAGAACGCCGTCGTCAAGTCCCGTGAGGCTGCTGCAGAGGGCAACGACGTCGCCGTCCTTGTCCAGATTCAGGCAGGCAATGCCGGTATCAATCTGCAGCACCTGCCCCGTATCGTCTTCCTCTCTTCCCACTGGAATCCCGCAATGGTGGATCAGGCTGTGGGACGTGCCTATCGCATTGGACAGACCCAGACTGTCGAGGTACACCACTTCCTCCTGGCCGACGGCGCCGAGAATAACCTGGACCGCCACATGGCCTCCCTGCACGCCGAGAAGCGTGCAATCGCCCGCACCCTACACAGCAAGCTCAAGTGCGAGTCGGCCATCAAGGCGCGCGTTTTATTTGAGAAGCTGAATGCCGTGTGCCCCGATGAAGTCGACCGCGGCATTGAGCTTCTTGAGAAAGAAGCAGAGTAAACTTCACAAACCATGTACATACCACATAAAATACCGAAAAACAACCATAACACACAGAAAAACAGTCCATTAGGATTGTTTTTCATTGTGGTGTGGTTGCAAAAGTTTATACCCCTACAGAAAGTAAGGTGATAACAATGTCGTGTCCTGTATTTTGGACAGAAAACCCAAGAATTCTCTTAGAGGATGCAGCCGATTTTTTCCCATTTCATGCAAAAGCCAAACAGTGCACAACAACTGCTCTGAATTCCTTTACACGTTTTGGGCTCTATCTCGGAATCGTATTGGGTCTTATATGCGGCTCTACACGCTATCTACTTCTATCATTAACGATTGCAATTGTGGCTGCAGCAACCTATCATGGAATGAAATCCCATGGGATACTCCGTGAAGGATTTCAATCCAAAGGACCCACCTCCTCAACGCTTCCCAAGTTCCCCGAAGACGGTTTACTAGAAGGTTCTGATGCTGCAGAGGAATATGTTCCCGATATCATTGGTTCCACAAAACGAACAACTCCTACAGCGGCAAATCCATTCATGAATGTACTTCTAACGGAAATTGGCGATGATCCTTTGAAACCCCCTGCTGAGAATGGTGAATTCCTCAAACGCCAGTTTTCCAATGTATTCAAAGATCGCATTTACAACGATCCTGGTGATGTATTTCAAAAAACACAAGATCAACGTGTATGGGCCGTACAACCCAACACATCGATTCCCAACGATCAGGAATCCTTTCAAAACTGGCTATTCCGTGTTCCCGGTAGAACTTGCAAAGAGGGAAATTCCCGTGTCTGTGTTCCTGCAACCAACGGTGGAACTGTAGCCTGGTTGGGACAGTAATACTATACACGACGAAGAATTGAAGTTAAAAGAGCTACACAAAGAGTTCCGACTAGAAACGATGTCCATGGGGAATGAGATGTTTGAACCATCCATTTTGCATAGGCTTCTTCAACATGAACAATATATACCTTCCGCTCTTGAAAAGGTTGCAAGGTATATGACAAGTTTTGTATTGCTAGTAAAGGATGTCCAAAGGATTCCAAAAGGATTGTATGTGCATCCCCATGATGTGTCATAGCAGAACGACAGATCAACTGAAGGAAATAAGTATGCCGAGAAAATTTCTGGGAAACCAATGTCTCTACACGACGAATCCCAGCTTCCAACATGGATCGATGAAATCCTATGACAGGCATAAATTCTCCATAGGAATCTTGTGCTTTTGTATAGGAAGTATAATACGAGGTTGTCATGAAACAATGTAGATGTAGTTTTGATTTACTGGAAAATCCTCAACTTTTACGTACCCCATCCCTCACAAGTCTTCCCCCTACATAGAAGATGGCGACTCCCTTTCCTCGCACAGGCGACACCGTTCAACCCGGTGATATGTTGATCAACTCATTTACTCGCATGCGCGATGATGGTTGCGAAGTGTTGCAGCAATACCAGGATTCCACAGGTCCCGGTAATTATTATGTTACCAACCTGGTTCCTCCTCAGGACAAAGCACAGGCAACCGAGATTCCCAATCCTACTCTGTTAGGAAAAGAGGGATTTGGCTACAATAACAAGGAAATTGATGTGGATTCCAAACTGCGTACCAATCCTACCCAGGAAGGCCGCTTACGTTGCCCTCTCCACGTCCAGTCCCGTCCATTCGCCACTGTTCCCTACATGGGTCGTGGTAAACTCAATTCCGACGTAGAAAGCGGCCTGATTTATTCAGAATTCGCCCGCACTGAACGGCCTTGTGGAACCGTTACCGAAACCTTCTTCGATGGCCAATTCACACCCATGATCCCCCACCTCGCCCAACATATTCAAAATCCCAAAAATTTAATTCCTGAAGACGCTGCGAACGGGTGGTTACGTAGCGGCGTTCCGAGTCGCCAATACATTCGTGATATGAATTGTTAGACAATGTGTAATTTTTTATTTAGAGAGTTCCTGAAACTAACAGTATTAAATATTTTTGATCTAAATCAATGATATTTATTTAATGTTTATGAATCCATTGATTGATATAATTCATACATCTACACAATGTACATACATGAATCCTGTAGAGGCGGAACGCCATCTTTCCAACTATCCTGCAAACATTCGTATGGATTTGCATGGAGTACTCGATATACTTCCAAAAGACGCAGCATTGTTAAAAAATCGTGAAGCAAATACAATTGTATGTATTTCATTTGTAGGTGAGAATACATGTGATGAGGCGGCAAAAGATATACACGACCGAATCCAAACGGGACAAATTGACTATGGTGTTCTTGTGTTCAAGCGTGGGAAAGGAAAAGACCGTTTTACATATACAGAGGAAGGGGGTAAAGCCTGTGTAAACCAACACATTCCATCGAATGGACCCGCTATATTTATTGATGATTCCACAGATCACCTGAGATCCACTAAACATCTCCTTCCAAACATGACGTGTACCCTGTTCAATACCGGAATTCCTACACAACTTCTAACCATACTTAAAAAATGGGAGGAATAGATTTTCTGATTAAAACTTACGTATATGAATTTCATATGAGCAAGTTTAAAGAGTAATGACATCTTATGAAGATTTTGCTGTCCAAGTATCATAATCAAAGTCGTCTTCCCTGGGCCATCCCGTAACAGCATAACCGTCCACATGATAGGTATGGCTTCCTCCCACAACCAAATTGTAAAGCTGTGTGTCTTCAGGTAGACGATAGACTTCTAAGTCGGAAACGCAACGCGATCCTTCGACTGTCTTGAGCTCGGTTCCGACCACCAGGGGCTGTACACGACCTGGCTGCAGACCATGTAGGAACCGCATCTCTACCTCGCCAACCGCATTGAGCACAGGGTGTTCCTTTCCATATGTTGCAGTTTCCACAACGTCTGGATGGACACAATAGAATCCCTTGTCAACCGAAATGTGAGGGTGATGACTTGTGGTAGAATGTTCATTATTGATACGGCACATTGTGTGAGAACCCAAGAGAGGTCTGTGGAGAGCCAGAACTTGATTGAATTCTCCAAAAGCTCCCAACACATACTCGCCTACTTCCACCTCTTCAATCGGTTTAACGGATCCATCGGCCATCTGAACCAGAGATCCGGCCAAAAAGCAAGGTGCTACCTCGACAGTTCCCTGGGAACTTCCGCATGCATTAAAAGCAGATACTGTAAAGATAATATTATTATAATCATCCCATTGCACTGTAGCAGATGTTGCAGTATTATCAGGGTAATTTATAACTAAGTTGTATGGTGGATCATAATACACAGGATCTGCACTAATAGTATAATAGGTTGCGTTTGGAACAGGATCCCATGACATTTCAAAAATACCTAGAGATTGCAAATTCTGAAACTCGCCTGGAGCAGTGCATGGTTGTCCACAGCATGCCGCTACTTCCTCAGGTGTACTATTGGTTGCCTGGGCATATCCCATTTGTCCAGGAACCCGATACGACACCATAGAACTTGCAAAGGTGTTGGGAACACCGGCTTCTCTACCGGATGGATTGGATTGATGAAAGACGGCCAGAGTACGGGCACCTAAAAAGCGGGTACGTTCCGATGCACTTCGATTTGCGTTCTGCATGAGGTTCTATTAGATGTATTTATTTTACCAAAACTGTGTAAATGTGTTGGAGTGAGAATGTAAGTCTTGGAACCGCCATATCTTCTGCGGTAATTTCTGCTCTTCTCGTTTATCGGAACAAGGGGATTGATGTTGGAATTGCGATGTTTGCCTTGGTAGTTGCCTTAATGCAACTGGGTGAGTATTGGATGTGGCAGGGACTTCAAGATTCTAAAAAGGCAATTCTAGGTGCTCGTGTGGGAATTGTTTCTCTCCTTCTGCAGCCCCTAATACTTGGCTGTATCGTTTTGATATATACTGGATTTCCTACAGTCGCTCTTGCGTTTGTCTTCGTATGGCTCTTGTGTTCCTGGAGATCTTGGAGAACTCTTCGAACCCCTGAACCGGCGACTCCTGGACCCAATGGACATCTTCAATGGAACTTCTTATCTGCCCTCAATACACCTGAATTTTTGGGACTTTATTGGCCCGTTCTGCTAGGATCCTGGTATTTCTTCCCAAGCAAAGAAGCATGGATGTATGGTGTAGGAGCTGCAGGTAGTCTAGGATTAAGCAAGATCCTATATCCACAGGAATGGGGAACCTTGTGGTGCTGGTGGGCGAATCTATTACCTCTTGTGCGACTAGCATGTTGATTTTCGCCAACCTCAGAAGAGATGGAAAGTGTTCCTGCCCCCTATGATACAGCCTGGAATCGCATTGGTTCCACTGATATGACTACTGTGAAAGATCAGCAATCTCAAAGTATGTTTGCCTATACACAGATTCCTGCCAAATTCGAGAATCCCCACAAGTGCCGGAATGCCCTGGGATTAGTGGGTGGTTCCGAGGTTTCCAACATCTCCGGTAATATCGTGGACCTGGAATCCGAACTACTCGGCATTACCCGGAGTCAGAGCAAGTGTGCTGCCCGTCAGTACCAACCTGCATGCCCTCTTGGCGGCGACGGATGCCCTGACTACCCTCCCCCTATTGTGAATACCAACAAGAGCACCGGTGCACAGGAGGTAATCGACACTACTCCTCGCCATCTCCCAACCTGCCAGATGCAGACTCTACCTGGTGTAGGATACCCTAAAGACCTTACAGTTAATACCTGCTACGCTAAAGGACGTTTCTAAATTAGCAGAAATTCTATATTGATTCAATTGGTTTTGAAATTCAAAACGAATATTTCTCCAACATAGAATGGCATCTCTTGAGGAGCTGAAACAGCAGAGTATGACTCGGCGTACCTATGATGGATGTAAGACCAACGACGATCTTCGTGTAACCACTGGACCCGGTCGTTATCAAATGGATGTCCCACCTCAATCCTGTGATGCCTGCTTTGCACCTGAACCCACTGTACGCCAACAGATGTGGGGTGCCTCACTGAATCAGGGATTCATGAAAACGGATGTAGAATCCGATTTACTCAATTTGAACCGTCCCACTACTCGCACAGTATGCGATCAGTACAATCCAGATACTAACAAGATCAATGCTGCCGGTGTAAAGCAGGTTAAGGAATGCTCTTTTCCACAAACCCATTCCCGGCTTGTTGATCCACCCTGCAACAATCGTGCAGTAGGCTGGAACCGCTGGGAATGGCTGTGTGATAATCCCCAAGAAGCCGTTATGCTACCCTTTGATAACCAGGTAACTACACGTCTGCAAAAGAAGGACCAATTCCGTCCCTGCATTCCTGTTCCTCAGGATCAATCGGCTCTCCTTCCTGCACCCGAATCCTTTGATGAACTGGCACAGTATGAGCACGATGAGGCCGCAATGGGACAACTTGTAGGAACACTCCAAGGCACCCTACAACAGTTCAATCCTGCCCAAGGTATGATGGAATTTGGCGGCGATTTCACCGGCTATGACGATAAATCACTACCCAGCGGTGCTTTTTAATAATATTCGCAAATATTTACAAATAATTTGTATATTTTGTCTGTGTAAAATGTACAGATTACTCTGTTCGATCCCCTTTATAGAATTACTCGTATGGAGGCCCTTGCATTTCTTGGTCTTTTAGGTGCCGGTTATTTGGTTTCTCCCGATTCCAAGACGAAAAAGCCCTCCGAGGGATTTCTATCAAGTGCACCTATTGAAACTACAGGTCCTGAGAAAATCAGTGTCGGTAAGGCACGTACAGGGGATTTGGATCTCCAGTTTCAAATTCCATCTACCAAGACTCTGTATCCATCGGAACCTAACCCAAGTCGCTTTCAAGGCAATGCATTTCGTGTAGGAACACAGGCTCCTGCAACTGTCCAATCGGTTCCCGAAGCACTTACAGGTGGTGCAGGTGTATCCCGTGTGCAAATGCGACCCGATTCCGTTGAAACCGCTACACAACGTGAGGCATTTGTATCACCGCTTACAGGTGTTGCATACAAGGCTGGTGAATTCAAACACAACAATATGGTTCCTTTCTATCGTGGACAACTCAAACAAAACTTGTATGAGGGTGCAAATCGTCAGGTGTTGGATTATCAGACAGGTTCGGATTCCACGGGATTCGCCAAACGGGAACAGACACCTCTGTTTGAACCTACAAAACAGCCTATGGGTAATCCTTTCGGTCTTGAGGCAACCACGGATTTCATGGAATCTCGTGTAAATGACCCCAAAAACCGTGCAAACGAGGTTCCCGTTGAACCTGTTCGAGTGGGTCCTGGTTTGAACCAGGGATTCACTCATATCCCTTCCGGTGGTTTCCAACAACAAGCCGGTGAAGACTACGTCATCCAACGCATGCCTCGCACAGATGACTTACGAGTTGCTACAAATCCTAAACTCGAATACAAGAAACCCGTGGTTCCTGGTGCCCATTTTATTACCACCAGCGGAACCGCTGAAACAGTCGGTGAGATACGCCGGTATGCACCTGACACCTTCTATATTAATAAAAACGGCGAACGCAACTTCGTAACAACCGGTGCAGATGTCAAAGCCACTGCCCGTGCCGCCCAAGTTCTGAAGACCACGACTCGTATGGAAACCACTACTGAATATGCCGGTAGTGCCAAACAAGTCGAAGGATCGGCAACCTATACTGTGGCCGCTGCCAAGGCACCCTTGGTAAAACAACACGGTCCTTTTGGCTACCGCAATGCTGATGCAACCTCGTATTTCAATAAGAATACGGATGCCGAGGAAAACGACTACGGAAAAGCCAGTATTGAAATCCGCCCCAATGAACGGTTTTACACCGGCGAACGTGTTATGGCTACGAACTTGGCAGCAGATAAACGCCAGGTTGCACTGCCCCAACAAGATGCCGTAAAACCTACACGTGCCCAGGAACTCGTGGAAAACTTCCGCGTTGCCGGCAACTTCTCGGCGATTGGTGGCGGTGGCCGTGCCGAAATGCCCACCCTCTACGACCCCAATGATCCCCTGCGAACTACTACCAAGGAAACCACAATCGACAACGATTGGCTCGGTATGGTTGCACCCGCCAGTGAGCAGCCCAAAATGACCGTGTATGACCCCAATGATGTCGCACGTACCACCATTAAGGAAACCACGATTGACAATGATTGGTTGGGAGGTGCAGCACCCAAGGAAGCCCAAAAACTCACCGTATACGATCCTGATGATATTGCTCGTGTAACGGGCCGCAACACCCTGGATGAATGGGATACGTACCGCAATATGGGTCGTGGTGAAAATGAATCCTACACTGTGCGTCCTCAGGACAATGTGCGGAATACGCAGAAAGCCGCCATTTCTGCCAAATCGGCCTACTCAGGAACTGCAAACGCCTATGTTTCCCAGGAAATGAACCAGGAGGCGGCTCGTAATGTCCGACACTATGCTCAGAAAGAAAACATCGCCAAAGGACGCACACCGACCAATTCGTCTACCAAGGTGTTCAATGGCGAAGACTATATTAACCAGACGTACCGTAAGCTCACTGCGGACTCCGTCAATGATCGTGCACCTGTATTGGATCGCGTGGCCGCCGAAACTACCGGAACCGAAGTGTTGGGAGCTCAGCGGCCTCGTGCTCCTCTCAAACTCGACATTGCGGCCGAACGCAACCAATACGATGTCGTTTCCTCTCTGGAGAAAAATCCCTATGTTATCCCCTTACACGCGGCGGCAAAGGTGGGCGGCCCTTCGGCGTAATCAAAAATACTTACCTGATTACTTACCTGATTACTTACCTCACCGCATAACTTCATGTCTTACTCTGTAGGTATATACTCTGTGCGTTTAACATACTCCTTAGTATCAATCATTTCAGACACATCATCATTCCCATCCTTGATCTTGTAGTTCTCTATATGGATATGTGTATAGTATCCGATGGTTGGAGGTTTAC
>JACCDO011834775.1_pt1 | contig 14978 bp, 4 predicted proteins | sample 7446101 | NCBI WGS metagenome assembly JACCDO01 (sample SAMN15323440, study PRJNA562643) | freshwater metagenome | isolation source: river surface water | place: USA:Blue River Watershed | collected 2017-08-16
AAAAAAAATGTCACTCTTTGTGGACAGACATCGCCCTGCGACCCTTTCAAAGCTCACGCTGCATACGGATGTTACTACAAAGCTGCAGTCTCTAGCCAGAAGCGAGGAATTGCCTCATTTAATGTTCTACGGACCATCAGGTGCGTAATGACCTTCCTTCTAACAATTTCTCACTTATTACTTAATTCATTCTTATACTATTGTAGGCGCTGGTAAGAAGACACGTGTTAATGCATTACTTCGTGAAATATTTGGTAGTGGAATAGAAAAAGTGAAATTAGAACATCGAAGTATCAAGGTAAATTCAAGTAAAACAATAGAAATTACTTCAATAGGAAGTAATTATCATATCGAATGCAACCCTTCTGATTGCGGAAACAACGATCGTTATGTGATTCAAGAAGTTATTAAAGAAATAGCTTCCCATAGTAATATTTCATTTAATGCCCCTGCTGCATCCAGCAGTAGTAGTAATAGTAAACAGTTTAAAGTAGTAGTATTAACCGAAGCAGACAGACTATCGAAGCAGGCGCAAGCTGGTTTAAGAAGAACAATGGAGAAGTATTCGGCGCAATGTCGCATTATATTGATGTGTAATTCTCCATCCAAGATTATTGAACCATTAAGATCTCGTTGTTTAAGTATTCGTGTACCAGCAGCTACAAATGATGAAATTACAGATATTATAACGGCTATTGGCAGAAAGGAGAACATCACCATCACCCGAGAGCTAGCCATGAAGATCAGCATCGCGTCTGACCGCAACATGCGTCGTGCTTTGTTGATGTTTGAGTCCATGAGAGTACAAGCAGGTACAACTATATTAGCTGATGACACACCTATTCAACTGCCTGATTGGGAGATATACATCGTCAAGTTAGCGCGTGATGTGATGAGCGAGCAATCCCCAACCAAGTTGATCCTTGCCCGTGATATGCTGTATGAATTACTAACAAACTGTATACCTGCTGATGTAATCATACAGACATTAACCCGTGAGTTCATGAAGGCATTAGACGACACCTTGAAGCACGAGGTGGCGCACTGGGCGGCGTACTACGAGCACCGCATCAGGCTTGGCTCCAAGGAAATCTTTCATTTAGAAGCATTTTTAGCAAAATTTATGGCTATCTACAAGAAGTGGTTAGTGCAGATGTTCGCCATGTGATCGCGCGCCTTGCCGCCTCTCGGGATGACTCGTGCGTGCGTGCGTGCGTGCGTGAGTGAGTAAGAGACCTTGTTTGATGTGTATGTAGTAACTATAAGTGGTTTATTTACATTCTTTACTTTTGATTATTATTTAGTAGCGTAGGGCGCAGAAGCAAGCCACACCCGCCTTGATCCAGTAATCAATATCACAGAACTTGACCTGCGCGTTGGTCTCGGACACCAGCGAGGATCGGAAGATCGTCTCTTGAATGGCAGGGATTTCAATCCAAGTAACAAAGTTAGTTGAATGACCTGTTGTTGATAGAGTGCCGGTACGGGTGAGGACCTTGTAAACCGGGCATCGATAGATTCCGGATTGGGGTGTGGCACGGTACTGCTCTGGTAGCATGTGTATCACGGGCATAGGCGAGAAGAGCTCCTTTGGCTTGGGATCCACTAAACTCTTCACTTCTTTATCCCATCTTGATCCCTCTAAGAATAAACCGTGGATATAGCAACCGTCGTTGCAAGGCGTCAGCTCCTGCACGGCCTCGTCCTTCATCACGAAGGTGAACGACACCGTGTCAATTGGGTACTTGTACTTCCTCGCGTAGTTCTGCAGCGACGCCGTCAAGAAACCTTGCGGGAAAAAGAAACCAGAAATCCAGTAGACATACGGAACCCCGCGGTCAATCCACACCTGCAAGAAATCTAGCCGTTGCAAAATATCCTTGAACCACGGCCCTAGTGGCTTGAGCGAGGGATAAGCCACGTTAGTCCAGGCCGCAGGCACTCGCTGGTCGAAGCAGGCATTTCCCATGGCTTCTAGCTCCGCCGACAGCACCACAAGGCCCTTCAGGGCCCGTTGCAGGTCCTTGAGCGACACATGCATGACATCCAACAAACGGTTATACCTGAGTGAGTGAGTGAGTGAGTGAGTGAGTGAGTAAGTAAGAGTGAGTAAGAGTGAGTGAGTGAGTAAGTAAGAGTGAGTGAGTGAGTGAGTGAGTGAGTAGGTGAGTGAGTGAGTGAGTGAGTAAGAGTGAGTGAGTGAGTAAGTAAGAGTGAGTGAGTGAGTGAGTGAGTACCTCTCTGCCTCCTGCACCAACACGGTGTTCATCGACTCGTAGTAGTCCGTTGGATAGATCAACGCAATCCCTTCCAAGTCATACAAATGCGGCAACTGCAGCGCCATGCTCTTGGCGATGTCAATGATTTGGTCCTCGCGCGAGATCCCGCCGCCTCCCGCAATGCGCGGTTGCAACGTCAAAATTATCCCAAAAGTTGCGTCTGCTTCCGTGATTGCGCAGGTTATATTAGCGTTGTCGTGCATCCCGAAGACTTCTGGCTCCGCGTTCAACGGCAGCGACTCGATGTACTCGAGGTACGAGCTGTGCGGCGCGTCGCCGTCCGGCGTCAACGAGTAATATAACCCAGATTTTGAGAATTTATAGTCGGTTTGCAGGATTTTCGGGGAGAAGAAATCAGCTATTATGATGTCTATAGGGAGGAAGTAAGTGAGTGAGTGAGTAGGTGAGTAAGTAGGTGAGTGAGTGAGTAAGTGAGTGAGTGAGGGAGTAGGTGAGTAGGTGAGTGAGTAGGTGAGTGAGTGAGTGAGTGAGTAAGCCAGTGAGTGAGTGAGTGAGTGAGTGAGTGAGTAAGCCAGTGAGTGAGTAAGCCGGTGAGTGAGTAAGCCGGTGAGTGAGTGAGTACCTGATGTGCGCATATCCTTATCATCCGTGATACGACCACCGTAATTCACCACCGAAGTGAGCTGTTGCAACACTTTATACGGGATTTCAGCGTATGAAGACACATACAACTCGAGCTGCGCCGCCGTGATGTCCATGTCTGAGTGAGTGAGTGAGTGAGTGAGTGAGTGAGTGAGTGAGTGAGTAGGTGAGTAGGTGAGTAGGTGAGTGAGTAAGTGAGTTGAGTGAGTACCGGTGTCGTTGAACTCGTACGGGATGTTCCAGCCCAACGGACCGAACTTCTTGCGCTCGATCACGATCGCGTGGAAGAATGACAACCCAAACAGTAACTTCTGGAACTCTTTCGGCTTGTTCGTGCGGCGGATCTTGTCGTTGTCAAGCTGGAGTGAGTGAGTGAGTAGGTGAGTGAGTAGGTGAGTGAGTGAGTACCTTGATGTAGGTGTTGCGTAGGTTCGCGCGTAATCCCTTCGGTGGTTCCTTGGTGATCTTGATTCCGTTCTGGAGTATTGACGTGGGGAAGGACTCGGTAGGCATCGATGTCAGCCATAAGCGGAACTCCGGATGGATTTTTTCTGGTTCAAATCCCTCACAAATCTGCTCCAGGACCGGCATCCAAGAGATGGAGAGATGGCAGTTCTGAAGCATGATCCAGTCGCCGTTCACGATGCCTTTCTCGATCAAATTCGACGCTTTTTTACCTTGACCCTAAGTAAGAGTGAGTGAGTGAGTGAGTAAGGTGAGTGAGTAAGGTGAGTAAGTAAGGTGAGTAAGTAAGGTGAGTAAGTAAGGTGAGTAAGGTGAGTAGGGTTATTACCTGTCCGAGTGCAATTCTCTTGAGTCTGTCGGTCATGCCCATGTCATCCGCGAGCAGGTCGAGGTCCTTGTTGGGATCCGATCCCGACGACAAGACGAATATCAACGGCGTGTTGGTGACCGAGTCGTTGTAGCAAGCTTTGAGGTCGAATGGCGGCGGTTGGATAAAGCGGTCCCCAAGGAACTGGGTGATGAAGTCTTGCATTGCCAACTCAATCTTGTCTCTGCGGAGGCAGCGCAGGATACACAAGCGTTGCAGTGGTGATATGCGGTCACACGGGGCCGGGTAGGTTTTCTTATGCGGATCTGTGGAGTCAAAGACCAACTGCCATTCATCGATTGTTGCTTGGAAGGACTCGGGGAGCGAGGCGAAGGCGGGTAATCCCCCCATGTAGCAGATGTCGGCCCAGACATTGGCTTCTAACCACGTACTGTTGGGTAACGGACAATCCACAGCCTTACTCGTAATCCCTGACAACAGGAACCGGTACTCGGCCCCATCGATGAGATTATCACCTTGCAAGATCTTAACACAAAGAGAGAAAGAGAAGAGCAACTTGTGTCTCTCGAAGAGGGATCGACACACATTCGCGTAGATGCTGTAGGTGAAGTAGTCGTTGAGGTTGATGATCCGCTGATCGAGGCTGCTTGCACCTGCGGCGTTACCGATCCCGCGGATGAATAGCGACGTGAACCACTGCAAGGAGTACTGGTACATGGGATCGACCTCGCCCAGATCCGCAATGACAAAGTACAGCAACGAGGCCCGCTTGGCCACCGGTCGGTACAAATTGCTCTGCACGTTCACCTCGTCCTCGATTGCAACGGCTTCCCGCATTTTTTCTTTAATTTCTTCAGAAGTTTTCTTGGATTGCGCAAGTGTCTCGATCAGCACCGTGTCGTCCAGGATGTTGCCTTAGGAGGTGAGTAGGTGAGTGAGTGAGTGAGTGAGTGAGTGAGTGAGTGAGTAGGTGAGTGAGTGAGTGAGTAGATGAGTGAGTAGGTGAGTGAGTACCTTTGGAGTTCGACAGCAAGTACAAGATCTCGCTCTCGATGTCGTATAACTGCTTGTTCATGTTGGCGTTAGACACTACTAAATTAGCTTTTTGTGCTGCTAATTCTGGCAGTTCCTCGGCGACAACCACACCTAGCAACTGCTCTTCTAACCCACCTAACGTGATGGTGAAGTTCAACAGACTCACCTGAGTAAGTAAGTAAGTAAGTAAGTGGATGAGTAAGTGAGTAAGTGAGTGAGTAAGGTGAGTGAGTGAGTAAGTAAGGTGAGTGAGTAAGGTGAGTGAGTAAGGTGAGTGAGTAGATGAGTGAGTGAGTAGACTAACCTTGACTTGCACCTCAGGTGAGTAGTGAGGATTTGCCAATTTCGTCGTCATAAAGAACCGGAAAGAGTCGTTGTACGGGATGGTGTTGTCGCCCAACTTCATCATCTCTTGGCCTCCTTGTTTGAACTTCTGCTGTAGCAAAATCGGCTCAATCGCGGCGTCGAGGGCCTCCAAGATATTCTCAAGCAGAACCCAACGGCCGAATTGCACTCCATTTTCAAGGGTTCGCAAGAAATTCTTGTCGCTTAACTTGACAACGTCCATGCCGTTGGTGGCGAAGAGCGGGTTCTTGGCCATCGAGCGGATGTACTTGTTGGCCTGGCCCTGCGGGTCGATCAGCAGCGGCCAGCGACGGCCGTTGTCAATAATTATTGCATTTTGAGTGGATAAGGAGTCACTAGGTAGGTTACATAGCTGCCAAGAGCGTACTTTGACGGGGTCGGAGAGCGTGGATTCAACGTCGCAGTTGGAGGAGTGCGGGATGTTGTAGTCCAGCAGCGACGACTGCCAAGACTGCACTAATTGGTTGCGGAAGTCAGCTGTAAATGGGCCTAAATATGAGATTGTACCCGCAGAAACAATGATATCACCTAGTACATTGACATAGGCAACGTTAAGGACCTCAACGGTCTCGCGCCAACGGATCTCTTCGCCGCCAAGGCCACCAATGAGCTTGTCTGCGTTACTTAGTTGTATCTTACACGATGCTTCTTTCTTCTCGAGCATATCTTTCTTCTCAACGGCTTCATTGTAAGACTTTTCTAGTGCATCTAAACGGTCATTGACCTCTTGCAACACGGCTTTTGCTTTTGCTAGCTCTGCCATGACAACGGCTAGCTCGTCTTCTGCTTCCTTCAATCTTGCACGTTTTGGTGCAACACCAAGTGCAACGAAGTGGTATTTATACATGGCGCGAGCCCACATACACACGGCAGTGCACGCTTTCGAGGCTTTCTCGATGGCGGCAGGGGTGAACGCGGGATCGTCCATGAAACTCGCAACACTCTTGATGACGCGGTCCGGGATGTTGTCCTTGTCGAAGTTCACAAGACTTGCAATGAACACCTTGGCATCCGTTAGAAGTCCCTTCTGTCCCGCCTCCCAGTAGTCGTCGATCTTGGCGCCTGGCTTGTTGGGATCGTTCTTCTTGATTGGCTTTACATCGAACATCAGACACGCGACCTTGATAGTCAAGACCACGCCGCCCGGAGGAGTCTTGAGGGATTTGATCTCATCAATATCTGATTTCTTCAAGTCATTCAAGCACTTCACGGCCTCTTCCAGCGCTGGGATAGCCTCGGCCAAGTCCTTCTGCGCGTCGTCAGCTATCGCCTTGGCTTCTGCTGCTTTAATATTCGCTTTTGCTTCTTCAACTTCAACTTTCGCCTTGGTTTCTGCTGCACTTTCCTTATCCCGCGCGATATTAATCATCATTTCTGCTACTTCCGCTTGGGTTTTCACTAGCTGCGGCTGCAAGATAGTGAGTTCCTCTTGCATGACGCCGACCATCTGCTTCGTCGACGACAACTTGTCTAATCCAATCTGCAAACGGTCTCTTTTCGTCATGATTTCAGTGCGTTTCTTACCAATTAACTTGCCAAAAGTACTGAGTAGTTCCAAGTATGACGTTGGAGTGACGTAGTTGCGACGGCGCAACATGGCGTAGTAATCAACGGACTTGTTCTCAACGGACAAGTGGATCTGCTTGAACATGTCAACGGTTGCTTGCTCTAACTCACCGAGTCCGTAATCTTTCTGACTTAGTATTGATAGACCAACTGATTGCAGCGCATCTGCAGGCCAGTTCGTGTACCAGTCAATAGTGCAACAGTTTACTAAAGCAGGGAAATTACGCAGCCGGTTGCGGAAGGCCTCGCCGATGGGGGACATGGCCACGCAGAGGTGGATGTTGCGCCTTACGCGAGTGATGTACTGCGCGAAAATATTCAATTTTGTTGCTGGAATCTTACGTTTTTGGCATTCAATGCGGCAGGCAATTGCGATGTTCTCCATGTCTTCGGGACCGTATAAGTTGGGCACATCGCCGGCATTCAAGATGTTGTTGATGTCCTCAACCATGCGCTCGTTGATGATCTGCACGTCCGAGAACAGGAAGGTTGTTGCCTTGTCTTTGACGCCCGCTTGCATGAGGATCCGCTTGATGTCGTCCTTCCAGTCATTCATGGAGTAACCTTTGACGATTTCCACGTTGCAAAGCTCATATCCTGCGATGTAAGTGGCTAACTTGGTCATACTTTGACGACCACTTCCACCTACACCTAGGAGCAAGGCGTTGCCTTGAGGCTGCCGGATGATGCGCACAACCCTCGCGACATGCTCCAATGCATCCGCGAACATGACCAACGGCATTGGCTGCTTGGAGTCCGAGTTGAAGTCCGTTAAAAAGTCCTCAACGACTGACTTTAACTTGTTAATGTCATCGATTTCCTCATAGATTTTCTGTTCGCTTTCCCGGTTAATGAAGTCGCCGTAGATGAGGCGGGGTCTGGGCACCACCTCGTCCCAATCCATGTTGAACTTGCCTTTGACCAGGGATTTCATGAGCTCACGCAACCAAGTGTGGTCCTCTTCACAAGTCAAACGATCAGCAAAGACACGCTTACTCTCATGCACCCACAGCCGTGCTAACTGCTCTTTGGTATTCATTCTGCGGGCATCAGCCATGAGCATTCCTTGGAAGATCTTGGCGAGATCTCTCAAGTTGAATGTGTAGTGCGACTTGGATGGCGTTGGCAGCAAGTCCTTGACGATCGTCGCGAACATCTCAATCGACGCAGAAACAATGTCGTCGGTCATACTAACGATATTACCTTCGAATGGAGTCAAGAAGGTGCGCAATATGTTACCGAATATAATCTGCTTCGATGCGTCTGACATCTCAACGTACCCAATGATGTTGAAGTGGCGCAAGAAACGCGGAGTGATTTGCTGTCTGCCGCCGCCGGGAGGTCCCATTGATGCAACAAATGTCAAGTCAATAATTTTACGGAATGATAAATCTTTACGATCGTACCATCCTCCTTGGTCGAACCACTGCCGCAGCAACTCTATAGGAGGCTGCGCGCCGTATGTCTCGCGCTTGGGCATGTTCAAGTCATCGACATAGATGTAAAACTTCTTGCCAGCAGCAGGACCATACACACCTTTACGGCGTTTATCCATCTTGGAATCAAGTAAATCTTGCGTGATGTTGGCGCTGGTGTTCGCGGAGAAGGTCATGCTGACAGGCACCACGTTATCGCGCACAGAGCGCCCTTGTACCTTCGCTGATCCCATTAAATACTGTTGAATATTGATGGTTTTACCTGTACCTGTATCACCGACCATGAGGACGTGCTTGTCGTTAGGAAGCAGCAAGTCCAACAGATATGTGTTACGCACGGAGTCGGTGGTAGGGACGATTACCTCCGCGAACGAAAGCTTTGGATCTACCTCGTATTTATCAATGATATCCATCCATTTGGTCCACTTTTTAGTCTCAACAACAAAAATATAGTCATAAATCATGCCATTTTTAGGTAGTAACCAAGCGAATTTATTGCAGACTAACTCCTGTCGCAACCACGCATCGAACATGCGGCGACCCTCCTCGTTGGTGGTGGCACCCACCGACCAAGTCAACGCAAATATAAACAAAGGATCTGTTGATGTAGCCAAGTCAGCAATCATCAAGTCGGTAGGTGGTGCGCGACCTTCGACTAGGATAAATGGCTCCATGTAGCAGTCTAGTATGCGCATCAACGACTCGGCGAGGTTGTTGTCAACTGTTGGCAATAGCTCGCGTAAATTGGCACGTAAGAATGCGATTCCAGGGGACAAGTACATGTCAAACAAGTACATGAGTTTGTTCTTCACGAGCTGAGGAATGGTGGAAGGCAGGCGCTGCAGCCACGATTGGATCAAGACATCCAAGCCGAGACCCTTAGGCTCCATGTAGATGATACCTACACGCGACACGGTGGCAGGAGACGCCACCACCAAGTCCTCGACCTCAAACATCATAGTCATCTCATTCGACATCTTGATAATTTCACCGGATAATAAGCAAAGCTTCTTGTTGTCATCAAGCACGGTGTTCATGGATTCAATCCAGATGGCGTCAACGGGACCGTCAAACATAATCCACTTGCGGTCAGGAGTGTCAACAGTAGCATGTCGGTACATGGTTGACATGATTCCGTCCCGCCACTCCATGGTGTTGGGATCGAACTCACCGTACATCTGACCCATGGTGATACTCTTTGGATTCAACTGATAAATCTTGACGTGTTCGTAGCCAAAGCCTTGAATACCTTGATCTTTAAGTGATCCTAAAGTCTCTTCTAAAACGTGTAAATTCATGGACTTGCCGCCTCCGGTAGGACCCACCAACATGAGCCCGTGACGGACAACGATCATTTCATAGAGTTGAATCACTTTAGCAATGAAAAACTTGACTGGTTGAAGTCCAAACTTATTGATTTGGTGCTTCATACTGTTCATCAGGGCGCCGTAGTCAAGTGCGGGACGCTTGCGACCAGGGAACAAGTCGGAAATAATGCCTTCAAACAGTGGTAAATCCATTTCTAAGAACTTGGGGATGTTGACATCTTGTAATGCGCGCAGTAATAGCACCATCTCATCGCCGTCTGGTTCGGCGCGCTTCAAGTTACCAGCTGCAGTGATAGTGGTCTTCACTGCCCTCATACCGTAGTCATAGTGAGGCTGTGATGACAGTTGCTCCGAGCACAGCTTGAAGGTGGTAACCATCTTGGCACCTAACTCTTTAGCATACTCAAAACCGTAAGCAAAGAACATGATTTCACCGATTAAGGCGTAGTCGGGAACCATCATTGCCACAGGTCGGAACAGAGCTTGCAGCGAGTCAGGCAGCGCCGATCTACCCGCGTAACCAGGGTTCATGGTGATGAAGACAGCAAATCTAGGTGAGACAAATATGTCTGAGCCTTCGAAGTTCATTCTACTTTCTCTGGCGCGAATAACGGATTGAATGGACATGATTTGCTGCCCAATGACTGATAGAACCTCGATATTAATGCGGTTGAACTCATCAAAGCAAGCCCAGGCACCGCAGGCCGCGAGGCCCTTGAAGAACTTACCCATTGCGATATAGTCCAGACCGTCGGAGCAGTTGAACACAACACATTGCATTGCTAGTGCCTTGGCCAGATCTTTCGTTGTCTCAGTTTTTCCTGTGCCTGCAGGACCAGCAGGAGCGCCACCAAAAATCATTTGTAACGCACCCATGAGTGTCAAGTAACACTTGTCAGTTAATGGGGTGATGACCAAGCGGAAGGTGTTGCCGAGGTATTCGTAGCCGTAAGGACGGGTTGCAGCTACCATTTGCGCGGTTAACTCTCCATCCCAATAGTACCGTAATTGCGAAGTCCAACCGAAATTATCCTTGGATTCAACTTCATCGTCAGCTAATTTCTTGATAACATCACGTGCGTGCACATCAATGACAGTTAATGCACCTACCGTTGTTCTTGCAGCGGATGACAGCTTGCCACGAACTAATATAGTCATCTCTGCTAGCTGCTTGACTTGGTTGTCGTACATAATCTTTGGACCCTTGGAGCCCTCCTTGATGAATAATGTCTCCATCTCGGTGGTCCAGTGCATCTGCGATCCGTTCAAGACACACATACCTGGGTGCTTCTGCATCCACTTTCCTCTGGACGTGACCAAGTAGTCCTCGATCGCCACCTTCATGACGTCGCGGATAGATATCCTCATCATTGCTTCTAACTCTAACATCCAATTTTCAACATTTTTCTCTTTAGGATCAATGACGGACGTCAGCATCACCTCCTCGTTCTCGGGGGATATGATGCGATCAATGCATAAATCAGGCAAGAACTTGACCTTATCAATACCTTCAAAGCATTTCTTCAAGTGTGGTTGCACCAGCTTCACGTCCTTGGACTCGGACAATATCGACAACAATTCATCGTTAGATAAGAAATAAAACCGAGCGAAAACCGATCTCTTAGTCTCCAAATAGTCGCTGAGACCCTTCTGCACCTGCTCTAGCAGGATGTCCGACTCCTTGAACTTCTCCAGCAACTTAGGGTTGTCACAGAACTCAATGACTTTCGCATTGTTCTTGGCTGCGGCGATGGTCTGACGCCAGTTCTTGTCTACCATCGAGAACTTCTTGCCTTCGGTGGGCAACTGGCGGTTGATGTCTGGGGACTCGAAGATAGGCTGCAAATACAACCAGTTTCTTTGCACAGTCACCCACACTTCAAGCAGATCAGATATACAACATAATTTACGATTCCATTCCTCAATTCTCTCTTCAAACGGTCCTTTGAAGGCCGAGAACATGATGGTTTGAGTCATCGTAATTTGCTCATCAAGCACCACACTGATGTCGTCCACACCCTTGAGCACCCCTGTGCCGGTCTCGCGATACGGTGCGATCTGCAGGATCATATTCTCCCATTCTTTTTCCATTTTATCCAGCGCAACTTCGATTTGGTACTCCTTCGCCGCCGCCTCGCCGATCTTCTGGATCAAATCCAACGAGTCTTTCAGGTTCATTTCTATGATTTGCTCGGTGGAGAAGTTCTCGATTGGCATGATATCCACCTTTAATGTTGATGCAATTTTTTCCCAATGGCGGTCACGCATGCCCGGGTTGCGCAGCGTCACGATCATCGGTACCTCGGGCTTGAAGTTGTTGACTTGGTTCTTGATTTCATTTGCAATTGATGTTTGTAAGTTCATTTCTGCTTTTTGGAAGAATTTAACGGCTTTTTGGATTGTTGTGGAAAATTTTTCTACATTTTTTTCCACATCCTCGGCGTTTAAATCAACAAAACGGCCGGTTATCCAGGTCCGGCTCAGCTCAATCCACTCTTTGGCTGTGGACCAAAGGTTGAAGTAGGGTTCAAACGAGCGCATGATGCGATTCACATCCTCGTAATCCGTGCCATCTACATCAAACAAGGCTTCTCTACTATTGAACAAGCGTGCTTTCACCTGCACAATCCCTAACTTCGCCTCCACGTCTTTGATTCTCTCGTAGATATTCACCACGTCGCTCAGGTCCGTTTCGTGCTCAAACGCATTCACTTGTTGGTCTAATTCACTTAATGTGCGCAAGAATTGTACTTGTTCACCTTCCATGTCTTCACGGTAACGTTTCTTGATAGCTAAGTTACTTTCCTTCACTTCGTTGCACTTGAAGGCGATCTTGGCAGGTGCGCCATACACATTCCAACGTGATTGAACATTCTCAAATTCAACTTTAAACTTGAATTTATCTAGTAAATCACAGTAAGAGAACATCTCCTTGGAGCACGTCTCGAGGGTCTGCAGAGGGAGAGACAGCGAGTTCATGTACTCCTCTAGCTCTGATAATTGCTCGATATTTTCTGGTCTTTTGGATAAATTTCGATCTAATTTCTTGTATTCTTCCTCTAAGTACGCACTCACCTCAAGCGAGTACTTGGCTTGGTTCGACAGAATCAGATTTACTATTGCTTTATGTTTATCTAGCAACAAATTACGTACACTAACAACTTCAACAAGGAACATACCACATTCAATAGGTGAGATAGGTAAAGACTCTTCTATCTCAGTGATCTGCTCGTAATGCTCATTCAACACCGCATAAACCTGCTCTACCTTGACACTAACTGGGAGATCAATCTCGGTGTTATCTGGATCGCGAGTTCGCACTTGTATCCGTGAGGCGACGTACTGTTCATTGTCAATATTGATAAAGTCTTCATATTTACGGAAGAAATCTAAGTAAATGGCTAACGGTGCTAGTACGCTGTCTAACTTGGCCTCTAGGCCCGCGCGCTGGCTTTGGACCCACTTCAGCTCGGGTGTAACCGAAGGAACATACCGAGGTTTAGGGAAATATATCTTTTCCATAACAAATTTTTCAACATGAGGTACTTCTTGGAACTCATTGATGATGTCGTCGTACGTCTTCAATAGCGCGTCCTTGAAGTCGTTGATGCTGCACGAGTACTCGACAGACTTGCCGATGAAGGGTGCAAGAGGCTTGATGGGGCATTTGCCACCTTCTTCAGCTTCTTTAGAGGACATCCAAGCATCTATTTCCTTCTGACGTGCTAAAACTTGGGGTTCGTTCAAGCAACGATCCTCGGTTGACACGCGGAAAGACAAGGAGAACATAGGAGGTAACGCCTTGATCTTGTACACCGACTTGGCGGGGAACTGGACAGAGATGTTCTTCACATCCTTAATCACCACCTGGTAATTACAGAACTCTTCTATTGCGGCGGCATAGTTATTCAATGTCGACTTAACGATATTGAATAATATTTCGCCCATTTGGAAATTGATGCGAGTCAAGAAGTCCCGGATTGGATTGGTGCTTTCGAAGTAATCGTGAACATTTCGTATGGTGACATTGAACTTCACTGATGCAGTAGGTGGATTACTCTCGTAGTCTGCTGTTAATGGACGACGTACTACACCACCACATTGTGTGCACCATAGCTGTCGCACTGCTCTTATTGATGCCATCAACTGATCTGCCACCCACCGCTCGTACTTATCCAGAGTCATTGTCTTCGAGTACATGGGATCAATGAGCTTGTATGTGGCAATACTTAAGTTTTCCTTTGCAATGTCTTGTAACGCGGTTAATGCGGCAGCAGAGCATAAGAAGGAGTTGGCTTCATAGTGGTTCAACTTGCTTCCCATTGAGTGCTTAGGAACAGCAATAAGAGCTGAGTGTTGCAATGTCTTGCGCACTATACCAAACACTGATAACCCTAAATTCATCGAATTTAGTAATGGTTTATTGGCTTTACTTATGATGTTCGCATCGAACATCAGCTTGTTCATCACTAGCTCGTACTCCGCCCGCACCACCTCCGTTTCGTTGCTCGCGATTGTCTCATCCAAATTATGTAAAAATTTCATATTTTTAGCTTGATCACAAATTTTTTCAATTTTATTCGCGGAAATTGAGCTAATAATTGAGCTATGAAATGGCATATTGCGGACATAGAAATAGTACTTCATTAGCGAGACGCAGTTATAGCGGTGGCGCAATGCACTAGTGATGCGTTGACCATACAACACGATATCGTCGTATGATAGTGACACGTATATCCTGGGCACGGTGAAATTTTTGTACATATCAATATCATCATCGTATTTCACAGATATATCAAGAGTGTTGTTGCTGCTATTATAGCTATTAACAATGCAATCAACCCATGTGCCTAATCCCCGTTGTCTGGGGCTTGATTCTGGGTCATCTTTAGATGACTGTAAGAACACACCAGAGCAAGGAAATTCATTTTTAATAATTAATCTTTCATCAAATAATGTTGAATCATAAAGGTGTAATGGAAAAACGGTGATACTAGAGTGCACCATTGCAGTGTTATTAACATCATTGAAAAGATCAGTGTAATAACTATTCAAAACATCTCGTCTGCCGCCAGCACTGTCCAAGAGTACAGTTAATTGTTTTTCAGGTATATTTATTTTTGGTAATAAACTTATCCTCTTCAAACGCTTGTCATTTTCCACTTTTCTCTCTTGTACTCGTTTAATCTTGGCCTCCATATCATCGACACTACCTGATTTGTGCTCTATCGAATGAGTTTTTGTTTCTAAATCTTTACTTATACTCTCTATGTCATTATCACTCCATTCGATATTCTTCAACTGTTTCTTCAGGAGATTTTTGCGCTTCTGCGCATCACTTAGAGGCTTCAGGCCATATGGGTTACCCTTCTGGCTCATTCCTCTCTATTTAGTCTCCTCTCCCACCTATTTGGCAGAACAATGGCAGTTGCATTTTTTTCCAAATCAGTACCGGTAATTCGAAAAATGAAGAGATATATAGCAGCTATAGTTGGTCCTTCGCGCTGGCAATTGTAAGCTAGAATTGGTTGCTTTCGGCGCCGAAGGAATCACCAGAAATTGCCGTTTACTT
>JACCDO011861643.1_pt1 | contig 14975 bp, 17 predicted proteins | sample 7446101 | NCBI WGS metagenome assembly JACCDO01 (sample SAMN15323440, study PRJNA562643) | freshwater metagenome | isolation source: river surface water | place: USA:Blue River Watershed | collected 2017-08-16
GAACCGACAACGATGACATCAGCAGTTGCGGTCCAACCAGGTGCTGGCGCTAATAACTTCATGCGCTGATCTCCATCTGCATATTGTCGAGCAAACGGACCCCATTAATCCAGCCGGCGACGATTGCACGCACCTTCTTGCTCTCTTTACTCGCAGGCATGAAGGTCTCTTCATCGATAAAAGTTGCGTAATCAAGCTTGAAGAGAGGCTCACTCTTAAGAATCTCTTGAAGTTCAATCTCACTCTGTGCCGTTGAAAGCGCCTTAAAGATTATTGGCGCTGCCGCTCGTCCCTCTGGTGTGAGGCGTATGTTTCGAGAAGACATCGCAAGACCATCTTCTTCGCGAATGATTGGTCCTCGGATGATCTCGATGTCCCCGGCCATTGCTTCAACTAATCGCAATTGTTGAAAATCTTTCTCACCAAATACTGCAAAAGTTGGCTTAACAAGTTGAAAGAGTCGATTTACTACTGTCACGACACCATCAAAGTGGCCTGGACGTGAAGCTCCTTCATAGAGATCACCAACACTTCCGGCTTTGAGAGTTAGAAATCCTTCGGGATAAATTTCATCGTACTTTGGAAACCAAAGGTGAGTAACGTCAGAACGTTGCGCCAATTCAATATCTGCATCCGGTGTCTTTGGATACTTTAAAAGGTCTTCTTTGTTTTCGAATTGAAGTGGATTGATAAAGATGCTGGCAACAACCGCATCGCTAAATTTGCTCGCTAATCTAAAGAGAGATGCATGTCCTGCATGAAGTGCGCCCATGGTTGGAACAAATGCGCAGCCTGAAGGGAGCTCTTGGGCGCTATGTACTACTTTCATGGCTCCAGTCCTTTCAGGTACCGGGCAGGCAGTGCACTAAGTCTAAAGCGTTAGTGCATTTGCTCCAAAAGTTCAGAGACTTTTCCGTGTGTAAGGAGAATTGCATCGGGCTCGATCTCAAACCATGGCTCGAGTACAAATTTTCGCTCGTGAGCGCGTGGGTGTGGAAGTTCTAGCTCTTGGGCGCTACTCAAAATTGTTCCGTACTGAATGAGATCTAGATCGATTGTTCGCGGTCCCCATCGTTCAAGACGTTCACGGCCAAGTGTTTTCTCGATTCCCTGAAGCAATGCGAGTAAATCTGCAGCAGGAAGATCGCTTTCAGCAATACAGATAGCATTTAAATAATCAGGTTGCTCTGGGCCACCAACTGGTTTAGTTGTATAGATAGAAGAGATAGCAACTACCTCTGTTGCTTCGCGCAACATTGCAATCGCAAGTTGCATCTGCTCTTCGGGATTGCCGATATTTGCACCCAGTGAAATAACTGCCTTCATCGAGTAATTGTCACCGAAATATCAGCGACCTGGGCAGATACCGGCGCCTTAGGCTTATGTACCGTGACAGCAATCTTTTCTATCTCAGTAAATTGGCTCTTTATTCGATCAGCAATACGGCCTGCAAGTCTCTCGATTAACTCGACTCGTTCACCAGTAATTTCCTCGACAACTAAATCTGCAAGTGAACCGTAATCAATAGTGTCATTTAGATCATCGCTCTTACTCGCAGCTGAAAGATTTACGGATAACTCAAGGTCAACGAAAAAATCTTGACCATTCTTTGCTTCGTGATCAAAGACTCCGTGATAACCAAAACCCCAAATACCTGTTAACTTAATCTGATCGCTCATGAACGGATTGCCTCCACATTTGCCTTAACGCCGTGGACTCGAACAGCCCAAATTCCTTTGCCTGCCAAACTTTGAGTGACTTTCACAGTTGCTGCTTCCCGATCATCAGGATGATCTCCGCCAAGGAATCGTTTACGTGAGTGGCCAATCAACACTGGATATCCCATCGCAATGAACTCATCGATTCGCTGAAGGATCTCCCAGTTATGTTCTGGATCTTTTGCAAAGCCGATTCCTGGATCGAGAATTATATTTTCACGTAAGATTCCTGCAGCAAGCGCTTTATCTAATTGAATAGTTACCTCTTCAATAACATCGCTAACAACATCATCGTAAATTGCCTTTGAATTCATATCTTTGGAATGTCCGCGCCAGTGCATCAAGGTGTACTTGCATCCAAGGGCGGCAACAGTTGAGAACATATCTGGGTCAGCAGCTCCTCCGCTGACATCGTTAACTATTGTGGCTCCAGCTTCGACCGCAAGCTTTGCAGTTGAAGCGCGCATAGTGTCGATACTTAAGGTAACGCCGGATCCAACAAGGCCTCGGATTACGGGCAATACTCGAGCTTCTTCTTCGGCAGCAGAGACTCTTTCTGCTCCTGGCCGAGTTGATTCACCTCCAATATCGATGATGTCAACGCCTTCATCAATCATCTCGAGGCCACGGTTGATTGCGTGTTGGGTTTCAAAATGCTGACCACCATCTGCAAATGAATCTGGTGTTACATTCAAGATGCCCATTACCAACATGGTGCTATCGATTCGTAATAAGACTGATTGCTTCAGCGCGAGTTGTTGCATCACGCAGTACGCCACGGACAGCAGAAGTTGTCGTGCGTGCCTGTGATTTACGCACTCCACGCATCGACATACATAAGTGTTCGCAATCAATAATGACAATGACTCCCATCGGCTTCAAAATTTCCACAAGGGCATCTGCAATCTGGGTTGTTAAACGCTCCTGTACTTGTGGGCGACGAGCAAAGAGATCAACAAGGCGAGCAACTTTTGAGAGCCCGGTGATCTTTCCGCTAGGGATGTAACCGACATGAGCAACGCCATGAAATGGAGTCAGGTGATGCTCGCAGTGAGAGAAGACTTCGATATCGCGAATGATGACAAGTTCTTCATGGCCAATGTCAAAAGTTGTTGTTAATACATCTTCTGGCTTCTGCCATAGTCCTTCAAAGTTCTCTTTAAATGCGCGAGCTACACGTGCAGGAGTGTCCTGCAAGCCCTCGCGATCTGGATCTTCGCCGAGTGCGAGTAAGAGTTCGCGGACAGCTTTCTCTGCGCGTTCTTGATCATAGGGATGCGATGCGCGACCATCGCTTGGCCCCATTGAAACCGATGAAATATCGGTCACTCGGGATTTACCTTCTTCACTCTGCGAGCCTTTTTAGGTGCATCGGGAGTTGCGGGCGCGATTCGCTCAGGAATATCTACCGGTGGCTTTGACGAAGGAGTACGAGTACTCGAACCTGTCCACGCTGGACGCGATGGCCAAGAATTAACCTTTGCAAAAATCTCTGCAATCTCTTCCTTGTTGAGAGTCTCTTTCTCAAGAAGTTGAAGGACCATCTCATCGAGAATTGTGCGATTTGCTTCGAGAATATCGAAAGCCTCTTGATGAGCATTCTCAATTAACTTACGAATCTCAGCATCAACCACAGCTGCAACATTCTCGGAGTAATCACGTTGATGTCCGTAATCACGTCCCATAAATGGCTCAGATGAGTCACTTCCAAGCTTGATCGCACCAATGGCCTCGGTCATTCCGTACTGAGTAACCATTGCGCGAGCAAGCGCTGTTGCCTTCTCAATATCGTTCGATGCACCCGTTGATGGATCGTGGAAGATTAGCTCTTCTGCTGCACGTCCACCTAATGAGTACGCCAACTGATCAAGTAGTTGATTACGAGTTGTTGAGTACTTGTCATCATCTGGAAGAACCATTGTGTATCCAAGGGCGCGACCACGAGGCATGATTGTAATTTTATGAACAGGATCTGTATGTGGGAGCGCATGCGCAACAAGTGCATGACCAGCTTCGTGATAAGCCGTTACGCGACGCTCTTCTTCTGACATTAAACGAGATTTACGTTGTGGCCCTGCCATAACGCGATCGATCGCTTCATCAATTTGAGTATTGCCGATTGACTTCTGACCTTCGCGAGCAGATAGAAGCGCAGCCTCGTTAAGTACATTTGCAAGATCTGCACCAGTGAAACCTGGAGTTCTACGTGCATAGGCAAGAAGTTCAACCTCTTTTGCAATCGGTTTATTCTTTGCATGCACTTTAAGAATATCTTCGCGACCTTTGAGATCTGGGCGCTCGACGGGAATCTGGCGATCAAAACGACCTGGGCGAAGGAGCGCAGGATCAAGTACATCTGGACGGTTTGTTGAAGCAATCAAAATTACTTGCCCGTTGGATTCAAAACCATCCATTTCAACAAGGAGCTGGTTAAGTGTCTGCTCGCGTTCATCGTGACCGCCGCCCATGCCTGTACCGCGCTGACGACCTACGGCATCGATTTCATCTACGAAGATAATTGCGGGTGCATTTGCCTTCGCTTGTGTAAATAAATCACGTACACGAGCGGCACCAACACCGACAAACATTTCAACGAAGTCAGAACCTGAGATGGAATAGAAAGGAACTTTCGCTTCGCCTGCTACTGCACGCGCAAGGAGAGTCTTTCCTGTTCCTGGAGGGCCATAAAGAAGAACACCCTTTGGAATCTTTGCACCGAGAAGTGCGTACTTTGCGGGATCTGCGAGGAAATCTTTGATCTCTTCAAGTTCTGCAATAGCTTCATCAGCACCTGCAACATCATCAAAAGTATTCTGGGGAACATCGTTGTTTTGAAGTTTTGCGCGAGATTTACCGAATGAAAATACGCGATTTCCGCCTTGTGCTTGGCTCATCATCAAGAAGAAGAGGAAGCCAATAATCAAGATTGGGCCGAAGCTAAAGAGGAATGTTGTCAGCATTGATTGCTTAGGAACATCTACGGTCCAACCCTTTGCAGGTGGGTTAGCGCTCAAGACATCAATCAGAGTTGGTTCTTGTCGAGCAATATATGAAGCTTCAACTTTTGAAGAACCTTTAATTGTGTTGCCATTAGAGAGAATGAGTTGAATCTTCTGGCTTCTATCAATCAAGACAGCAGATTCGACCTGAGATCTTGATATGGCTGCAATCGCCTGTGAAGTCTTAATCTCTGTGTATCTATTGGAAGCACTTGAGATCTGTCCAAAGATAGAGACTGCAAATATTGCAACGATGATCCAAAACAGTGGACCGCGAAGAATCTTCTGTGAACGCGTCTTTGGCTGGTCAGGCTTCTTCTTTGAATCCTTATCGCTCTTCTTAAAGTTATTTAAGAAAGGCTTCTTCTCGCTCTTTTGCGCGGGCTTCTGGGAAGTCATAAATATCCTTATGAGTACATGTGCTTTGCAAGCACACCGATAAATGAAAGGTTGCGATACTTCTCATCAAAATCTAGGCCGTATCCAACAACGAACTCTTTTGGAATATCAAAACCAACATACTTAACATCTACTTCTACCTTGGCGGCTTCTGGCTTGCGAAGAACTGTAAATACTTCAACTGAAGCAGCACCGCGCGAAAGTAAATTTGCTTTCAACCAAGAGAGTGTGAGGCCTGTATCAATAATGTCTTCAACGATAAGAACGTGACGACCAGTGATATCGCGATCTAAATCTTTAAGGATACGGACTACACCGCTCGACTTTGTTCCGGATCCATATGACGAGACCGCCATCCAATCCATCTCACAATGAGTCTGCATAGCGCGAGTTAGATCTGCCATCGCCATGATTGCGCCCTTAAGAACTCCGACTAGGAGAACTGACTTATCTTTGTAATCAGCATCAACCCGCGCTGCGAGTTCTGCAATCTTTGCGGCAAGCTCTTCTTCGGTTGCAATTACCTTTTCAACATCTGTGCCGACTGCTGCTAAATCCACCGGGTGCGCTCCTTGGCTATCTGTTCGGGTTCGAGAGCGAAAGTCTGCCCGAAATTCGCTCAACCTTCACACCACCCGGCAGGCTTAAGGCTCCCTGCCCGTGCCATGAAGTGACTAGCGCCTCAATTGCAGCCACATGGTCGGCTGAAATTGAGCCTGATGGGGCGCCAGCAGCGTAGATCGCCCCCCTGAGGATTCGGCTACGGATCGCCCGTGGAAGATCAGCAAGTGCAAGCGCATCCAAATCTGCAAGATTCATAGAGCTCATAGCCTGCTGCGCAATTGCATCGAGAGCATCGGCATCATCACGAAGCAGCGCTGCACTGCGTGCAAGAGCTGCGGCAACTCCTGGCCCCATCTTCTCCTCCATGATTGGAAGAACTTCACGTCGTACACGGACACGTGAAAATTCCGCATTTACATTATGCGGATCGCTCCAGAATTCAACTTTGATTTCATTGCAAGCTTTCTCAGTTTGCTCTCTTGTAATTGCAAGAAGTGGTCGAATATAAATTCCATTTTCAACTGCCATTCCTGAAAGAGATCGTGTTCCAGAACCCCGAGCTAAACCAAGCAGGACCGTCTCTGCTTGGTCATCTCGAGTATGGCCAAGAAAAACTCTTGCAGCGCTAAATTTTTCCGCGAGAGAAGTAAGGGCTTGATAACGCGCATCTCGTGCACCTGCTTCGACTCCAGACTCTGTTGATACGACCACCTTTTCGACGATTACATCTTTATATCCAAAGTTACGAAGTTGATCGGAAGTTCTTTCGGCAACGATTGCGGATTCACTCTGTAATTGATGATCAATCGTCACTGCAATTGCACGAAGAGCCAGTGGTTCGGATTCTTTAATTAGGGCATATGCAAGTGCTAGAGAATCCGCGCCACCTGATACGGCAACTAGGAAGGCATCTCCCGCTTCAAGTTGTTGGAGGTGAGCCCTTACAGCGCTGCGAATCTCAACGATTGCATCCGTCATGCCTTAAGACTAGACCCGGCCACCGAATGGCATAAGACCCTTGACGCTATAAATATTTGAGTAGAGCAAGCCCTTACCCTTTGAATTCGCTTCCCACATCATTCCCCCACCTGCATAAATTGTGATGTGGTGAATTGTTGAGATTGTTCCCTTGTATGAGTAGAACAAGAGGTCGCCTGGTTGCAACTCATTGAGAGATACATGTTTTGTATAACCCGCGTAGAGCGCTGAGTTGAGGCGATCCCAATTTGGCCAATTCAATCCTGCTGAGCGATATGCCGCATAGACAAGACCTGAACAGTCGAATGAGTTTGGTCCTTCTGTTCCCCAGATATATGGCTTACGTGCTTGAACTTGTTTCTTGGCAAATGCGACAGCTGCTGCGCGTTGTGCCTCTGTTGTTCGACTTGTTGATCGACCTTTGAATCCTAGATTTGGCCAGACCTTCGCCTGGTTGATTGTTGTAGATGCAGTATTTGCTTGGCTCTCTTCGAGAAGGGCAAGCTGTCTCTGCTGCTCAAGGGTTACTCGAGCAGCACGAGCCTTTAAGAGTTCCTTCATCAACTTATCTTGAACAGCTCGAAGTTTATTTACTTCCTTCTGCTGAAGGGCTTGCGCATCATCGGCAACTTTCTTTGCAGCAGCAACCTTTGCAGTTGCAACTTCCTGCACAGCCTTAGCTGCATCTGCCTTCTTCTTTGCAGCGCGTGCAACTACTTCGGCAGCTTTATATCTTTCAAGAGCTGTGGAATTTCTAGCACCTAAAGTATTGAGCGTTGAGAGTTGATCAATGAGATCCTGCGGACCATTTGCACTGAGCAGTGGCTCGATATCGCTCATGGCGCCACCGAGGATGTATGCATTGCCTGCAAGCTTTCCAATAACGCGATGGGCCTCTTGCACTGCTTCGGCTGTCTCAGCAGCGTGCTTTGCCGCAGCGACGGCTTGCGATGTTGCAACCGCAAGTTCCTGCTGCGCCTTTACATAGAGCGCCCGCGCTGCATTTGCTTTGGCAGTTAGTGTTCTTAAAGTGTTATTTGCTGATGCCAATTTCTTTGCTGCAGCATCAGCTGCCGATTTCTTCTCCGCCTCGGCCTTCTTCGCCGCTTCAATCTCTGCAACCGTTGGCTTCGGTTTCGCAATCGCAGGGGTTGATCCCACAGTAAGCCCAGCAATTATGGCAAGGCTAATGAGGCGATACTTGCGAGGCATTGCTAAAGAATAAATGAGCCACACTTACATTGCAGCGCCATCTGCCCTGTGTCGCTAGTTAGCCACATCTCTTCGAGAGAAAAGTACTGTTGCTATGAGACTTCCAATAAATACATAGAAACTTCCCAGAATTAACGCATGCGAATATGAAACATCTGGGCTACCACCTTGGGCAATTGTTGAGAGCTGATTGCCTGGCATCCAATCGAGAGTTACTGGCTTTACAGCTCCGATGAGATTTTCAATGATCAATAACCAGAGAACTCCGATTGAGATTGCAGAAATAGGTGAGCGAAGTAAGAGCCCAAGAACCATTCCAATTATTCCGAAGTAGATAACCGAGATCGAAACATTGAGCAGAGATTGACCAATAGCCTGAATGCCATCTGATGTGAACCAGAGTTCAGTTGAAACCTTTGCACGCCCTGAAAGAGCGACAGAGAGGCCCACGCTGACAATCGCTGCGATTGCAACAAGTAAAAGTGCGAATATCTTCATGGCAATTAACTTGCCGATCAAGAGGCGAACTCGACCGGGTTGGCGAACCAAAAGATTTCTCAAAGTTCCATATGTGTACTCCTGGGCTGTCTGCGCAGCAAAAACACATAGTGCGATGACGCCAAGTAAGCCACCTACGGATGCAAATCCATATACAGATCCACTAGCGAGATTTAATATCTCACGACTTACCTGGCGACCACGATCGGAATTTCCTTGTTCGGAGTCGATCATCAAGTAAAGGAATGAAGTTGTCAGCCCTGTAAAGAAGAGAGCTGCTCCTAGCGTGCCAAGAAAAAGAGTTGGACGACGAAGTTTGCGCCATTCTGCTCGTACAACGCGGATCATGAGCGATCTCCTGTCATCTCAAAGAATGTCTCTTCTAAGTTAGGTAGTTGCGGAGCCAATTTAGTAAGAGTGATTCCCGCTTCGAAAGCTTTTCGGTTAAGTGTGCCTGCCCAACTTTCCGGGCCTTCAATGTGAGCAACTTCAGAACGAATAGTTGCGTGATGGCCATCGGCCTGTGCAATTTCAATTATCTTCTGCAGATCTGCAACATTCGCGGTCTTTACAAGAATCGTTGGTTGCTGTGCCAACATCAGTTCCTGTAGTGGGCCAGCGAAGACGACCTCACCTTTCCGTAACATCACGATGTATTCGCTTATAAGTTCAAGCTCTGACAATAAGTGAGACGAAACAAAGACTGTTGTGCCTTGTGATGCTAGCTTCTTCAATAGATCGCGAACTTCCTGAATACCTTCAGGATCTAAACCATTTGTAGGTTCATCTAAAACTAAGATTTTTGGATTGGGAAGTAGTGCGGCCGCAATTCCAAGTCGTTGCTTCATGCCAAGTGAATAAGTCTTGTACTTCGAATGTCCGCGACCTTCGAGGCCAACAACCTTGATGAGCTCTTCAACGCGCTCTACTGGAAAACCACCGAGAGTTGCTAAGACCTTGAGATTTTCAGCTCCTGAGAGAGCCGGATAAAAGGCTGGACCTTCAATCATTGCGCCTACTTGGGATAGGTACTTCTCCGGATCGTTGATAGATTCACCGAGCATTTCAGCGGTTCCACCAGTTGGTGTAATTAGGCCAAGCAGCATACGAATCGTGGTTGTCTTGCCGGCGCCATTTGGTCCTACAAAACCACAGATAGTGCCGAGTGGAACTTCAAAACTTGCGTGTGAAACTGCATATCCACTTTCATATTTCTTGCTTAAATCTTTAACAGATATCGCGAGATTAGACATGTGGGCAATTTACCAGTGAATCCTTAAGCCAATCTGAGATTAAGATAGGTCTATGAGTAAAGAGGTCTGGGGCTATCAAGAGCCACCGAAGCGACGCAAGCCTGATTGGGATATCAATCCACAAACAGCTGCAGTTCGCGAAGGTTTAGCGCGCTCAGGTTTCGGCGAAACATCTGAGGCTCTCTATCTCAATAGTGGTTTTACCTATTCAGATGCACAGCAAGCGGTTGATTCATTTACTGATGAGACTGATCACTATCTTTACAGCAGATTTCATAATCCGACTGTAGCTATGTTTGAAAAGCGCCTAGCTGCAATTGAAGGCGCAGAACATTGCGTTGCTACAGGCTCTGGAATGTCAGCGATGTTTGCATCCCTTGCCTGTTTAGTCGAAGCTGGAGATCACGTTGTTGCGTCAGCTGCGATGTTTAGCTCATGCCACGTTGTTATTACCGAGATTCTTCCTAAATGGGGCGTCACTTACGAATTAGTTAAGGCAAATGACAAGGCTGCTTGGGAGAAGGCACTTTCAAAGAAAGTAAAGGCTGTCTTTATCGAGACTCCTAGCAATCCACTGCTGGAGATTGTAGATATTCGATTTGTCAGCGACCTTGCCCATAAAGTTGGAGCGACAGTTATTGTTGATAACGTTATGGCATCTCCTGTTTTGCAGAAGCCGTTTGAATTAGGCGCCGACGTAGTCATGTACTCGGCTACAAAGCATATTGATGGCCAAGGACGAGTTCTTGCCGGAGCTTTGCTCGGATCTTTTGAATACATCTACGAGAAATTAATTCCATTTACTCGCCATACCGGCCCATCACTTAGCGCCTTTAACGCTTGGGTCTTAGTGAAATCTCTGGAAACTATGGAGATGCGCGTATCTCGTATGGCTGAGAGCGCTCAGTTTATTGCTGAATTCTTAGAGAAGCAGCCATCAATTCAGTCCGTGCGCTACCCAGGTCTTGAATCTCATCCTGCTCGCGAAGTTATTAAGAAGCAGATGAAAGCTGGCGGAACAACGATCGGGATTGAATTTGCAGGATCTCAGAAGGATGCATTTAAGTTTATGGATGCACTTCGCATCATTGATATTTCAAATAATTTGGGCGATAGCAAGTCGCTTATTACTCATCCTTCTTCCACTACACATCGCCGCTTAAGCCCTGAAGTACAGGCCGAGATGGGCATTACGCCATCCGTTCTACGTTTATCAGTTGGGCTTGAGCATATTGATGATCTGATTAAAGATTTAGATCAAGCACTTAAAAGCTGAGCAACTACTAGCAAGACTGAGAATAAACTCAAGTAAGTAATCGACCAGTGGAATATTCCTGCCGCCACTTTGTTGTAATTCTCAGAATTCTCTTTTAGTGCAAAGAGCTGGAATGTAAATACAGCACCTAGAAGTACGTTGGCACAGAAAGCCCAGACCGGTAAATCTGCCAGTTGAATCATTGCGGCGGAAGAGACAACCATCGCAATTGTGTGGAACCACATCTGGCTAATTACATTTGATTGCGAAGATACAGAAGGCAGCATCGGAATACCTGCAGCCGAGTAATCATCTTTATATTTAATTGCCAGCGCCCAGAAGTGCGGCGGTGTCCAGAAGAAGACAACAAAGAAGAATGCCACAGGAACAAGGGTTAAGGAATCTGCTACTGCTGCCCAGCCAATAAGGACTGGCATACAACCCGCGGCTCCACCCCAGACAATGTTCTGCGATGTATTTGGTTTGAGAATAATCGTGTAAATGACTACATAATAAAAGATTGCGAGAGCGGTAAGAAGAGTTGCAAGATTCGTTGTAAAAATCTCAAAAATTGCAAGGGAAAGTACTGTCAGAAAGGTTGCAAAGATTGTTGCGTTTCTCTTCGAAACAGTGCCAAGCACTAATGGGCGTTTAGAAGTTCGCGCCATCAATTTATCTGTCTCAGCTTCAATCACCATATTAAATGCATTGGATGCACCTGCGGCCAAAGTTCCGCCGATTAGAGTTGCTGCAACTAGACCAAAATCCGGCAAACCCTGCTCTGCCAAGACCATGGCGGGAAGGGTTGTAATGATCAGAAGCTCTACTACGCGCAATTTCATGAGATCTACATAAGCGCGGACGAGGTTCACCCGCTTAGAGTACCCAGCACTGACAGCGAAATTCATCTCAATTCTCAGTTCCCTTTAAGGAACGACCCTTATCTTTTCTTTAACGAAGGGGGTCACAAATGACACCAGCATCAAAGCCAGAGAAGCCCGAATGGATGAAAATCGCAGAGAGCGATAACGCATCTAGCAACGTTCGCAAGGTTGATAAGCGCCTTACTTTAGGGACTCTAGTATCTGTTGGAGCGATTGTGATCGCGGGATCCCTCTTTGCTAATGCAAGTGATGAACCGAGTGCTGTCGCTGATATCACTCCAATTGCTTCTTCTGCGACATCCGCTGCAGAGCCAACGACTTCAACAAGTTCTGCGCCCGCTAGCAAAATTACTGCATCGCCAAAAGTGATTACCTCCCCACCGATTGCACAGATGCCTAATGGCGGAAGAGACGATGATGACGATGATGAACACGAAGGTCGCGAAGGAGGAGAGCGCGGTGAACACCGCGATCGCTTTGAAGGCCATGAAGATGGAGATGATGATTAATTTGAAGTAGTAGTCTTGCCGGCATGCGTAACTTTAAAGTCGCGGCCGGCATTTCTATTTTTGCACTCATGACATCTACCGCGATATCTCCTTCGCAGGCAAGTGACGTCACTGAGAGCAAGATGAAATTGGTTAAAACATTTACCGGATCACTCAGCCCAAAATCTGTTGCAGCTAGTCAAAATGGTTTGGTCAGTGCTCATAACATGATGTACAGCCATAGCGTTTCACTCTTTGATTCTCAATCACTTGAGCTTGTAAAGACTGTGAAAGACACAGTCGATTTCAAAACCCTTGGCGTTACAGGCTTTTCTGGCAAACATAGAGGCGCTCCCGTCGAGGGCGCGTATTCACCTGACGGAAAATATTTATATTTCACAAATTATGCGATGTACGGAGCTGGATTTACAAAAGAGGGCCACGATGTTTGTTCCCCCGCATCCGGCTATGACAAGAGTTATCTCTCCCGAGTGAATCTAGAGAACTTTGAGATTGACGCCGTTTATCCAGTTGGAGCCGTTCCTAAAGTTGTAAAGGTAACTCCAGATAATAAATATATTTTGGTCAGTAATTGGTGCTCTTACACAGTCTCCGTAATCTCTGTTGAGAAAGAGAAGTTGGTTAAGACGATCAAGATTGGACGATATCCCCGTGGAATCACAGTCTCGGCCGATAGCGCTTACGCCTACGTAGCTGAGATGGGTGGAAGCAATATTCATCGAATTAATCTCAGCGACTTCAGCAAGAGCCTCATCCCCATCGGGGTAAATCCACGAGCAGTTGAACTTTCACCAGATAACAAGACTCTCTATGCGACTCTTAATGTCTCAGGACGAGTCATTGCTTGGGACCTTGAAACTAATCGAGCGATAAAGAGTGTTAAGACGGGATCTACCGCTAGAAGTTTGGCCATGAGCGGGGATGGTTCTGCACTCTTCGTTGTTAATTTCACTAGCGGCACTGTCACCAAGTTGCGCGCTGCAGATTTATCAAAGGTTCAAACAATTAAAGTCTGCAAAGAACCAATCGGAATCACCTATGACAATGCAACCAATAGAACATGGGTCGCATGTTACGAAGGTTCAGTTAAGGTGTTTCAGAACTAACGACTTCTATCTCTGGCTCACCGAGATTAAGTAGCGCTAAAAATGGTGCTGCAATCTTGCCCAGAATTCGATCAACAAAAGCGCGAGCTCTCTGTGCTGCTGTATAGCTGCGCGGTAATTTGTCGGCGATGATCACAAATGCATATTCATGTGAATCAGATTCAACGTAGCCCGCAATATTTACAGTTCCATTTAGTGTCCCGGTCTTTGCCTTTACTAGACCGATTGCATTTGGAGCCGTCTTAATAAAACGGTCTTTGAGGGTTCCGGTTAAACCACCGATGGGTAATCCATTAATAACAGGCGCATATTTATCATCATGACGAATCTTCACAAGGAGCTCTCCCACCTGCTTGGCGGTAACTCGGTTCTTCCGTGAAAGCCCACTAGCATCTTTAACAACAACCTTTGAAGAATCCAACTCAAATGAATCTAGGATTTCATTAAAAGTCGCTTCCACGCCGGCTTCAGTGAGTCCATGGCCAGCACGATTAGATGCGAGACGAGCAATTCTCTCGGTAAGAACGTTATCGCTCCACTCGAGAGCAAAAACAAGAGCTTCCTCAAGCGGTGGTGAAGTAGATTCAATAACTAGCGATGAAGATTTATTGATTGCTTCTTCTGAGCTCACTGGTTTCATATTTACTGTAACGCCGTGTTTGCGGAAAATAGTCTTAAGTGCGGCGACATCTCCAGCAAAGAGTTGTGAGTAGTAAATCGTCGGGTTCTTTAATGGCCCTTCATGGAGTTGCTTTAACGTCTTTAGTGCGTAGTACTCAAACCTTGGAAGGGAAGTTCGCCCCATCTTCTTTGCAGTCGAGCTATAAGTGGATGTCCATGGATCGCGGCTTCCTTGAATGACAACGGTTTTACTATCGCTTCCAACCCAGAGTGAAGTTGTGAAGGTTTGCGACATATCAAGGTGCTGAACAGCGGCAATTCCACTGAAGATTTTCTGGAGTGATGCCGGCTTTCGTAACGAATTTGAATTCTTTTCAAAGACAATCTCGCCAGTTTCTTCGTCGATGACTACAACCGATGGATTTGCGAGTCTTTTATCCTCAACATATTTGTTGAAGACTTTCGCAACGCTCTTAGGATCAAGGGCATGTGAAGGCGTTGCCAGGAATGTGGGTGCCGCAAGAAGAAGGCATGCCAGAACCGCAAGTGACTTCTTCATTTATTGCCTTACTTCCAGAGGTAAGCAAGAAGAACGTTAAGGACTGTTAAGCCGAGCATTGCTGCCCAGACTGAACTCTTAAGTTCTGGCTTCTTTACGTTCTTGTATCCGAGAGTAAGGATGGCTGCGATTACCAAACCTTTAACGCCAAACTTTGTGTGATTTGCGACCTCATCAACATTTACTTTTTCAAATAGGCCAACCATCACGATTCCAGCTACGAGTGCGGTCAAAGTCGCATGAACAACGCCAGGGTTTAACTTCTTCGGGCTCTTCTTCGCCTGAGTCAAAAGCATCGCAAGGATTCCAAGGACGCAGAGAAGATGTATGCCGAAGGCGATGTGATAGACGATATTCATGGTTTAAGTTTAGAGTGCAACCATGGAAATCAATACACCTGCAGTCATTGGGCCGGGTGAA
>JACCDO012011598.1_pt1 | contig 14975 bp, 5 predicted proteins | sample 7446101 | NCBI WGS metagenome assembly JACCDO01 (sample SAMN15323440, study PRJNA562643) | freshwater metagenome | isolation source: river surface water | place: USA:Blue River Watershed | collected 2017-08-16
AAGCGCGGTGTTGTTGGTCAGAACATGAAGCAAAAACTGGACCTGCCATGTGAACGGAGCTGCAGCTGTTCTGAGCCGAATGTCGATGATATGTATGCATTTTATCCCGTGTAATTTATGTGTTATGTTCGTGCTAAGTCATATGTTTTACATTAAACACAATTGAGAAAAAAGCCAGTCGGAGGAACGCGTCTGCTGTGCGTTACTGTGGGCCACGAGGTGGTGGAGGACCACGCGGCATCTGCAGAGGGACCATGCCCATCCCTGGCATAGGGCCGCGAGCGAAACCGGCGCTGGCGCCAGGTGGCATATATGGCGGGCCTCGTGGAGCCCCTTGCATGGGAGGCATATTAGGATGGGCATACTGGTATCCCCCGAACGTGCCTGGCATTGACGGTGGGGCCGTAACCATAGGTGCAGGAGCATTTCTATTCATATTTGCGCCCATCATACCAGAATGATATGGCGGCAGAGGCATGAACATCGCTTGAGGGGGAGGCCCGCCAGGAATACCGAAGCCTGGTGCGCTGGGACCTCGACCAGGTTTGTTAGTTCCTAATCCTCGCGCCCCAGCGTTGCCACTATTTCCACTTGCTCTGCCAGCTTGAAATTTTTCGCGCATCCAGGCATCACCGCCTCCCATAATGAACTTTCCTCGATGCTTACGCCAAATCTTAATTCGGTTAAAGAATGGCGCATGCTTCAGCATTTCGGGCACGACGAAAAAGAGTACTTCAGATCCTCTTATGTAAGCCATTGCTAATTGTACAGAATTTCCCTCTAAATCTGTACGAGAAGCATTTTTAAGAGTGCAATTCATATTATCTTGGCATTCTTCAAGCAGCCCATGGTATGTACAGCCATCCTTTAGTTCTATGGTCACTTCTGCGCCCTGTGTGTCATGCAATAGCAATATGGGAATTCCAACACTATTTCCCCCCGTTACGCTCATCTTATGAACAATATAGATTGCCTACAGAAGTTCTATGGATTCGTAAGCTCTTTAGCACAGGTCAAAAAATGGCTGCACTAGAGTGTCTGCAAATCAACAGAAGTTTAATAAAATAATGTAGAAAAGCTGGAATATACACAATCAACACTTTTGGTATATTTAATCGGTTGTCTTTCAATAACCCTTCCGCTTCTTCCCCCTTCCCTTCTTTTTCTCTGATTTCACATTTCATTTAGGCCAAATCTGTTCGAAAAAAAACTTTCCTCTAAGGCCGAATAAGGAGCTTAGATGGCAGAGCCCATGGATGTAGAGGCTAGTATAGCCGCAGAGACTAACAATGTGGAGGAGACGGAACTGCTAGATGAGTTCGTTTTGTCGTTTGATGCGATTGAGGAGTCTCAAAAAGACGTGAAGGTGTATGAGTCTCTCATGCTCAACGAAAGAGTGGATGACATTGCGGTTAAGGTAAAGGAAAAATGCATATATAGAATAACTCGGCTGTATACAGAAGCCAAAAACTTAAATGAGGTCATGAATCTCATGAAAAAAAACTCGAATTTCTTCAGCGTCATTCCAAAGGCCAAGACAGCCAAAATCGTTCGTACAATTCTTGATATTGTAGCAAAAATTCCAGACTCTATTAATATTCAAACGCAGTTGTGTCAGGACCTGGTCGCTTGGTGCATAGAAGAAAAGCGAACATTCTTACGGCAGCGCATCGAAGCTAGATTGTGCGTGCTATTGCTCATCCAAAAGCGTGTTCAGGAAGCATTAACACTTGTTACTAAGCTCTTAAGTGAGTTAAAAAAGCTGGACGATAAGCAGATGCTCACTGAAGTACACCTTACAGAAGCGCGTATTTATCATGCGCTGGAAAATATTCCCAAGGCCAAGGCGAGTCTGACCGGTTCGCGCAGTGCAGCGAATTCTATTTATGTGGTACCGTTACTTCAAGCGGAGCTTGACGAGATGAGTGGCATACTATGTTGTGAAGAGGGGGAAAACGGAACTGCATATTCCTATTTCCTAGAGGCCTACGACGCTTACGATAACGCCTCCGACGGTTCCATGCGCGAGGCGGCGACACGTGTCCTGAAGTACATGGTGTTGTCAAAAGTGTTAGCCGATACGCCAGGGGAAGCCATGAGCTTGTTTACTAGCAAGGCGGGCATTAAGCACTCAGGGGTGGCCCTGGAAGCCATGAGTGCCATCGCCAAGGCCGTCAAAGCAAGGAGTTTGGAAAATTTTGAAAGTGCAGTCAACCAGTACAGCGCCCATCTGCGCACAGACGATCTGATTGCCCATCATCTCACCGCGCTATATGATCGCATGTTTGAGGCAAATCTGCTAAAAATTATCAATCCCTTTTCCAGTGTCGAGATCGCTCATGTCGCCAAATTGATTAATTTGCCTGTGCCGCAGGTGGAACGCAAGCTCAGTCAGATGATCCTAGACAACAAATTTAGTGGTATTTTAGATCAAGGGAAAGGATATCTCGAGGTATTCGATGGTGCAAAGGAAGATAAAGCGTTCTCCAGTGGTATGGAGATCATTGCGAACATGGGACAAGCAGTGGACACGCTAATGGTGAGGGCCAGGAAGCACAACAAGGGCGAATAGAGTAGGCGATCAATATGTAAAGAATAAACAAAATCTGTTAAAACCATGTGAATGATATTATAGATATTACGTTAATATATACAAGTTTGCTGGTAATTTATCGATGAACCTTCAAACCTCCTCGACGAGCTTTCGTGTCAGTCGCACGGTGCGTCGATACCGTGGGCTGGAAGGGTGTTGGCGCAGTGGGAGGGCGTCCCACGTATGCAACTGCTTCCGGAGAGGCAGCTGCTATCGATGGTGGCAGGTAGGGCATGCCAGGCGAGGCACGTTGGCTTGGATATGTGGTACCGCTGGGAGTCATGGCGTGCGTCCGCACCGCAGCAGGACTAAATTTGAAGGGCGACGCAGCAGAGGAGTGGAAGGGTGCTGCCATCGCCTGCGATGTAGAGCGCACTGCTATACCTGCCTTCTCACATGCAGTTTCACATTGAATTGCACGTGCCAACGCCACGTCTTTCTCATGCGATGCGCGAGTAAGAGCGTCAACGATGTGTCTGTGGCGGCGCCTGCAGCGCTCCTTCTCGTCCGCCAGTGTCTTGCGCAACTCTGACACTTGCTCCACTTGCGCACTCATAGAAGCCTCTAAGAAACGGTGCGCTTCTTCTACTGTTGCTGTTGAACCCTTGCCTGCATTCGCGCGCCCGCTGTACTGCGCTTGAAGGCACTCCTCAAACCTCCGGGACAGCTCCGCACCGAAGCTCTCCGCCTGACGCAGACGTCCACGCAAATCGGCGCAATCTGCTTCCGCTAGACGCAGTTCAGAGTCGTATGATTTGCGGACAGCAGCAATCTCTAATTCCATCCAGCCTTGTGTCGAGGCGCCCTTCGCAGCGACTTCAGTAGACTGCTCGTCGTTTTGCAATGCTTGCAATGCAGAGAACTGGGCAGCAGAGTAGCTGCTGCCATCTGCGTATAGCGCTTGCACAGCAATGCGATACATGGCTGCTACTTCTTCGTACGCAATGCAACGCGCATGATATCTGGCTGCTTGTCGTACTAGTCCTTCGTCGCTGGCCGACATCCCTTCCAGCACGCCCTTAAAGGCATGCACTGCGCCGTCAGCGGTTAGCTTTATTTGTGTCTCTAGTCGGGTCACCGTGTCTCGCAGGACACCACGGTGGTGCTCGACTGCTCGAAGCTCTTGCAAAGCAGCCTGTAAAGCAGCACTTGAGTCTCCGTTCAATTCGCCGTCGCGGCCACCATTGAGCTGCGCGTGCTCCAGCTGAGCGCGCAAACGGCCCACCTCGGCCTCGGCTGAGGCAATGCGTGCATTGCTACTGCTTGTAGCTTCTTCCAGCTGTGTACGCAGCTCTCGTTCGACCACCTGCGCGGCTCGTAAGGCTTTCTTTGAAGCTTCCGCACGTGCTGTTTGAGCCTGAACCTCCGCCACTGCCGCTGCGATTTCGGCTTCACCTCTTGTACAGAAGTCCGTATGCTCGGACCTTACACCTGCCAATTGCGTCTCCAGAGCGCGGTTAGTTGCTTCGAGTGTTGCCCGTTGCTGTGGCGCGTGGCGTAGCCATGAAAGGGCTTCTCGCAAAGCGGCCAGACCGGACGTCAGCTCGGGCAACCCGAGAGCCTCCGAGAGATCGCCTTCGTTGTCACGTTCCACATTGCGATGCGCATGTGGCTCAGGTGATGGGATGGATGTACCGATGTGTGCTGCCTCGGCACGTACGACATTCGTGGCTTCCCGCATTTGAGACGCCGCCTCCAGCACCAAACGACGAACACGGCGTGTTTCTGCTTTGCTTGCTGCCGCAGAGTCTTTATTCGAAGCCAGTTGTGCTTGTAAGCGATCTGCTCGCGTTGCAGCTTTAGTATGCTCTGCATCTGATAGTTGCTGTGCAGCGCGAGCTTGCAACAGCTCGGCATGCTGATGTTCATGTTGAGCACGCAGCTGCGCCAGCTGCGTGTGTGCGTCTAAGCGCTCCTGTTCAAGTGCACGTTTGGAAGCATCTGCACGCTCCAATCTTGCTTGCAAACTCGCTAGCATAGCACTGTTGGCATCTGTGAGTGCGCGCTGTGTGTGGACTTCAGTGGACGAGCCTACCGACGCGCGTTCCCTCTCTTCTACTCTTGCACGCTTGGATTGCTCCACACTAATTTGCTGCCGTGCTTCTGCAAGCTCCGCATGGAGGGCTGCTTTTTCGTCGTGAAGCACGTACTTCTCATTAGTCAGAGTGTCGCAGCGAGCTTCTGCAAGCTCCACTTTTTTATGTAATATCTGCATTTCTCTTTGTAAAGCAGAAGCGGCAGTGTCGAGGCGCGTACGCTGTTCGCGATGCCCACGACCCTCCTCGCGGGCAGCAGCAAGTGTCGCTTGCAGTTCATCTACGCGTGCTTTTAATACAGCTATTTCAGCATTACCAGCTCCATTCGAGCGGTGCGCCAATTCGTTCGCGCTATTCGCAGAAGCGGTTGCAACTGTTGCTTGCTGTAGTACTGCGTCCAACTGCGCACGCAGGTCTCTGTTCTCGTGTGAAACTTTTTCTACCCTCGACTGCCACACATCTCCTGCTTCCTTGCTTGCAGCTAGCTGGTTAGCTACTTTGGCCGCCTTTGTGCGCTGAGTCTCTATCTCCGAACGAAGACGACTCATCTCACCCTCTTTGGCCTGGATGTCTGTATTTAGACGCTTGACTTTTGCACGCTCGTCTTCAGCGGCGCGCTGTTGTTTGCTAGTCTCCTGTGTAGCACGCTGCAATTGCTCCTGTGCCGCGGTCAATGTCTTGCGCAAATCTGCGACCTCCTTGCGCAGAGTACGCTGCTCTGCTTCCTGCCGCGCTTTGTGAGAACGCAAATGTTCTGCACTGTTGATCGCATCTTTGGTCGACAGCTGTGCGGCTGCAGCATCTCGCTCTGAAGCTTGTACTTTATCATGTAATACGCGTTTCGCCCGCGATTCTTCTCTAGCCCAGATGCGGAGCTCGGCAAGGTAGTGCACGGCCGCATCGAACCGCTCGGACATTGGGGCAGCCCCCGCGCTCGCCAAGGCCTGTGCATGTAGCTCTTGCAGGCGGATGCTGTGAGTGGGTGCTGAGGATGATGCACTGTCTGACATACTTCCAGCAACCAATTGGTCTACGCCGGTGTACAGCGCACCCAGCAGTCGCTCGGAATCGAACACACTTACCTGCGACGGTCCCTGTGCCAACCCTCCGCGCGGGCCTTGTCGTGCACGGTCCAGCTCCGCCTCCAGCGACTGCTGTAAGTGCAGCATCACCTCATTGTCGGCTTTTAAACGCGCTATCTCTGCAATAGCACGTTCAAGCTCGAGCTCGGCATCGGCGGTGAGGTTGTCTTCAGATATCTTCTGCGCTGCGCCACGAGCTTCCACGGCCAATACATCATTTTCCGCCTGCACAGCACGGCAGCGGGCTTTGAAATCTTCACACAAACGTTCGGCATCTTCCAAAGATGCGCGCAGATCTGCGTTTATGCTGAGTGTGGCGCGGCTCTCTGCTTCTAGCTCAGCTTTCTGCCTACACGTCTCGCGCAACAATGTGCGCAGTTGGGCGTGCTCATAGGCCAGCTGCTCTACGTCGATGTCAGCACCCATGCTAGTAGCCTCAGATGGCGCAGGTAAGTTCTGCGCTGCAGCTGCTTCATCTAGCCGTGCTTGCTGCACCACCAGGGCCTTCTCCTTGGCGGCTGCCGCGGCCGCCGCTTTCTCCAGTGCATCGGTCATAGTTGACAGAGCGCGCTCCGCCTCAAGCGTGACCGCTTGCAATTGGGCACCGAGGCCAGCTGCACCAATATTGTGTCTACCAGCTGCTTCTTCTGCTGCAATAAGAGCTTCCGAGATGCCCGACACAGCAGCCGTACCAACAGCTCGTTGAACTTGCATGGCTGCGTCGGTGAGCATGGCAGTCCACTCGCGCAGCGATGAGCGCATGCGCTGTGCACTGTCTTCGGCAAGTGCAGATGTTTGAGCCACATCGCGTTTCAATCCTTCTATTTGAGTGCGTGCCATCAAAAGCTCGTCTTCAAGTGAGGACAGTCGCTTGGCTTGGCCATCACGTATTGTCAGCAGCGCCTGTATTTGCGATGTGTTGGCTTCAAGGGTAAGTTTATCAGCATCATTGCGATGCTGCACAGTGTCCAGGGCTGCGGCATAGGCTGCCAAAAGACCAACTGCGCTATTTACTTGCGTTTCGCAAGCCTCAAGCTGTTCTGCCATAGCGGGCAGGGCGGCCACCTCATCGTCTGCCGTGCGGTCCAGCACCGAGCCATTAAGCGTGTCAAGCTGAATAGACCTATCAGCGATGCGCGATAACTCTCCGCCCTCGGCGGATAAATGCTGAAGGTTATATTTTTCCAAACTTTCTTGCAACTTTTGCACCAGACCGTGATATTGTAGAGACAGTCCTACGTCTGCCTTACGCGATGCAGCCACCCGCTCTCGCTCAGAAGTCAAATCCGACTGTAGTTGAGAGGCCCTTTGCTCAGCAGCGCGAACTAGCGTGATCTGTTGCTGCTCTACTATGCGAAGAGCGGCAAATTCCGCTTCTAGTCTAGCAGATTCACCACTTAATGCGTCGAATTGAGCGCGTAAATCGGTGTAGGCAGCAGATGTTTCGCGGTAATGCTTATCAGTTCGTCGATTCGCATCCTGGAGCTGGACCAGATCTTCCTGGTGAACCCGCTGTAACTCCGCTTCTAGCACACGTAGACGAGCCTCCGCTTCTGCTGCAAGCTTTTGGGCTGCCAACACATCGTTGGAACGTGCGTGCACTTCTTGTTGCGCCTTCCACGCCGTATCTCTAGCTGCTGTGTCTGCTGCTTCTGCTGCAGCGAGCAGCTCGCGTAATTTCGCCGATTCTACAGCGGATTCTTCAGCTTTGCTCTGCCATGAATCTGCTTCGTCCGACAACCGCTGGATGCTGGTATACCTCTTACTAAGCTCTTCGTCAGCAGATGACAGCTGCAGAATCAACTCGTCTTTAGTCGCCTGCAATTCTATGATCTTTGCACGCGCTTCAAGCAGATGGCGCTGCTCGCCAGCTCGCTCGGCTGCATAGTGCTCCGCATGCTTCTCGAACTGCTCGATCTGTCGGCGCAGCTCTGCTGTCTGCGCAGTCTGCTCTTGGTGTACACCCTCTAGCGTTGAGTAGTCATCCTGCAGATCCGCGAATTTGGCGTGCCAATCAAGATGCAGGCTATCTTTTTCGACTTTCCAGGAATGCAATAATAGCTCTTGAGCCTGAAGCTCTTGTGTCTTGGCGTGCACAGTCGCTGCCAGCGCTGCAATCTCCTGCGTATGTCGTTGAACTTCTTCCCGGGCCTCACCAACTTCGCCCTGCAGGACCTCGTTTTGACGATCTAGGGCGGCCGATTCGTCCTGGGCAGCCAGCAACAGTACGCTGAGTCGAGATGCTTCGGCAGCATGTGCATCTGCTTGCGCGCGGAATGCCGCGATCTCTTTTTCTGCACTTGCACGCGTTTCCGCCAACGCCTCACGCTCCCGTTCGAAACGCTCAAACTGTTCTTGGCGCTGAGCGTGCGCTTTGCGTAATGCTGCTTCATGTACTGCGGCCGCTTCCGTTACTTGTTTTTGCACATCGGCCAATTGCAATTCTAATCCTCTCACACGTACTGCTTGTGAACGTGCAACACGGTTCTCTTCCAATAGACGGTGGTTCACCTGCTTGAAGTGGTCGCCCAAAGCTTTCAGACGCGAACACTCAGCGTCGGCGATAGCAGCTTGGCGCAAGCTGCTAGCGACTTTATCTGCACCATTTGCGCTAGCTTGTGCAGCTCTACGCTCTGCTTCTTCTAATCGCTGTGTAAGGCTCACGAAATCAGCGCTTGACACAGGTCCTGCCAAGCTTTCTGAACCATCAATGAAGTCACGAGTATGCGATGAGGCTATGCTCAACGAGTCATCTTCGTCCAAAACAGTGACGAAGGGATTGTTCAGACGGTAGCTGTCATCTGCTTGCGAATGATCCATATTGCTCGCAGGCTGCGGGGCGGAATGAGTGCTGCGAATCACCTCTTGAAGCTCGCGCCATAAGCTCGCGCGGTGCTTGATCTCAGACTCCGCCCGAGCGTGCGCCTCATTGAGCTCCGCATTCCTCTGGTTGAGAGTCCGAAGATGCGTCTCTGCTATTTGTAGCGCCTCGTCTTTCTCTCGCTGCAGCACATCTATTCTGCCAGTCAGCACGGATACATCTGTGCTCAGTGTCGATGCCATGTGTTGCAATTGCTCCCGCACAGTTGTTACCTCTGCTTCTAAAGCGTTGCGTTGCACTTCGCTCGCGTGAATAGATTCACGCGCTGCTTTCAGCTCTGCATCTAGTTTCTTTGATCGTTCATGCACTTCTGTGGAGCGTATGGCAGACGCTTGCAACTGGTTACGTAAATGCTGCACCTGTTCCTCGCCCTCTTCGTGCATTTCTCGCAGTTCTTGTATCATTTCTTCGTTCATAACATCCTTTTCGCGTAGTTGTTCGAGAAGCTCTTGCAAGACTAATACATTGCGTTGTGATTCGGCTAAAGCTATCTGTGTGGCATCATGACCACCGGTTGCAGCTTCTAAGCGAGCTTCTGCATTGGATAACGCAGAATGTGTGTGCCCTAAGTCTGTCTGCACACGCTGCAATGTTAATTGCAAGTTATTCATTTCGGACACTTGTGTGCGCATTGCCTGTATTTCATGCTGAGCTGATTGTAACGCGTTGGCAACAACCTGATGCTGCTTGTCTGACTCGGTGTAGCGGGAGGCGGTGTCATGCAATTCTGCTGCCAGACGCTGCTGCGAATGATACATTTGTTCTAATTCCGCACGTGCTGCGTTCAGTTGGGCGCGTTCATGTACAGCACGTGCCGCTTCTTCTCGTGCTTCGTCTAGTGCCTCTTGTGCATTCTCCTGTTCTGCTTGCGCTTCTCTAAGCTCTGTGGTCAGCCTGTCTACCTGTGCCTGCAGTGTCCTGTGATCTTCTGCGGCCGCCTCCTCAGACTCCTGCAGACGTGCAATTAAGTCATTCGCTACATCTTCATAATATTGCATCTCACTTACATCCAGTGCTAGCTGGTTATCCATATACACACGCAGCAACGCCTTGCTGCGGTCAACCTTCTGGGGCTCTCCTGTCAAGGCAGGAACTGCGGTACCATCTCGCATACGTTCGACCAATGCGGCATCCGGTCGCATGCGTAATGTGGCTTCTAGTCTTGCAGTCAGATCATGCACTTGGTTTTGAAGCAGAACGGCAGATTGCTGCAACTCACGTGAGGAGGCGTTTTGTTGAGCCAGGTCAGAGGTTACCTGCGCCAACTGCGCGGCCTGGGCCTCATGCGCTGCTTCTAATGTAGAAATTGTGGCATCTTTGGCGGAGAGCTGCGTGTGTGCATTCTCAAGCCGCTCTACTAAATCATTTGCAAGCTTTTCATAATGTTGCAATTCCTCTTGATTTAGCTCCAACTGATTGTCCATGTATATTTTCAGGAGGTCTGAGTCTTTGTGAGTTTCGGTCTCGGCAGAACCTTTCGCCATAGGAGTGTTTGGATAAGAGTTTTCTTTATTTACGGGGCTTATGGATGCACCGCCAAGTAAGAAACGTCTTTTGGTGGCAATATCCAAACCCGCACCTGTGACGCCCTCTAGCTGCTCCTCCACACCCTGCAGCATGGTCAGCACGTCCCTTAGAATGACTGCTCGATCCATTTGTTGCGGAGCTTTGCCGTTAATAATATTTTCTTCTTCTGGGTAAGATTCGTCCGAGCCATTAAGCGAGAGCACTTTGCTTATCGCTATTCTCAGCATTTCTAAGGTCTCAGGTTCCTCTGACTCAACAATAGGAGCAGTCATAGGCTTACGAGCACTATAAAATATGCTTCTGTCATCAGGTGTGCCGAATAGTATATTAGATGTTGAGATGTTTGTGATATTGCTTCGATTCTGAAGTCCTTTTTTGTTAGCACTAAATACCCCGCCGAGATTACCTCCGTCGACTACTGCCTCGTAGTAGCCTTTTCCGTTTGCATCTGCGTCCATGGAAGATCTACTCAAGTCTAAACTACGCTCTTTTGCACGCGTTGATACAAATTTGTTCAGAATGTTACTACCAGCACTGATTGCATCCATACTGAGGTCATTCATGCTCACAGTTTACAAGATCAGAGGTCAACACTTAAAAATCTAAATATATTGAAAATTTAAAATTGCGCAAAGGTTCTTGTGAAAAATCTTATATTTACCGCAACTTCTTTAGAATTGACTTGAAATTATGAACTAGAAGCTCCTCAAATACGTCGTTTGAGTCAAACCCAATCATCAACCGGCGTCAGGTGCCAGAGCCATCGACCAGAGAAAGCTTGTCAAAAAAATTGTTATAAAATAATAAAATAAAAAGTGATAACATCACAAACTAGGGATTTATACCTGATTTTTTGGTGGCTTGCCAGGCGTCACCATGCCTTCTTCTTTTGCTGCTTTTTGTAGTTTTCGTGCCTCCTCATTCGCTTGGTGCTGCAAGTAGGTGTAGAACCCTGACCCCCCTAAAACCAGAAAGATGCCCAAGATACCTTTAAATGTCCAGGCATTTCCCCAAATGTAAAATGCAAGTAAACTTTGGACAGCAGCCTTCGCCGTGCCTGAAATATTGTGCGTCAGCGGGCTCGTGGCGTTGACCTGCATCACGGTAACTAACCCAATGGCGAAACCCATGAAACCCGTGATGGTCATGCAGAACCAAAAAAACAATGAGACAAGGTATTCTCGATGCTCCCAGATGATTCCATACTCGAACAATACGATGAGCGGTAAGAATAGCATGGAAGCATTTAGGTTGTTGTAGTAAAGCAATAAAGAATTGTCGAGTTCCATATCTTTGGTAATTTTCTTTGTATAGATGCTATTACCACTTACGAACACAGATGACATCACCCCGCTGACGGTACCCAAAAATGAAAAATTTACTTCTCCATCAATACCTAATATGAACCCCAAAATTACGATCCCAAGTACCAACACAGTCTTAAGCTGAGTCTTCTCCTTTAAGACAAGGTAGGTGAAAGCCACGCTGAACACAATCGTTAAGCTACGTGCAACGTTGTAAAAGCTAACTTCTACATATTGCAGGCAAAGATTGTTAAATGTTATCATGCCAACGAATATCAAACTTAGCGGTAAAACCTTAAGTCCGATCTTGGCGGTATAGACAGGCACGTGATATTTGTCAAAATATGAAAGCCATGACGCCCGGGTAGATGGTGGTGAGCTTCGAGTATACTCTCCTATTCTACCTAATCCATCACATATTAAACATGTTACAACGCACTGATACCATGTCACGAATAAAGGAGCTGGAATAGATGCATCCGGACTCGAGAGCAGAAACTTGTTTAGGTAAACCATGCTGATAGATACAACCCAATAAATGCTTACAACAAAAGCGATATAGCGATTATTAGCATCCATTTTCGTTATCAATGAGTATTAAGAGTACAAGTAAACGCTAATGGTCAATTTTACGTTAGTCTTTGCAGGCAACCGTATGATGCACTTAATGATTAGTCTAACTTAAAGCAAACAGAATTATGAATAAAATTCGATAGAATCTTTGCTTTTAATCGTCGGTAGCTATCCTTCTGTCACCTTTTTCGTGTAAATGTGAAGAGCAAATTTATTAATTTTGTCATATTTAGAAGACCGAAACCAATACGCTTCCTTTCTAAAAGAGGAAGTGAAGAATGTTAAGATCTGTTGTAATAAATTCGTTGAAAGCTAGTCGCGTTGCAACTTCTGGATCTGGCATCCATTGTGTCCGCAATTTTTCTGCAGGAGGACACGATGATTTTGCTCCCAAGAAAAAGGGCGGCGCTCCTGAGGGAATGGATGCGGTTCTGAAGATGATAGATGGTCAGGTTAAAGAGAATGACATCATGCTTTACATGAAAGGTACGCCAAGCACTCCACAGTGCGGTTTTAGTGGTCAAGTTGTGCGCATATTAAACGCCACGGGTGCTGACTTCAGCTCAGTGAATGTTCTTGAATATCCTATGATTCGTGAAGGGGTTAAACAGTACTCTCAGTGGCCCACTCTACCTCAATTGTATGTTAAGGGTGAATTCGTCGGGGGGTGTGAAATTGTGACGGATATGTTCAAGAAAGGAGAGTTGGAAACGCTACTCAAGTCTCACAAACTCCTCGAATAAATCGCATAGATAACTGTGCAAAGAAAATCATTTATACAAATTCATAATATATAATTACAATATCATGTTGCATATACAGTCAGAACTCATGTGGAGCTTTTGGATTGCTTGCGATACTCTCGGAACTGGTTGAGCTCTGCCCGTAGTGCCTCTAAAGCTCGTTCCTTCGTATCCAAAAGCGCTTCGAGTGATTGCATATACAGTTGCAAATCTCTATCCTCGCTGTCCTCCATAGCTTGCACCAGTTCCATTTCGCCTTTCATCCCATCCACTGTATCTGCAATGCTTTTCTTGTGAGCAGACAGTAAAGACAGTGTACGTGCAATGTTTGCCGTTTCGCCAAATTCGGACGAAGTGCTATTCTGAACTGCGACACGCCCATTGTTGGTATTTGGAGCTGCAGTTTTCTTTGAAGAAGCTGCTGCAGTAGTAGAGCGAACGCTGGAGCTAATGTGGGTGCGAGCACTCGCAGCAGGGACGGGGCCCGCTGGCGGGAGGGGAGACCCACTTCGACCAGGGCTATTCGTTTGTCCCCGCAGTGGGACTCCTGGTGCGCCAGGATTGCTGCCGATACCTGCATACGATTGTCTACGTGACGGTTGGGCACCACTGCTGCCGCCGGCAGCGGTGGCAGGACGGGGCACAGGCACGCGGCCAGGGGAGTTGTATGGAGCTCCGATGGCCGCAACACGCGCGGGGTTAACGCCACTGCTTGTGGCTGGTCTGCGATCTTGTCCCTGAAATGGCGATAAATCACGCCCATTGTTTGCAGCAGGTGCAGCTTTCAAAGACGCTATTGGTGGTTTGCGTGCAGGTGAGGATGCGCTGCTCGTATTGGCATCGCCAATGGAGTGGCGCCGCTGTCGTTGCACAGGCTCCTCAGAAACTGCGTTATTAGACTGGCTTTCCTCCACGGCTGCCATCTCCGCGTCGATGCCAGATTGGTGCTCTTTCACGCGATCAGCGTAGCGCAGAGTGTTCAGTGTGTGCTCGCAGTTTGAATGTGCGGGACTTACACATGCCACCATGCACGTACGCGCCATATCTCCTACGAGTGAGTCCTTGAGGACCTGTGTCAGCTTGCTGCCGCGGAAAGGGGTGTGCGCTTGCTTGGGTGCCCAAAGTCCGCGCTTGATCATAGCCCGATTGGCCAGTGCGCGAATGACCTCCTTCAGGGCCAACAAGCTCGTATTGATTTCTGCGCCTTCAAGACGCGTTTGCTTGGAATTGTTGGTCGTGTCTGCACCTCGCTCGGATCCTGCCAGGTCAATAAATGTGAGCTTACCGTGCACGCGAGAGTATTCTTCGGCGCCTTCCATCCCTTTGGACAGATCTCGAAAGCTGCTGCGTCGTCCTTGGCCTACCCCCTTGGCCAGGATGCCTTCATCGGTAGACTTGGTATTGTTTTTGAGAACCAAATGCATGACTAGATGTGATCTGCTGGATGTTTCGTTGGCACCAGTACTGCCAATAGAACGCCGTGCATGAGCGGTCGCAACTTGTTCGAGCAGAGAAGGCACATCTGACACAACAGTTTCGGTGAGGCCGGGAGTGCATACGTTGCCTCTGGCGTCTTCCAGGCATTTGACCACGCTGCGTTCATTAAGCAGGTCAAACAGCTTCCCGCCATAAATTTCGAAGCAACTTACACTCAATGTCAATGCTGCATGTTCTGGTGTCCGCAGCAGAGCAAAGATGTCCCGCGCTGCCTGTACATACAGCCCGGCATGCACCGTGTCTTCCATGGGATTCTCAGGATCTGCGCCCATCAGCGTGTGGGTCTTGCCGCTACCAGTTTGTCCGTACGCAAAGCATGAAGCTTTGCCGCCTTCGAAAGCGAAAGCAACCAATGGAAGCACAGCACGTCGATAAATACTGGAATTATCTTCGTTTTCTGAAAAGGCATCGTCGAAGGTAAAGGAGCTGGTTTCAACATACTTGGTAAGATCGACGCGTGTCTTTGGCTCATGCATATGAACCTCGCCTCCAGGAAGCACATCCATTACGTCGCGGTCTCCGCGGGCGATTTCTCCACGGGAGATGGGTCGCTTGCGTACGACCACGCGAATGGCCATGTCTGTGGGAGGATCCGCGTGTGTGTCTGGAGCGGCCAGATCCTCCGCAGGAAATGCTGGAGGAGCAGTCTTAGGTCGATCGTTAGCTGCTTGTGTTATTCCACTTTTGGCAAGCAGTTGAGGAGATCCCGCCTTTGCTTGAATGTTTTGGTGGTGGACTT
>JACCDO011165794.1_pt1 | contig 14973 bp, 8 predicted proteins | sample 7446101 | NCBI WGS metagenome assembly JACCDO01 (sample SAMN15323440, study PRJNA562643) | freshwater metagenome | isolation source: river surface water | place: USA:Blue River Watershed | collected 2017-08-16
GACTGTATCCACCTATGCATACTGCACCATATCCCGTACCAGTCCACATACATGCTGGTACATAACATGCACCTAGCACTTCTGATGTTGGAGCGGGGGTAAATTGCCCAAGCGATGTATTTGTTGCTGCTCCACCACCTTTAGGAACCGTTATTTTATATAATGTTCTATAAGGACTAGTATCTGGTATACCCCAAAATACATTACTATCAAGGTCTTTATCATGAACTATAGACCATACATTACCTTGAAGACCAGTATATGTTGCTAATGCAGGAGTACCGGTAGCAATATTACTACTATTTACTAATGTTGCCGATGTATTAACATAAACTGAATAAAAAAGAAAACCAGAATTACTTGTGTAATAAGCTGGTGCATTTCCAGGTGTTGCTGTTATCCGCTGTGGTCGCCCATAACCAAATGATGCCGCTGCTAATGATGCTACTGGCATATTACTCTAGTTTACTCTTCGAGTTTGTAGCTTCATAAAATGCGCATACTTGTGGTGAAGCACGAACAGCTTCCGCTGCAAATTCATGAACATACAATGACTCCAAGTTTTTAACACGACTCAAAGCAACATATGCTTGACCATATTCAAATGTACTACGCCCAATATCTATTAGAGCACAATCCAATGTCGCCCCCTGACATTTATGGATTGTAATTGCATACGCAAGACGCAATGGAATCTGAGAACGAGAAACACCCTTCAAATCATCAATTTCCCATGAGTTACGTTCAATTATCTCTCGACGACCATTTTTGAATTGTACAATCGGCAAAGGCTCTGCACCTTTAGTGTCAAATCCAATAATAACACCACGCGAACCATTAACAAGGCCACTATCGATATCAATATTTGTAATTAACATCACCTGAGCTTTATTTCTTAGCTCTAGAACTTCATTGTATGGTGCATCTTTATCATAGGATGCAATAATAGCCTCATATTCAGGTGGCATTGAGCCACTACTAGTCAAAACTGTTTTAGCTTTCCACGTAATAGTTTCACCCCCAAGTGCAGCCAAATTCATTGCATTAATTTTATCAACCATTGCACGTCGTGAGAACAATAAGGTTGGTTTAATCTCAAGCTCCTTCCAGGGTAGTCCTCGGCGACCACTTAGTAATGAAATATCAGCTTCATTCAATTTCCCTATACGCGCACGCCCTAATAGTTCCCTGAAACAATCATCGGTCTGTCTATGCATTGTTTTCAGCGCAACAACTGCATTAACAACTTCATTCCATGATACAGATTCAAATGCAAAAGTAGGTGCGCCGTCAGGTACCCCATTCATAATTGGCGGCAATTGATAGAAATCCCCTACAAGTAATACCTGCATACCACCAAAAGGTGCTGTTGAGCGACGAATCACTTTTGCAATCTGATTTAATTTATCAAATAGCTCTGCAGATAACATTGAAATCTCATCAATAATCAATAGATTAGTTGTCATCCAGTTTTTCAATGCTTTTCTATTACGCCTAATACTCAAAACTATTTCCCCAACTGTACCGCGACCCAAACCTATTCCTGACCAAGAATGCAACGTCTTTGCACCCTTCCCTAAAAGTATTGCTGCACAACCAGTAAGAGCGGTAATGCCAATTTTAAATTCTGGTAGCTCTGTATTATATCTACGCCTTAATTCCTCAATAAAATATGATTTACCAGCTCCACCTGGACCAGTTAAAAATATATTCTTATAATCACGTATCAAATCATACGCTAACTGTTGCTCCTCAGTAAACCCAGACATTAATTACTGTATTTAATATATTACTTACTAGTAATATATTAAATCCTCAATTTTTAACCCCACATAACCCAATACATCCATCGAAACCAATTCAAACCCTCTTTACGTTTGATAGAAAATGGCTTCAGTCTCTGAAATACATCGCGCATATCAAAGACTGTTAAAGTCTCCTTCAAACCCACGGTGCGCCATATCTCTGCACGTTCAGTTTCTTCAGGTACAGGTTTATTCAAAATTACAATAATATTTTTGATTTGACCTTCTAATACTTCCACCTCATTCATTAATTTATGTAAATTATTTTCAATAGCAACCGCGGCTGAATGCCTTTCTTCCTCCTCTTCTGATGACGATAACGACATATTCACTTAATAAATGTTATCATTCTTTATATAGCTTGTACTTAGCGACTAGCAATCCAACTAATAGGTGTATGAATAGCAATCGTTGTTACCAAAGGCACAACACCCTCTTCCTTACTAGTCCATGCAATCATCATATGAGCAGGTACCCATAACGCTGTTCCTGGTCTAACAATGATATCAATATAATTCATTTTATTAATAAAAGGTGCTATTGCCGCTGTAAGCTTAGAAGGCTGTAGTCCCTGCCATTTTTGAGGGAGCCACTTCTTCTCTTTTGATGCTAAAATACTAACAATTATGGCTCCTTCTGTTGGAATTATAATAGTCCAATTTGGTTTTAATTCAGTAAGCCCCAGGTCTCCTACAAAACATTCCCCCTCTATAGGTATATGTGAACCCAACCAACCACGAGTACCTGTTAATATTGGCCCCCATGTTGTCTCAAACCATAGACTTAATGCAGTATTCTGATATAAATGACGTCTATAACCCTTTGGCCAGGATATTACTCCAGATGAACCATCAAATACTAATTCCCTAATAGTTTTTCCAGATTCAGGAGACTTTTCATTATTATAAAAGTCACGCATCATTACATCACTATGAGTCCAAACAGGAGATAATGGCATTGAACGGACAACAATAGGAGCTCTTTCCTCTAATAAACTATCTAATTCATGACGCTGCTCCCATTCAATTTGATTAATTCTATATTCTTGTATACTTTGCTTATAAAATAGCGCTCCTATTACAAATAAGACTGCAATTATAATTAATAATATAAACATTATTAAACACTCTAATTGATAATACGCCGGATATTAAGAGTTCTTCTACGCGTAGACACGGTTTTTTCTATTTCGTTTGGCTGTTAATTTAAAATGACAATTATTAATGCAAGGTGCAAATAATCCAGGAATAAATTTTTTTTGTAGTATATTCTGAATTTCGTTCTTAGTTAATATTTTTTTATCAGAACTAAGCAGCTTACCGGAATTATTTTTAAGAGTAACTCTCTTATATCCACGTCCATTACGTATCTTCACTTCCATAACCTTCATACGTTTATTACCATTAACATGCTCTACGTGTTCTTGAATAGAATTATATTGAAATTTAGCCATTTTCAAATTATTCTATTTGTCATTATCAATTTATTTCCTACGTCTAGTAGTCCTTATTTTACGTCTTAAACGTGATGGTGTTAATGGTAAACCCATATGGCGACGACGTGTTAATGAATTACTAGGTCTATGTACTGGTTTTTCAGGTATAGGCTCCGCAACCTCTGGTATAGGCTCCACAATTATGTGCTCTTCAGTAACATTGGTCTCTGCCGCAACAACAACAGTTTCATTACGCGCCTTATCCAATAAAAGCTGCGCCTTACCTAACCATTCAGCATTCAATGTACCCTCATCCAAAGCTGCCATAAAGAAATTAAAATCAGCTGGAATCATATCTTCCACCCAACCACATACGTCATCCTCAAATGCATCTAAGGCCTCCTCATCATCAGGACCATTACACTCAGCTGTTAGTCCCTCCCATATCTTCTCATAATTACTATCAGGACACCATGACGATGACTCAGTTGTCATTAACTCAAAGAAACTATCAGGTAAAAATCCACGTGCAGTCCCAATACCCTCCACACGCGTCTCTAACTTTCGAATACGCCTAAATAAATCATTTTGAAACCATAAGATATTTGCACCCTTCATTTGTGGCCAAATATCCCTTAATAGTTCCATTATCTCATCATGATTATCAAAAATACTAACAGTATCACTACCGGATTCACTTCCAGAATCACTAACGGGAATAACCTCCTCCATACCTGTTTTCACGCACTCCTAAAGGTTAAGGTGCCCAAACGCGCTAAGGAGCTCCTTGTCTAGGGACCCCAAACACGGTCCTCTCTGAGGTTTACCTCGGTCGGAGCTCCTTGTCTAGGGACCCCAGACACGGTCCTGCTCCTTAGTTGCCGGTGGCAAAGGACCAGATACACTACGAGTCACCCCATCAGTGCCAATCGCAGAATCCTTCGGATGCATAATAGGAACAGCACCATTACGAGGCTGCGCAGGATAACGGTCTTGCTTGGTCGGATTGTTGAATAAACGTGGTGACCTCTGCCAGTTCACACGGTCAGCACCAGCTCTGCATTCATATTCACCAGCCTTCAAACATACCTGCGGCATTGCTAGTTCCTGCACCATTGATGAACTACTAGCACGACCCTTAGGAGCCATCGGCGCTGTTGAATACATATCACCCTCCAAATGCGGTAAATACTGACCCTCATCACAATACTTTCTTAATGGTTGGTCCAAACGACGAAGAACAGATTCATCGTTAATCGCCGCCGAATAACGTGTTGGTGGGTAAAATTCACCGCCAGGAGGAAATACCATATCAGCCGGAGGTGCAGGCGCTGGCTCAGCCGGTGCTGATGTTACATAACGTCTACATACCTTCGTATAAGGACGGAAGTCCATCGGCAACGACACACTTTGTGACGGCACAATATGTTTAATTACCGCTGAACGGTCCCAATGCTCACGAAGACATACAGGAGGATAGAATGGATAAGTACTTGACCCCTTTATAGGATAGTCATCCTGTAATGGAAACTCTTCGCCTCGTGCTGGAAGACCAGAGTTGAAATCGTTTCCCATTACTTTATTAATCTGTTGATGATAATCAAAGTTGACAGACATTCTCTGCTTTTACTAGTCATACTAAAATTATTGCAAACGTGGTAACGTCGATTCTGCCGTCGTTATATCCGCCTGCTCATTCACTAAGAACACCGCTGACCATTCACAATCATTATTGTCTATCACATTACCATCAATATCAACCCAACTAAATGTCATTTTATCTAGTCGCCCTAATGGTGGATTGAAAGTCACTGTCGTACCAATCATCGACTGCGCGTAACTACCGAAACTATTCAGCAATAATTTACCGAAGTATTTACGAACTTCACCAGTGCTTTCCAATGTATTTGATAATGTCTCACGACCAGTCGTATCCAACAAATTCATTGACTGTTGGTCATTCAACTGTAGATAGATATAATCATCAAGAATCTTATAAAACGTTGGTGCTGTATAGACAGTTCTTCCTTCATAGTTGCTTCGGGCAAATCCTAAATTATACCCTAATCCCCAATCAGTATCTCGCCGCTCTACCTGTGGAGCTACCGAAGTACTAAATAGCAAATCATAGGGTAATGCATCAGTAATGCGCTGATGTTGATAGATTGATGATGGAAGAATTGTTCCGAAATATGTTGAAATATACGCCTGCAAGTTTGCTGCAATTGTTGATTGTATTTGTGCAATCGCTGTACCTGTCGACGCATAACCAGTATAGAGTGTTGAGAATTGCGCGAAGAAATCCGCATAATTGACTGAACTAATATTGGAACCACCATAATTTGATAGTGAATTCTCTCCATATAGACCATTAGTACTGAATGCATAGTCGAATAATAGTAAATCAATAACATAGTTTGGATTGTAATTTGGCAATGAAGTTGTACTTACACATGAAGAAATTTCATCGATAAGATTATCAGGAGTCACAATACCATAATCATAACGGTTTGGTAAATTAAAGCGCACTAAGCACTGATAATCTTCACTTGGACTGTAACCGCGAAGTACAAGGAATGAATAGTCATTCAGGTTTCCTTCAAGCCCATAGAAACTATAATAAGGGTCTGGGGTACTTAGGGGACCAGATGTACTTAGATTAATATTGTAAATATAGGAATTAAATTCATAACCTTGAAACTGTGTATCTGCGCGTAAGAAGTTAGATTCCTGACCCCACTTCCATACAACAGTACTTGTTGTACCAGTACTAATTGTCGACATATCACGCATCATATTATCAAAGTTGTTGTAGAAAAATGCATATGTCTTCGGATATTCGAAATAATTACTAAATGTACCAGTATTACTATTATAGTAATTAATATCAATTAAATTTGTAATGTCATTATATTTATTAGATTGTTTTTCAAAGACCATTTTCATTGTGGGATAGAAGATTTGATAAGCAGTTGTAACAAGACCCTGCGAGATATCATCACCATAATTTGCATTACCGAGTACTGTAATTGGTTTAGGAGCAAATGCATCACCGGTTTGCTGTGAAAACCAGACTCCACCATCAGGGTCTGTTGAATAACCAACTGGAACATCCACAATGGATGATACAAATGATGCAGCAGATGCAATCATTGTTGCTGTCGATGGGCTAGTGTTGAGTAAATAAGAGAAACGCGTAGGAGCTTGTGTGTTCAATACATATTTTGTATATTCATCTGTTACAAGTAATCCAACACATGATGAAATACCTGTATTTGTAATTTCCTGTAATTGTAATCGTGTATCATATCTATTTGTTGTTTTATAGTTTGTTTCTAAACCTGTATATGGAGTAGTAAATATTGTACTCATAGTACTAAAATTAAACCCATATAATATCCCACCCTCTGTTAAATAGTATGCACTTGGTGAATTAACATATGTAGCATTATCAATTGCTGTTTGTCCAAGGTAAACAGATGTAAATGAACTTATAATAGGTTCATTGTTATATTGAAACCATCCTCTAAAATTATAATTATAAATTTGAAAAGGAATATTAAATCTAATTATATCATCAATATAAGACCAATCTTTTCTATCAGTTACTTGTAATTTTGTAATATTTGTTGAATATGCTGGATAATTCATAAAATTTCCATTATTGAAATCACGTACACCAAGCGATGATATATTCTGATAGAGCCCCCCACCAGGTGTTGTTGTTAAACTCGATAATTCATAAATTTTTACTTCATTACGATTAGGGTTAACACGTGTAAATGCAAAAATAGAATAACTATTTGCGGACCATGTAATAATTTTTTCACCTGGCGCCAAAGATAAATAATTATTCAAGTCAAATGTATTTACATATACAGAATCTCTTACACTAGTTCCTTCATTACGCACCAAATATGCATCACAAAGCGATGTTGATACTCCAGAAGGGTCGCCAAATAGTAAGAAATGATTAGAACCTTCATTATAGTTTGCTGTACGAAGTCTGAAATCAGCACGACCAACAAATCCACCAAATGGCGAATAATCTTTCAATGCAAACTCATCCTGATAAATAGGTACATCAGTTGCATAATTCAAACCCGATGTTCCAATCGGCATCGATAACTGATAACGCGATTGATAAATATTACTAACTGTTCCAAATTCAGCAATCTGCGTCGAAGGTATTACCATTGATTCTCCTAATGGTGCTGTAAAACCTAAATAATCTGTCACTACCTCTGGGGGAGTTGCACCAGGATTCGGCACTACACTACCAGTAAGCATGAAATATGAAGTTGGTACATAAGACGTTGTAAATGGCATTGCAGTATATAAATTTGCCTCACCACTTACAATTGTACAAGGATAAGGTGTATATCCAGGTAAACCCTGGTCTACTAAATCCTGACGCTTATATGGGAAATTTGAATCAAATACATACTCGTACCAAGTACCCATACTTGCCTCAAATCCATTTGTTGATGCAACTACATCTGGTGTATAAACTACCTTACGAGTCCGCTTCAAGACAGCCAGCGCTCCTGTCAAATCAATTGCACCGAATACTTTTTGGGTCACGGTATTTGTATCATAAATACCAATGTATTCAATTGAATCATTTGGGTCATTAACACCCATATAGGCGGACTTAAAACAGAATTTCTTCATATTCCATACACCCTCTGTCGGCAAAAATGTTATACCATACACACCATTCCCTACTCTAAAAGTAGATACATCTAAATTACTATCATATACATAATCATAATTTACACCTGTCACTGCTGTACCTGTTGTATTCAAATTATAAACTTGCATTGTAGAAATTGTACTTAGACCATTCAATGTCCACCCCTGAGGGTCAAGCTCTTGTGGACCAATAAATACAGGGTCATAATAATGGACAATCTTATAGTCGCGCTTACTACCATTAGAGAATGTTGCTGTATAAGGCGTAAGCGTTGTTGAAGCTAAAATCTGATTCTGTGAAGTACTATAGAAGTAACTCTGTGAAGTCGATGGGTCGTATGGAGAATTACTATTAAAGGTATAGAGATTCAATGGGTCAACAGAGAATTGTGTTCCTGGAACAAAACTATTACAGCCAGCGATGAACCCCTTATAGTCAGTCAAATCATTACTAATATCATTATCATCATAACCAATAACGGGTGCACCAGCAGGGAAGATGTAATTGAATTGCTGCGATGAAGGACTCACCCCTACCAGTGACTCCTGAATAGGAAGACGAATGTAATTACTATTATAGGTTTTATAGAAGAAATAGTTGACAGTATTAGAAGTATCTGCGTATAAAATACCATATTGGTCAGAAAATGTATTGATTCCTGATTGTTGAATATTGTAGTTTGATAGAAGTTGACGAGGAGTGGAAGTAGCATCTTCGAAGTACGCGAAGAACTTGTAGGATTGGTTGGGGAAGGAAGTTGCATCTGGACGAACAATAAAATAATAATCCTGGTCTGCAAGTACTCGAAGTGTTTGTACGAAGGTCGAAGTAGAGCTTACATGGAAGGAAGTTAAATAATTCAATTGATTTTCTGTCCGAAGATTGACTGCATCTGCCATATAGGCTGCACGGTCATGATACACATACACTCCTATATTAGTACTGAATTGCGCACCAGCAACAGCATTACTTAATTCAATCTGCAAATCGTAATCAAAACCAACAGCATCAGGAAGATAAATGCTTGGAGGTGGTACAGGAGTATGAAGTTGGAAAGTATTATAATTGCTTAATACAGTCACAGTCTGTGTATTGCTAAATGGACCCAATGTAGATACTTCATCTCTATGAAAACCATAAGGTAGACCATTGTATGTATTATATCCAATTCCTGCAGCAGTATCCATATTTGAATTATAATTAAATTCATATTCGCGATTGAAATAAAAGGGGATTTGTCCACCATAGTTTGAATTGAAACTTGTATAGCGGAATGGATATGGTCTTGATAGTGTTTCTACTTGTAGGAGCTGTCTTGCTGGTGAACGGAAAGCATAAACTGTGTATTTTCCACTACTTATATTTGCAACTACCTCTGCGGAGCCATATTTAAGATTCGCATTTATATAGCCATTACTATCAGTAATACGTTGGTTGGTTTCAACATTTGATAATGTGAAATTATAAAGATTCTGTAATGGTCCATCATTAGAATTAATAATACTAGATGCACCATTATAGGTCCAATCAAGTGTTGGACTATTAAAATTAAAATTCATATTTGGCCATTGTACTGCAGGACTAGAAGGGACAAAGTTGAAATCAGGGAAACTGAGAATAGTACTATTATTGAGTGCCTCAATATATGCAGGTGTATAGGATGTATAAACACCTTCAGCATCACGACCATTTTGAATGAAGATATAATAATTAGGGTCCGCTAATTGTCCAAGAGTATATGTTCGATAATTTACAGCAAAATTATTTGCTAATTGGGTTTGTAAATAATTATACATATCATTGAGGACAGCCCCTTTTTGATTGTTTGCTGTAACAAGATTATTATATGTGGTCTGTGTCAATCCATAATCACGTAGTACATTACTAGTATATAGTGCAGTCTGTGCTGCAAATGTACGCACAAGACTTGTATTAAGACCAGTAGCAGCAACATTAATGCGGTTATTATATGATGCGTAGGTCCAAGAGTATCTATTAACAAGGCCATTCTGGAAAGTACGCTGCTCTCTATAACGGTCAAGTTCGGCAGTATTTGCTTTAATGACACCCAAAGTATATTGGTCATTCAAACCTTCAAAGCCATATATAATACGCCCAAAGACGTCTTCAGTTGTACTGGCCGGCAATACAATATTCAGCGCCTCCACTGGGTCGAGTAATGCCTCTTTAAGTACCGGGTAATAGTAAGCATTTTGGAGCTCATCGAGCGTATAGGATGATTGATTGATATATCGTGTGACGAAATAACGCGTAATAATATAATCAAATGATGGATTTGCCACATATTTCTCAAGAACAGCATCATAATAGTAATCACCGGGTTGATTGAAATTAAGCCCAAGGTCACCACTAACAGAAAACTGTGATGCAAAATCATTGAAATCATTTGGGAAATGGAAAAACGTTGGTGTAGTATTCATTTGAATATTTAGCTCATCCAGTAATGTAGTAATAGAATATGACCCCTCGCGTATCCTAACAGTCAATACATTGTTACCATTACCGGGTAATGTACGACCTTCTTCCCATATTTTGAAAAATGTATTGTACTTATTTTCTCGAAAATACAGGAATGCCGATAGAAGCTTAACTTGCTGAATTGCGATTGAAGTTATATTGCGATAGACCCGTGGTAAATGAAGCTGCATTTCCGTTGGTTGTGGATAGGCTGTGCGGTCCCGATTCAAACTATCCACTAATAGTATTGTCTGGCGTGATTGCGATGTAGTTTTAAAAGTCGTTTTTCCATAATCAATTGGCTTAGCGTCAGCGCCGGAAAATGGTGCAAATGCACCACTACCTTCAAGTGCTTTCATTTGTGGTCCACCCATTCGATATAACTCAGAACGGTCCGGTGGAACAAATTCGCGTTTAGGTGCAAACTCACCATCAGAATCTGTACCAGTATCGTAATCGGTTGTATCGTATCCAGATGACCCAGTCTCAAGACCAGCCTCAGAATCACTCAATGGCTCTGATGGACCCGGTGATTCTTGATATGGACGGTAATATATTGGTCCACTCCCACTCATATGACTACTCTATCCGTGCATAGTTAATTTAGGTTCTAAATAGTTATTTCAACATACTATTAGAAAATCCATCAAAATGGCATTCACAACAGGAACTCCTATGTTTAACTCAAATGTACTAAATATCATCGATATACAAAATACAATCAACTCTTCTTCAGGTGAATCCGTTACTCAGCGCGTAGGACAGATTACAAGTATGGTTGATACAACAACAAATATTGTATACGCTAATGGCCTGACAGCCTTCACTTCAGGTGGTAATATATCTATCACATCACCCCTAACAGTCAGTGATGGAACTGGTATTGCAAGTTTCAGTAATACTTCAGGAGATTCTTACAATCTGTTTGTCTATGGAAATGTTCATGCTTCCAACTATCAAAGTCTCTGTCCACTTCGCTTCACGGTGCCTTCAGGAGAGGCAATGATTATTACTGAAGAGGGACTTGTAGGTGTTGGTACTTCGGAGCCGAAAGCGAAGTTGGAGGTCAATGGTACAGCAGTATTTAATGATACTGTTGTCTTCCATGGAGATGTGTTATTTAAGGGAAATGTTATTATTGATGGCACCCTAACAGTTGGAGGCCGTGTTATATAGTCACCCTTCGGGCTTATCCGTATCGTATTAGCTGATTACCATTAATAGTCGCGTGCCAGTTGATATTAGCTGTTGATGCGGTTGTTACACGTAATGCTACTGAGCCTTCTGTGGCTATTGAGTTACTTACTAATACATTGAAGGTCACTGCAGGTGCAGTTGCTAATTTATTGATGCTAAAGGCGGCTGTTATGTCTCCATTAGAACTAGGTCCAATAATACCACCACTATGGGCAACATATAAACTTTCATCATTATTATCATAATAGGCTACAAATTTATATTCAGCCATATAAATACCTTCACCAGCTGTGCCAACACCAGGTTTTTGTTCGTAGCCGACTAGGTCAACATAAAATGTTTGAGCATAGCCGCGTGATACATAGCGAACTGTCACAGTATTATAGTTATTTAAAACACCATATCTAAGTGTTCCCTGAGTTGTTCCTGAGGTGGAATTATGAACACATACATCGTAACCTTGTGCTGTTCCTGCTACACCACCATACATACCATTAGCATATGAATGACTACCATAGTATAAGGAATATGAACCTACGCCCTCAGCATGTGAATAATCACCGAAAGAAATTGAGCGTATTCCTTCAGCATGAGAACCTGCACCAATACTTGATGTATTACCACCTTCTGCATGTGAAATAGAACCTTCTGCAACTGTTGCTGAACCCTCTGCGTGAGAGTATGTTCCATTTATTGTTGTTCTGGTATATAAACCCTCTGCATGCGAATATGCTCCTATACTTGAAGTTCCATTGCCCTCTGCATGAGAAGAGGCACCTTCAGAAACTGTTGCAAAACCCTCTGCGTGAGATGTACCACCACTTGCTTTTGTTTGATCACCTTCAGAGTGAGCATTAACACCAGTAGTCGATGTTTGATATCCTTCAGCATGAGAATAGTCGCCCCAAGAAACACAAAAACGTCCTTCAGAGTGTGATTGTTCACCATACGCAAATGTTGTACGACCTTCTGCATGTGATGCTGTACCAAAAGTGGAACAATTAAATCCTTCAGCATGTGAATATTGTCCCGTAGCTCGCGTATTATATCCTTCTGTGTGTGAATATTGATTTATTGCTTGCGTTTGATGACCTTCTGCATGTGAATAATTTCCAGATGCAATTGATAAATATCCTTCTGCATGTGAACCCCCTCCTGATGCAGTTGTATTCCCACCTTCTGCATGTGAACCCCCTCCTGATGCAGTTGTACCAGAACCCTCAGCGTGTGAAGCTTGACCAGATGCAGTTGTACCATTACCCTCAGCATGTGAATTATCCGCTGTTGTATTAGTTAGATAACCTTCAGCATGCGAATAATTACCAATGCTAGATGTATTATAACCTTCAGAATGTGATGCAATTCCATATGAAACAGTATTACTACCCTCTGCATGAGAGAACTCGCCAATTGTTGATGTATTAACTCCTTCAGAATGAGATGCTATTCCATATGAAATTGTATTAGACCCTTCTGAATGTGAAGCGAACCCCTCTGTAATTGTAATAGCACCCTCTGCATGAGAATATTCATTAATACTTGATGTATTCCAACCTTCAGAATGTGAATATGCTCCATATGATATTGTTTTATAGCCTTCTGAATGAGAATATTCATCATATGAAAGGGTTGAAAAGCCCTCAGCATGTGAATAATTACCCTGAGCATATGTTAAATAGCCCTCAGCATGTGATGCAAAACCAAAAGAAGTTGTACTAGAGCCTTCAGCATGTGAATAATTACCAATAGTTGATGTTTTAATTCCCTCTGCATGTGAAGCGACACCATATGCAATAGTTTGATTTCCTTCGGCATGAGAATAGTTTCCAAATGCAATTGTTGCTATACCTTCTACATGTGATACAATACCAATACTTGATGTATTTTGGCCTTCAGAGTGTGAAGCCATACCAAAGGCAATAGTTGATGAACCTTCAGCATGTGAATAGTTTCCAAATGCAATTGTTGCTATACCTTCTACATGTGATGAATTACCAATACTTGATGTATTTTTGCCTTCTGCATGAGATGTATCACCATAAGATATTGAAAATATACCTTCAGAATGTGAACCAACTCCAAATGCAATTGTTACACTACCTTCAGAATGTGATGTAACACCAATAGTTGATGTGCGATTACCTTCAGCATGAGAAGCAATACCATATGTAAATGTATTACTTCCCTCTGCATGTGATGCAAGCCCATATGTAATTGTATTATATCCTTCAGCATGAGATGCACTGCCTAATGTAGATGTAAAATAACCTTCTGTATGAGAGAATAAACCTTCTGCATATGTATTACTACCCTCTGAATGTGCACCCTGACCAACTGTGGATGTTCGTGTACCCTCTGCATGTGAAGAGTCTCCCCATGCGATGTTGCTTAAACCTTCAGAATGTGACGCAACTCCATAGGTTTTTGAATTTTGACCCTCTGCATGAGAATTACTATCACCTGCATAAGTTAAATACCCTTCTGAATGAGATGCCCAACCAAAAGCGGTTGTTGTTGCTCCTTCGGCATGTGCATAGTTATTCATTGTACATGTATTGTAACCTTCAGCATGAGAATAATCTCCGTTTGTAACAGTTCTCCATCCTTCAGCATGTGAATAATTATTGATAGTGGATGTTAAATAACCTTGTGCAATTGAACCAGAGCCAATCGCAGTACATGTGCTAAATTGTATTGCTCCAATTCCATAAATTGTTGATTGTGTTACATCAACATTAGCAATCGCGGGATATGTAGCCCATTGGTCCGCGCTACCACCACCACCTCCAGGAGGACCTGTAGGTCCTGTTATACCTGTAGCTCCCGTTTCACCAAAACCTGTTGGTCCTGTTGCACCTGTATAACCGGTAGAGCCTGTAATGCCAGTAGCTCCTGTATAACCTGTAGAGCCTGTTGCTCCTGTAATACCAGTATAACCGGTAGAGCCTGTAATGCCAGTAGCTCCTGTATAACCTGTAGAGCCTGTTGCTCCTGTACCTCCTCCTTCAGGTCCAGTTGGTCCTGTTATACCAGTAGCCCCTGTATAACCAGTAGCTCCTGTACCTCCTCCTTCAGGTCCAGTTGGTCCTGTTATACCAGTTGGCCCTGTTGTACCAGTAACTCCTGTACAACCGGTAGAGCCAGTTGAGCCAGTTGTTCCTGTATATCCAGTAGCTCCTGTTACACCTGTAGGCCCAGCTGCTCCACTTGTTGTATAAACAATTTCCTTTGTAGCAGTATTATAAGCCATGAATTTAGTCTGAGTATTATCATTACGTACAGGGTCCACAAATAAACCTGCTAAAGTAGTATTATTAAGTGTTGTACCAGATGCATTTAAAATAATAGAATATGCAGCCTGA
>JACCDO011329345.1_pt1 | contig 14973 bp, 10 predicted proteins | sample 7446101 | NCBI WGS metagenome assembly JACCDO01 (sample SAMN15323440, study PRJNA562643) | freshwater metagenome | isolation source: river surface water | place: USA:Blue River Watershed | collected 2017-08-16
ATTTTGTGAAAATATTGGAAGAAATCGAACTTTTGATGATATTTCATTTTTTCTCTTAAGTTCTTTAATTGGTAATACTTTAAAATTTTCCTTTTATCAATTTTACGAAGATATTTTAATAGACTTAATTTATGAATTATATGATATAGATGATATAAATGTAAATGATATCGAGTTCAAAGAATGGAACTATTATGCAAATGATAAAAAATTAGCCTTTAATTCAGATGAATTATTTGCACATAAGATTAAGTTTGCTTTACGAGAAAATTATTATGAAATATTAAAATCCAAAATAAAAAATTCCTGAAAAAAATTCTATTTTCATAAAAAAATTTAGATTTTATAAAAAAATATTTTTCCAGAAAAGTTTTTCCGGAAAAGAAAAAGTTTTAAAATTAAAAAAAATCCACAAATTCCACACACACAAGAGTTGTGTGTGTGTAGAACAAAAATATTTTTTTGAAAAATACAAAATTTGGAAAAAAAATTTCTGTCGACGTTTTTTAAACTACTTATACAGTTTAAAAAATACTAATTTTTTCCGGAAAAATCTCTTTATTAATATTTAATAAAAAAAAATAAAATTTATTTTTTATTCATATTTAATTCATAAAAATTATTTGATTTTAATAAAAATTCATAAAGAAACATAAAACAATTTAAAAAGGTGAGTTAATAATATAAAATGACAAATATTATTTGTGAATATTGCAATAAAACATATGCAAATAAATCTACATTATCGACACATCAAAAATCAACAAAAAGATGTTTAGAAATTCAAAAGAATTTGAATAAAAAAAATGATGTGATAGAATATAATTGCCAATATTGTAATAAAATTTTTACAACAAGACAAAATATAAAAGTTCATGAAAATATATGCGATGGAAAAAAAGACTTTGAGATAAAAGAGTTAAAAGAAATTATGTCAAAATATGAAAGTGAAATAAAAGAACTTCGAGAAATAAAAAAAGAATATGATTTCGAACAAAAATTAAAAAATAAATATATTTTTGAAATCGAAGATCTTAGAAATACTAATGAAAAATATTTAGAAGAAATTCATAGATTAAGAGAAACTATTGCTGGACTTCAGGGTGAATTAAAAAGTGCAAATAAAGCTTCTGAGTGTGTATATGATCTTGCAAAACAACCAAAAAATAATAATCATATTACTAATAACAATGGTAACACAACTACAAATAATAATAATAATAAAACACTTAATATTTCTGGTTATATTGATTTTAAAAATATTGATAAAGTCAAAGAAATTATTGATGAAAAATACGATATTAACTATATTCTGAGTGGACAAAAAGGATGTGCTCAATTTGCTGCTCAGTATTTACTTTTAGATGAAAATGGTAAATATGTTTATTTATGCACTGATCCAAGTCGTCATTCCTTTAAATATAAGAACGAAATTGGAGAAATAGAAAAAGATTTAGAAGCTAAAAAACTGACCAATTATCTTATCGATGGTGGTATTCAAGAAAAAGCCAAGAATGTTTCACTTAATTGGTGTCAAAATGATGGTATTATAGATCAAGAGAAGTTTACATTAGTTAGCGAAAAACAATTATCGATCATGAATATTAAAGAAAATAATAATGAATTTAAGAGAGAATTATCAAGTATAATTAGCTGAAAATAAAAAATTGATAAATAATTTAATATTATTTAAAGGATCTTTATTTATGAATCCTAAATCAAAAGTATGGTTGACCCTTTGTGGTAATTTATTTTTATTAATTATTATAACAACTTTAATATTTATATTTCAATCAGAAAATTCAACTTATTTTCGTTTTGGACCATCTAAAGACCTTATAGTTATTTCAGCTATAATTGATAATTGGACAAAATATACTTTAGTACTTTTACTCATCGGTTTTATAAAAATTATTGATACTATATCAAACGAATTAGGTATGCCAGTTTTAGGTTTTAATATATATAATCCGGATAAAAAACATATTACTGAATTTTCAAAAAATGAATTGCAATTTTATGCAAATGCGACCTTTATGGTCAGTGGAATTCGTGCAACTTTAATGATGGTTGTTAGCGTAACACAAATAGATTTAGCGTTATTTAGTACAATGATTAGCGAAATAGCTTCATTTTACACGATTAGAGTTTTATTGAATGAAAAAACATTTGGTGAAAAAGATGATAACAAAGATGAAAAAGATGAAATTTCAAAAAGTTTGATAGATAACATGGTATAAAAAATCGTCACGCCTGCTAGATAATATAGTATAAGATTTTAAATTACAAAAAGTAATTCAAAATATAAAGTATAAACATTTTTCTTATTTTTTACTTTTCTATCATAAAAGTGGCGATGCTTATTCTACCTTCAGTTATTTCTTTATCTTGTAGAATTTCATGAGTTCCACTTCCAAAAATTATAACATCACCTGATTCCATATTATAAATTTTCTTACCAATTTTTAATTGTCTGGTGGTTCCTAACGATATAACTAGTTGAACTTGTTTCGGATGTGAATGAGCAGGTGCGAAATCATTACCATCTCTATAATAATTAACATATGTACCTAATAGTAAATATTTATCAATGATATCAATTTTTTTCATTATATTTATTATTAATTCCGATATATAGTTGTCTATATCATTTTCAGAAAAAATTAAATTCGAAGAATATGCTTTTCTTGAAATACTTTTTGATTTTTTAGAATAAATACTATCAATCCATTTAGTATTATTTTTTATAAAATCGTAAGAAAAAGAAGCAATATCAGATGATATTAGCGATTTATAATGAGTAGTTTTGACCATTGAAAAAAATATAAAAATATGTTTAAGAAATTAAAGTAAAATTTCAATTTTGATTTATTAAATTCTTTAAAAAAATTTTCAAAAGTCGTCGCGCGGGGGCGAAACCCTGCTTAAAAAGTTTCATTCCAACTTGGTTCCGGATAATCATAATTTTCACGAAATGTTTTATCACTCGCATTATTTTTTAACATTAATTGTACATATTTAGAAACAACTTTTTGACCATTTAAATGTGTGTGTGGCAAAATTAGAAAAAATGCTCCACGACCAAAAAATTCTGCAAAAGTCGGTGAATCATTTTTTTGTGCATGTATATTTAATATTCCAGCATTTATTCCAAAATTACTAATATGAAATATATCTGCTTTCACATCAACTCCAATTTCATTTGGAAATTTATTAATAAAATTGTAAAAAATCGATAAATTACTTAAACTAGTTAAATTATTAGTTTCTAAAAATTTATACATTTTAATTAAATCTTTTGCATAGCCTGCTATAACAGTCGTTGGATATTTTCGTGGCGGTATTTCACTTAAATTTTTACTTTTCCAATACTCATCAATTGGATTTGGAAAAGAAAAAGAACAATTACCTGTTATTTCCATTCCTACCACTATATTTTTATTAAAACTTTGAAAGGCTTCTTTAAATGCTTTTGGACCACGCATGCAATATATTTCTGGAGTATTTAAGAGAATGACTATTTGATTTTCATGCATTTTTTCTAAAATTTCTAAGTTATTTTCAGTGTATGTGTATTTCCAATTATAATCCTTTAAAGTTTGATTTAATAAGTTACTTGTTTCATTTTCTAAAACTCCGTTATTTCCGGTAATTCCTTTTTTTATTAACAAATGTGGCAATTCAGGGTCAGTGTTTAAGTATTTCTCAAAAATATAATACCAATTTCGACTTTCATCATGAATAAGATCAAACATCTCCGGATAATCGTAATAAACTTGTAAAATTAAACTTTGATCATCATCACATATACCAATTTTTAATAATTCATGTATTTTAGAATCAACTTTTGTAAAAAAATCAGAAACTAAATTAGCTGGAACAATAAAAACACCACCACAAATATAATTATGATAGTATGTTAAAATTTCTTGTGGTAAGATTTTCCGATCTATTGAATAATGATTTAAATAAAGTATTTTATCTTTTTTTAATTTTGAAAAATTAATATTTTTTGGAACCTGTATATTATCATTTTTTATATATCCAAAATCTATCCAACAATAATAATCATAATTTATACCTTCTTCATTTTTTATTTCTTTTGCTTTTTTGATATAAAAAGATTTAGAATTCATAATAACATTATAAGCAGGTATTGAATGTTCACAATATAATTTTCTATCTTCAGGAATTAAATTTTGATAATTTTCGCTTTCCATAACTTCTTGAAATTGTGGTAATAATTCATTAAAATATTTAAAATCGTCAACTATAAGTTGTATATTAGAAGGTAATTCATATTTTTTTAAATAATCATACATTTCTTTTTCAAGAAAAACTATCATGTCATATTTTATATCAGTTAATTTAAAAAAACTATTAATATAATGGTTTTGTGATCTTTGAAAATGAGCTTTCCAATTATCTCGTCCAATATTTTTAAATACAGAAACAAATAAAATATTATTCATACTAAATATTTTGTTTAATTTTAAATTTTAAATTTAAAAAATATTTATAAGATCCTTACGGTGAAAACTCACCCTTCTCAATACAGCACTTCAAAATTTAAACAGAAATCCGCTTTGTGCCTTCATGACAAAAATCAAAGTCTGGTTTTTGCACAAGTACCGGTCTTAATATAATTAAATCAAAATTATCAGAAAAAAGTAATAACATATTGAATTCAACAGTAGTTTTACATAAAAATATTATTGGTAAAGTTGGTGAATTATAAAGAAAATTTTATCTTTATATATTAATTTCCATCAAATAAAATTGATACATAAATAAAACCTATTTCTAGATAAAGATCTATTGATATTTTCTCACACTATAATCATAAATAGTGATCAATATGTTTAAACGAATATGAAGATGATAACAATATCATAGTATTAAAAAATGTTATGATTATTTTCATGATACTTGTTTTCCAGAAGTATTTGAAATTCATAAAAATGTTCACTTTGTAGAAAAATAAATAAAAATATTATTCAAAATATTTACAATAAATAAAATGAAAAATCTTATTTTACAAATTTTAATTTTAGTAATTGTTTTAATAATGCTTGGTATAGTATTTTTTATTGGTCTTAGAAATATGAATAAAAATAAATCGAATAAAGGACCAATTATACAACCAACTACAGGACCAATTATACAGCCAACTACAGGACCTATTATACAACCAACTTTAGGCCCTATTGTTAATCCAACAACTGGACCTATTACACAACCAACTTTAGGTCCAATTATACAACCAACAGAAAAACCTGTATTACCATTTAAAGATATTTCTTTTCAAGAGACGGCAAAAAATAAAATTCCACATATTTTTAATTCATACCAAAATTGCCAAAAAAATATGAAATGTGTAAGAGCAAATGAGATTCTTTCCTTACGTGATAATTTAGAAATCTTAAATTTTGCTTATTTTCCATTATCTGCTAATTATTCTCCTATATCTTACATAAGTTTTAAAAATGATGATAAAAATTATAAAGTAATTTCAGTTGAAAAAACAACAAAAGATCCTGTAATTGTAGTTATTTATTATACTGCTGAATTATATACTATTATAGGTAATCGTGCTGATGCTGGTCAAGTTGATAAAACTAATCCTGAATATATGTATTATTCTAATTATTTATCAGAATTACAAAATGCAGCTAAAACAGTATTTAGTAGTATTTTATCAGTTAATAATAAAACTGGTGAAACTATATCATGGAATAAATATTTTCAATATCCTGGTCCTAATGGTAGAAAATGGTTAGATGAGAAAGGTAATGATATTATTGTTAACTGGACAATACCTACCGATTCTAAAAATATTGAAACATCTATATATGTTAAAACACCGTCAAATAATACAGATGATTATCCAAAAATTACTAAAAGACAATCTTCTTCTCAATATTGGGGAAAATTTATTCCTGAAGATAATATATTATTATATCATGCATTTTGCGAATTAGTTAAAACTGAAATAAATGAATGTCGAGATAGATATAAAAAAGTACTTTCTTTAGATCCAAATTATAAAGATGGAAATAGTCCAGAATCTAGTAATTGGAATGATTATATTTTAAGTCCAATTTCTGGTAAAGAAGGCCCTGGAGTAAATATTGATATATATCATGCTCTAAGAAAGTCAATACGTGCAGTATCTCGTGTTATAAATATGTATTTTCCATTAACAGTTGCAGTATATCATAGAAATGTTCCAACTGAATTAATTAAATTTATGAAAGATAATTTTAATATTATAATTTTAAATAACTCAACATTTCAAGATGTAATTATAAAAAATAAAATAGATATTTTTGGTTATTTATTTATGTCTAACAATTATCACTCGTACTTCTCTAATAGCACAAAATTATCAGAAAACGATTATAATAGTCTTCGTGCTATGATATTCTTAAAAACTATGGATATTGGTCATAAAGATAATTATTCTCATAATTATAATCCTGGAAATCCTCCAAAATTACTAAAAGATGCAGTATTATGTCCAAGTACAATGTTTAATTTAACAAAATATAATCTAAATACAGTACCAAATTCTTTTTATCCACAATTTAAATTTCCAAATTATGATTATAAAAATAATAATTTTTTAGGAACTTATTGTGAAATTGTTGATTTTATGGGTGATATTCATGATTATGCAGTATTAGTTCAACAAGAATATCGTACTGGTAGAGCAAAATCAGAAAGAGATTTACCTCATAATTTAGTAAATTATGTAAAAAATGGAGTTACACAAATTAAAAATCTCTTTACTAATCCAGAATTTTCATTAATCAAAATGTTTGATTCTGTTGAAAAAGGATTATTATATCAATAATTATTTATTTTAATCTTATATAAAATAAATATGAAGAATAGTTATAAATTATATACTGGAATATTTACAATTATTATTATACTTCTAATAGTAACTATTTTAGTAATGTTTTTTCGTAGGTCATTTACAATTATTAATATACAACCTTTTGAAAATATATGGAATAATATAAAAAGTGATAAATTATATAGTTTAATTGAAAGAACAAAAAATTGTTTTCAAGAATTAAATATCGATTTTATACCTATGTATGGTTCACTTTTAGGTATTATACGTCATAATTCTATTATACCTTGGGATGATGATTATGATACTTGTATTCATAAAAAATATTTTGATACTATTTTAGAGAATGAAAAACTATTTGATAAAAATGATTTAAAAGTTATTATTAAACAGCCTGTACTATTTGAAAATAAATTCTTAAAAATATTTGATAAAAACGAAAAATTAATATCTGAGAGAGATTGGGCTTGGCCATTTATCGATGTATTTGGATATACAATTAAGAATGAAAATCTTTTTCTAGAAAATAATGAAATTAAAAATTCAAAATATGTTTTTTCAACTAATGATTTTTTTCCGTTGCAAAAAAGTTATTTTATGTTAGATAATTATAAAATTGAAATTAAATTACCGCGTAATTCTGAAAAAATTTTAAATAATTTATATGGTAATAATTGGAAAGAAATGTGTTATTCATCAGGTTATAATCATCAATTAGAAAAACATTTTACCAAAGTATATAAAAGAAAGTGTAATGAAATTATGAAGATTGAGTAACTGGTGGATCTTCAATTGAAACTGTAGAAGTTTCACCTACTTGTTCGCCTGTATTTTGTCTTATTCTAGTTCTATTACTCCTACCTCCATTAACTAAATATGAAATACCTGAGCCTATTCCTCGAACTGTGCTATTAATAATTAAACCACCAGCAATTAGCGGTGTTGATATAGTTGTAGCTGCACCAAGTAAGAAAAGTATTGATACTAATTTTAATTTTGAAGTCAAAGGTATAAAACTTCCTAAAACTCCACATACTCGGTAATAAAAATTACTATCATATTGTCGTGCACGAACTTGATCTTCTAATTGTAAAATCTGGGCAACTTCTGGGACATCTTCATGTTGATGTAGAAGATCAAAAAGTTGTTCTACATCTTCTTGTAAATTAGTTTCTTTTTCTTTGTTTGGATTATCACGACACATAGGACAAGTTTTCTTATCAGTTGTACGAAACCAACCAACTATACATTTTGCATGAAAAGTATGTTTACATTCTAGTTCAAACATAGAATTTTCGTCTAATTCTTCTAAACAAATAGAACACTGATTATCATTGATTTTTATTTCTTCCAATTTATTATTAATTTCTGTATCTGTGTCACAAGTCATTTTATTATTTATTATATTAAATAATAATTTATAATTTTTTAAATTAATTTTTATTTTTGAATTAAAAATAGTAAAAAATATAATACATCTCGATTTTTTATAATCAGCATCGCCGAAAAACCCATATAAATTTTCTTTTTCTTTTTTTTTTTAGTATTACAAAAAACTATAAACTATCTATTTATATATTCTAGAAAGTATGAAAACACGCTGCAAAAGCACAACTACTGGGTTTTCAAAAAGACTGTCTTATTTTACCAATTATTATAATCATCTATTTCATCCTCGTATTCATTCCAATGATGTCCAACATGACCATATTGATAATAATTATATTCGTATCTTTCAAAATCACGACGATATTTATTATGTACATCATTGACAGCGTCGAACCATGTATATATCGACTGATTTTTATTAGTTCTTTTATGAGTTCTTTTTTTATTATTTTTTAAATCATGATCACATTTTTTAACTTCAAGAGCTATTTTACAAGTTTCGTGAAAAGTTGAATATACTACATGCGAATATGAAAATAATATTTCTGTTAATTTTAAGATTGCCATAATGTGTTCGATTGATTTATCAAGAATATACCCATTAATAAATGATTGACATAATTGTGAATCTTCCCGACGTTCCATATCGTGTTGAAGGAGATATTCATCCAAGAGTTCTTGTCTATCTGAAGAAGTCAAATCCGTGTAATCAAAAGTTTGAATATAATCTTCTTTCCATTTTTCAAAATCGCGTAATTTACGTTGAGCATTTTCGATTCGTTTGATTCGCTTCTGTTCTTTCATAAGTTCCAATTTCTCTTGATAAATTGCATAATTGGTAAATCCTAGATACTTATTGGAGATAAACTTCATCAGATCTTGGTAATAATAGAGAGTAATATCTTTCTTATAAATGTAGTGGTAACGAACATCGCACTTGACGTTCTTTAAGTCTAACTCACTTAGTTTATAATTTTTGAGACAATCGGTCTTGCTGACTTTCTTATTAAAATTGGTACAACCTTTTTCACAATCGTGAATTAAACAAACATGACAAATTTGACAAGTATCCAGGGAATGAGCAAAATTAATAACATTGGGATAAATATCTTCGACGAATTCATAATTGAGGGAAAAATCACGGGTAATAGCATTTTTCCAGATCTTAGGTTCACTTAAGATACGCTCGTACTCGTGAGAAGTACGAGATAAATTGTATACTTCGGAAATGGTGAGATAAGATGAAATTTCGTGAACTACGTTTTCAGGAATAAAGTTAAATAAATCAGAAGAATTTTCAACTTTCTCAACTTTCTCAACTTTTTGAGTTTCTTGAATTTTGTGTTTATCTAATTTATCTAACTTATCTAACTTATCTAATTTCTCTAATTTTTTAGTTTTTTCCGTCTTATTTCCCCTTTTATTACAACTTAAACATAATTTAAATCTTCGAGAAGGCATATCAGAATCTTCTCCACATTTTTTACAAGTGATAATAACCATACTTATTAATTATTACTTTTTAATTTTTAAAATTGTTTTTAAAAATTTAATTATTTGATAGTTAAGTTGATTAATTCCTTGTAGGGATAGGGTTTTCTTGGACTAGGTTTGGAAATTGACTTCTCATAAAATTAATATCATAAATACTAGCAGCGTTCGCAAGGACAAATGAACCATAAGAATCAAATCTTATTATACTATTTCGAGTATTATTATCATTTGTGGTAAGTGATGGTCGTGCAATAAGACCAGTTTCTGTAAAGCCAAATTTTTTATGATGATAATCACTAGGCCCTGATGCATCCCCTAACATATCAATAGATTCAATAGCTTTCAGATTGTGTTCGTAATTACTTCCACCATATACATGAATAGTATAATCACCGATAGAAGTATATGTATGCCTATAAATAGACCAAAAATCTTTTGCTATTGTACGATCTCCCCAGTCTACCCAAACTCCTTCTCTATATGTCCATTTCTTATATCCTCTGCAAGTATTTTCGGTCATATATTCACACCCAGAAATCCAATTAAAGTTTGATTCCGGAGTACCTGTTATTCCTTTTGTTAATTCATCAATTGTTGGGCAAATTCGACGCGGTACATTATTAATTAAATCTTCCCGAGCTTTAGCAGGACAAACGTTTAGATCTAGGTCTTCCCAATTCTTATAATTAATTTTGTAATCTTGAAAAGTAGTACGTATTATAAAATCTTTATTTAAATTCATATTTAACCCTATAGGTAAATATATTTCAGTACCCGGATTTGTTATTTTTACCGTAAAAGTAAATGGACATTCGTTAGTATTACAAGGTCTGCTGGTTACATTTACGGGGCATTCAGCACCACCATATTCTGCCCTCTGAATTGGAATTCGTGTAGCAGTTTGAAAACCTCCACCACAATTTTTATCACAATTACTCCAACCCCAATCACCCATTATACAATCAATAGGACATTTATCTGGATTATTACACTCTTCTGTTTGTGTTAATGATGATAACGGAGGACATGTTGCTCCTCCATATAATGGGTCTGTTACTTTTCCTGTTCTTGTTCTTGTTCCACCCTCACCTCCACATGGAGGATAACAAGGACTCCATGTAGACCAATTTACTTGACAATCAACTGGAGCACATGTTTGTGTATTACAAGGTTGATTTTCTATTAATGGAGGACAAGGTTTCCCAAGATTTCTTGAATTTTGATTTATAGGTCGTGATCTTGACTGAGTTCCACCTCCGCATTTTACACTGCATTCACTCCATCCACTAAAATCTCCAACAACACAATCAACATTTTTTTTATTAAAACCAAACATCTCTATATTATAAGGAGACATAGGTGTTGCATCAAAAATCTGTGTCATATTCTGTACTTTATTAATATCCCAATCAATTAAAGATTGATTAAAATTTACTGCTCCGTAAAACATTTGATACATATTAGTAACATTTCCAACATTCCAACTATTTAAAGGTTTATCACTTCTTACTGGTTCATCTCCATTATTAAAATTTTGAGCATGCGCAAACATTTCACTCATATTAGTTACATTTCCAACATTCCAATCACCTATATTTTGATTAAAATTTTGACAATCATAAAACATTCGACTACAATCAGTTACAGTAGAAGGTAGAGGAGGTACTTGTACTAAATTTTGACAACTTGCAAAACTAATTTTTGTAATTTTACTAGTACCATAATTTAAAACTTTAATTAATTGACCAAAACCATCTAATTGAAGTGTGTTTATTACACCATATATCATAACTTTATTACGAACTTGTTCGACAGTATTATTAGGAAATTTTTCTCTAATTTCGTCTAAAGATGTACCACTTTGTACAACTAAAATTAATGGACATGGTCGAGACCTAGTTAAAGAAGAAGAAGGTGGACATGTAGATCCTCCAAAATCAGCATATCTACTTATAGTTCCTTTTTGTGTTTCGGTGTCATTTTCACAAGTACTCCAATTACCCCAGTCAACTTTACAATCAACAGGACAATTTTGTGTATTACAATCTTGTTTTTGAGTTAATGGAGGGCATGTAGATCCACCATATAGTGCTTGTTGTGTTGGAATTCTTGTACGATATTGATTGCCAACACCACAATCTTTATCGCAAACACTCCAACTACCCCAATCACCGACATTACAATTAACAGGAGGGCATCTTTTTTTTTGCAACGATGGTGGACATGTAGCACCTCCATTTTTACCATCTGTTTTATTAGTTATTCTTCGTGATAGATAACCATCTTTATCACACTCAGTACTCCAATCACTCCAAGTTACTTGACAATCAACAGGTTGTGGAGGTGGTGGAAGTGGTAGAGGTTGTGGAGGCGGCGTAAGTGGTCGTCTAGTAGGTTGTAAAGGTGGTAGAGGTATAGTGTAAGTATAAGTAAGCCATTGTGGACTTTTAATAGGAATATTTTTTATATCCCCTTTACTATTTGTAATTTTTATTGCTGAAACAGCTGCGTTATCAGGTAAAGCCCATGAAATAGGTTTAACTCTTAATGTAAAATTACCAAATAAAACATTATCAGGTAAATTTAAAGGAAAATCACGTGTTATTCCATTTGGAAATTTACCTTTTAATGTGATTGGTTTATTATTAGAGAAAATAATTTCTAGATCTCTATCAGTGCCATAATTATCCATAATTGATGTAAAAATTGATGAACTTTTTGCGATAGTAATAGTTATTGACATTTTTTAATTAAATATAATTTTTTAATTATTTTATTTTTTATTTTTTAATTATTTTTATTTTATTTTTTAATTATTTTTATTTAAATAAAAAATGTCTTACTACCATAATAATAATTATTGTTGTACTCCATGTTATTCAAGTGAAAACTATTATTACTATGATTACTATGATTACCCAAGTCAATACAATTTTGAATATTATCAACCAAATATTCAACCTAGCCACTATAACTTACACCATAATATGGCCGAAATTCTAAAAGCCGATAGAAATGGCGATGTAACCAAAATCTTACATCATGCTTTTAAAATCGAAGAACAATATATTCAAGAAAATTATTTATTTGATATTCCCAAATTTGATATCATTCCCCAAAATATTTTTGGTGGAGCTGCAAATCTAATCGAAGGAAGTATTAAAGGTGTTATTGATACTGCCGGAAAAGCCGTTAATACTGTAACTTCTGGTGAAATTTTAGATAAAGCCGCGGGTGCCATTTCTGGTCTAACTGATGAAATTTTCAAAGCTGCATGTCAAAAAGTTTTTAACATGTTAAAAGAATTTATCGCAAATAAAACTGGAATAATTGGAGAAAAAATTTTACAATTATGCCCAAAATTTCAGTCTATTACTTTAGAACAATTTACTGCAATTATGACTCAATCAAAAGTAGCTGTTGCCGCATTAGCTATTCCTGGACCACCCGGTTATCATCTTCTTCCTTTAGGTGTTGTTTTTACTACTTTATATAAATATTGTACTGGAAGTAATGTTGCTGGAGAAAAATTAAAAGAAATTGAATCCTTAGCTGCTTCAGTTGAACAAGGAGTCGCTAATTTATCAAAAACTATTGAACAAGGAGCTGATAAATTATTTGAAATGGCAGCTGAAAGAGTTTTCAATATGCTTAAGAGTTTTATTGCAAATAAAACTGGACCTATTGGACAAACTATTTTAAAGATTTGTCCTAAATTTGAGAGTATTACTCTTAAACAATTTACTAAGTTAATGGAGGATAGTAAAATGGCTGTAGCAGCTTTGGCAGTTCCTGGACCACCTGGTTATCATCTTATACCACTTGGTCTTGTTTTTTCTACTTTATACAAATACTGTACGGGAAGCAATGCAATGGGTGATAAATTAAAAGAAATTGAAGCATTAGCCAATGATGTAAATAAGAGTAAAGAAAAGTTGGAAAAATTAGGTGTATAAATTTAATTAAAAAATTAATTAAATTTATTTTTTAACTTATTTTTCTTAACCTGATTTCATGGTTAAGAAAAAAACAAAAATAAAAGCAGGGTTTTTCACAAGAACCGTCTTAAAAATTATAAAATACTTTAAAAAAGTGCGTCGCGCGGGGGCGCAACCCCGCCTAGTAGAAATACCCCTGTTCCTTCATTGCTTCAGAAACTTTTAAGAATCCCGCAATATTTGCTCCAATAATGAGGATCTCGTTCTTGAGGTCACCTTCTTCCTTATAATTTTCTCCAGTGACTAAACAATTATAAAAAATATTCCGCATAATACTCTTCAATTTAGTATCAACTTCTTCTTTATTCCAAAATATTTTACTCGAATTTTGAATCATTTCCAAACCGCTAACACTGACACCACCAGCATTACATGCTTTCGAAGGTCCAAAGAAAACACCATTTTTTACTAAATAATCAATCGCACTTAAATTACAAGACATATTACTGCCTTCACTAATATATTTCACGCCCAATTCAACAAGTTTTTGGGCGTCTGCTTCTTCAATTTCGTTTTGTGTGGCACATGGAATAATTAAATCCAAATTTTTAAGTTTGTGGATGAACCAGGGTTTAGGTATCTCACCTCGCTCATAAAATTCAACATCATCAAATTGATTCGCAAAATCGGCCAAAGTTTTGCGATTTTCATACAAATTTTTGATAAACTGAAGATGTTCTGGTTGTAAATACTTCGAGAAATAAACTGAACCACTAACGTCATTCATTGCCACAACACGAATTTTTTTCTCCAACGCTTTTTCAACCGCAAAAGTTGCAACGTTACCAGCGCCAGTAATGATCGCAGTTTTATTTTCTAATTGATCGTTCATATAGTTCACCATATTTTCCAGAAAGTAAATTACACCATACCCAGTAGCTTCTGGACGTAATTGTGAACCTCCCCACATCAAGCCTTTACCAGTCAGAACACCTGTAAAACTGTTTGTTAATTTACGATATTCTCCGTACATATAACCAATTTCTTTACCACCCACACCGATATCACCTGCAGGAACATCAATATCTTCACCAATATATTTGTATAATTCTCGCATATAAGATTGGCAAAAATTGCGAATCTCGCCTTCGGTTTTACCGCTTGGATCGAAATCTGAACCTCCTTTACCTCCTCCCATGTTCAAACCAGTTAATGAATTTTTAAAAGTTTGCTCAAATGCCAGAGCTTGTAAAATGTCTTCATTCACACTTTTATGAAAACGTAATCCAC
>JACCDO010165017.1_pt1 | contig 14971 bp, 9 predicted proteins | sample 7446101 | NCBI WGS metagenome assembly JACCDO01 (sample SAMN15323440, study PRJNA562643) | freshwater metagenome | isolation source: river surface water | place: USA:Blue River Watershed | collected 2017-08-16
CGCCCGGCGACATCTTTTACGCAGGCTCGGGCGCGTACATAATCCGGCTCGCTATCTCGCCGCTGCTATCAGACATTACGCAGATAGAGAAGGTGATCCACAACATCATCTCCAACGGAGACGTCGTGGGCTTCATGGCGCGTGAAAAGCCGTCCGTCCGTACGCTGCGTGGATTTTGCGATTAGATGCAAACCCCCTTTGTCGAACGGCAGGTTAACCATGAAACTATTTACCACAGCTATAGACTACCCTGTCAAGAAGGTTCTAGCAACTGCCGCTTTGGCTGGAGTAAAAGTTGAGGCAATCATCGTCAAATCGCAAGAGCTTCTCGCGTTGCACCCGGAGGCTGCAAGCCTTTGTCTTGAAAATGACTCTGGCACAAGGACGGTCAATATTGTGCCTATAATTAAAGCAGTAGCAACATCGCAAGGGTCTAATGACTTAATTGGAGGTGATGCTTCTGCGAGTGTTGACCAGTGGCTTGAGTTTACGTGGAAACAACTCGGTACGTGGAATATTCGTTATGTTATGAAGTTTGCTCGCTAGCCATGCCTAATAAAACAGACGCAAATAAAAATCATATTAGAGCTTAAACTTCATCTTTAATTAGAGCGTTATTGTATATATTCGCGATTCAGTGTACCGCTTCTCATGTCATTATTTGCTCTCCGCTTTTTCCTACTATCTGAATTCAAACCTGACCCAACTCACCTTTTATTTGATTTAATTGTATATTTAATTTACGTGCATCGTTTTACTTACGATAAAATACAGAGGTACCGCTTCAAGCCATCCTAGGTGCCACTTCAGGCAACCCCGATCAAGTAGGCATCCAAAATGCTGCCGATGCTGAAGCAATTATTAAAGCTGCCAACAAAGATTTATCAGAAAGTGTTAAGAAATTGGCTTCTCATCTTGCAACGCGCACGTATCTTGTCGGTGAGCGTATTACAGTGGCGGATGTTTCCGCATTGTCTGCCCTATTTCGTGCTCAACAGGTATCCGAATTCGCAGCTGAAAAGGCCGAGTCGGCTGTAAAACGTTGGTTCTTTACCTGCGCAAGCGTATCTGCTATTGCGCCTTTGTTTAAAGTAACACCTCCTCCTGCCCCTCGCACCAGCGCTCTTGGTATCGTTGAGAAATGGGATCGTTCCCGAGTTCGCATTAAGGAGTTACTAAATTTGCAAGAGAGTGCAATCGGTACACGTGTTACTGTAAAAGGATGGATTCGTACAATGCGTTCACAAGAGAAAGGTGCTCTACTATTTGTTGAGCTCAATGATGGTTCTACTGTGAAAAGTCTTCAAGTTATTGTTACTGTCGCCACGGCTAAAGGTGCTGCCGAATTAGAAGGTTGTGGCGGAGTGGGTGCTTCAATTTCAGTGTCTGGAATTATTGTAGCATCTCCAGCAATGGGTCAGCTGATCGAAATGCAAGGAGACGATGTTGTTGTGTTAGGTCCAGTGTATGGCGGTGATAATGGTACTATCGGAGCTAAGAACTACCCGATGGCCAAAAAGCAACACGGCTTAGAATTCTTAAGAGAGAAAGCCCATCTTCGCCCACGCTCTAAGATGTTTTCATCTGCAATGCGCTTAAGACATGCAATGGCATTTGCTACTCATGAATTTTTTAACAAGAAAGGTTTCGTGTATGTGCACACTCCATTGATTACAGGTGCTGATTGCGAAGGTGCAGGTGAGATGTTTACAGTGACTACCATGCTCCCAGATGATGGAGACCTCAAGGCTATTCCTTTGGACAAAAAAGGAAAGATTGATTACACCAAGGATTTCTTTGGTCGCAAATGTGCAATGACTGTGTCTGGGCAACTCAACGTGGAGACACACGCTTGCGCGCTGTCTGACGTGTATACCTTCGGTCCTACTTTCCGCGCCGAGAACTCACACACATCTCGACATTTGGCTGAATTTTGGATGATTGAGCCTGAGATATGCTTTGCAGAGTTAGCAGATGACATGGCATTGGCAGAAGACTACGTTCGTTATTGCACTGCTTACGCGCTGAAGCATTGCTCTGATGATCTGCACTATTTCGAGCATGAATATCCACTTGGAGAAAAAGGTCTCCGTGCCCGTTTACAAAATGTTGTTGATAATGATTTCGCTCGTATTACCTATACTGAAGCGGTTGCGTTACTTCAACAACAAATTGCTGACAAAAAAGTACAATTTGAGCGATACCCGAACTGGGGCGACGATCTGGGCAGTGAGCACGAGCGGTACATCACAGAGCGTATCTACCAGAAACCAACCATTGTGATTAACTACCCCAAGGGCATCAAAGCATTTTACATGAAATTAAACGATGATAATGAAACTGTTGCTGCAATGGATATTTTGGTTCCAAAGATAGGCGAACTGATAGGAGGCTCACAGCGTGAGGACCGTTTAGAGGTCCTGGAGAAACGCAGTCGCGAAAGCGGAGTGAACCCCGAAGACATCTGGTGGTACGCTGACCTTAGACGTTATGGCACTGTACCACATGCTGGTTTTGGCTTAGGTTTCGAGCGCTTAGTAATGTTTGTTACGGGATTGGAAAACATTCGAGATGTAATTCCTTTCCCGCGAACACCGGGACACGCCGAATTTTAGATAATATATAATTAAAAATGATTGAAACCATATTTATATATATGCACAAATGCTATCGCAAGAATATGTTCACATCGTTTGTAAACAAAAAAACATTTCTACTATATAACCACAGGCATTAGAGCCTCTTCGCAGCTGCTTGCACAAGGCTATCAAAACGCGCTGAAACGATTGGTGCATCAAGCTGGGCTAACGGATTAAGCACATGCCGAGCGAAAATGTCATGAACTTCAATAAAGAAATGCCTTATGGCTTCTTCTGATTTACCTTTATGTAATAACAAGAAGATTGTGCCTCCAGGGGTAATATAAGCAGAGACCTGAGAGTTGTTAAATTTATCCACAACTTTAAGATAGGTTGCATTGCTTGCTTCCATTGAGCTCTTTAATAAATCCAAACTGGAATGCAAAACAAATTGATTCAAGTATGCATGATCTTCTCCTCCAGAACCATCATCTGAAATCAAGATATCATAAATGGGATCGGTACGCACAATCATGAAGTGCATTTTATCGAGCTTCAGCAATTTTCTGACCTAAGATTGGAATAGTAAGAGTATTTAGATGAACACAGAAAATAGGAGCAAGGCTTTGTAATGAAAGAAGATATTTTTTCTGTGCGGCGAATTCAAAATTCCGGGAGCCTGTTAGAGAGGTTATTGGTAAAAAGTCAATTCCAAAGACACCATTAATAAAAATTACAATTTAATTTGATATAATCAGAGCATAAGACTCGATAGCGTGTCTATTTATTCGTTAGTGGCCGTGGAGCGTTGCAAATTTAAGAAGACGTTTGTGCATTACTATGGCCGGCAAAGGTGCTCGTATGCTCACCATGGGTGATGTACGCGATTATCTCATTGATACGGACGCTGTAAAGGAAGCAGAAAAGCTCTTGCTTTCATCTACAACTCAACGTGATGAAAAAGATGAGTCCAGACAGAAACGTGATGAACAGCGTTTATTGAAATCAGATAATGTAGCTGATTTAGTTCGTCAGCGCCAGAAATCTGGCAAACAAGAAAAAAGAAATGATCTTTTGGATAAGCTTGCTGCTGAGAATCAGCGCGGAAAGTTAGGTCTCATGCGGGAAGAAGAAGAGTTACAGGAGCTTCTACACTTGGAATCTCTTCTTCGAGATGAATCCATGAATTTAGAAAGAGAACGGATGAAGGTTAGTGTTATAGTCCAGTTAGTATACTTATTGAATGCTCATTTATTATACCGCCTCTTAATGACTTAGAACAGCGATCTAACTTCGTTTGTTTCGATTGTGACCCATTTTTCACCAGGTTTCTTCTGAAGCACAATCTAGCAAGCGGTCGCGCATTGTCAGTCTAGAAAAGCAAACAGAGAGTGATCTAGCGCAAATTGAATTGCAGCGGAGCAATGCAATCAAAGAATTAGATAAGCGTCGAGCTGCTGTGGAAGCGTTGCAGGAAGAATTAAGGTCTGCCGAAAAGGAGATGGACGCTACGACTGAGGCGCGTAATAAAGGAGCAAAACAATCTAAAGATTCAGAACAAGACAAAAATAGTGTCGAAGCACGCACGCATGCACTGATAGACTTAGCATCTTCACACACTGCGGCAGTAACAGCGGCGCAGAATGCGCGAAAAGCTGCCGAAGAAGATCTCGCAAGACTAAATAAAGGTATATTCGTTCCGCCTAGCGCAATTAACAAAGAAGCAGAGGCAAATACAGAGAAATTTCATCCACGAAATCAGGATGACATCGCGCGTGTCGAGTCATTAGTTTCCGATGACGCGTTGAAGGTCCAATCTGATCGCTTAGAAAAACTGCGGAGAGCAGCGGTGCAGGAAGCGGAGGAGTTAAATATGGATTCGCTTGCTCAAGCACTTGCAGCAGTTCGCGAGAATTCGGTAGAAAGAGCGCAGCAACCTGGTTATGTACCATATGAATCTGAAGATATGAAGAGTTTGTTGGATGAGAAACGTGAAGTACAGGGACTTTCCGATTCCCTCGATCAGTGGCTTGGCGTCCCAGATTCAGGTTTATCAAAACGTGTCTCTCAGTTATCGCAAGCATTTCCTAAAAATATGCAAGCACAAGCCAAGCAATCAGAGCCTTATCAGGCCCAGATAAGTCAAGACCGTCGTGAAAAAGGCTCCCCGATGGGCTCAGGCCCAGAGAAGGCCGTACGGAAGCCATCAGGATTGGACCGAGAGCCAGCTCCATTAAGATCAAGATCTAATAGCAGAGTTGAAACAGAATCGGACGAACAATATAAAGCAATGACAGAAGTAGATGTTCTAAAAGAGGAGTTATCAAAGCTACGCCAACAGATGCAACAAGCACAGCTCGCACAAGCTGCTCCCCCTTCGTCCCAATACCCTCCACATATGATGCCCATGCAAGGAGGAGTACCCAATCCTGCATATATGCATCCATATATGCAACATCCAATGCAAGCACAAATGCAACCAAATCCGTTCTTTCCTCCTCCAAACTACTATCCTTATCCTAATCCAATGCAACCGGCCTCACAGATGCCGTTTCCGATGCGGGATCCTATGCAAGAAGCATTCTTGATGCAAATGCAAAAAATTAGCGAAGCAATGGAAAAAGAAAATAAAGAACTTATGGCTCAGCTAAATGGGGATAACAGAGGAGGCTTGATGAATATTCAAGAGAAAGGAGCAACAAGTAGAAACATTTCTGGCTCGCAAAATGATGGTTTGAATCGAGATCGTATTAGAAGTGATTCCAGACACCGAAAGATAGAAGCAGAAGAAACGAAATATACAGATGATATTCGCATTTTGGATTTAGAAATGGAGAAAGTTCGCAAACAAGTCGAATTAGATGAGTTAAAGTACGACACCGAGAAACGCATTGCCCAACGGCGAGCGGAAGATGAACATACAAAATGGGTAGAATCTCAAAAGAAAGAGTTGCAAGCAATGAAAATGAAGCAAGCTATATTAAAAGAACAACGCATTTTGGACATGCAACAGAAAGCGCTGCAAGGCAATGATGGTCAGCAGGGCGAAAGTAGTGCTGAAAACAAGCAGGCTACCGCTGTTCAAGACCCGCTAGATATGAAACGTGAAGAAGCTGGTGTCGGAAACACTCCTTTGCCATTAGATTTAGCGAAAGGATATAGCGTCATGGTCGATGCCATAGTCATTCCTGAATCTGCAGCTCATGAATTGGCCGATGCTGGTGGAGGAACGTTCCGTGTCGTGGTCGCGATCTACGACAAAAAAGGGGAAGCAATTACTGCTTTGGCAGCCTGCAAATGGATGAATTGGGAAGGACATATGAGCGGCAACAATCAAGCAGAAAGCAACAAAATTGCTTCAAATGCAGCAGCAATTCTCAATTTAAGTCAAAAAAGTGCTGATGATATTTCATTAAGCAGCTCTGTGAAAGAAGGCTCTCTGGCTGGTAGCGCGAGTTTAGGGTCACTTTCTGAAGATAAAAAAGAGGATATGCATGTATTTACTGTCTTACCAGTATCAGCTAAGAAAATATTAAAAGCCACGGAGAGGAAACTGCATTCTGACGACCGAGTCCTTGTTGAAATTCAGATCAAGCCCAAAGGACAAGACGAAACGAGTTTAGGTTGGTCTCTCATGCGACTGGTTACAGTAGATACAGCGTCTGGGACAAAAGTGCTAAATAATGGTATGTGGAAAGTTCATGTGCGAACAGGCATGTCTGACCCTGCGGCCGATCCCCTGATTCTGCCTGTGGCCAACGAGTCCGTTGGCGATGGATATATTCAAGATGCTTATGTTTTCCTTAGAATAGGTGACAGTGGTGATTCTACTCGACAATATGGCTGGAAGCCAAGTACTTCAAAGCTTGAAACAGAAGAAGATCTCTTGAAAGCATACAACAACCCTTTGGAGCAAACGGTTATGGGACCGAAAGCATCGGATTCAGTGCCGATGCCTGGCGTCAGTGGGATAGAAGGTAATCAAAAGAAAGGTGCTGTAGGAGCTGCGCCAAATGCAGATGGCAAATCTGCCGTAAATCATCTCAAACATGCTGTGCACAAACTGAAAGCTTTTGATAAAATAAAGAGAAACGGATCAAACAGTACACTTACCACGATTGCTGACGACGAAGCACATCATGATTTTGAGGAAGATCATCATGAAGAAGTGAAAGTTAATATTGTGAAGAAAGGTCCTGAAAAGCAGAAAGTGCCATGGTTGCTCGGAAAGGAACCCGGCCCGGCAACTGAAAAGTACCAGAAAGGTGATGGTGTCGATATTTACATTGATGCGGCCATGTTCTTGCCAGACAATGTGACAATTACACGTGTTGTAGCCAAATTCTTCAATTTAGAAAAAGAACCGCTTGGACAGCCCTATGAATGCTACTCATCTCTCGTCAGCTCAGCGATCAATCCTACATATAAGTTTAAAATTGAGTTGCGTGGACAATCACTCAACACGACCCAAACATGCCTACTTCGCGTAGATACTCTAGATAGTGCCACTATGGAACCACAAACAGTTGGCTATGCTTGTTTCAAAGTTTTTTGCTCTAAAGATCGTGTACAGCCGAAAGTCACAGGCGAACCAAATACCTATCTCAATACAGGCCAATTTCAACTAAGAATACGAGGCATGCGCGTACCACCTTCAGATACCTTTGATGAGAATATGCTAAATACAATGCCTGCTATACCTTGTAGTACAATTCTTGTCCGCGTACGTGGTGCGCCGCGCACAGAAGATGGTCTTACTATACTCTCACGAGAGGATGTCCCGGAGAAGGACTGGGAGAAATCTGGTTTGGATGTGGCAGCACCAGCATATACTTCTGGTGAATATTTTGGTGGAGCATGTGAACCTGATGAAATGGAAACATATTGTTATCCTAATAAAGAGCAGAATTTAAGCACCACAGTCGACGGCGCCCTATCGTTGGCGTTATCATCGATTGCGAGTAAACCGGGTGCTCCAAAATTCCCGGGTAGACCTACTGCAGGCGATGATGAAGCATTAGTGAAATGGGTACAGAGCTTACTTCCTAAAGCATCGGAAATGAAAACATTGCTAGATTATTCTTTAATCAGTTCATATAGTCTGGACTCAGGGCTGTGCGTCAGCATTGACATGCTGTTCAACATGGCAGAGATCAAAGGGGGAGTCTTTTCTACTCCGCCTGGAACCCTTTACAAAGTTATTTATTCTATTGTACCTCCTGGATTATATTACAAAGATCCGCCTATGTCAGAGGAAGTCGTATTTACCAAATCAGAAGACTACAACCGACCATATCGTACGCCGGTGTTTCAGGACGGCTTCGCATATTTTTTCCCGCCCTTGTTGGACAATCAAAGTTATCTTGTCATTGAAGTAAGATGTTTGACAATTTCTCCTGCAGATAACAAAGCATTATCTAAGCAACAAAGGAATACAGAACCAGATATCAAAGTCGAGCCTGTAAGCGTACCTGACAAGTCCTATTGGACTTTAATGCCTATATCAAAAGAGCGTTTTACAGGCTCAGGCTTTAAATATACTGTTTCAGGTACTTTCCAATTACCTCTTATTAAAGGAGCAATTCCAAGTAGTGATTTATTTAGTGCGGAAACAAGCGATCCACTTAAAGAGCTATTCTCCCGATTAGGTCCGAAAGGCAAAGGCACAAGCGGCGCCCTCGGCCTGTCGGATGGGTCCTCAATCATTGTAAGAGTTTGTAATCCAATCTTTAGAAAAATGCTACCATTTGCAGCTAGACCACCAGAAGATCCTGATCGCGGTCCTTCTGTAGCAGGTGGTCTGAACACAGATTTAATGTCCAAATTCATGCAAGTTGCTAGTACAGGAACTACAGGTTCTGCGGCAAATATTTCTAAATTTACTTATGATATGTCAAAGTTTAGTTTAGCAAAAGGAGAAAAGAGCACATTACAACGCTTGCCAGGCAATGGTGTTGGCTTGGACATAAAGAAATTCACTAAAAATGTGAATAAATTGTTTTCACAGAAATCTGGTATTAATCTAGAAGCGTAATAAGGAATCCTGTTTTGCTTTGTTTTCACAGAAGCATTGCTTTGTAATAATATTATATATATGTATATAATGTAATTAGAAAAGAAAACTTGACACATTCTGTACATATATGAGTTATTTCGTCGTTTTCATTGCGGCTCTGCGTATCTCCGCCTGAAGCTCTAAGAACCTCTTTGTGGCTGTTTGAATACCGCATATTTGTCCCCAGACAATATCTGCTTTTTGTTGAATGTCTGATAGTGGACCATATACTCCACCTGTTAAAGCAAAAGAATCAGGATCGTCTGCATGAATAGGATACAAATCTTGAAAAAAGGCATGCTTTTCAGCTATTTTGAAAATATCTGTCATTGTTTCAACTTTTAAAAGATGTTTTAATTCTTTTAATTCATTGACAATATCCGACCATAAGGTTCTTACAGCTTCATGAGGTGAAATAGTATTGAAATCATATAAAAGATCTAAACTATGTGGCCGTTTGGGACTAATAAAGTTGGATCGTGTGCTTTCATCGGGAGCGTCAGTCCAGCCATCATGGCTTGCTCTGCGGCTCAGAGGGACAGAGGAGCTTTCATTGCCTATATTATTATGCGATGAGATTAAGCTGGATGAAGGAGTAGATATGGTAATGGGATCGCTTACCAGAGGGTTCAGATCGAGGCCTTCATTGCTCTGACCCTCTTGCGACCCCGCATCTACGTCTTTCGTCGGTTCATTTCTGACCCGCTTCCTGTCACGTTCACCTTGATTTTCAGAGATATCATTACCAAGCATATGTTCAATAGAATTCTGCATTTTCTTTTTATGTTTAGTAAGGACTTCTGATAGGTGTTTCATTCTAAGTACGCAAATTTCCTGTCGTATAGCAGGATCACTTGAGAGTGGCTCTTTCTCGTCCATACGCTTGTCGAGCCCGCCTTGCCAGTTGAATCCACGGAAATTGTAATTAAATTGTTGGATTGCGGATAAATGCGAGATCTGGTTGTTTGCCGGATCAAACGCATCCTCAGCAGGCAACATGCTACTAAACCACGAATGCAACATATTATAGTCCGGAACATCTTCGTATTTCAACTTCATCAAATAATCAATCATCATACAGCTATAGTGTTGAGCACTATTAGGGAAATTATCAAATTTTGTTATATCAGCAGGCGCTTTCTGCATTTCAGAGGCAGCGATTTCATGTACGTAACCACATAATAATTTCGCATCGGCAAAGAACTTCTTCTTAGATTCTGTGACTGCTATTTTATCTTTTGCTTTTACTGACTCAAGCCATGGGAGTTTCCCACAAACAAGATCAAAGAACACAAGCACTAATCCGAGTAGATCGTCTCTCGGGCACTGGTCAGCGCCCTCATGAGCAAAGGGGGAGGCGTACTGCGCAGTACCACGGAAATCACAGTTTTCTCTTTTCGGACGAAGTTCACCATGAATGTCTTTGTAAAGTTTTGCTATACCGAAATCTACCATAACAAACTCCGTGCTCTGTGCATGTCTTCGGATAAAGTTTGCTGGCTTTATATCTCTGTGAATATAACCCATCTCATGAATGCCTCGAACACATGTAAGAATCTGCTGAGCAAGATAGATAGCCCCTGGTAGGGCTATCAAACGCATACCAGTTTTACTACGTATACGGTCGCGTAAATGAGCCATATCTTCTCCGCTCAAAAGTTCCATGACCATTATGTCTTTCTTCTCATGCTTTCCACTGTAAATGAATCGCGGCACTGTAGTAAGACCAGAAAGTGCTTTAAGAACTTCGCATTCCGAGCGAAGAATATTTTTTTCGATATCAGTGGATTGTATTTTAATAGCAACTTGCGCATCCTTCCTGTCAAAAGGAATGATCGTTCTTCCGAGATGCATTTCACAGAAAGTACCCTTTCCGACTTTCTTTTTGATCAACCATCTACCCTTAACAAATTGCGTTTGTAGAGAAGCTGACATAGGTGCGATATAAAGACTAAACTAAAAAGTGTGTTTGTGTACAGCAGCTGCCAAGACGTAAAGTAGAAAACGAAAGTTGCTGATATTAGTTCACGTTGTTAAATAGATTTATAGTCTATTCATGAAAATTCCTTATAACTCTTATCATAAAGATTAATGATGAGCCATACACAGCGATGTGACAGCGTTTGAAATGTAACAAAGGTGTCGAAAAAATCGACCGTCGTGGGAAAGGAGAGAAGACAGACGAGAGGGAAAACTCGGTAGCAACTGTAGGGTTCAACCTTGAACTACTTCTCAGTTCGACCCAGCGCAAGTGTTAATTGAAAAAGCAATTGCAAGCAAATGATGAAGAGCGTTTCTTCACAAATAGTGCGAAATGCCAACATGTTCGCCACCAGTGGCACCAGCTTGGGCACCATGTGCGTTAGCAGAGGTTCGAGCAGATATCAGTACATGAATATGCACTCCTCAGCGTTTATGCGCAGTGCTGATGTCACTTTGCAAGCACCTGAGAAAACAGTATCCATTCCTTATTTTAAGGCAAAGGTAGAGAGCAATGTCATGCCCGCTATGTCGTTGGCAACTGCCAACAATAAGGAAATCGTTGACTACAAAAAGTCTTTAGCTGTAAGTAAATTTAGGAAGCACGAAACAGATACGGGCTCAGCTGCTGTGCAAATTGCAGTGATGACAGAGGATGTTCTAAATTTGGCACGCCATGCCCTTGTGCACAAAAAAGATAAACATACGCAACGCGGGTATCAAATCCTTCTTGCCCGCCGTAAGAAAATGATGCAATATTTGAAGAGAACAAATTTGGAGCAGTTTAAGGCAACTGTGATCGCCCTAGGATTGGAAAATGAGGCCAAAAATTTAAAATAGAAATGAACGAGTAAGGGTTCAGCGACGAAACCGAGCATGATTTAATGTATAGCGATGTTTGTAAATATAATTATCTTTATCACTCAAATGATTAATTTAGAAACCGACGTTAGTTTTTTTAAAGTTATCAATATATCTTGAATCACATCGCTCGGACTCACTCCTCGCCTTCAATCCTAGAGACTATTTCTTAACTTAAGAAGAATGGCAATCACATACCGAAAGCATCGGGAAGATAATTGTTATTGATTCTGACAAACTTGTCTACTTCACACATTAAATGCTTTTTTACGGGTAAATATCGAGGGTCTAATGGAAAGTTGGAAGGCTCCATGTAAGAAAATGCCGAGGTTGCAGCGTCTGATGCTTGGTATTGTTCATACCGCAAAATGAATTATGGTCTTAAGAATTTAGAACATCTTCACTGGTACAAGCCAATTAGAATGCGCCCCAATTTCAAAAGTTTATTAGCCTAAATGTTGTTTTAATATTTTTTTAATGATACTTACTTTGAACTAACAAATTAAGCCATAAAGTTACAACCATGTCATGTACATACTTAGTGTCAAAGAATTAGATCGCATTACATGTCCATTCGCGGAACTTAACGCAATATCATATCTCGTCATTTCAAGTATTACTACACTCCAATGTCAGTCTTCTTTCTCTCTCCCAAAGAAAGGAGAGAAGAAGAAATGCTGTAAATGCTTCTTAAAGCAAAAAGCGCCATCCATAATAATCTCCGCTATTACATCCATAATTCGCTGCGCGAGCCTTAGACCCTATGAGTGAACAAGGCTAATAGCGAAAGCAATGCCGACATTTCTTGGTAAGAAATGAAAAGCATGACTATGCTTATTTCTTATCAAGAAACGCCTGGAGTTTCTCCATAACAACGGCTCTTTCGGCATTGCTTTCGCATTTGCCTTTTCCAGCCTTCTTGCTATGGATTAGTTCATTGGTTTCCACTAGGGTGACTTCGAAGTTACCCGTGGTTCCAGCATCCTGGCGAAGATCAAACTTCACTTGATCATCTGTTTTCAAAATTAACGAGGAATGTATCATAATAGGACAGTTGGTGAGATATTTTTTCACATTCAAACATTACACACCGAAGAAAGCATGAAAAAAGAACAGAAGAAATAAAATAGACTTACTGAATTCAGCAACAACTGCTTTCTTAAGGGCGTCAACTTGACGCCCATATCCTCAGCCACCACCTGATAAATTTAAAGTGCACAGAAGAAAATATATTATTTAGGGATAAAGTTAGATGTCAAAGAATTTGACGTAAAGAAATTCTTGGATTTGCAGTCATAATATGATCAGAAAATGAGTCCCCAAAGCAATTGGTGACGATTTTTACTTACAGTATTGAATGCGCAGGGTTGCCATATCTCTTGAAATTATTTGAGTAACTTTGTTTAGGGCACGGAGTCCAAACATGATGTCAATCTACAACGTGGTAGGTAGAGCGTACGACGACTGTTTTAGACGACAAAATGGTGAAAAAATTCCTTAGGAGTTAGAACTAAATTACATAAAAGCATCATCAAAATCATCCCCTCCCACGTATTCTTGAACTTCAATTTCTTGGAAATCTACTTTCCATCGTAATAGACCCCCAATTCCGCCAAATCCTTTGCAAAATTGGGCACCTTCTTGTGAGCGATCAGTAACAAATTCTAATGCTGCACCAAATTTTTTATAATTTTCAGCTAACCATTCAACTAATGCCATTCTTTCTAACACTTCAAGGACAGCTCCTGTGGCTTTATCTTGAAAAAGTGTTTCACCACCAGTTGCCTCCTGTTCCGGTGTTACATGAACAATGCTTTCTTCGCCTGTTTCTTTGTTTTTTAACGTTAAACGATTAACAGTCAAATTTTCCCAAACAATAATAGTAGCTACACAAGACATATCAAGTGCTTGAAGAGTATCAGCAACCATGAAGCAATATTTGCCTGAATCAGTTGATATTTCATCGAAATACGTTTGTAACAGTTTCTTTTCTTGAACAAGTTTAACATTCGACAAACATTCAGCTGACATTTCAATAGCTTGATTGAAACCAGGATCCATACCATAGCTTATATCTACCATTTTGATAACATTTTTAGATAATCTTGGATCAAAATGATCAGAATTCATTAATTCTGTTTTAAAATCAGCAGAACCTGCTAACACAATACCTTTGACATTGCATATATTATCTGTAATAAAACATTGAGTTGCAGCTTCCGCAACTTTTGTCACATAGTTATGTCTTTTTTCTAAACGCAAACGTGCGAAACGCAAGGCTGATTGACCACCACGTCCGTGTTTCTTGGGCAAATCTACGGAAAATTTATGCAACACTGTTCTCGTATTGCCTTGAAGTGTGCCATAAAGAGTACCATTACCATCCATAATGATAAAGCCAAACGTATCATCATCTTCTAAAAGCTCATTCAAAGCCTCAGTGTGAAATTTGTTATCACACAAATAAAGAGATGTGTTAATAGCCCTGAATGGTTCGAAATCAATATTTAAACGCTTTTCCTTGCCTTCATCTGTCAAAATTGTGCCACAATACAGAACAAGACCATTATCCGGCACTCTAGTGTACAATTTCAGCTTTTGCTGAGCTGAGGTAATCGCACCAAGAACTGACAATCTATTTACACGACTCTTGATGTTTGAAGCTGTGCCGTATTCATCTCCAAGCATTTTTGACACACGAGAGATCTGATCCCTCGGAGGAATAATAAGAGAGATCATAGACGTGCCATTACCCCTAGCTGCTTGAAGTGATTTAATCAACTTCTTCACTTTCCACATCTCCACCTGGTTTGCTGCTGCATCATCATTTTCATCTGACATTTTACTTAGGTAAAAATAGCTGTAGGAAAGCCAAACAATTGAACGCTACTTTGCGAATTATGTACTTTAAGTGCCTTTACTTTCGATCTTCGTTGTGACTCCAAAGTAACTGTATACACCGACCAAGGACCCCCTAGCGATGATAGGATTTCAACTTTTAAGTTGACGCCTTGCTGGGAGCACCACAAACCCACTTTGGTCAGGAAATGGGGATTGGCTTATGCGACATCTCTAGAGGTAGGTAATTATGGCTGCGCTATATATCGTAATGTTCAAAAAATTGTGAAATCATCGACCTCTTTATCTAAACGAATAAGGGAAATAATATTGCAGTATTTGTATTTTTGCTAAGACCAGTTGGCTAGGTCTTACTCTCGATTAATTTGTATACCAATGATTGTGGTACTTACCAGAGATTGTATAAAAAATTCAACGGTTTGATACTTGACCATACAAACTTGTGGTAACTAAAGGAACCCATCACTGGCATTTACTAACGAAATCTTACTCTTCTTGATCGTTCTAACTTATGTCTCGTCCTTATTTGACAAAAAAATATTCGTACGCTGACAGCTATACCAGCTGACATATAGACTATTAATATTTATTAAGCTAAAGAATGCCAGGAGTTGGAGAGTCAATTACTACTGGGGCC
>JACCDO010573993.1_pt1 | contig 14968 bp, 4 predicted proteins | sample 7446101 | NCBI WGS metagenome assembly JACCDO01 (sample SAMN15323440, study PRJNA562643) | freshwater metagenome | isolation source: river surface water | place: USA:Blue River Watershed | collected 2017-08-16
TACATTATTATTATTTTCATCAATCACTACTGCAATAATATCATCATCATCATCATCAAAATATTTAGTATTAATTGATCCCGTATGTGATTATTTATCAGGTCATTGTCGTGAATATTGTCAATTAAATAATATAAATGTTATTGAATGTTTATCACCATATATGATTGGATATATGCAATCAAAAGGAATTGATGTACCAAATGCTTATCGTGCTCCAACTGAAGGTTATGAAAAAGAATGGGTTGATAATAAAGGATTAATATATAATAATATAGATGATGTAGATAATAATAATATAGATGATAATAATAATATAGATGATAATATTATAGATAATAATATAATAGCAGTATTATCTGAATCTGATGCTGGTGTAGCAACAGCAGAAAGAATTCAAGCAGCAATAGGTTGTCCAGGTAATGGTATAAAACCATCATTACGTAATAAATATTTAATGAATTTAAAAGGTAAAGAATATAAATTAAAAACAGTGAAACAAATTTTAGCTAAAACATGGGATGAAGCAGAAGAATTTATTGAACATTTATGGAATAATGATGGAAATAGTAATAAAGCAGTAATCATTAAACCATATCGCGGTGTAGCAAGTGATGGTGTTTATTTAGCAAATACTATATCAAAAGCATCTGAAGCATTTTATTCATTGATTGGTAAACCAAAATATGCTGGTGGTGTTAATGATGCTGTTTTAATACAAGAATATGCCGATGGACAAGAGTATGCCGTTGATACAATTGCGGCAAATGGTATCATAAAAATTGTTGCATTATGGAAATATAAAAAAATTGCAATAAATGGTGCACCATTTGTATATCAATGTAGTGAATTAGTAGATGTAGTAAGTGACGAAGAGAGACAAGTATGTGAGTATTGTATAAAGATATTGCAAGCACAAGAATTAAAATGGGGACCAACACATACTGAAATAAAATATACAACTGATGGTCCTCGTTTAATAGAAATTAATGCCCGTTGGCATGCACAACATTTTATTCCTATCGTACGCAAATGTATTGGTTATGATGCTATTACATCGACACTTGATGGTTATTTTAATCAACAAAAATTCTTATCATTACCTATATATCCTCAAGGTAAAAAATCCGCGGGATTGATACTACATTTGATTTCATCGCAGGCAGGAGTCGTCAAGGCAATCAATTATTTAGAAGAAATTAATAGCTTAGAATCCGTTATTATTGTTGATTTAGATGTAGAAATTGGGCAAAATATTGTTAAAACAGTTGATATAAGAACTGATTTTGGGTATGTTTTACTTTGTCATGAGGATGAAGAACAAGTGTTGAGGGACTATAACTACATTGTGCAACTACAAGAAACAATGATAGAAGTAGAAGATGCAAATGCAATCAAATATAATCCAAAAATGAATAATAATTATCCAGAAGAAGTAGTAGAAGAAGAATATAATGATGAGGAAGATGAAGAAGAAGATGCTGAGTATGAGATAGAAAAGGAAAAGGTACGTAGAAATGATATGCTTTATCCAAGTAATAATCAACCAAGTGTTTTGAATAGTTTAGTCAATATCGTTAGGAAGTTAGTTGGAGGAACAGCAATTCTTGCCGTGTCTTCCTATGTCATCTCATTGCTTATAATTATGTTTTTTTCTCATTTTAAATAAAATAAATTTCAAATTAGTTACTTTACAAGCATGTAAGAGTTGTTCATACTACATTCTCAATGTCAGAAACATTTTTTACTGCGTTCACGATGCCATTTATTGATATAAAATTGATTTGTTATCCTTTGTCGCATGACTTCAAAGTTCAATCGACGGATTTCAATCAATGCAAGTGTTTCATGATAAGTTGGTAGGAATGAGTCATCGGCCAACCCTTCTGAGGGAGTTGAATCATCAACTTTTATTGCTTTACTACCTTCCATTCTTTTTTTCCCCTTCTTTTCCCTTCTTCTTTACACTCCACACCCTTAAAAATAGTTGAGTGAAAAAAAGGCCAAAAATTGATTGAAGATTGACTGGATGGTTGCCTTCAGCTGGAATCACTTGATCTTACTACTTATCGCTTTTGTTCTATTTGCTTACCGCAAGCAAGTAACGAAAATATTGTCAGGATTACACGCATTTGCGAATGAATTCAATAATTCCTATACTGATTAATTAAGAAGTTAATAATAATATGAATTCAAAGAATTTTTTAAAGCAATTATTCCCTAACTCTTCTTCATCGTCTGAAGATGATTCGTCGTCTGAAGATGAAGGAGAAATATTAAATGGTAGCGTTAGTAATAATGATGATCATAATAGAGCGATTCATGTAAGTATGAATGGTAATATTCAAATAGACTTGAATCACGACAGTAAACGAGGTATTGCTTTTCAATTATGGCCAGCTGCGTCATATTTATGTAATTATATTGAACAAAATTATGAAAATATTCATACTATGATAAAATCCAAGGCTGGTGCTGCAACACCATCATCATCATCATCTTCATCAGCAGCAGCATCATCAGATGGAACAAAATATCCGTTAAATATACTAGAATTAGGCGCTGGTATTGGTCTAGTTGGCATCTTTTGTGGATCATTGTTCACCACGAGTCACATTAATGATATCATTATTACTGATTTACCTGAAACTGTACCTATTATAAATGAAAATATTGCATTAAATCAACAAAAATATGATTCAAACAATAGAGTTAGCTGTAATACATTGCGGTGGGGTAACGTTGAAGATTTGGATGCAGTATTAGCTTCTTACGCTAATCCCACGGCTCAATTAGTAGTGGTTTTGGCTGATTGTGTTTATTGGGAATGCTTGTATCAATGCCTATACGACACATTATTCGCATTAATCAACAATTACAACGCGGTGGTGTTGATGGGACACGTTAAGAGATGGAAAAAAGAGAATAAATTCTTTAATTTGATAAAAAAAACTATAAATATTGATGTGTTACAAGAGAATATAGACCATGTTGTTGACAGTCAAAACCAGCAAACTTATAGGGTTATCAAGAAGGTGTATTGTATGTATAAGAAGACCACGTAGTTTCACACGCATCTCATTCACTCAACTATGTTCTCTGGGTCATAACGAAGTCAAAAGAGGCACCCCGGCCAGCCGGTACTTTTTCAAAAAAGAAGAAGAATATTTAAAAAAATAATTGAAAGATCCAGTCACTTAGATTACAATTAGTTGTTAGAAAGCATGTTGCGCAAGGCAAAAGCAGCAGCAGTTTCATCTCCACAATTCTCTTCATTGAAATCTTCAATTAAACCTCTACTTGGCATGCAATGTTATGTGGATGCCAAAAATGAGGATGGAATCGATGTTTCATCAATATTTAGTGGGATTCTTGTAGAATTAGGCGCTCAAATAGCCGAATCTTTTGGCGAGAACTGTCAAGTATTGGTATACTCGAATGGTGAATCTAAAAGATTAAAGGCAGCGGCAGCGTTTGATGTCCCAGTAGTGTCTACATTATGGGTGGAGCAATGCAGAGAAAGTAATAGTAAAGCTAGTTGTGATGACTTTCTTATTACAGCAGCAACTGCTAGTATATCTAATGTAAAAGAAAACAAAGTGATGGAACCTGTTATTGATCAAGTAAGTAAATTACGAAATATTGATTCACCATTTTTCAGTTCATCCCAACGTGTTGAGGACAATGTAAAAGGTAAAGAAAAAGTAAAAAGACAGCCATTAAAAAGTGTTAATACTAATGCTGTAAATCCTAAAATGCCAGTTATTGTCGAAGAGAAAGAACGTAAAAGACCATTTATTGCCCTTGTTGATTCCGATGATGAGAATGACAATGATACACCTACATCTGCACCATCAGCTTCCGTAGAAACCGCCAAAACAGAAGATATTTCTCCTGCCGTTGATGCTACCGAGAAGAAGTTCGAAGAAACCTTTGATAGCTCCGTGAATGATCCATTTGAATCCCTACGACCAAGTAATTTCCAAGGAAAAACAAAGAAAAATGATAAAAAAGTTAGTAAAACAAGTAAAGTTGTTAGCCAAGTCGTCGAACCAGTTGCTTCTACTGCGAGTAAATCCCTGGAAAAGCCCGATTCTAAGAAGAAGAAAGCAAATACCACCGAGACTACCGAGGTTACTAAATGCAGTAATATCGCCGTTGCAGTAAGTGGCTTTGATAACACTGTTAACGACGGTGAGAAGGAGACACTTCAGTGCATTTTAGAAGAGTTCCTAACCGCCATGAATAAGAGCAAAAAGAGCAGCAAAGATTACACAAAAGCTTGTTATATTGATAACCAAAACTCTAAAGTAGATGCTTATTGTTCACACATCATCGCCCATTCCTCGTCAAACAAACGGTCATTACGCATCCTATTTGCACTAGCTAATGGATCCCCAATCGTCACCGAGTCGTGGCTATACAGCTGCATCGAGAAGTCCCAGTGGGTGCCCGTTACATCCGAATATCGTCATTCCCGTTATAATAAACACAAAATTGATGGTCAAAAATTATTATTATTCAATAATTCTACTATTTTCATTGGTGAGTCGATCAATCCAACGGTGGCAGTGCTAGAGAAGCTGATCAAGCTCATAGGCGGTTGTGTAACAAAGTCTATTGATGATGCCGACTACGTAGTGTTTAGTGACTCCAATGTCGCAGCAAATTGGCTCCATAGTAATGCACTAGATGGTCGCAAGTTGTATAACAAACAAGGTTGCCTGGTGGTGAACACCAAGTATATCTTCGACTGTATCGAGTCCAATAAAGTGTTGAGTGCGGATAATAAAGAGTATAAAGTTGAGCTAGATTTTAGTGAGTTCGAGGTATTGGTAGAGTCTGAAGTTACCGTTGGAAAGAAGAAAGTAACGAAGAAGACTCATGTTAAAGAGTCCACTCCTACTGTGGCAGCAACACCAACAATTCCTGCAAATAGTGTAAAAAAAGGAAAGAGAAAGTTACCAATAAATGAGTCAGTAACAGGTAACCAATCAAACAAGAAGAAGTCACCAGTGAGTAACGTCAGTACCGAGTCACAGAATAGTACAACTAAGAAATTATCACCACCCGTTGTTAACACAGCAAGCTCCAAGAAAGATAGCCCGCCACAGGATATGGAAGAGTCTCCTCAACTCTTGCTTCCTAAGAAGAGCACACCTGCTAGTAGCAGTCGCATCCAACGGTTACAAGACACGTATAAAGACGATGATGATGAAATATGGAGTGAAACTAAGGAAATGCAAGCACCAAGTAGCACACGATATGTTCCTAGTCAAGAAAGCTTCAATTATACGGCTAAATCAGACACGGAAGACAATGGAAGAGAAGAAAGTCCGGCTTGGTGAAACAGTTCGTGAAAATATGTTATAAACTTATGTATTACATCTCAAGACATTATTATTTAATAATTAGACATATTACGTTGCATGATTTCGTCCAATGCCCCTAATACTCTAGTGAATGTTGCGCGATCAAGTGCAAGAACCTTCAAGAGGGTGTCTGCCTTCACTGTTGCTTGACGTGGTTTCGATGTCAATAATGCAACTTCACCAAAATATGATCCTTCTGTTAATTCCGCAACCTGCTTCTCTTCTCCAGTACTTTCATCCTTCTTGAAGCATTTTGCTGTACCTTCTTTAATAATATAAAAATAGTTTCCTTCATCTCCTTGATTACAGATGGTAACACCAGCTTCAAATTTCTCTTCAGCTAACGAGTCAGCTAATGTCATAACCTCCATCTCATTTAATGACTGTAAGATTGGTACTTTCTCCAAGAAACCTTTGTAAGTTTCTCTCTTTTGCATAGCAGCAGCTACTACAATACATTTAAATGAAACACGATCAAGCATCCATAGTTTACTATCTACTTGTGCTCTACATGTGGCGGCACGAGGTGCGTTATACATAATAGCCAATTCACCAAATGCATCACCAGGTTTATACGTATGCACTTTAATTGGTGGGTTGCCACCTTTAGATATATGAACATCGACCAAGCCTTCCTCAAGTAAATAAAATACTTCACCTATATCACCTTGAACTATTATATCTTCACCAGCTGCTTTAGAGACTGGCCCAGAGAATGCATTAATAATCTTTTCTTTCTGTTCATCATCAAGTGTGCGTAACAATGCTGATTTACCGACAACTTTTAATAAATTAGCATGAACTTCTTCACTCTTTGGTATGCATGTTATGTTTTTCATGTCTATATAATATAAAATAATTAGTTAGTCACTCAGCAAACTAGTGAGTGTTAAGAGTCAATTAACATACCTTCCTTCATCTTCTCAGGATCCATGCTTTCAGCAGATACACCTGTCTTACGTCCTTTATTTTTAACTTGTTTCACAGGTTCATCTGCAACATCATCATCATTATCCTCATCACTGCCGGCTTCTGTTTCAACAACAGCAGTTTTAGAAGGACTCTTCGATAAAGTGACGCTGGTGCATAATGCAGGATATGCACTGCATAGATATTCAACCATAAATAGTACTGGGTTCTCTGGCTTGGATTTAAGTAATTGAAGCACGATATCATTCATTACATCTCCCAGCTGCTTCGATGCTAGGTATTCTTTTAATTCTGTCTCAATATCTGACATATTTCAAGCCTACTTTACCGACTAACTATACCTGGCTCACTTAACGCCCTCGTTGTACTGGGGAATCTAGCGATGGGTTTTCGGTTTTACAAAATCAACCCTACCCTGTGTTCTCTCTACTAACAAAAAGGAATTAATAATTCATTGTTATCAAATTAAAGATATAATGTGATTTAAAGCTGGTCTTTTTCAATTATTGCAGAGAGTGATCCAATAGTTGTTGTCATTACGACTTTGAACAGTAATATTCATGATTTTAGTATTAAAGAATAAAAACTTATTTAGTTTCTTAATTAATTCAATGAAATACATTTTACTATCAATAAACCACGTTATTATTTTACTTTTACCTATCACCCGAGCCCCTTAGGATTCAAAAGAACCGCTACTAGGAAGGCAGTTTTTCACAAGCTAGTCACATCCCTTGCACGTATAGTGTGAGTGTGTTTGTGATTATAAGTGAGTAAGTGAGAGTCTAGTGACTATCACTGAGTAAGTAAAGTCATGCAGCGTCCAGCTGAGATGACGTGGTCCACTCCTAAGTGTGTTGGAGAGCCACCGTCAAAACGATCTGGGCATTGTATGGTTGCAGTAAATGATAATATATATCTCTTTGGTGGGAATGATTTCAGGCGACCACCTGGACCTAACAATGATTTATATAAGCTAGATATGTCATCAAGTGAATTTTTTTGGTCTAAAATTGAGACAACAGCTAGTGGAAGATTTCCAGAACCCCGCTCACATCATACATTAAGTGTTTATAATAATACTAAAATATTATTATTCGGTGGATTTCGTTCAAGTTCAATCAGATACAATGATGTATGGATACTTGATACTGCTAATGATGATTGGAGTCAACCTCATGCAGGTGTTACTGAAACTAAAGCAGATGGTGAGGTGGTGTATAAGAGAACATGGCCAGATGTTCCAGCACCACGTGGATCCCATTCTGCAACTGTTGTAGGTACACAAGTATATATATTTGGTGGTTATGGTGGCTCAGGATTTGCAAGAAGAGATTTTAATGATGTATCTGTATTAGATTTAGATACCTGGGAGTGGCGCACATTAGACTGCACTGGTGAGGTACCAGAAGCCAGATCAGGTCATCAAGGTGTTGCTGTATTAGATAAAATATATATTCTTGGTGGATGGAACTCCATGGAGCAATTTAATAATTTATATGTACTAGATACTACAACAAATGTATGGTCCAAACCAGTTCAACAAAATGATTTTGGTCCACCAAGATGGAATTTTGCTGCTGCATCTGCATTCGCTGTACCATATTGGAAGATATTTGTATTTGGTGGGACATCAGGCAATTTAACCGATTCTGGTGCATCACAAGGTGATTTTGTGAATGATATGTGTGTATTAGAGACGGGAACCAACACCTGGACTCGTCCAGCTGTCATCGGCAACGGTCCCTCGGTGAGATCAGAGACACCTATTGTCTACGACCCAAGATCATCTCGTGTGATTTTATTTGGTGGTTGGGCAAATCGTTGGTACGGTGACTTATACGTCTGTAAAGTGGGTGATGTTGTTGGTCCTCCATACTCCATTGATTCTATTGAACCAAGGATGGGTCCTATTACTGGTGGTACACCATGTAAAATCTCTGGTATTGGTTTCCGTGCTGGTGGAACACAAGCTACCGTGCGATTTGCGTGCATCAAGGGATTCATGGAATGCCCTGGTGAAGTAGTCAACGACACCACAATACAGTTCAATACACCTGATTTTGGTAAATATGGTGCTACTGCAGTAGAATGCCGCGTGGGTGTTGGAGGAAAATCCTTGACTAACTCCACTGCTATGTATGACTACTTCGCTGTTACATCGTGCGAAACATCCTTATTATTTGGTCCTGGATCTATTAATGGCTGCATTGCGGGTACCCCTGCCACCATTGTTATTCAAGCCAAGGATGCTACTGGAACCAACCGTACTTGTGGTATGGATCAATTTACTGTTACAGTTGGTTCAGTTACAACCACCAAAGAAGGCACTGAGAAGGTTGTGAATCTTGACGTGGAAATGAAGATTGTTGACCAAGAAGATGGTACCTACGTGGTGAGTGTGGTGTATCCTTACAAGGGAACATTCGAGGTTAAGATCTCCTTCGACGGTACTTTCCTTGGTAAAGCTGGTAATTTATGTGGTTCTCCGTTCCGTGTGAACGTTGTAGACACTGGTGATGCTACCAACAATGAGTTGAATGGTCCGTTAATGATGGAGTACATTCGCAAGTTGATTAAAGACACCAAAGATTATGCCACCAAATCATTAGCTTCATTGAAGAAGAGCATCCCTAAAGAAGAGATTGATGCATTGATCAAGGTCAAGGAAGTATTACATGATGTTGAAGCGAAACGTGCTTCTATTGAACTTGCTAATGAATCATCACGTGCTGCATTGAACTACTTCAAATCCCGTGGTGGATCGATGGATAAGATGATTGAGCAGCTAGATAACACTCAAGCCTTATGGGCTGATGTCGTTAAACAAGCTCCTATGACTACCAATGCTATTGTTCCATTAACCAAGACTTGGTCAGGTATTGTCGAGGATCAAATTGATCAATACAACAAGGAAACACAAGCAAAGCTCAAGGAATTCAAGACTCGTGCATTTTGGGGTGATGAAATCACTGTTGCAGATGCAGTCAAGTCCATGAAGGATGCCGAGAAGTTCTTGAATGACGAGATCAACACCTTGAATAACAAGGTATCCTTGTGCCAGACCTTTGAATTCCCTCAACTATTGAAATCAGCCACTGAATGTGTTGAAGAAATGAAGACAGATCTTGCTGAAATGACCAAGTTATGGAAGGTTTTAGATGGCTTACAACGTTACGTTGCAGACTGTTATGAGCTTCTCTGGGCTGAAATGAACATGGACGACCTTGATGACGGATCGAAGAACCAAGTCAAGTTGATCAAAGCATTACACAAGAATACCCGTTGGTGCAAAGCATATAAACTTGCTGATAAAATTTCCAAAGATTTCTTGAATACTGTCCCATTGATTCAGTTGTTAGCAGCCAAGTGCATGCGCGACAGACACTGGGATGCGTTGAAAAATGTCACCAAAAAAGAATTTGTTACACCTTTAGCTGATAAAACCGTTAAATTAGGTGGTATTTTAGCATTAAAATTACACGAATATACTGGTGATGTTGAAGATATCTGTGATCAAGCAGCCAAAGAGCTCAAGATTGAGAATACTATCAACTCGCTTGTTGAACGCTGGAAGGTTGTGGTTTGGTTGATGGAAGCATACAAAGACACTGATGTACCACTACTTAAACTAGCTGAAGAAGATTTTGAAGCATTAGAAGCAGATCAATTAGCAGTACAAGGTATGCTTGCTAGTAGATTTGTCAAGCAGTTCGAGGTGGAAGCACAAGACTGGCAGAAGCGACTTGCTAACGTTGCTGATGTCTTTGTATTAATAGGTGAGATTCAACGCACATGGTCATACTTAGAACCACTTTTTATTGGGTCTGAAGAGGTCAAGCGTGAGTTACCTGAGGATGCAAAACGCTTTGTTGGTATTGATAACAACGTGAAAAAGGAACTCAAAACATGTTGGAACATGAAGAATGTTGAGAAATCATGTAACCAACCAGGTCTTATCAAGAGTTTTGAGTCAATTCAAGAGCAGTTAGAAATATGTAAGAAGTCGTTAGCTGATTTCTTGGATGGTCGCCGTCGTCAATTCCCTCGTTATTACTTCACTTCAGAAGCTGATTTATTAGATATTTTATCGAATGGATCAACACCTGAGAAGGTATTGAAACACACCTCCAAGATATACTTACAGACCAAGACTCTTACCTTACACAAGACTGATCGCACTGCATCTGATCGTCCTTATGCAACTGCTTTTATCTCTGGTGTTGGTGTTGAAAATGTTGCCTTTGAACCACGTGTTCCATTAGATGGTAAAGTTGAAATATACATGCAAACTATCTTAGATGCAATGAAATCAACATTGTTCCAGAACCTCAAGCGATCTATTGTTCGTTACAAGGCCATGTCTAGAGATGAGTGGTTGATGCACAAGTTACCTGCACCTAATCCAAACGAGGACTCATCGGATCCCGCACAAATTATTCTTATTACTTTAGCTGTTTACTATGTAGCAGAAGTTGAAGATGTATTCAAGGCTTACGCCAAGGGTGGTAAGGGCAACCTCATGCAAGACTATTCCTTGAAACAAGTTGACCAGTTGAAGGGATTAATCCGCTTAACTCAGACAAAATTAAACAAATCTGATCGTGTTCGTATCATGGTTTGCATTACTATGGATGCTCACTCTCGTGATATTGTCTTGGGTATGGTGCGTGATGGTGTCACTGAAGTCTCCGCATTTCAATGGCAATCCCAATTAAAACATAAGTGGCGTAAACCACCATCTAATGCATCATTTGTTAATCGTGATACACACTTGCGTGGTGACAATGGTGAGCGTGCAGAGATTGTTATCTGTGATGCTATCATGCCATATGACTATGAGTACCTTGGTAACGGTCCTCGTCTAGTCATTACCCCACTTACTGATCGTATCTATGTCACTGCAACACAAGCATTAAATCTAAAAATGGGTTGTGCACCTGCTGGTCCAGCAGGAACAGGTAAGACCGAATCAACCAAGGATTTAGCGAATGCTTTAGCTAAATGTTGCTATGTGTTCAACTGTTCACCAGAAATGGATTACTTGGGTCTTGGTAACATCTTCAAGGGATTAGCATCCTCTGGTTCATGGGGATGTTTCGATGAGTTCAACCGTCTTGTTCCTGAGGTGCTTTCTGTCTGCACAGTGCAATTCAAGTCAGTTTGTGATGGTGTTAAAGCCGAATCAGCACGTATTGTTATTGAGTCCGATGAAGTATCATTAGATCCTACTTGTGGTGCATTTATTACCATGAATCCTGGTTACTTGGGTCGCTCTGAGTTACCAGAAGGATTGAAAGCCCTGTTCAGACCTATTACTGTCATGGTCCCTGATCTCGTGTTGATCTGCGAGAACATGTTGATGGCAGAAGGTTTTGAAATTGCCAAGATTTTAGCTTCTAAATTCTATGGTCTCTACTCATTATTACGTGATTTGTTATCCAAACAAATTCATTATGACTGGGGATTACGTGCTGTGAAGTCTGTGCTTGTTGTAGCTGGTGGTTTCAAACGTATGGAACCTGATCTCAATGAAGAGGCGTTACTTATGAGAGCATTACGTGATTTCAATACCCCCAAGATTGTTCGTGAAGATGAGATTGTGTTCTTTGGTCTCCTAGGTGATCTCTTCCCTGGTATTGATCCACCACGTAAAATCAACCAACAGCTAGAGGACAACGTCTACAAGGCTTGTATTAACCTAGAGAAACATCCCGATGATTTGTTCCGTTTGAAAGTAGTACAGCTTGAGGAGTTGATGGAGATCAGACACTGTGTGTTCGTCATGGGTCCACCTGGTGCTGGTAAAAGTTCATGCTGGAAAACACTTGCTGAAGCTCGTACATTACGTGGTGATAAGACAAAAGTGGTTGATATTAACCCTAAAGCACAGCGTACTGAAGAACTTTATGGTTGCATTTCCATGGCTACACGTGAGTGGAAGGATGGACTTTTATCCAAGGTAATGCGTGACTTGGGTGAGATACCAGATGAGAAACCTAAGTGGATCATTCTTGATGGTGACTTGGATGCCAACTGGATTGAGTCGATGAACTCGGTCATGGATGATAACAAGATGCTTACCCTTGCATCCAACGAGCGTATTCCTCTCAAAGCACATATGCGTTTGATATTCGAGATCAGAGATTTAAGATTTGCTACACCTGCCACTGTGTCTCGTGCTGGTATTCTCTTTATCTCAACTGATGACGGCACTCAATGGCAATCAATGATTCAATCCTGGTTAAAGAAATTTGAAGGTACTGAGGAGAATAGAGAGAAGTTACGTGCCTTGTTTGGTAACTACGTCAAGCCAACACTTCGCTGGATGATCAAGAACGTCGCACCTATTGTCTCCCTGCAAGACATGAATTTTGTGCAAACTCTCTTATTCATGTTGGATGCAACACTTACCCCGCAGATTCTTGGCTCTGAAGCTCATGATGCAGTTGAGAAGAACTTTGTATTCTGTATGATATGGGCTATGGGTTCTGCATTAACACTCACAGACGACGGTACTGATAACAGAAAGTTGTTCAGTGACTGGTGGCGCGGCGAGTTCAAGACTGTCAAGTTGCCATCACAGCTCAGTGTGTTTGAGTTCTGGTATGATAACAACAACAATGTGTTCGAACAATGGTCCAAGTCGCCTTACTTATCGAGTGAAATGATGGAATACGATACCTCCACACCTATGGCATCTGTGACAGTTCCAACCCAAGAAACTTGTTCCGTTACATTCTGGATGAAGCTGTTGGTGCACATGCGTCGTCCTGTAATGCTTTGCGGTCCTTCGGGTACTGGTAAGACACAGATCGTCAATGGTATGCTTGCAGAGTTCAACGTGGCAGAGATGATGTCAACTTCAATTAACTTCAACTTTTACACTACCTCAGCTGTGTTGATGTCCACTATGTCACTACCACTCGTCAAGAAGACCGGTAGTAACTACGGACCACCTGGTCAAGCGAAGTTAGTTTACTTTGTTGATGATATTAACTTACCAGAAGTTGATCCATACAACACCCAGTCTGCTATTGCCTTGCTACGTCAACACTTGGAGTATGAACACGTTTATGACTTGTCTAAACTTGTGCAGAAGAACATCTCCAACACTCAGTTGGTTGCATGCATGAACCCTACCGCTGGTTCGTTTGAGATCAATCCGCGCTTACAACGTTGGTTCGCTACCTTCGCAATTGGTTTACCATCCAACGGCTCCTTGCAAACCATCTACGACACTTTCTTATCTGGTCACTTGAAGAAATTTGATGACTCATTAAGCAGTGGATTTGCCAAGGATATTGTGCGTGCCGCGGTTTCCTTACACCGTGAGGTCATGAATAACTTCAAGAAAACAGCTCAAAACTTCCATTATGAGTTCAATATTCGTCACATAAGTAACGTCTTCCAAGGCTTGTTGGTGTCGTCTCCCGACCAGTTCAAGCAACCTGAGAAGTTTGTCTACCTTTGGTTACACGAGTCAGAGAGAGTATATGGTGATCGTTTAGTTTCTTATGAGGATCTTGCCAAGTATAACACTATAGTGCAACAACAAACTAAGAAGGTGTTCCCAAGCATCAACGTCTCTCGTTTCTATGCTAATGAGAATGCAGATCCGTTAGTATTTTGTAACTTTGCTGAGAATATTCAAGATAAGAACTACGACATGGTTACCTCAATAGCCAAGATGTCACGTATCCTTGAGGACGCTTTGCGTGAGTATAATGAGACAAATGCGGCGATGGATCTGGTGTTATTCGAGGATGCCATGAAACACGTTGCACGTATAGTGCGTGTGATCTTGAACCCTGGCGGTCACTCATTACTAGTCGGTGTGGGTGGCTCTGGTAAACAATCCTTGTCTAGATTATCAGCTTACATCTGTGGCTTTGCAGTGAAACAAATTGTTATTTCATCCACTTACGGTTTGAACGACTTGAAGGAGGATTTGAAGGCGATGTACAACAAAGCTGGTCTCAAGGAGGAAGGAGTTATGTTCTTACTAACTGACTCACAGATTACTAATGAGCGTTTCCTTGTCTACATCAATGACTTGCTTGCCTCAGGTAATATCCCTGATTTATTTGCTGGTGATGAGTTAGATGGTATTATTAACTCGGTAACCAACAAGGTCAAGGCAATGGGTCTTGTCCCTGATCGCAACAACTGTTGGGACTACTTCATTCAACAAATCCGTCGTAATTTACATGTTGTCTTAGCATTTTCACCTGTTGGTGATGCATTCCGTACACGTGCACGTAAATTCCCAGCTATTGTAAACTGTACCGTTATTGACTGGTTCCAACCATGGCCATACGAAGCATTGAACAGTGTTGGCAAGAAGTTCACCAAGGACGTGGACTTAGGTAGTCAAGGTATTCGTGAAGTTATTGAGAAATTCTTACCATTTTCCTTTGGTGAAGTCAATAAAATTGCGAATAAATTCCGTACACAAGAGCGTCGTCATGTCTACACCACACCTAAGTCGTACTTGGAACTGTTGAAACTATACTCGGGATTGCTTGAGAACAAGCGAGGACAAGCTGACAAGTCTATTGATCGTCTTGCAAATGGTTTACAAAAACTACGTGAAACAGCTGCAGCAGTAACACAAATTGAAGCAGATTTAAAGATATCATTAGAGGAAGCAGATCAAAAGCGTA
>JACCDO010745587.1_pt1 | contig 14968 bp, 6 predicted proteins | sample 7446101 | NCBI WGS metagenome assembly JACCDO01 (sample SAMN15323440, study PRJNA562643) | freshwater metagenome | isolation source: river surface water | place: USA:Blue River Watershed | collected 2017-08-16
CATCTTTCGGTGCCGCTTTGGCATCTGCCAAAGCCTGTCCCACAGGTCCTGCCTTCGATCCTGTTGCGTCGCCAGGTTTCGAGCTCGCACTTGACACAACGCCACTATTATTATCATCGTCTATATCACCGTACAGCTTCTCTCGTTCTTCATTCTCAGCCTTGAGTCTGTCTAAAGACATCGGCTTCCAGTCATCTGTCCATAACACCAGGTCTCCTGTCTGCGTCTTCGGACGCAAGACGGGGTCCAAGTTCCATTGAATGTTGGCACTATAAGAAGTATCTGCTAGAATGATCTGTAAACGATCCTTAGATTGCGATGCTGCATTGACAAGATGGCTATCCTTCTTGTCATGGTTGTTCCTATCAATGGTAACATTAATAGTCAACGGTGCATCGCCATGTGGCTGATGGCCGCAATAAATGCGATTGATCTTCAAGTCTTCTACTACAACGCGTGCGAACTCTGGTGTCATATATAAATCCATTTGTGGGGGTATGTTATTATTCAATCCAGACTCTTCCCGTTTCTCGCTAGATGGTCCCGCTGCTTTAATTGATGCAGTGTTCGCTGATGCGGTCGTCGTTTCCGTGGACACACTTGTCGCGTCTTCGTCTTCTTGTGTTTCATTATCAGCTTTGGCATCTATACCCATTCTCTCTATCGCAGAAATAGGCGATAGTGAGCGTTGAGTACGGCGCTTTACTAGCATCGATCCCGTGGTGACATGAAGCATACTCGCCAAGTCTTGACCGCGCATGGCGTCGGCAATCACTCTGCCCCGTTCGTCTGTCAGCGTGCCTTCGTAGCGGTCAATATTAACAGGCATACTATTGAAGACATATCCAGCGTAGATAATGCTGGGGTTGCGGGATCTGTCTGGACACACCGCCATACCCTGCATTAGCAGTCGCGAACCTGGTTGTGGATGGGTGTATGTACCAGTCCGCGCCCAGTGGGCAGGTACTCCCGAATCTGCTGCACATGCTGTGTAATTAGCGTCATAGCTATTACGCCCAAATGTGTTCCGATTGTTATTAGGACTATTTGGATGGCGTGCATTGAGTGATTGCAAAAAATCTCGAGTGTGTACAGAAAAGTCCAGTACCTCCTGTCTAGATCTCCAATTGACCTCGCTGCTCCACGCATCGAACGCCGCTCTGCGAGTAATGCGCTGCATGTTAATAAAATCATGATTTTCGGTTATGGAACTGCTACTCACGCTACTGGAACGTGCCATTTCCAATATCGGAATATTATCTCCGCGTTGTGCGCCACCACCCTGCCGTACCATAGCTCCTGTTGCACTGATATCGTCTGTGTGTGGCCGATACGGAGATAGCGGAGGTATCCATCCTAGGTTATATGCATTGAGTCCTCCGTGCACGAACAAGTTGTCTTCTATGCGTAGCAGCAAGTTCCCGTTGGCAAGATATGAGAGCAATAATCCGTGTGCAGTTAACTGCTTTCTGTGCCTTGGCCCTGATGGGCGCTTGGGACATGCTGCCGGAGGCAGCAGTAAATCGAAGTAGCTTTCTAGTACATCTTCGTCGGTTACTACGATACGATCTGTCGCGTAACGATTGTCCACACTCCAAAATGCGTCGTCAAGGTCGGATTCTGCAGGCGTCGCTGCTAAAGGACCTCTTGATACAATACCCTTGGCTATACGCTGCGCAGCGCGATCACGCTTTTGTTGCAAAATAATCTGTTTCAGTTCTGTACGCCGGTGTTCGAAGTTTTCTGGAGCCCCCATTGTACGGGCAAGAATCCACTTCAAGCGGTCGATGTTCCCCTGCGGACGTTGCTCAGGGTCATTGGGCAGCCAATAGGTCGCCCCTGGACTGCGTGTGTAGCTATCATGTAGCTCTGTAGGTAGGCGCAATTTGTTGACATCGCGATTGCCTAGAATGAAATGAACACGTCCTGGGTGGTCTTCTTGTAACTGTATTAAGTCCCACAGAAGCCGTATATCTCCTGGGCCGCGATCGCACACATCACCTCCAAAAACTAAATGGCAATTAGGCATCAGTTTTAATCGCGCGTGTTGAGGATATACTGGATCTGGGTATTTCCCTCCATAGGCTTTTGCAATGTTAATACTGTTCATAGTGCTGTTACTGACGATGCTCATGGCACTATGAGGCGTGCGTCCCGTCCAAGAGTATGGAATCTTCATTGGTTTACCATCGTCATCTAAGCGCACAACAACTTTAGATAAATTTAGCCACCGCTGCCAATAGTCATAGTTGCCCTCCACATCTGTGCAGTAGGAAATAAGAATGGGTCCACCTTCACCGGCGGGTCCAGCGCCTGTGTGCGTATCTGCCTTGTAAGTGGAAGAAGCCACGCCTGTCGCCTGCAAAATCGCATCTATATCGATAGGTATTGATGGTATCGATACTTGTTGATCAGGTATTGATTTGCTCATATTTCTCACGCAGCTTGAGAATCGAGCACAGCTTAGATGATATCTTAAAGGTCGGAGTATGTTTGACTAAAAATCGTGGAGAAATATCCCCCACATATATAAAATATATTTGCAAAATATTGTATAATACAGCGTATAACGTTTAATCTGGCCCTTCCTAATAATTCTTTGGACGCATCCAAATCCGAAATTTTAAGTCCAATTAATTGCGGGAATCGCAATAATTAGATTTTGATCATTCTAGTTCTTATATTGGTCTAGCCTGGCCTCATTTTTCTGTGGTATACAACGCTTTTTCAAATGCGTTTGGCTCTTGGGGCACAGGCAAAGGCTGGATTCAACTCAGCTCGAAGAACTTTAGCACAGCTTGCACCTCGAGGCGGGGCTCAGAATGGTTCGTCTCTTTCAAAAAATAATGATAATAAACGTTTAAATGGTCTAGGTGACTACTTTGAAAAGCATGGAATGGGCATTGTTGAGTTTAAGCATTCTTCGGGTGTCCAAGTGAATCTCAAGAGTTTGAATCGGGGAATGAACACATTTATAAATAACGATCGCGCCGGTCTTGCGATTGAGTTATTGGAAAGTATGGAAGAGCGTTGGAAAATTAAACCAGATATTTACTCGTACGCTTCCGCTTTGAAGGCGTATAACAAGCTGTCGAGAGTGGACGAAGCAATACAGTTATTTGATCGTCTTGACGCCCTCGGCATAAAGAAAGATGCTGTTATGTGCAACACTATGATGAATATTTTGGGAAAGTCAGGAAAGTGGCGCCAAGCGCTCAGCCTATTTCGTCAATTAGGTGCCGCCGCTGACAATTATTCACGACAAACGATATTGACGACACTATATCAATGCAATGAAAAAGAGCTACTCATGCAACTTAAAGCTGAGTTTGCAAATGAAAACCAAGGAATAAATGATAATTTTGCAACAGGAAATGATCGGGCTGTGTCTTCCGCATCTTTTATCGATTTCAGCGAATTGCATCGTACTGCCGTACGCAGTGGAGACTACGGACCAGCGGTAGAAAAAGTGTCGGCATGGATCGCACTTAAAGACGTGCACTTGCTCCGCTCAAATGGTGCTCTCACAGAAATTTTTAAGCTTTTAGGCTCAGCCGGGCGTTCCGATGTTGTGCAGAATGTACTGAATGTCGTGAAAGATGGAAGTTTATCTTTAAACACGCGGAATGCAAATGCAGCGATGAACGCATTGATACGGTCCAATGCACCTTCTGCTGCATGTGATCTCTTTGAAAGTTTTGAAACTCGCTGGGGTCTCACTCCAGATGCACACAGCTATGGTTTGGCCATTCGCGCTTACCACTTGACCGAACGAGGAGCTGAAGCCATAGCCTTGTTTGAACGGTTAAGTGAGTCTATAAAATGTAGTGTTGTAGTGTGCAACCATATTATGGTTGTGTTGGCTGAATTGGGGCAGTGGCGTAGGGCTTATGCCGTTTTCCGCAGTCTCGGACAGGCGGCAGACAAGGTATCCCAGCAGGTCATACTAAGCGCGATGGAACAAGCCTGCCAGCCACGAATTAAACAGAGCCTAGAAGTAGAATTTGCTGGGCAGAATAAGAAGATTGATTTGTCTACAGACACAAAGTCAGCGCTTGATTTCAATGAATTATTGAGAGAGGCTCAAAGCCGCCAAGACTTTGCAGTCGCTGTGAAGACGGTTACGTCATGGGTGGATGCTGGCAACCTTACCCCCAGCGGTCTGACGTGGTGCTTCCAAATTTATGGGCACGCTAACCGCGGAGATCTCGTGCAACAGCTCTTGCAAACTGCAGATAGCCTTGGGTTTGTGTTGAACACAGTACATTGTAATGCTGCTATGCATGCATTCCTCCGTTGTGATCAAAATGCATCGGCATTGACCGTGCTCGAAGTCATGGAGGCCAGATGGGGCGCCGTCCCAGATGCAGGCACCTATATCAGTGCATTCAGAGCGCATAGTAATCTTGGGCAGTGGGAAGAGGCCTTAGCGCTATTTGAACGTCTGGGTGATCAATCAGAAGGCACTTTGTATCGTAACCCTGCTATTTATTGTGCGATTATAGAAGTTTTAACAAACGCAAAGCAGTGGCGTAAAGCTGTGTCAGCTTATCAAGACGCACGCCACTTGGGATTAGTAGACAAAGATAAGACCATCAGTAAGGTCATGTTCAATGCTCTCCGTACTGCGGGTCAGACCGAGCTTCTGCGCGCATTGAAACAAGAGCTGGCGGCGGAACACACACATCACGATGCAGAGAAAAGAATGATCAGTTCTTCACAAAATAGAAAAGAGGTGAATAGACTACAGACTTCGAATGTAGCCTCCGATGCTGGCTCGTTGATGGGGCTAAGCGCTACTCTAGAGAAAGTGATCACTGCATCTGATAGTGGAGCTGCACCGGGAGGTGTCGGGTCAGAAGAAGCTGAACGTCTCAGTTTGGCCTTGTTCCGGGAGCTATTACAGCGTCCTGGAGGTGCTTCAACGCTTGTGCAGTTCTTGGGTATGGTGGAGCAAACGGACCTCATCGGAAAGGTATTGGACGCTGTTGAAGCCCGCTCTCTACTGGATGACCGCCTATCCTCCGCTAGCGCTCATTTGGTCAACACTTACAACACTGCCATTTTGGCTTGTGGAAATGCAGGTCAGGCCGACCTTGCATTCGAATATTACCGCCGTATGCTTAAGAATGGTGTACCGCGTACGCGTAACACGTATGAGTGCTTGATGCGCATCTCGGCAGCCTTCAAAGGGGAAGAGGATATGCTCTATGTGAAAAAGCAAGCCGCTGTAGACGGCATTACTATCAGTTCGTATTATCATTTCTAGTGTAATGTATGTATCTTAATCTTCAAAAGATCTTAGCATCTATACTAGAAAGTACACTGCATACTTTATACAGGTCATAAACTTATTATGTCACATCGGTTGCAACTGTATTGTGTTCGTTTTAATAGCGCGCTGTTGAGTGAAACAACATTTTTTTTTTAGTCCTTGTGTCGTTTTAACTTGTCAAATGACGACAGGAAAGATACCTAAAATTCTTCGAATTTTAATTGAGGATTTGCATAACTACGCTTCGCTATACTAGGTCGAGATATCCTATGAATCAATTGGCTCGAAAATCCATTTCTCCGCTTCTAAGTGGTCTGCCGAAACAAAGCCATCATCTTCATCAGAAACGTCCTCTTTATTTCGCAGTTCCGGTCTTGTTGCCATTAGCGGTAGGTGCATTTGTCGGGATTACAATTTATCAAGTTTATAAAAAACGGCAAGCTGAAGAAAGAGGCGATACCTCCGCACAGGAAGCGCAGATTAAAGCTAAGCAGGCACAACAAGCTGAAGCTGATATACGACTTCAGGCACAACTAAAAGCACAAGATCGCGTGAAAGCTCAGATTCAAGCTCAAACAAGATCTCAATCAAAACAGTATGAAAGTGGAGGCACACAAAGTCCGCCTGGAGCTTAAATCAGATGGTGTTGGCAACTTCGAAAGCTCAAGTCCACTCTGCTTCTATGGTTATCATCTTGATCCAAGATAAAAGTATTTCTATTATATAATATTCTGTTAAGCTAATATAAATTACGATACGACCTGAGTAACTATAAAAAAAAACATATTATAAGAGACGTCCCTTCCAAATCACATTTTGTCTAACTGGGATTTAAGCACTGAAGGGTACTTTTGATTTCGATGCCACAAACTCGCGCGTCTTAAGAAACTCACTGACTTGATTTGCAGCACGCACGCCAGTGTCAATAGCGCTGTGAGCAGTGGCACCGGGGCCAATCGATGAGCCTTCACCAGCGAAGAATAAACCACGTTCACACGATTTCTCGGTTCTACTAGACAACATCTCCTGATATTCATGTTCATAATCCCCAACTCTTGGAGAGCTGTATCCGCCACCAATAAATGGATGCGAATTATCATCCCAAACATAGACCATACCACCCAGATATACCTCTCTGGGTTTGGGCAAATGTCGTATAAGATTTTGTAAATAGGCACGTTCGGTGTTGTATCCTCCGCGTTCGCCGCCAGGTGAGTTGATGAACAAGCGATTCTCGGTGACCTGTCCCTCAGGCAGCATATGGATAGGTTCCAATTTGGAGAATACTTCATCTAATTGTGAGACCAACATATCGCACATGACATCGTGTGGTGTTTTGAGACCATTTTCAAGTGCCGCGCGACGATTCGCTTCTGAAATGATCTCCTCTGCGTATTTCGCTGTGAGGAAGGCGGTGCAGTAGCAGGTAGCCTCACTGCGCACTTCTCCACGCACATATCGAGGATGTTTAGTGAACTCATTGAACCAGACCTCTGGAATGAAGCATGCGTCTTCGGAGGCCCTGGGGTGCTTCCAGCCGCCTCGGGGCTCGCCGTTCCCAGAGCCTGCCATGATCATTCCTGCCACTCCTTTGGGCCAGCAGCGGCGACGGAATTTAAGAATGATCTTCATAGCTTTGTTTACATTGCGACTGAGTAATGCATCCTGTTGACCATCAGGCAACGGCGGTTTAAAGTCCACACGACCAGACATCAAAACTCGTAGAGGGGCCGTCATAACGACCGAGCGAGTCAGTACCTCTTGGGTCGGACCCCAATCGTCATCTCCATCGGGGTTGGAATTGTTCATGTTATAATCCGGATGGTAGCTGCTGCCGGGATATTTGGCATCCTTGGGATCTAATTTCACGGGAACTTTACTGCGTACAAGAAGTTTGACCACAGAGTCGGGATCAGTGCCGCCATGACGGTAATCTATTTCGTCCACCACATGACTGGTCAAAAGATTGACTGCTGGGATATCATCAGCATGTCTTGACTTGGAAACTTGTGTGGGAGGCATTCTACCATCCTTATATAAAGGCATCGCGATGCCTAGCTTAGAAAGGAAATGCTGAACCATCACTTTATAGGAATGCACAAAGCGTGCATCTTCATTGCCATCCTCTTCTTCCCAATGCTTCTTCCATTGCACCATGCCTTTGAGAGAGATGTCATGGTTGTTAGAACACAGTGTGTTGGCATAGCCGGCTTCCACCATACCCATCATGCCCGTATCATGGCGAATGCCTTTGGATTCAAGGTAATCATAAAAGGACACCTCCGCAGCAATAACTTCTCCACCCATTGCCTCGAGCTGCTCCTGGCTAGCATTGCTATTTTTTCTTGAAGGGGACTCTGCATCGTTGACTGCAGTCAAGTTTTCTAATACAGAATTCGTGTATGTGAAATCCTTATCGTCGGTATCGTAACGCATCAGTCTGCTCTCGATGCCTCCTTGAGCGTTGCGCGTCTTTATATAATAAAGACCGTAACCTCCTTTTACTGGGGCTTCTAGTGGGCCATCATCGCCCTGTGCCCACACATAACTACTTTTGATATGCATGCCATTTTCTTCCGCAATTTTAGCAAGGCTATTGGAGCAGCCGTGAATGAGTTCAGCTCCCAGATCAATGTGTAAACCGGGTATAAAATCAGTAGTTTGTCTTACACGCCCCCCAACATATGATTGAGCATCAAGGACAAGGACATCACTGTATTTTAGTCCATGTTCTTGAACAAGTTGTGAAGCAGTTGAAAGACCAGAAAGTCCAGAACCGATAACGACGCATTGATAAACGTGGCCAGGTTCTCCGACCGAAGGATGGGTATCTTGCTCTTGCTCTTCCTCGGATACTGGCTCGCTAGCAAGCTTATCAACACTAGAGTCCCTACGCTTTCCGTGTTCTGGCCACAGCTTACGGGTAAATAGAAGTACTCCGACCACACCAACCACGACGCCTAACAACAATGCCTTTCCTTCAGACATGCTTTTAAATGTTATTTTAGTATGAATGACGGAGTTTTTGAGAAAAATATCCACACTTTGAAGAGATTAGGAGGGAAATTCTTTTACCTTCGTTTTAGCCGAAATAAAAAATGAAAAATCTGTCGAAAAGTTTCCTCAGATGTCTCTTTCACTCGAGATTCTAGCGAATCTAATTTTCTGGTATATCGGCATTCTCTGCCTTTTCAATCTTATAAATTTATCTTTAATTACAAAAATAGACAATATTTTGCACAGAAGCTACTGGTCAGACCCTCGCGAAGAGGGAATGTCCGTTTTATTTGTTCACCATGATCATCCAACCGATGAAAGTGTAGAACAAGAATACAGGATATACTGCAAGCGCGCGTCTTTCTTCATGAATGACTTTTTGCATAAAAACCACCGATGCACGAGTGCTCCAAATAAAGCCCGCTCCCACCACCAGAAACCTGAGCAATACACTGCTTACCATCCAGGAAAAAACAGTGCATGCTATCGCAGAGATGGTAAGCGGGAAAACACAGTATCCCAAAATGCACACACTTTGAAAGAATGAAATGCTTCCACCAAGCAATTGAGCATTGACAGTGACTGCTGCCGCTCCAGCCCAAACGACTACAAATACAGCAGCGAAAACCACACTTGCAGAATCCCCAGGAGCGTTAAGGCCGAGTGTGCTAGATAGCAATAAGCACACTAATAATGGTCCCCATAAATCCCATTCTCGAAGCTTCTCGATAACGCTGCTCTCATTATCGTGTCCGAGGGGTAACAACACTACTTGCAACTTAGAAGCAACTTGCTTTAAATCCCTCATTACAGTGGTATATATATCCTCGTCCAAAGTGGTGGCAGTCCCCATTTTAAGTTGCTCTTGTTCTGATTTAAGCATCTTTGAATTGATTGGCTAATATATTACGATATCGGATACTTAATACTACAGTGTTAAAAGTGCTTAAAGTTGCAATTATGTGAACAATACTACTCTAAAAGAATGTACTTTTCCGAATAACTGTCTCTTTGGTAATAATGGATGCTCCTTCTATTTCTATGAAACAAGCTGAGCTTGGGAGAACGTCTCTTTCATAAAGCGGACAGTCCCGTGTACACACGTACGGTCGACACAGGTGTTTGATGAATTCTCGCTATTTTCTCACTTATTAAAAGATGGCACATTGTTCACGGTATCTTCGTGATACAAGAGCTTCAAGTCCTTTGCTAAATTTTGCAAAAGACAATACATCTCAAGGAGGTGAAGATGGAATCCTTGAAGAAATCTTTCGGCGCCTGACTCCTCCTTCTGATGGAAAACCTCGATGTTGCGTGGAAGTAGGTAGTTGGGATGGACATTGGCTTAGTAATACGTACACACTTTTGGCGAAGCGTGGTTGGAGGGGTCTCTTGATTGAGGCTGATGCACAGCGTAGTTGCGAAGCGGCTGCGATGTATGACCGAATGGGACGTCTGCGACATCCCGTAACAAATCCCGGTATCGTTGATGGGGTAGTATGTATGACAGCTCTGGTTTCGATAGTAGATAGCGAAAATATGAGCTCAACTGAAGCAAAACGTCTGTCTTCGTCGGATAGCATCCCACTCACCTCGTGCGCGATGTCTTTAAGTACGCTTTTGGACAAAGCTAATTTGGCATATCCAAACCATGTACCTTCGCAGGTCGATCTGCTAAGCATTGATATAGATGGCAATGATTACCATGTGTGGGAATCCTTGTTGCAGCGAGGGTCTTACCGCCCTTTAGTGGTTGTCATAGAGTTCAATCCAACTGTTCATAACGACGTCAATTTTTCACAAGCACCCCATATGGACATTCAACAAGGCAGCTCATTGAGAGCTCTTGTTGAAGGCCCTGCCTTCAGATACGGCTATGTGCTGGTATGCACAACGACATTCAACGCATTCTTTGTGCGCGCAGATGCTCTGGAGCTGACGGCCGGCACGTGCGGCCCTTTTGCAGACCTACTCGTTCGATTTCCTCCATCATCTGCAGAGCTTTTTCGCGCTATTGAAAAAAATGCAGCTGTTGCTGTCACTGCCAAAGCTGCATGCGCAGCTGGAGAAGAATTTACAATGCCTGCGGTCATGGCACCCCCCAGTACTGCCCTCCGAGATGCCGTCTCTGATTTGCTTGAAGCGTTGCATGCCCCCGGGATGGCGACCTCATTCTTTCAAACATACGAGGGTGAGTTACGCTGGGTAGGGCCCAAGAAGCTCCTGTGGCATCGCATTGCGATCAATCCACAAAAGCTTCAAGTGTTAACCCCAAAGCAACGCAAATTCCCGTTTGCACCAGTACGGGTCCTGCAGCCTGACCTAAGCGGTCTAGTAATACAAACACAAAGTAAAGAGCAAGTAATTCCGCCTCATCCGGTTGATCATCGCGATTGTTCATCTGTCAGCAATGGAAACAGCTCTTCGTATGGCATCACCCGTGGACGGGAGCGGGACATGGTCGACGGTCAGTGCGACGCATTAAGGGATCGCTTGTCCTTACCCGCTGCTGCCCCTGCGTTTAATATGGAACATGACCAGCTTCGCTCACCTAATGAGATGCATGATGATGCATTGGCGTTGCAAGAGTGTGTCCAAACAGAGCTTTTGCCTTTGCTACAGCGAAACCTTCCCGTGCAGCGCTATCAAGATCAGTTGGTTGCGGTAAGTATGAATACTCTAGCACTATGCTGGTGTCGCTCGAATGAAGCGAGTAGTGCTGAAGTGTCTAGATCGATGTTTGCTGAAATAGCGATGACCCTAGGGGCTGAGTTGAGGGATTTGTTCGACGCTCTTGCCGAGCAATTGGTGGAGGCGGAAGCGTCAGAAGCATTGAAATGGCAGCGCTGGAGCGATCAGCTCCATGACATGCAACCTATGTATAAAAATATGTGGGGAAGAGTTATGGATAGTGCCGCATCCGATATGCGTCGTTTGGTGCCCTTAAAAACTCGTTGCAGGAGTTGTCGGCTAGCCGGTGACTTGGTCGGATACTGGTATTATGCACATGCGCTACAAGATGCTGCAGGTACATGGACAGATCCAGCAGCAGAAGAAGCGCGAAAAGAAGTACGTCGCATGGTGACTACACTCTTGATGGCTCGATAGGCCACAGCGCAAAATCGTTTATGTGTAGATATGAGGTCTGAATGATAATGCCGTTGTGTTTATGTGCTCATTGTTTTATCATTATATATATGTAATATAGTATCTATTTTGAAGTATTTTGTAAACAGAGCACACATTGTCGGACTTGCTGCCCATCATACCAACTACTTCTTACCTGAAGGCACGCCCACATCGAGTCGAACCGGTAGAGGCACTGTGTTGCGTTCTTCATACATGCCGAACACACCGGTAGGGTGGATTGACATAAGATGCTGGTTGAGTGCATAATATTTCTTCAAATGTGCCTCTAAGAAGAACTGTAGGCGTCGACTCACCATGAGACAGGGAATAGTGATTTGTGGGATTTCGTCGGGCAGGGCCATCAGACGCATGGTTTTTGCATCGTCGGTGTTGACAATCAGTACAGCCAGCGCACCGAGTTTCTGTGCATTTATTACTTTAATTCCAAACGAGCAGCCTCCACCTCGTAAGATGGCCACCACGGAGCCTGTAATGCGGATTGTATAGGCGCTCGGATCACATCCGAAAGCTGGCATGGCCATGACCAGCTTCATCGTCGCCAGCGGTAGCTCTTCAGTGGAAGGACCGAAGTTAGCTAGATGGTAATCGAAGAATGCCCAGCCGTTCTCGCCGGATATGGCAATGCGTCCACCTTCATCGGCTGTCTTGCGCGGCTTGAATGCCTCGCGATTCTGTAAGCTGTTTCCGGGAGACTGTTTATTGATCTTATTCTCAGGGTAGAGTATGTCGTCTACTGCAATGTGTGGTACGCTGTGTGGCCAAGCGTCTACGACATCCTCTATGATGCTTTGCAGCTTCTTGCATGAGGGGGTCATACGGTGGGTATCGCGCAAAGCGTAGATTTCAGGTAACTTGGGTGCAGCATTAGGACGATCTGCTGCGTGTGCTTGTAGCAGCTCAGCATCGCTGAAATTTGCCATAGCTATAGGCACCTTGCACATACCCGTATCTTCTTTTCCTCGAGGCATTTCTGCACCGTCTACATCACCTTCCTTCGTGTTTACGACGAGACCTAGCATTGCACCATTTGATGCAAAGGATGCAGCTTTCTGCACAAATGTGCAAATCCCTCGCTTGGCTACCGCTACGGGCTGCAGTGCAAATTGCACTCCCCGTATTGAAGCCTCTCGGGTCAACATCAGCAACATCGGAAACTCCTTCTCTAGCTCGAGCTTGTCTTGAGGAGACAGCTTGTCTAGAGACTCATCCACATTGGTTAGCACTTGGTCGAGGTCACCCTGTCTTCGTAGAATGGTCAGTACTTTTTCTGGTAGTAAGTATTCGTTAGGTTGCACAGAACAACCAAATGAGTCACTGGCTGCACGTAACATGTAGAGCTGACACATGTCTTTTCTGAACCCCTGGCCCAAATGTCCTTTGTTGTGGGTACCTCCGAGATAGTTACGAAGGTAATCTTCATTGTCAAATGCAACTGACCAGTCTGCAAGCCTTGCCTTCAGCTCCTGCTGCAGCATTGGAGGATATACTACAGACATATCCACACTTCTACGAATATTCTCACGTGCGATATCTTCTGGACTAGTGAGCTCCCCACGTACCTTAAAGCAAACAATGCGAGGCCAATTCAATGATGCCATAATGCGCTGTGCTACCTTCGCAGGGGCAGTGGATATGTTGTATTGGTCTATAGCAATTACAATATCACCTGCTTGTACATCACTGGTATCGCTCTGCATGCCTTTACCAACGCGTTCCACGACTGTTCCATTAGTGATAGTGTTGTCAAATGTCAGCCCGAGTGGACCAGAGCGATATCGCACAGCATATATAAACTCTTTTTTTTGTGCGCGAGCTTTTTGACGTGCATGCACTAGCTCTGAGGGCACTTTGCCCGCCATATAAGGATCAGGATAAGCCTTGCCCGGGCCATACAAGTCCTCCACAGTGGCTGTTGCTGCTAGGGTCGCGCTTGCAGCCATCCTAGTACCATCAACTCCTAACTCCATATCAGGAGGTAGTCGTCGTGCTTTCTCTGTTGTACTGCGTTGTTCCACCTCGCGTTGGAATGCTTCACGATCAGCCTCCATACGACGGTTTTCGCCAGCGATGCGCGCATCCTCAGCTGCCTTCAATGCAGCTTCTTCATCTCGTATCTTTTGTGCTTCTTTCTCTCGACGGCGTTTGTCTCGTAAAAAACGCTGTCTTGCATCTGTTTCATCAATAGGCTCTTCGTCGTCAGGTGCTGCTACTGGAGCAGATGGAATGGGGGGTGTCTTTGGTGAAGAGGCATGCACATTTGTGGTACTAACTCCTTGATTCGCCTCATTCCCTCCCGTGCTAATCTTTGCTTCCACTACCATTTCAGATACAGATGCAGCATCATTTTCTGTGTCGTTATCGGCCTGCGATGCATCAGTCTGGGCTTTGGGCTTGGGCTTCATCTTGGCCTTGACTTTTACCTTTTTCTTCACAGGCTTGGAGTCTAGACGAAGTTCATCTGAAGGTGCTTCTATCTCTGCTTCTGGTATGACGGGGACATGGTCAGAATGCATCCGAGACTGCGACTGATCCGGCATTGTGGGAGAATCCTTGTGCTCGATGCTCGTCTCGGGAACAGGAATTGGTGGTGGGCGAGGAGTAGAGCCTACTTTGACTTGTGCGTCTATTGCCGCCTGCATGTTTCTAGTAGCATGCATGTTGAGCGCTTGTTGTCCGCTTGTCGGCATGTTTTTCAGAACACGTTGTTTTTCAAGTTCCAACTTGCGCTGTTGCCGGAAGGCGAGCATTTCACTGACTTTGCTTTTATCCGGCCGATAAAGCTGACAGTACGAACCAGTCATACCTGTGGCGGAAGAATTACATTGACAATGACCGCCCACACATGTGCCATTGTGCCAAAAGCAGTCTCGGCCTGTGATGCAGAGGCCTCCTCCTGCGGGAGGTGGCACGTAGGCTTTGTCGTCCGCTAACAGGGCCCCTGATCCGGAAATCACGACATTGCCTACTTGCATTGTAGGTGCAGGTCCGCCTTCATCCATATCCCATAAGGTTTCTGCTTCTCCTCTTCGTATCGTGACTTTGCGAGGTATGTAGTTCTGTAATTGCACGAATCCTAAAAAACGTACTCCGGAATATTTCCGATCAGTATCATCAATGACTGGTACGATGACCTCTTTTTCGCCACTAGAAAGAAATGTATCTAGGCCACCATTCAAAATACGAGTATTGTCTGCAAGTGCCATATAGTCTCCTTCCCTTAGATCTGAACCTTGTGAAGCGTAGCGGATCTGAAGTTCGCCCTCTTCATTGGCTGAGACATAAATGGTTTGTTGCAAGATTTCCGCCATAGGAATTGGAATATGCTTTGTTTGCATAATAGCGGGCTCTGAAGCTACGATCGCGAAGCATAAACAATAAAACGCCAAGTAAAGCATTCGTCCCACAGCTGCCATAGTGTAACACCCAGATTTCGCCAGTAAACTTAAAATGTAGTGCTCTTCCTCTCGGTAATAGCTTTTTTGAAATAATTTTTTAATGTATTTCTAGGGATTACTTTGGAGAAAAATTCCCTAAAGAGGTGAAGAG
>JACCDO010695405.1_pt1 | contig 14966 bp, 15 predicted proteins | sample 7446101 | NCBI WGS metagenome assembly JACCDO01 (sample SAMN15323440, study PRJNA562643) | freshwater metagenome | isolation source: river surface water | place: USA:Blue River Watershed | collected 2017-08-16
GCCGCGATCGTCCACCGCGTCGCCAAGGAAGTCATGGCCGAGAAGAAGGTGAAGTTCGACTACCAGGTTGGCACGATGATCGAAGTCCCGCGCGGTGCCCTCACCGCCGACGAGATCGCCCAGACCGCCGAGTTCTTCAGCTTCGGCACGAACGACCTCACGCAAACCTGCTTGGGCATGTCCCGTGACGACTCCGGCTCCTTCCTCGGCGCCTACACCGAAAACGAGATCGTGAAGAAGAATCCCTTCGCCTCGATCGACCAGACCGGTGTCGGCCAGCTCGTGAAGATCGCCGCCGAGAAGGGCAACGCAACCCGCCCTGGCATCAAGCTCGGCATCTGCGGTGAACACGGTGGTGATCCTGACTCCGTCAAGTTCTGCCATAAGGTCGGCCTGACGTATGTCTCCTGCTCGCCTTACCGCGTGCCCGTCGCCCGCCTCGCCGCCGCGCAAGCCGCCATCGAGGAAAGCCGCGCCGCCGCCAAAAAGAAGTAAGCCGGGAAATCTTTTCTCCTTACTCATTCTCGTTCTCCGAAGCCCCGCGCCCTCACCGGCGCGGGGCTTTTCATACCCTTCCTCGTAGCGGGGAGCACCAGCGACCCGATCAGGCAAAACTCTTATACCGATTGAAATCTGATTGCCGGCCACCAAGCCTGCACAAAATCTGGATCACCCGACACCTTGCTCCGCAACCCTCGGGCAATAATGCGCCCAAACAAACGGATAACCCCGCTTCGAAAATGATCACTGCTCGCATACGACTTTTGGCAGCTCTGCTCGCCGGTTTCTTCATCTCCTCAGCTTCATGGATGCAGGCGGAAGATGCCTCACCGGACTCTCGCAACAAGCCCGAGCGTCTCGAATGGTTTCGCGACCAAGGCTTCGGTCTCTTCATCCACTGGAGCATCGACAGCCAGATCGGCTCCGTCATCAGTCACTCAATGGTCGGCGCTTCCGACTCTTACAACCGTCGTTTCATCGAGGAGCTCCCGAAGACATTTAATCCGCGCAAATTCCACCCCGAGGATTGGGCCGCCCTCGCGAAGCTCGCGGGCATCCGCTACATGATCTTCACCGCGAAGCATCATTCGGGCTTCAGCATGTGGCCGACCAAAACCAACAGTTTCAACATCGCCAACACGCCATTCAAACGCGACATCACACACGAAGTCCTCGAGGCCTTCCGCGCCCAGAGTATCGCGCCCGGCCTCTATTTTTCGCCCGACGATTTTTGGTGGCTGATTAACAACGGCAAAACCGTTCAGCGCCACACCCCAGACGTTCTGCCGGTTAACAACCCTGGCCTCATGGAACTCGACCGCGAGCAGATTCGCGAACTCTACACCGACTACGGCCCGGTCGATGTGTTTTTCATCGACGGCAAGTCCGAGGGTCTGCGCGAACAGGCCTGGGATTTGCAACCCGACACCGTGGTGACCCGCGGGGCCATCTTCACACCCGAGCAGGTTATTCCCGGAGTGCCGATCGATGTCGCCTGGGAATCCTGCCTCACCATGGGCACCCAGTGGCAATACAAGCCGACCAACGAAACCTACAAAAGCGGCGGCCAGCTCATCTCGCTGCTGATCGAGACGCGCGCCAAGGGCGGCAACCTCCTGCTGAATATCGGTCCCAAGCCGGACGGCGAACTGCCCATCGAACAGGAGGAGCGTCTCCGCGAGATCGCGCTCTGGATGTTCGTTAACAGCGAGTGCATCTACGGCGTGCGCCCATGGGTCATCACCAACGAAGGCGATGTCTGGTTCACCAAGCAGAAGGATGCGAATACCGTTTACGCCATCGTGAAGTCGAAGCAACGCTGGCCTTACGCCTCGTGGCGTGACTTCACCTTCAAGTCGCTTCGCGCGACGGACAAGACCGAGGTTTCCGTCCTCGGACAAAACGATCAGGTGCTCGAGTATCAGCCGAATGTCATTCCCAAGAGCACTTGGAAACAGGACGCCGACGGCCTACACATCCGGGCCATGCACGCGCAGCGACTTTACAATAACCGCCAGTGGCCAAACCCCGTGGTCCTGAAAATCACCCACGTCGAACGCGCGTTCACCCCTCCGCAGATCGAAACCTTGCGCCCCGTCTGGGACAAAGCCTCCGGCACCGCGAAGCTCACCGGCTCAGTTTCAAAACTGGCCGGCGCCACGACACTCGAAGTCGGTTTCGAATACCGCGATACCACCGGGCTCGACATGACCGAACGCAACAGCTCCTGGCAGTCCACTCCGCTCGCGACGCGCAACACGAACGGCGAGTTCACCTTCGACCTCACCGGAATGATTCACGGGCATAATTATGATGTGCGCGCCGTTTTGAAACACCCGCTCCTCACGCTCTACGGGGCCGACAAGCAAATCCGCGTGCCGTAACGGCCTGACGATCCGCCTCGCTCAGTGAGCGCGGTGACCAAACCAAGACTTGGCGCCCACTGAATCAAGGCAACGAACGCTTGGGCAACACTGCTCTGATTTCCTCGGCCACCTGCTTCGCGATCCGGTCGTAGCCTTCCCGGGTGTAATGGACATCTCCGGAACCGGCGGAAAATTTGCCGCCAAAACTTTTCGTCAGCTCGTAAAGATCATCCGTCGAAATCTGGTGACGTTTCATCACCCCGGCGGCGATGGCGTTATATTTGACGTCATCGCCGCCGAGAAGGGCAAGGCAACCGGCCCTGGCATCAAGCTCGGCATCTGCGGTGAACACGGTGGTGATCCGGACTCCGTCAAGTTCTGCCATAAGGTCGGCCTGACGTATGTCTCCTGCTCGCCTTACCGCGTGCCCGTCGCCCGCCTCGCCGCCGCCAAGCCGCCATCGAGGAACGCCACGCCGCCAAGAAGAAGTAAGGAGCCACACCGCTGGCATTTTCGAACCCGCCTTAATCCGGCGGGTTCTTTTTTTGCCCACCTAAGCGCCAAAGACGCACCTTCTATTCTGTTTCTCGGTGCGTCATCCGAGCCGTGGCGTTCTCTCAAACCACTAACAGAAAAACCGGCCAACTCAGTCGTCGAACGGCCAACGCCGCCCCGAAGCCACGGAGCGGCGTTGGCCGTTCATTAATTGCGCTCAGGCTTTGCTCACCAGCGGACGAAGCACACTACGGGCAAATTCAGCCGGGGTGACTCCACCGGAACGAACTCTTGGATCAGTGCGGGGAAATTCCGGGCGCAAGAGTCCTGATTCAATCGCAGTCAACAATCGCACAAGGTCCCTGGCATAGGCCGGACTCAAACCCATTCCGGTCATCGCCTCCACCGCTGCTGCGGGAGGCACGGCCACATGAGTCACTGGACGGCCCAGACCTTCTCCCAGTGCGGCTGCCACTTCCTCGAAGCTGTAGTCTCGCGGACCTTGAAACTCGATCACCGAACGGCCCGACCAAGTTGGAGCCTCCAGCAAATCGCGAGCAATGGCCGCAATATCCCGTGTCGCCACAAACGCGTAGCTCGCTGCGGCAGACACCGGAAGATAGATTTGCCCCGACTCAGCAATCGACCCCATCGACATCAGATAGTTTTCAAGAAAGAAGCCGTTGCGCAGATGAATCACATGAGGGGCCGCTTCCCGGATGATGGTTTCTGCAAAATATTGACCCTGAATGAGGCCCATTTCCTCGCGATTGAGGTGCGCCCCGAGTGTTGAGATATGCACAATCCGGCTGACCTTGTTCGCCTTCGCTGCCTCTCGGGCCACGGTGGCCAACTGTCGATATTCCGCGATCATATCTGGCGAGCTGAAGTTAGGCGGCGGCAGGAAAAAGAACGTGTCCGCACCCGTGAGAGCACGTCGCATGAAGGCCGCGTCGAGCATATCCCCCTCGAGGACTGTTGCACCCTTGGCCGCCTCGGCCTTGAGCTTGGTAGCATTGCGCGTGATGAGGACGATTTCGTTCTGCTTGAAATCAAGGAGAGACGTGAGGTGACGACCGATTTGACCAGAGGTGCCCGTGATGACGATTTTCATGATGAGTAATTCCGTTTTGGATTTTTGGATTTTGGAGGATAACAGCGATGGATTCAGAGGCGGGGTTGATTGAAGGTGTAGCGGGCGATTAGCCAACGATACTCCTGCCGACGAAGGATAAAAATTTCTCGGTTCTCCTCGGCCAGAGTATGGCCGTTGGCGAGCACCGTGACTTGGCCACGAGACGTCGTGCAGGCGAATGCGATATTGGATTCATGAGTAGAGAATACACCCTGCCGTTCATCCCGCCCAATGCTTATGGGGTTGCTGAGCGATGCCTTTGCGGCATTGATGAACGACATGGAACTGCGCCAACTCCGCTATTTCGTGACCACCGCAGAGCTACTGAATTTCACTCGCGCAGCCGAGCGGCATCGAGTGGCGCAACCCGCCCTCAGTCGGCAGATTCGCAGTTTGGAAGACGAGATTGGCGTGTCCTTACTAGAGAGAGATTCTCGCCGCGTAGCACTCACCGCAGCAGGACATTTGTTCCTGCAGGACATTCGGGAAATACTAGAGCAGCTGGAGGGCGCAGAAACTCGCATCAAACGATTCCATCGTGAAGCCCGCCAAACGCTGAAGTTGGGCTTTGCTCCGTCGCTAGCCGGAGACCAGTTGCCAGCCATCATCCAAAATCTGGCCGAGCGACGCCCCGATCTACAGATCGCACTGCACGATCTAACTAATGAGGATATGATCACGGGCATCCGCGACCGCGAGCTAGATGCGGCCCTCTTGCCCGCCGCCGCTGTGCCACGCAGCGAGCTTTTCACTGTCTGGCCCCTGAACAAAATCAATTTCGCCGTCGCATTTCCGCAGGGCCACCAGTTGACGGCACAAAAGCGCGTGCAGGTGAAAGACCTCCGCCGGGAGAATCTCATCGCTTACGATCGGCGGAACTATCCCGATTATTGGAAGCTACTCCAAAAGATCTACACTCAGGCAAAAATGCCACTCATTGTGAGTATCGAAGTGGATGGAGGAGGTTCGCTACTAGCTTCGGTGCAGAGCGGCCAAGGTGTCGCCATCGTCTCTGCTAACCTACAGGCAACTGCCCCAAAAACAGTGGAGTTCCGCCCGTTACATCCAGCCCCCCATGCCCGCCTCGCCCTACTCCACCATCGCGATTTGCCAACCCGCACGATAGTCTCCCTGCGCGATGCCTGCCGGTCAAACCGCACCGACTGATCCCGTCGAGTTAGTGGACGAGCCAAACGCAACGCGACTGCACAAGCCGCAATCAAGAAATAGCCCAAGCTAAACAGAATTATTTTCCGTTACGCTTTCTCTCTAACCTGAAAGTCGGCCATATAATAAATGCAGCACGCAGATAGTTTATTTAAGTATAAGCTATTAATTATAATTAGTTTGCTCGGAAAAATGCATCCGACTGACTCAGGTAACGATGACACCCATTCGCGCTCGTTTACCACGCTTCGCTACTTATCTCGTTTTGCTGCTCGGGCTTCTTCCCGCTATTGGATCAGCCCAGACTCTTTTTGTGACCAGCGGCAACAACGTGGGAGCCTACAACGCCACTACCGGTGCTGTCATCAATGCTTCCCTCATCACGAGTATAAATAACCCCGTTGGTATCGTGGCCAGTGGCGGCAACCTACTCATCTCTAGCACGCAGGATGACACTATCGGCAAATACGATGCCGCTACCGGCGCCACCATCAATGCCTCGTTAATCAGCCAAGACAGTGTGCTCGGTCTAGCGATTTCCGGCACAACTCTCTATGTTTCACACTATGCTTACGAAACTATCTCCACCTTCAACGCCACCACGGGTGCGACCATTGACGCCAACTTCATTACCGGAAATGTAAATATTCTGGGCGTCTATGATTTGGCTGTTTCAGACGCAGGCCTGCTCGTCTCCAGCGCAGGTTATTATCAAATCAGGCGTTTTAATCCCACGACCGGCGCATTCATTGATGCCTTTATCATAGGTCTGAACGATCCACGCGGTATAGCCGTTTCGGGGAACGATCTTTATGTCGTGAATCGCGGAAACAATACCGTTGGCAAATACAACGCCACCACCGGGACGGCCATTAACGCTTCATTTATTACTTCGAGTTTGGATCAACCCTACGGCATCGCCGTCTCAGGCAACAATCTGTATGTCAGCAATCAGGGCAGCGACAATGTCGTGCTTTTTAACGCCACCACGGGTGCGCTGATTGACGGCTCTTTCATCACCGGACTGAGCGATCCTTCCGGCCTTGTGGTAGTCGCCGTCCCTGAGCCTTCCACCTACGCGGTGCTCGCTGGCCTCCTTGCCCTTGGCTGCGTGGCTTGGCGTCGTCGCCGGGCCTGAAATCGCGCGCCTGCCTCTCTCCCCCGCCCCAACCTTTCAGGCCGGGGCTTTTTTTGGCCTTCACTTAGTGAGTTACGGGCGCAACTAGTATTTGCTGAAGCGTGGCAAAGTAGATGTCGTAAAACGCGTTTTCTTTGAGTGGCTGCTGGCTGCGACTGGAGACAGAATCGCCCTCGCTCTGGCCGGTGAGCAAAAGCGAGACCTCCGTCTGGCCGGGTTGGGTTTCACGGAGGTTCAGCTCGGCGAGTATCTGCCGCGAGTCGCCAAATGCCGCACTGGTGTTAATGCGGCTCGCGGCCTCGATGGCGACACTGCGGTTGCGCGTGATGCGCCAGTCAAGTTGCCGAAAAGCCGCTACTGCCGCCTCGCGCACCGTAGCCGGAGTCACGGCATAAATCCGCATCTGTGGTTCAACAGTAGCAAAACGCTCCTTCATGCGATTTGACACGGATTCGCAACCGGACGTGCCGAGCAGTGCGACAGCGAGAAGAAGCGGGGAAAATAGACGCATAGCGGGAAACAGATTAGTTTAGGCCGGTTGTTGCTGGGAGATGCAGTGTAGAGTGCCGAGTCCCCAGATGAGCTCGTAGCAATCCACGCCAATCACCTCACGCCCCGGGAAGCAACCGGCAATCACGGCCCGCGCTTCGGCATCACGGCGGGGCTGCCGGAACTGCGGCACGAGCACGGCCCCGTTGATGATGAGAAAATTCGCATAGCTGGCCGGCACACGCTGCCCTTCGAACGCAAACGGACGCGGCATCGGCAGCTCGACAATATCGAAACGGCGTCCCTTCGGAGTGCGAAAACCACGAAGCGCTTCCAGATTTTCCGCGAGAATGCGGTGGTTGGCGTCGCGGCGATTTGGCTCCACGCACGTAATAAAACCGTCGGCTTTGTAGAACCGCGTAATGTCGTCTATGTGTCCGTCGGTGTCATCGCCTAGGATGCCATCGCCGACCCAGAGCACTTGTTTGATGCCGAGGTAGTCGCGGAGCTGGCGCTCGATCTGCGCCTGCGTGAGATGTGGGTTGCGGTTCGGATTAAGCAGGCACTGGCGGCTGGTCAGGAGCAGACCCTCGCCATTAACGTCAATTGAGCCGCCTTCGAGAATCATGTCGTTCTCGAAGCGACGTAGCTTGAGCTTACGTGCGATGAGCGGCGGGATTTTGTTGTCGAGGTCGTAGGGCGGGTATTTGCCACCCCAAGCATTGTGCGCCCAATCAGTGAGCGCGACCTCGCCGGTGCGGTCGTTTTTGACAAAGATCGGGCCGTGGTCGCGACACCAGGCATCGTTGGTCGGGTGATTGTAGAACTTCACCCGACGCATATCGGCTCCAGCGCGCGCGCAGAGAGTCTTAGCGCGAGGTTGCAGACGGGCGGCGCAATTGATGCGCACGTCTTGAAATCGACTGATCGTCGCTACAATACCCGCAAAGACACCGGGGATCGGGCGAAAGCGACGCGGCCAAGTGGCGCGGTTATGAGGCCAAGACAGCCAGATGGCCGTCTGCGGCTCCCACTCGGCAGGCATACGAAAACCGAGAGAGACAGGCGGGCGAGCGGAGGGCATGGTTAGTCGCGAAAACGTTTCGTCAGGTCCCCGTAGGCATCAATTCGGCGGTCGCGCAAGAAAGGCCAGTGTGTGCGGGTGACGTCCACTTTTTCCAAGTCCACTTGCTGGAGGAGGATTTCCTCTCGGTCGGTGCTGGCTTTGGCGAGTATCTGCCCGCTAGTGCCGGCCACGAAACTCTGCCCCCAAAACTCCAAACCCTCGCCGCCCGCTGGCGCCTCGTGGCCGATGCGGTTGACCGAAGCCACATAGCAACCGTTGGCGACGGCGTGGGCACGTTGAATGGTTTCCCAAGCGCCGTGTTGATTCACCCCATACTCGGCCTTTTCCGAGGGATGCCAGCCGATCGCGGTCGGATAAAAAAGGATTTCCGCACCGGCCATAGCGGTGAGCCGCGCTGCCTCCGGATACCACTGGTCCCAGCAAACGAGCACGCCGATCTTGCCGTAACGCGTCTGCCAAGAGCGAAAACCCGTGTCACCCGGCGTGAAATAGAACTTCTCGTAGAAAAGCGGATCGTCGGGAATGTGCATCTTGCGGTAGATGCCGAGCAAGGAACCGTCAGCATCAATGATGACGGCTGTGTTATGGTAGAGACCGCTGGCGCGCTTCTCGAAAAGCGAGGCCACGACGACGACCTTGTGCTTTTTGGCCAGTTTCTGAAAGGCAGCCGTGCTCGGGCCGGGAATGCGCTCCGCGAGGGCGAAGTTGCGGTGGTCTTCGCTCTGGCAAAAATACTGCGAGCAGAACAGCTCTTGCGTGCAAATAATCTGAGCCCCGCGACGTGCGGCTTTCTCCGCGAGCGCGAGGGTTTTTTTCAGGTTGTCCGCGGGCCGGGCGGAGCAGGCGTGTTGTAGCAGGCCGAGGGTGACTTTCATGGATGGAAAATGGGCTGACGGAGCCGACAGCGAGAGGAGCGAACGCAGGCGGCCCGAAGTTGACAAGATTTTCCCGGGGAAACCTCTGCCGAACTTGGTTTTGACAATTCAAGTTATTTGTAAAATCCTCACATGTTTTCTCACCTCCACCCTGCCTGCGAAGACTACTCTTATAATGTGCGCCGCCCCACGCCCGCTAATTGTCGTTGTCGAGGACGAACCCGAGTTGTCCCGATTGATTTGCCACCATTTGGAGGATGCGGGCATGCAAACCCAGCCCTACAACCGCTGCGCGCCTGCCTTCCGGTTTCTTGAGCAGAACTTCGCAAACCTTCTGCTGCTCGACCTCAATTTGCCAGATGCTAGCGGATTCGAACTTTTAAGTGATTTGCGCGGCAAGGATGTCCACATCCCCACCATTTTTCTGACCGGCAGTGTCGGCGAAACCGACAAAGTCAAAGGCCTCGAAATGGGCGGCGATGATTACGTCACCAAACCCTTTAGCTATCCAGAACTCGTCGCGCGAATCCATGCCGTGTTGCGCCGCAGCGAAGGACAACGTGATTTCAATCTGACCAAAAATGTCCGCACGGTTGACCGGCCATTCGAGTTCCTCGGGGCCAAGATCAACCCCGACCGTCTTGAGGCGACCTTCCCCAACAATGAAACGATAAAAATTGGTCGGAAAGAATTGGGTATTCTAGCTTACCTAAACACCCATCAGCACGTCGTCATTACCCGTCAGGAAATCATTCACTCGGTCTGGGGCATCCATGCCGATGTGCGCAGTCGCTCACTCGATCAATACATCGTCAAAGTGCGCGCACTCTTCGGTGCACGCGGCATCTCCCTCGACTGCTTCAAAACACTCCACGGCATCGGATACATTTTTGAGCCGCCGGTGAAATAATACCGACGCCGAAGAGCGACTTTGCTCAACCGCGCTTGGCGATCGGCACGTAGTCACGCTTGACCGGACCGACGTAAATCTGGCGCGGACGATGGATGCGGCCCTTGGGGCTGGAAGCAATCTCGTGCCAGTTGGCGATCCAGCCAGGCGTGCGTCCGATCGCGAACATCACCGTAAACATGTCAGTCGGGATATCCAAAGCTCGGAAAATAATGCCCGAGTAGAAATCCACATTCGGATAGAGTTTGCGCGAGACAAAGTATTCATCCTGCAATGCGGCTTGCTCGAGATTCTTTGCGATATCGAGCAGCGGGTCGGACTTGCCGAGCTTCTTGAGCACCACGTCACAAGCTTGGCCAATGATTTTGGCCCGCGGGTCAAAGTTGCGATAGACTGCGTGGCCAAAGCCCATCAAGCGGCTAGACTTGGAGCCGGACTTGGCGGCCGCAATGAAACGAGTGCCATCGTCACCCTCGTCGTGAATCGCCTGGAGCATGTTCATCACTGCCGCATTGGCCCCGCCGTGTAGCGGACCAGAAAGTGCATTGATACCGGCTGCGAGTGAACTAAAGAGATTCGCCCCGCTTGAGCCAACCATGCGCACGGTCGAAGTGGAGCAGTTTTGCTCGTGGTCGGCGTGCATCAGGAGAATGAGATTGAGCGCTTTAGCCACCTCCGGGATCGCCACATAATCCTGATATGGCTCCGAGAACATCAGATGCAGGAAGTTATCACAGAACGGCAGATCCTTCGGATGCACGAAGGGCTGGCCAGTTTTGTGCCGGTGAATCATGGCTCCGAGTGTGCGCACCTTGGAAATGGCCAAGGCGGCCGCCAAATCGAAATTCTTCAGATCTTTTTCAAAATTATTAGCTGCCAGATTGGAATGATGCGCAGCGAGTGCTCCCATCATGGCAGACAACATCACCATAGCTGGCGCATCCTTGGAAAAACCATCGAACATTTTTTGCATCGATGTCTCGACCGCTGAATGCTGCCGCAAACGCTGCCCGAACTCTTTGCGCTGTTTGCTCGTCGGGAGCTCGCCATAGATAATTAGGTAGGCCGTCTCAACAAACTCAGACTGCGCCGCCAACTGCTCAATCGGATAACCGCGATGGCGCAAAATGCCTTGCTCGCCGTCGAGAAAAGTAATCGTGCTCTCACAAGAGCCGGTGTTGGAGTAGCCTTGATCATAGAAAATACAGCCGGTGTCTTTGCGCAAATTGCGCATATCCACGGCCTTCTCCCCTTCGGCCCCGACCATCATCGGGAAGGAGTATTCTTTTCCATCAATCTTGAGCTGGGCTTGTGATGCTTCCATGAGAGCGCGGAGACTTGGCGAAAAATCCGGCTCTGCAAAGCCAAGATTTCTTCCAAAGAGAAATTTGTCACCCCCAACCCTACGCGGCGTTCCTCAGTGGGTTAGAGGGATTTCCGGAACAGCGAATTCTGAAGCCGACAGCGGTTGATTTACCACGACTGTCTTGAAGGTGATGATGGTCTCTTGTCCGTCAGACAGTTTGGTGATGATACGCTGAGGAAAGCGTAGCCCGGATGAGATGATTTCGCCTTGCTCCCGAATTTCTGCGCCACTCTCGGTCTCGGTCTTAACTAAACGACCGTCTTCTTTGTCCACCCAGCGCGTGTAATATGCGTCAGCGTCGTGCCGGAAAAGAATCTTCACACAGTGACGTCCATCTACCAGCTCGTCGCCGAGCAATTCCGCATGCCCACCTCGCTGCTCCACACCACGGTAGAAATTTAGTGTCTCCCATGTGTTGGCGCGCAGACGGCGCACTTCAACCGGCGGCAGCAAAGTCATACCCCATTTGCCTGGCTGGCTCAAATCGGGTGTGTGTTTTACCCAGCCTTCAATCCCGTCTAATCCAGTTACCCGCATAACCTTTTCCGAGCGCACAGTCATGAGCTGGCGATCGGGTTTTTGGAAATAAATCTCAATCTCTAGACGGAGAGGCTTACTGATAGTCTTCGTGCTGTCAGCCGGATCCGGTTCTTCCCCGGTGGCTTCAAGTGTGCCCACGAAGTGAAGACTGTTCACCTTATCCAAATCCGCCTCAGATCCGATAGAGGCGCGAGCTTTACTAATCCACATATCCAATGGCTCAGCCGCATTAGCGGCGCATTGGCAAAAACCGATCACTAACAGGAGAGAGGTAAGTAGTCGCAGATTCATAGGGTAACTTGACCCACAAGATTCGCTTTGGTGCCATGCGGCGCAAGGGCAAATGGCTCTCGTGCACTGGAGTTGAAGATTGCACGCCGCATCCCCAAACCCAGCCTAGCAACGTGGACTCTGTCATTCCGATCGCCCTCTGCGCCCTAACCACCACGGCCACCCGCGACCAAGCCGAGGCACTCGCTCGCGGTGCCATCGAAAACCGCTTGGCTGGCTGTGCCCAAGTCGAAGGGCCCGTGAGCTCGTTCTATCACTGGGAAAAACAGGTCGCTACGCCACAGGAATATCGCGTTTGGTTTAAGCTAATGCCCGCACAGGCACCGACCCTCCGCAAATGGGTTCTCGCCCAACACCCCTACGATACCCCTCAATGGCTCGAAATCCCCGCGTCTTACGTAGGAGAAAAATACTTGTCATGGCTACAGGCGACCTCTACGCCTAGCCCTTCGTCAACAGACAACCACTCCTAGAAAGCCATTTACCATGTCCCAGCACAACAGCCTTAAAGCAGCCGGCGGAATCGTCGTTAAGCGCAACGTCCTCAAGCGTTTCGAGCGCGTAGCGCTCCTCAAAAAGCGCGGCCAATGGAAAGCCGGCGACCGCGTCCAAGGTCTCCGCAAAACCAAGCCGGAAATTTAATAGCAGCTCACCCTTCGATCTCGGGCAGGTAGCATCCGCAGCCTGCCCTTTTTATTGCCCACGATGTCCGAGCCTGCCGTTGCGGCCCAATCGGCTAAACCCAACCTCATCAAGCGCCTCTACGCTTGGGTGCTACACTGGGCGGACACACCGCACGGACTCGCAGCGCTGATCCTACTCGCCTTTGTCGAGTCGTCGTTTTTTCCCATCCCCCCGGACGTTTTGCTGATCGCACTTTGCCTCGGTGCCCCGAAGCGCTCTTTTAAATTCGCGCTCTGGTGCAGTATCGGCTCGGTGGCGGGCGGTGCACTAGGCTATTGGATCGGCTACGCAGCCGAGCCGCTTGGCCGGTGGCTCATTTTTGACGTCCTGCACTATGGCGCAGCTTGGGGAAAAGTAGCCGCACTTTACGGAGAAAACGCGTTCTTGGCCATCCTGACGGCGGCCTTCACACCCATCCCCTACAAAGTGTTCACGATCGCAGCAGGTGTGTTTCACGAGCAAGTCAGCCTCTGGACCCTGCTCGGCGCCTCCGTCTTGGGCCGCACCGGGCGTTTTGTGCTCGTGGCGGGCGCCATTTATTTCTTCGGTCCGCCAGTCAAACGATTGCTCGACCGCTACCTCGAGCTTTTCACTGTGATTTTTATGGTGCTGCTAATCGGCGGGTTTGTCCTAGTGAAATACCTTCTCCGCTGACATCTGCTTAGTAAAAGCCACTTGAGTTTCCACGCGGTGGACGAATGCTGTCCGCTGTTGTTTGCGAGTGTAGCACAATGGATAGTGTAGTGGCCTCCGAAGCCATTGATCCGGGTTCGACTCCCGGCACTCGCACCAGCCAGCTCACGCAGCAGCGGCACGCAGGGGCAATCGCACGATGATAGCCGTGCCCTGCCCTTCACGGCTTTCGGCCCAGACGCGTCCGCTATGCAATTGGGCCAAATGCTTAACGATGCTTAGTCCTAGCCCCGTGCCTCCCGTCTCGCGTGAGCGGCCTTTTTCGACGCGATAAAATCGTTCGAAAATATTCGGCAAATCTTCCGCCGGAATGCCCGGCCCTTCGTCACGAACAGCAAGCTCGACTTCACCGTTCTCAGGCACGACTCGCGCCACTAGATTGATAGCGGTGCCGCTAGGTGTGTATTTAAGGGCATTGTCGATTAAGTTGGTCAGAATCTGGGTGAGCTTGCCTGCGTCTGCCTCAATCGGCGGCAAATCATCGGGCACATCCAGTGCAAGCTGATGCCCGGTGGCTTTAGCTCGCTGCTCTGCGTCATCCATCACTCCACGCAAAAATGGCTGCAACGAAAAGTGCTCCTGCACCAACCGGTCAGCCCCCGACTCCAAACGCGAGAGCGTGAGCAAATCACTGATAATTGCTTCCAGCCGATGCCCGTGCCGCTCGATAGTCTTAAGAAAGCGATTACGGTCCGCAGTGGGCATCGTTTCGTGCCCATCTACCAGAGTCTCGACGCAGCCTTTAATCAGCGTCAGCGGCGTGCGCAACTCGTGCGATGCATTGGCCACAAACTCCCTGCGCTGCCTCTCCAACTGACGCTGGCGGGTAACATCGTGTATCACGAACAGTGCCCAGCGCCCTCGCCCATCTGGAGCCGGAATGGGGGCTCCGGTTGCCTCGATACAAAGAGGCGTGGTCGAGGAACTGAGATCGAATTCGGTCCGCGGCTGCGACTTACCGGCATGCGTATCACGCACAAAATCAAGGAACGCCGGGCTTCGCGCAATCAGCTCCAGCCGCAAACTCACTAGTCCTCGAGTGCGAGGGAAAATCTCCTGCACGGCCTGATTCGCAAAGTGAATGGTGTTGGACTCGTCCACGATGACGACTGCTTCGCGCAGGCTACCCAGCGTCGCTTCAAATTGCGCAATGCGGTCTGACCCTTGCTGACGTAGACGCTGATTTTCTGTAATGAGTTCGTTTACTGCGGTCGCCAATTCACGCCAGTCCTCCGAGACTTCTTCTTCCTGTAAATAGGGGCGACGGCTCACGAGCGCTTCGCGCAAAGCCATGGCTCGTGCGGCATGCTGCCGAGCGCGACGAATGGCCCAAGCAACAACAGCAATGAGGGCAGCGGCGAAAAACAGGGTCATACGGAGGGCTTTTTCTCCGCCATCCTGTAGCCGACGCCGCGCACGGTTTCAATCCAGCATGCTTCGTTTCCCAACTTCTCGCGCAAACGGCGGACATGCGTGTCCACCGTGCGCGTTTCGACTTCCGTGGAATAATTCCAAACATTAACGAGCAAATGCTCGCGGCTCTGCACCCGGCCTCGTCGCTCCATCAAAAGCTGCAGCAACTTAAACTCAGTCGCGGTGAGCTCCAGCGCTTGGCCAGCCAACGTGACTTCGTGGGTCTCTCCATTGAGCACGATCTGGCCAACTTGAAGGCGCTGCATCGGAGCGGAAGCCGAACTCAGTCGTCGCAAAATGGAATCCACGCGCAATAC
>JACCDO010857043.1_pt1 | contig 14963 bp, 19 predicted proteins | sample 7446101 | NCBI WGS metagenome assembly JACCDO01 (sample SAMN15323440, study PRJNA562643) | freshwater metagenome | isolation source: river surface water | place: USA:Blue River Watershed | collected 2017-08-16
CATGTTGTTTGCTGTATACATGGGGATTACGACGTCATTCTTGTGGCTCATCATTGTAGTTATGCACCTGAATGTGGTGGCATCCCATATTTTTGTCTCCGTGTCTGGATAGAAGACTGCCTGGCTGAATATCATGTTACCAAACGCATAAACCATATCAACATGCGATTTATGTCCCACCAGCGTCTTTATGAGTTTGCCTGTTTTGAGAGACCATACTTTGACGGTCTTGTCGCATGAGCCACTGATAATTCTGTTGTTTATGATGTAAACTGTATTAATACGGCTGTCATGGCCGGTAAGTTTTATTTTTTCCTTGGTATCAATTATAAGTAAAGCACAATTTTGATCCGACGCGGAAATCGTCACCAGTACATTGTTTGCTCGCATGGATGTTTTTGGTTCGTAAATCCTGTCCAACATGTTCCCTGTGTAAATGTCCCATATTGAAAAGAATCCAATTCCATGACAACTGAAAACAACGTTTTTTGTTGCGAATACTAACAGTGATGGCTGTTCAAATTCAATGTCATGGTTCTTTCCGTAGCAAACAATATTGTTCATTTTGAAAGGATTTAAAATTTACCATCAAACATAACATATACAACCAATTCAATTTTTAACTATGGGCATCTACATTGATTATTTTATTTCGACGACCAATACTATGAATGACAAGCTGAACAAGACAGAATTGCCGTATAGAGATGGTAGCACGATATTTAATGCGACTGATCACACATCCGGCACAATTACAACAGAAAAAATAAAGGAATTAACTGGTCTTACCATTGCTCCTAACAATTACATTATCCAACGAACCTGGTCAACTTATGACAACCATGTGGGATGCGGGGTTATTCGCGTTGTTACCAGTTAAAACACAAATTCATATTCATGCACCGAGTTCAGGTTGTATTTTAAGTAATTGAACATCTTATTGCGAATTTGGTTTTGCATATAATCGGCATCATACTTCGTCGCAAGCACCTTCAAGTTGTTTTCCAGGTATTCCTTGTATTGCGAGTCGCTATCCAGCATATGCTTGTTCTCCTTTTGCCATTTGATGTTCTCAATAATCAGCTTGTTGTGAATGTGGTCGACAAACTTTGCAAAATCCTGCGAAGAGAGTGCAACCCACTTTCTCTCCACACTAAATACATAAAACACGTTCGTCTTCTGCTCAAAACACTTGATTGGGATTTTGTCAGTGTCAGTCCCCACCAAGTTCTCCACGATGTATGCGATTGCTTGCATAATGTCATATTTAAACACGAGTTCCAGGTGCTCGCGCGTAATCACAAATGTCCTCTTATACCACGCGACAAAGTCGAGTTCGGGCTGCTGCTCGCGTTCCGTCAGCCAATCCACAAGATTCACACGGGTTTTCTCCTTGTTCGCCCATTTCTTGAGCATCGCAATCTCCTCCTCCATTTTCGCCATTTTCACGACGAGTTCCTTGACAATCATGTTCACAACTGAAATCGGCATGACGTCTTCTTCTTCCTCGGCGTCGGCTTCAACCACGTGCTTACTCTTCCGAACAACCTGTTGTCGCATCATACATGCGAGTTCATGCCGCTTTAGATAATTAGTGCGAGTGTAATGCTTTCCGCAATACTTGCAGTTACTTGGTGTGTCATCCATTGATTCTGATTGATAGATGAGGATTAGAAAAGTATTCGCCGAGGTCTTTCAATTTTTAAGAATTCAAGAACTGTCAGGAAATTCTCGCACAAAGTCGCGTTCCAATCTGCGAATGCATACAGGATTCCTGGGGTCACTCGTTACTCGTAGCCACCACTGCTGGATTCGGTAAGCAGCCATGTGTTCGCGGCATTTTCTCTCCTTAAACGATTTCTCTTCGTGCGTATATTCTTCACAAAGCAACTTCCCAGGTGTAAAATAATGATGCTCTCGAAGCGTATTCATACCCTCCTTATTCTCAATTAAATAATCAAACGTCAAATTACCTGCTATACGCATAATATGAACTGGCTTAACATACTCAGCATATTTCTTATAAATTTCAACTGTATTTGACGGATTGTTCGCCAAATTATACATATTCCACGGAATCTCGGGGTATTTCTCGACAATTGAGAGATTCACATCTCCATTTGACTGAAACAACTTGAATGTTTCATTAAGTTTAAGAACACTTATAATTTCAGGTGTTATGACAACCTGTTCCACGAAATTGTCAGTTAGTCCAATATAATACAAATACATTTCGAATGTCAAATGTTGTATAAAACCTGCGTTGAAACTACGTTTACTTTCAAGGCTTTTGCATATAATATCAAAATACGCATGAACAATTTCTCTCGTCATTGATGTGTTCCATTCGACATATGATTTCCAATCAACATGTTTCAGCCAATAATCTTCATGTTTCTTGATATCTTTGAGACTTGCGTTGATGTATTTCGAATCCATCTCAACTTCGTATTTTTCAAACCATTTTGCAGCAAGGTCTAGTGTAATATCTCCCCTTGACGACAAAACTCGCCATGACCAAGGATACTCATCAATATGTGCCTCAATTTCAGCAATAGGCATAACACCAGATACATCAGATGGATGCCATGTATGAAAGTCATGTAGCACGGTAGCCATGTTGTCAAACGTGAGATTTGGATAAGTTTGATCAACCGCAACAGCAACAACAATACCGTGTTTTTTAATGAATTCGCGGTCAATTACCCGACTCAAGTATAAGTTATCAAAATCCAAGTAGAATTTCTCCATAAGGCTACTCTCTTCAATGCGTTTTTGTGTGATGTGAGGACTATAAGACAATTTTCGACATTCATCATCGCTAATTTCCAGTTCAACAATCAATCGTTCCATGTTTTTCCACCAGTATTCCTCCCATTTCTCTTCGATGACGCTGGTCAACAACGCAGTGCGGTCTTTTCTGGTGATGATTGTCGATGACATTTTTCAGAGTGTGTGCTAATTTACCATAAATTGCGACTGATTCAATTTTTTAAATCTCTCAACAGTGTATATCAGTAATGTCTTGTCTTGCCTGTCCAGATGGAACCACATCGTCGTTCAACCCAACACAAACTAATCGAGTCATTAACAACCAAGTTCGCGTGCCATCTTCTCTCTATACGGCGAATTTAGCGGCGGTTTCACATGACAACAAGTCACACTCAACTAAGCATGACTCATATGCACGTTTTCTAGCCAAGAAAAAGGGCATACTCAAGAAGACTGAGGTGGGAATAATCCGGACTACATGCGAATGTTGATCGTGTCTGGAATGGCCGGTTTAGTTACTCAAATATGGCCGGTATGGCAGGCGTCCCATTAGTCGTCCTCCAATGGCGTAAAATGCGTGATTTCTCCACGTTCAAACAGCACAGCTTCTCGGCACATTCGCCGTGCTTTCTCTCGCAGTTTAGTGAATTCTTCGTCGTCATCTGGGCCAAATGATGTCTTATTTGCTTTTAACATAGCGGTTTTCTCGTCATCTTTCCATGACATCGTGTCTTCTTTACTCCAAGATGACAGGTTGTTCATCTGCTTTTTATAGATATTGTCTTGTATTTTCTTCATTCCTTCGCCTTTATCAGTTGTCCATCCCTCGTCGTTTTTCACATGGCATTCCTCTTTTTTCACATCGACACAGTGGATCGGGCGTTCAGTTAGTGCATAACGCTGTATGTTCTCTCTGAATACATTGGCAATAAACTTGTCATATGTTAATTGACCGGCTTTCTTTGTCATTTCAATCGGGACTTCGATGTTCTTTATAAACTCGGTTAATGTGATAGCATCCTTGCATTCAGTGTTAAGGAAGATGTTGATATTATTTACTGTATTGTGATTCCCAGATATGTTGTAATTCGACTGTGTCGATGATGATTTATTCATAATTAAGTCTAATTTTGCGTTCAATTCGTCGATTCTTTTATGAATAATGCTGACGTCATTGGTTTTCATCATAACCATTAATTGCACCATATCTTCGTGTAATTCACTCAATGATGGAACTTCTTCAACAGTCATTGTTATTTGCTGAGATTCGTCTTGCGTAAAGTTGTAACCTGTATGATCCGCTGACGCATTTCCAGTATGGACCGTCTTCATGTGTCTCCAAATTCCCATACGAGAACCATATTGTTTGTGGCATATCGAACACATATTCTTACTAACGTCAACCATTTTTTCATCATTTATGGTCTGGTGCTTTTTTGTAAGCAGATGCCGTTTATAATCATGCCGTTTGTTAGTTGCATAGTTGCAATGGTCGCATTTAAATGACATTATAACAGAAGATATATACTGCATTTAAGTTGTTTTTAGTTTGTTTACATATTTCACGCAAATGGTTACATCTTTCACGCCAGACTGACTTCCATTTTAGACCATAAGCCGAAAATCACTTGAAAATCACCTTACTGTGGTTGGTCTCGGCGAGAAAATAGTTGTTTTTCCAAAGGCATTATTATTTTTCCAAGATTTTGGGGGTCAAAATGCCAAAACTTTTTTGCCTATTGGAATTGCATTTTTTGAGAAATATTGGGATGTCGGGAATGGCTGGTTTAGTTACTCAAATGGGAAGTGGTTTTACACTTCTCTAAACTCAATCATCGGCGTTGCGTCATCATCCACTCTTCTAACTCGTCTATCCTCCCACATTTCTCTCACTTTGTAGTATCCAACAAATACCGACGCAATCACTGTAACTACATTGTTAATTAGCATAAGCAAGTTGGCTACATAAATAGAATACACTACCCAAATGGCATTACCGACAATTCGCAGCGAGAGAAACCATCCACTGAAATCCCGCGTAGATTTCGTTTGATACGTCTTTACAATCTGTGGAATGTTGTAAATCAGGTTAATGACATTTGCTATAATAAGCATCACATTCATTCCGAGTGGAACATTTGGATCGAGTGGCTCGAACTTCATTTTCTCTTTCTCTCGATAAATACATATAAAATGACATCATCGTTTTATATATTTTAAATAAACTCAATTAAAAACTTGCATCTAAATGAATATACACTCCGAAATGTCGCACCGTCCAGACCAACTGAAAGCCGTCCAAGAAGAGGCACTCGAACTCTTTACACGCAAAAATGCCGACTACGGCGACGCCTTCGCAAATTATGGCCCAGTCGGCGTAATTATGCGGATGGGAGATAAAATTCAGCGGCTTATGAGCATCACTAAAACCAATGTCCAGATGGTCGACAGCGAATCCCTACGCGATACACTTATAGACCTACATAACTACGCAGCCATGGGAGTAATGCTGATAGACGAGCAGTCCAAGTAGGTTCCAGTGGAACAATAGGCGTCAATTCAACACGATACCTGGTTCTCCCATATACATTAACCGCATTTGGCAGCATAATCATCCGCGAATCAAACTCAATTGCGTCGAATGTGCGATTCTTCCAATACTTTTCAATCCTTTTCACTATATCTTCGCCAGTTATATGAATGTTCTTTATATAAGCGGTTCTGCAGTCATCCATCATTGTCAGCGTTAATTGACTGTTAATGTCGCGCAATTTATTATACAAATTTAACGGCCATCCAAGCCCCATTCGCGATTTTAAAATGTTCTCGTAAATTGGTCTGCCTGTTTTCCTGGACAACTTCTTCACATACAGGACATTCACTTTTGTTAAATTCGCAAGCGACGAACACAGCCGAATAACGTCGAATACGTTGCTATAAGACGTATATACCGGTGTATTCAGCCAAGCATCGGCGAGTTGCACTTCGTTTGCGTCGATGTATATGTTTAAATAGTCAAATACTTGGGTTTTCGAGAGAAACTTGTCGAGACGGCAGCACCATTCATAGTAATATGCCTCAGGTTGCAAGAGATCCAAGTGAATTGACGTGGTGATGTTGCGATACTCCGCATTTGCCTTTTCTATTAATGAATCCATTAAGTTCGGATATTCACAACCAGTATATAACTCGAAATCAACGTGATAAATGTGTTTCGGCACCGTAACAATTTTGGAATGTCCCCATGACCAATCAGTCCATCGCTGTTGTTCCAATATTTTCATTGCTTTATCGTGATCTGTAATGGATTCCTTGTTCTTTTCATAGCAATACTCCAATAACTGGAAATTAACGAGAGAAGGCGGCGTCAATTCACACCCATTCAACTTGTTTATGTATATGTCTTTGTGTAGCATTGTTAAATATTCAATACAAAATATACATATTAAATGTTTATATTCTTACTTAAAAATACATTGCCATTGCATATTACACATAATCATGTTCTCACAACGCCGTAAGAACGAAATTCAAGAAGAAATCGCGACACTTCAGGCTGAATTGGCCGAGTTAAACGACAAAACGCCGCTATTCAACGCACTTCGCACCGCATTTGGTGATATGGATTGGGAAGAGCATGTTGTTGATGGTTACGTGACAAGCGAGGAAGGTCCTGGTGATTATCGCCCAGACATTCGCTTCATGATGAACATTGAATTGCACGAAACCCTCGTAGAATGGGTGGTTGATGTCACTGGAAGACACTCCGATTTTGACCTCAGGATTCGGATTAAGCTAAACAAGCACGACGACCGTAGATTTGAGGTGTTTGACATTGATAGATTGGAAGAAATAAAACACCCTGATGATTATACACTGGTGAAAACTATTCTTGAAACAGATTTGCCTGATGACATCAGTTTTATTTGGGATTAAAAAATTGAAACAAGTTTTTGAACTTTAAATAAAGGTATTTCTCAACCATGCATCCAAATCTCGCCGAACGCATCCGTGAACTCGAAGCCGAATTGGCAGCTCTCAAGAACACTGAATACATCACTGACTTATCTGCTGTGCGAAAAGCGTTTAATCATGCTTATGGAAAGAAGAAGTTTATCAAAGAAGGCTGGAAAGACAATGTTGTCGCTGGAAGCCTCGAGAGAACTTACAATTCAAATGTTCGTTATGACATATACATCGTAATGGTCATTCAAACAAAGAACCTGCGAATTAAACTGGAGTATGATTGTAGGTATGAATGTGATGAGAATTGTACCGTATATTTGGTAAATGACGATGGCAGTCAAACAGAAATCACCGAACCATGCGGGAATGACTTCGAACGCAGGATGATTAAGATGATGCTGAGAGAACCACCGACATGGATTGAGCAATTCGATGAATAAACACAACAATATTTGAAATGAATTAAAAGACAAAATGCTTTTTTAATTCATAACACATGCTCGCCGCACAAAAGAGAATTCAAGAACTTGAGAGAGAAATTGTTGCACTTAAAGCCAACACAAAGCGATACGATGGGCTTGAACATTTAAAACACGCATTCATTATCGGTTATGGAAGCGAGAATTATGACGCAATCGGCTGGGATGAGAACGTCGTCGGTGGGTATGTGGAGATAACACGTGGCTCTTCTGTATATCGCCCAGAAGAATATACGACACTAGTTATTCATACAAAATCTCCAATGACAATTCGTGTTGAATATTGTGAGGCTTATGGGCGTGACCCCGATGGTGAGGATTATTACATATGCGATGGAGAGATGAACAAGATTAATAAGCCAATCGGCAACGAATTTGAAAAGTATCTTATTGCCATCCTCTTGTGTGGCGACCCGCATTCGATAAATTGGTTTGAGGATAGCAAGGAGTATTGCCCTGAACCATTTAAAAAGAAGCAATACGTTGTCTCATGGGATAGACAATATATGAGAGAAGAAGATGAAATCGTTATTGCACAATTGGTTTAAAAAATTGAAATGCTTTTTTATATCGCATTTAAAAGCATTTTCCCGCTCAGCACCAACAATGGAATACACGATCACCAAGGAGGACTTCATCGGCTTTTGGAGGGACGGCGGCGGAGAGAAATTCTTCTTCGACAACATGATTTCGAAACTGATTATTGACGTGATTGACGAGGAAATGATAAAGGAAGGCGTGGCGTTTCATGAGCTGTTCTATGAATGCTTACTGCCATCAGTTTCGATAATGCTGGATACGCTCGGTCTATCTGAGGAGCAGATTGTGATGTACATGTGCGACTTGATGTGGCTGGTTCTCCTCGCAATCGCCAACATGTATGAGGATAAGTACATCGATGTCCCTGAAATCAAGTGGGTATTTGACACACCAGACCACCCGTTTGAGCAGTATCTCGTGGCAAAGATGCCGGATGCACGTGAAAAATACAGGACTGCTGAGCGATCACTGGCTGATTATTTGTAATTTTGACAACTTGTATTATGGTTATTTCAATAAAGTTTTAGAGGCAATTCGCTTCTTTTTTACTGAAATGATGACGTCATCACCGCCCATAGTGGTCGCCGTTTGTGCTTTTTTCAACAGGTCCTCCCACTCGGCAGGTGGTGTGGGATTATCCATTGCAACATTCGACAGTCGGTCGGCCTCCTTGTTATCCTCGCGATACACGTGCTCAAAGGCGATGCTGGTGAAATTCGCAGCGAGTTCCTTGGCAATGCCGTTGAGTATCTTCATATCGGGGTTATTGGCACCGAATTGGCCAGTCATTTGCTTGATTACCATATTAGAATCACCGCGAACCACGAGGTCTGTGACGCCAAGTGTAAGAGCGTGTTGCATACCGTTGATGAATCCACTATATTCAGCGTAATTATTAGTCTTTGCACCGAGATACTTCCATCCGTCGGCAACTCGGGCATTCATGTCGTCGTAAATCACATAACCATAACCTGCTTTGGCATTGGGATTGGATCGTCCATTCCCTCGGCAACCGCCATCAAAGTAGAGATAGTGTGTCATTGTGTAGGTGAAGATTTGTTTATTGAGAGAAAATAATGTGGTCAATTCAATTTTGTTTCTGAAATGTTTATATATGAGTTTAAATAATTTATATGAGCCTTCAGAACAATATTCTGATATTAAAGATGAAGGCAAGCCGTATGTATACAACGAACCCTTCAATAATGCTTCTGGACCATTTTTCTTGCAATATCAGCATCCGGCATCGGTTGATTGCAGCTATTATGGATTAAATTCTTATATGGGGCGCGAAATATTTAAGTTAGAAACTATTCTACAATTCATAGATGAATATAACGCAAATGTAAGAGAAACATTTGGAAAATGGGTTAAAAAACAACTTGAAACCCAACTTCCTAGTGACGGCAAACCGTATTTATACGATTCAACTAATAATATATATGAAGCCATGGTGGCAGCAGATTTTCAAATATTAGAACCAGACCAACTAGACCCAGTATCATTGTCAATCATATTGTCGCTAGATTTTGTGTTTGAGGACGGAAAATTCAAAATAACACCAAACAAATTTTATCCGATTAAATATGCTGATGTTCGTGCGGTGTATGCAAACAAACCAGACAGAGCGTTATTTATAAAGCACCCTAATTGTATTAAAATGTTGAGTGTTTTTAAGTCTGGACATGTAACTGCTATTAATAAAATTACAGACCCACTCAGTAAAAATTATAATAACTTAGTGTTGTTAGACTCGATGTTTGGAGATCAAACGCTAATAACTAGTGAATTTATTAGAGAAATGCTGAATTTTGTCCGAACAACTAAGGGGATGCATGAATTATGTAAGGCTATTTTTAGATCAGGTGAACTTGATACGTATTCATCTGGTGGTGCTAGAAAAATGAAGAAGACGAAAACACAAAAGAAACGACGTTATCATAGAAAACGAACCATTAAACGCCGAAAACATATGCAAAAAAAATGATTTTATAATTTCTCTCCAGATTATATCAAACAATGTGGTCAAATTATAGTGAAGCCAGTAAATCAGCCGCAAGAGACATGATGAATGCAAAACCAACAGCAGAGACATATAAGCGAACTCTCAATATTGACACACGATTTAGAGAGAATTACTACAAAACCGACAGTACTGACTTTCATGTTTCTCTACCTGTTCGAATCAAGGGAGTCACTAAGATGAAACTGTGTTCACTTGAACTGCCATTTACTATTTATAACATCTCAGCATCGCAAGGAAATAACTATTTTTACATAAATACTACTAAAATCACTCTCCCAGATGGTAATTATACAGTTGATATGATGCAAACAGAATTAAACGACCGTATAACTGGTGATTTCGAAGCAATTATTGACAAACGGACCAAACGTGTGGTTATTGCTAATAATAAGGACACTGCTGATTTTACACTTAAATTTACAACTGATAGCAACACTAATCTTCAGAGCACTCTTGGTTGGATGCTTGGATTTCGATTCGGCCAATATGAAGGAAATACATCTTATGTAAGTGAAGCACCATACATACTCAAATCACCAAGATACGTCTTCTTGAAGGTCGATGACTATAATAACACAGCAAATGACAGCATTATTGCAGCATTTAACAGTTCCATATCGACAAACAACATTTTAGCAAAGATATCCAACGCAGAGCATATTGATGACAACATTTTCATGATGACGCTCGAAGACAAATTTGTTAGTGGTTGCAAGGAGAGAAGATATAGCGGACCAGTGGACATTGAAAAACTGCGAATTCAACTCATTGACGAGTTTGGTCGCATTGTTAACTTGAATGGCAGCGATTTCTCGTTTTCTCTCGAGTTCGAGTGTAATTAATGGTTTAATTAAATATGTTAATAATATATAATTAAACATGCGTGCATTTAATAACGGAAAACCTCAGTTATCAGCAAGTGATAGAACTCGTGATATTGGAGTTCGCCATGTATTCGCCGATACGAAAAGTAAGAGGGCAAATGCAACAAATTATGACGGAAGCATAGTATATGACACCGCAAACAGTCGAATTAAACGTTATAGGAATTATGACATGTATAGAGCAGTGAATTATGGTTATAGTTTATGCGAAGATTGTACTGGAGTGTGTCCGGTTGGAGGTGTTGACCCAGAAATCCAAACAGAAAACAATCAGTTTAGTGTTATGACATTTGATAAAACCGCTGATACTCTGATACATGCAAATGGTGGGAATGATTGGTTGACAAAAGATATTAATTTAGATGGTAAAGATGTTTTCATCGACCCAAATGGTGTTCTTTTTGGAAAAACTCCATGTGAAACCAAATCTTATTTGAACTATTTAAGCGACCTTAATGGGGTTGATAATGCAGGAAATGACACCAATCAAAACTATTTACGGTGCTATTCCTTTCCAACCAAGGTGAAACTTCAATAACGCCTACTCTTCCTCTTTTTGATATTACGGCGTCTACTCTTTCTAGTCGCTGATTTCTTTGACTTACGTCGTCTACGTTTATTTGTCTTATTTCCTCCGGCTGGTGGGCAATTTAAAGTACTACATGACTTCCAAAAGGTTTCAACAGACTCGTCTTTAATTTGCGATGCTTTCTTATTTACTCTAGCAACAGATTCATCGTACAAACGCTGTGCCTCTTCTAATTTTTTAGTTGCAGCATCCGCTACATTTTCTTTTACATCAGACAATATCTGTGCCGACGCAGTTGACACCTCTGACAAAGAAGGAAGATTTGTAGGTAAATCATCACCAACTTCAATATTGTTCATTTAATATATGTTCACATAAAATATGCCTGCCGGCGGGCTTCTTTGTAGTTATTCTTTTAATTCAAAACAGCAAAATTCACTTCATTTTGTCATGTAATTAAGTGAATTAAATTTAAATGTTGATATAGTCACCGCCATTTCGGAGTGAACTTATTATGGCGAAGTATTTTTAATGGATTTACTCAATTCCACAGGAACCTTTGGTTAGATCATAAATCAGATTGTTCTAACCAAAGATTCATATGGAATTGATTATGTTGGAAAAATAAGTGCACGGTAGCAATATTTAAATAAGTACCAAGTTATTTACTGGGAATTATATTGCTGCCACAATAAGTGTACTCCCAAATGATGTGGACTATATTCTTCTCTTTTTAATAGTTTGTCCCTTCTTTTTTCTGCTTGCAAACTTTTTCGACTTACGCCGTCTACTTTTACGCTTAGCACCTCCTGATGGAATACATTTAAATTCACGGCATTTATTACAAGCACTTGTTAATGCAGATTCTTTAAATCCTCTAACTGTTGATTTTAATTTATTTATATCTGGAGGGGAACTAACTATATTTTCACCAACTCCTTTCACAATTTCCTTTGCACCAGTTTTAAGTTGATTTCCTACTGTTGAGATTCCTTTCATAAATTGATCCGCTAATTCAGACCTTATGAAATTTCTATTAATCTGGAATGTGTTTGCACCTGTAGATGTAGCGACATTTCTAGCCACTGGTGCAACATTTCTAACCACAGGTGCAACATTTCTAACCACCGGACTATTAAGTGCATTCGCAATAGCCGACCTATTTACCACAGATCTAATTGTTGGTGCGGAAGTTCTAAGTGCACTGGCTGCTGTTCTGAGCATTTATATAATGAGTACATAAAAAATTGAACTGAATGCATTGTTTTATGTTTAGTTTAATACCAATATAAAAACAATGGAGTTCTCTCAAGAACAACAAGCCGTATTTGACGCATATCGAACTGGCAAGAATGTATTTATGACTGGTCCAGGCGGAACTGGCAAGTCCCATCTCATTCGAGCCATCTATGCAGATGCAGTGAGTATGGGAAAAGCCATTCAAGTGTGTGCTCTGACTGGCTGTGCTGCGATTTTGCTCAACTGTAATGCCAAAACTGTGCATTCGTGGGCGAAAATCGGTCTCGGTGCTGGCCCAAATGAAGCGATATTGCAAAAAATCCAGAAATTCAAAAAGACCAAGCCGTGGCTATCAACAAATCTACTAATTGTGGATGAAGTGAGTATGATGTCTATGAAAATCTTCGAATTGTTGGACTATTTGGGGCAGAAAATCCGCAAGAATCAGCGACCATTTGGCGGAATTCAGGTCATATTCAGCGGCGATTTCTTCCAGTTGCCGCCTGTTCCTGACCGTGATGACGCCGATACGGGCAAATTCTGCTTTGAGTCGCCCAGATGGTCGTCGACATTTGATGTACAGATTGAACTCAAGACGAATTTCCGGCAGAGCGACGGTGATTTCGCACGTATTCTCAACCAGATTCGAGTCGGCAAGTTGTATAAGAGCGGTTATGAAATGCTGAAAGCGCGAGTGGGACAAGACGCAAGTGGCAATCTCGTCCAGCCCATCAAATTGTTTCCACGCAAATATTCGGTGGATACAATTAATCACGAGCAAATGAGTAAAATCGGCGACCCAGAACAAGTATTCAAGGCGACAATTGTCAAAGATGGGGTTGATCCGCATGTTTCACCGGAAGCCATCGCTGAAGAGGAAGCATATTTGCGTAAGAATGCATTGTTTGAGGATGAAGTGCGGCTAAAAAAGGGCGCACAAGTGATGTGTATTGCTAATGTTGATATGGATGTCGCCAAGATTTGCAATGGAAGTGTTGGCATCATCACCGAATTCGTGGCAACGCCAACTGGTTCTTACCCTCTTGTTAAATTCAACAACGGAGCCGAACGAATTATGACACGACACTGTTGGCCGAGTGAGAACATTGAGGGACTCAGCATTGCACAGGTGCCTCTTATTCTGGCATGGGCAGTCACAATTCACAAGTCACAAGGTGCAACACTGGAACTGATGGAAATTGACGTGGGGAGCGATGTATTCGAGTATGGACAGACATATGTTGGGCTGTCGAGAGCCCGCAATTTGGAGGGTCTCTACATCAAATCATTTGTTCCAGAGAAAATCAAGGTGAATCCAAAGGTTCAGGCGTTTTATGAGAAGATGAATAACAAATAAATCGTTATTAACGCATATATGCCTGCCGGCAAGCTCCTTGGTACTTATTCTTTTAAGTGAAATCGCCACAATTCAACTCATTTATAGTGTACTCATTTGGATTCTCTTGAAAACATTCATATTAGAATAAGTTTCAATTCATTTGCGCCGGGAACTATATATGGGTTGAAATGCCTTTATGTTCGTTTGGTTGATTTACGTTTGTTTCTTCGCTGTCTTTTTGTGGATTTGTTGCGTTTAGTGCGTTTCTTAGTTTTATTCTTCTTTCGTCCGCCTATATTTAGTTCTGAACTTGCATCATAAAAAGGTTCATCATCTGGTGCAGTAGCGTATGATGATACTGGTGATAATGGATGTGTTTTTTTATGAAGAATCATGTATGGTCCTCCCAAACTACCAGACATATGTTCTTCATGTACTCTTTCGTAAATGTCATCAGGTTTCTCTTCTGTTATTTTTTTGTAAATCTCATCATAATGTAATCGTTCATGTATGCTATTAGTTAAAGAATCATATTCATCTATTAATTTTGTGTAAATTTCTTCATACTCTTCTGATTTATAGGCATATTCACACTCACGGCTAATCATGATGTTAATTGTAGTGCTATAGGTGTCTAATAAGATTCGAATATATTCCCACTTTTGTGCGTCTGTTTCTAAAGCCTTATAATTATTGCGTCTATGAGCAGGTAACGTGCCTTTTCCATTAAATACATTTAATAATTGTATTTTTAATATGTCGTGTATTATTTTAATTATTTTACTAACAAGTACTTTTACATATTCTAACGCATAGATTATGTTATCAACTTTACCTTGTTTATCTTTTGTTGTTAATATTTGATTATTTATGTCTGAATATAATCTGTTAATTGTGGTGTCATAAATACTGTCATAATTTTCTTGAGACAACATTTGTTTCATTTTTTCCAATTCAACTGTAAAATCCATGGTCTTTGGCTTTGCCATTTTAAATTATTATTAGATATTTATTAACTCTATTTAATATAACATCATCATGACAACACATGTTCTCGGCATAACCATTGACCGTGCCGATTATTCACCAGAACAAAAGGGACGTATAGTGAAACAACTTTTAAGGGGTGTTGATCCGAGAGAAGACTTTGAGCGATTACACAATAATGACGCAACATCCGACTTCTCTC
>JACCDO010520011.1_pt1 | contig 14962 bp, 16 predicted proteins | sample 7446101 | NCBI WGS metagenome assembly JACCDO01 (sample SAMN15323440, study PRJNA562643) | freshwater metagenome | isolation source: river surface water | place: USA:Blue River Watershed | collected 2017-08-16
GCGTAGTGGCATACCGAATTTGCTCATTGAGAAGGTTCTTCAAATTCATGAAGAGCGTCCAATTCACCGCATTAATTTTCTCGGTATAGGCGATACCGGCATTAAGCAAGTTATAGCTTGGTGCAGGACCTTGCTCCCAGCTTGCCAAGCGATTCTGTTGGAAGCTGTAGATATACGTTGCATTAGCGAGCCAGCCATTTTTTTCATGAGCAATTTCAGCGCCTAATCGAGGGGCGGGCTGCAATGGAAGATTGCCACCAGCATCAAAACTACCCTGAGAAGCGTCGCCAAAAATTCTTGCGCCCAAACCTTTTTCTCTCCAGTTGTAGGTCAGCTCGCCTTCAATGCCTTTGATCGTTGCAGCAGCCTGCTGTGCAACTACGACATTAAAGCCATTTGCATCGCCACCATTGATATAGCTACCCGTGTAATAACCATAGATGTAGTTATTGAATCGATTGGCATAAAGACTGGCTTTGCCGCGAAGCAATCCAGACGTCTTTTGAATATTGAATTCCAAATTGTGTGATGTTTCCTTATTGAGATTGGGATTGCCAATATCAAATGTTGCGGTGGATTCATGAGCCCCATAGGAATACAACTCTTGAGCGCTAGGAGCGCGTTGAGAAACGGTATAAGCAACACCGACTCCATGGCCGCTCATATAGTTCCATAATCCGCCAGCAGAATATGACAATAAATTAAACGCTCTGTTCTGCAAATTAATGTTGGGTGTCAGTCCAATTGGATCAATCGTTGGCTGTGGAATCAGTTCGGTACCTAAGTTGGGGTTTTGTCCAACATTGTTGTACCGCACCCCTAAGCTTCCTTGAAGAGCGTTCCATTTACCTTCCTCTATCCAAAAAAGCGCACTTGAATTCGTTTTTGTAGGAGGAACGATTGCATAGCTTCCTGTGCCTACCTCGGCAGCATTAAGAGATGATGCTGTGAATTGAGCGCCAACAGTGCCTTTCCAGCCAGCAATAGGATTGTGAGCTAGCTCTAAACGTGCCTCATTGGCAATGTTTTTCCATACTGAGGCTGCTTCACCAGCATTGGTAAATTCAGTATGGTTGTAATTGGTGTTGGCCGCACTAAATTTAAAAGAGGAAAATCCCGAAAAAGGATCTCTCGTTTGATGTTGTAAATCATAGCGATTCTGTGACTGATTGATTGAGCCACCCTCTGGTGTGGGAATGCCGTAGTTATTATTTAAACGTTCTACAGATACCCCTGTGTAACCATTTTGCCCAATATAAGAAACGCCAACCCCAAGATTATTTTGATTGCTAAAAGAGTTTGGTAGCTTTCCGGTGTAGTTATTACCACCATTACCATCAGGTGGAACAGTCCATCCACCAGGGGGCTCGCCCTGAGATTGAGTTGAGCTGCCTGGAATCGTATAGTTATTCGCATTATTGATAGCGGTATCAACGTGCACTGCTACAGAGCCATAGGCACCATCAACTTCTAACGAGCCTGCACGTCCGTTGTTAACGGTTTCATAGCTCGTATTTATAGCCCCTGTTGGTCTATCGGGTAGGTTTGTCAGAATGCGATCATTGACGACATTGACTAGTCCACCACTGGAGGCTGATCCATAGAGTAGCGCGGCAGCACCACGCAAAATTTCAACTTGATGCGCGTTTTGCAGATTATTTCCAACCGCATGATCTTGGGAAATATTGGAAACATCTCCTACTGATAAACCGTTTTGCAAAATCTGAACTCGCGAGCCTTCAAGACCCCTGATGACAGGACGTGACGATCCAGCGCCATAGCCCGTGGCAGATACACCCAGTTCATTTGCCAAGGTGGCACCCAATGTTGAACCTAATTTATTGAGTAATTCTTCGCCCTGTAATATTTTGGTAGGCGTCAAAATGCTCTGGGCAGATTCCTGGCTTCCGGTTGCGGTAATTTCTAGACTGGGTGCGGAGGTTTGTGCGTTCGCGCAGTTAATTCCCATGCCAGAGATCATGACGAATAGCATTCGTCTTTTAAAAAGTGTACTTACGTGATTCACAAGAATCCCCTTTAATCACAAACCCTTTCAGGTTTGGGTATCAATGAAACCGGGGCAAATGCCCAGCAGCTAATAATGACTAGATAAGAGGGGTGGGTGGAGCGCGAGACTGGTAAGCAAGGGCTGAGGTTTGTGCAAAATGAAATTGTTGCTTGCTTGCTAGGTGAGGAGTTGCAACTGATGTAGCTAAACCCTCAGATGAGGATTTCGGAATAAATCCGGCCAAACTAAGAGCGTCAAACAGGTGACATATCTCAGTGCTATGACTCAGGGTAGTATCGGTTTCTACCGCATAAGATTTCGAGAGTGCCTGATGGTCTTTAGCCGCGTGTGAAATACTATGGGCATACCCGATCCAATGAGTTCCTAATAAGCAAACCAAAAGCAAAGCGCTGGCCAAAACACCTTGAGCTTGCTTGAGTAATTTGCTTGAAAAATGGGCAGCCATGGCCCAAATCTTACAGTATTTGCCCCAAATGGCCCTGTCGGTGTAGAATATCGGTTCCGTCGGAGTGTAGCGCAGCCTGGTAGCGCACCTGCTTTGGGAGCAGGGGGTCCAAGGTTCGAATCCTTGTACTCCGACCAATTCTCTATTTGTTCTAGATAAAATCCCAGCCAATATCTGCCCATAGCTCAGCTGGATAGAGCAACGGCCTTCTAAGCCGTAGGTCGCAGGTTCGACTCCTGCTGGGCAGGCCAAACTCCCATTACCGTAGTTCCTTCAATTCAGTTACCTCAGATCCGCCAAAAACTCCAAATAGACACATTAAATACTATGTAAGTCTATTAAATTTGCTATAAATGCAGGTATAGGTATTTTTTTACTGAACAGAAGAAGTCAAATTACAGGAGAAACGGATGATGAGCAAATCTTTATTTAAAGCAGGTTTGATTGCTGGAGTGCTAGTCAGTGCTTTCCATGCACACGCTGCAAGTCCAACATTAGACAAAATGAAGTCTTCAGGCGCAGTCACTATGGGTGTACGTGAATCGTCCATTCCAATGTCTTACACCACTGGGGATAGTCGTTTTGATGGCTATCACGTCGAAATCTGCCGCATGATATTAGGTGACATCAAAGATAAACTTGGTATGAATACCTTGCGTATCAATTACCAGCCTGTGACATCGCAAAACCGTGTGCCATTAGTGCAAAACGGCACGGTTGATATTGAGTGCGGTACTACAACTAATAATGCAAACCGTGCAAAAGATGTTGGCTTTGCTAATACCCTGTATGTGGAAGAGGTTCGCATTGCCGTGAAGGCAAATTCTGGTATTAAATCTATTGCAGATTTGGCTGGTAAAAAAGTTGCTACAACCACCGGTACAACATCAGTGCAATTGCTCCGCAAGCATGAAAGAGCTAATGGGGTGAACTTTGATGAGGTATTTGGTAAAGACCATGCTGACAGCTTCTTGTTGCTTGAGTCTGGCCGTGCGGATGCTTTCGTCATGGATGGTTCCATCTTGGCTGGCAACATCGCTAACTCCAAGAATCCAAAAGATTACAAGATTGTTGGTGAGGTATTGAGTACAGAGCCGATTGCGATCATGGTTCGCAAAGATGATCCTGAATTTAAAGCGGCAGTGAATGCAGCTATTGCAAAAATTGTTGCCAACGGCAAGATGCCAGGACTATGGAACAAGTGGTTCTTGTCACCAATTCCACCAAAGAATATTGTGGTTGGACTTGAATTGTCTCCAGCAACGAAAAATGCTTGGGCTAATTTGAATGACAAGCCAGCTGAAGACTACAACAAGAAGTAATGATCATCGTTAGTGAACAACCAATTTATTTAATATCACTTCGATTGGATTTATGGATTTAGGAATTTTTTGCAAAGGTACGCTTGATCAAGAGGTAGTCGATCATTGTTTCGCCTCTTTATTTACCCTTGGAAAAAATCCTGATCCAACTTATCTAGATTGGTTGCTCAAAGCTTGGGGTTGGACCTTGGCTGTCGCTGGCCTAGGTCTACTCATTGCACTGTTTTTAGGTGCAGTGATGGGAACCCTTCGCACCCTGCCTCCAGATAGCGCTTGGAATCGATTCTTAGTTCGCTTTTCTACTGCTTGGGTAGAGCTTTTTAGGAATATTCCGATATTGGTACAAGTTTTCCTTTGGTACCACGTCATTCCAGCCTTTATTCCACTGCTAAAAGGGTTTCCCTCCTATTTACTTGTCAGTATTGCGTTGGGTTTCTTTACTTCTGCGCGTATTGCAGAGCAGGTGAGGGCAGGTATTCAATCCTTGCCATCTGGTCAGAAAGCTGCAGCTACTGCATTAGGTTTGACAACATACCAGAGCTACCGCTACGTCATTTTGCCAATGGCATTACGCATCGTCATTCCACCTCTCACATCAGAGAGTATGAATTTAATCAAAAACTCTTCCGTTGCATTTGCTGTCTCTGTTCCAGAATTGACCTTGTTTGCAATGCAAGCTCAGGAAGAGACTTCTCGTGGCGTTGAAATTTATCTCGCAGTGACAATCCTCTATGCCTTATCTGCTTTTGCAGTCAATCGTGTGATGGCGCATATTGAAAAGCGCACTCGAATACCAGGCTTTATTGTTGCCAATACAGAGGCTGCGGCTCATTAATATGAAATATTTCATCTACTTTCTTTTCTGCAAGACGAACAAATGCTGAGCCTTGACCTGAGTTTTTATAACTGGGAGCTGTTTACCAACTACATCATGAAGGGGATGTTATTTAGCATCCAACTCACGGTGATAGCAACCGTTGGCGGAATCATCTTGGGTACTTTTTTGGCTTTGATGCGACTATCTGGAAAGCCTAGCCTCGTTTATCCGGCCACTATTTATGTCAATACCATGCGCTCCATTCCCTTGGTCATGGTGATTCTTTGGTTCTTCTTATTGATTCCGATGTTGATTGGTAAGCCGATTGGGGCAGACCTTTCTGCAACCATTACTTTTATAGCGTTTGAGGGAGCATTCTTCTCTGAAATCGTACGCGCTGGTATTCAATCTGTACCTAAGGGACAAGGTTATGCTGCCCAGGCGTTGGGGATGACCTATGGTCAAAATATGCGCTTCATTGTTCTTCCGCAGGCCTTTAGAAACATGATTCCGGTCTTTATGACGCAGACCATTATTTTGTTTCAAGACACCTCATTGGTATATGCCATCGGAGCATATGATCTGTTGAAGGGATTTGAAATTGCTGGCAAAAACTACGGCAGACCCATTGAAACGTATTTATTGGCTGCGTTTACTTACTTCATTATTTGTTTCTCACTTTCCAAAATTGTGAGAAAGGTGCAATCTAAAGTTGCAATTATTCGCTAAATTCATTTTTATTTTTTAACAGACCTTACTCATCATGATTGAACTTCAAAACGTTTCAAAATGGTATGGCGACTTTCAGGTATTAACTGATTGCAGCACCTCTATCAAAAAGGGTGAAGTGGTGGTCATTTGCGGTCCTTCAGGTTCTGGTAAATCAACACTCATTAAGACAATTAATGCACTAGAGCCATTCCAAGCAGGTGAAATTACCGTTGATGGTGTGCGCTTACATGATCCAAAAACAAATTTGCCAAAGCTGAGGGCTAGGGTGGGGATGGTCTTTCAACATTTCGAGCTATTCCCTCATTTGAGTATTACTGAAAATCTTACGCTTGCACAAATTCGTGTTCTTGGTCGCTCTGCCGAAGAGGCTAAGCAACATGGCCTCAAATATTTAGAGCGAGTTGGTTTAATCGCGCAAAAGGACAAGTTCCCAGGTCAACTATCTGGCGGTCAACAACAACGTGTAGCAATTGCTCGTGCATTGAGCATGGACCCTATCGTGATGCTGTTTGATGAACCTACTTCAGCACTGGACCCAGAAATGGTTGGTGAGGTTTTGGAAGTCATGGTGAAGTTGGCCAATGAAGGCATGACGATGTGCTGCGTTACTCATGAGATGGGCTTCGCCCGCATGGTGAGCAATCGCGTCATCTTTATGGACCAAGGAAGAATTTTGGAAGACTGCAGTAAGGATGAATTTTTCGGAAATCCCGAAGCCCGTTCTCATCGCGCCAAAGATTTCCTATCAAAGATTCTCGCTCACTAATTTAGTGGTAAATGGCTATTTGCTTTCCTGGTTTTGAGCAAAAACACGTTGTAGTTTCCTCTATTGACGGGCCGATTGAAATTGCTTGTTTAGTTGGCGGATCAGGTCCAGCTTTACTCTTACTCCATGGGTTTCCGCAAACGAAAGCCATTTGGCATCAAGTTGCACCAGCGCTTGCTAAACATTTCACTGTAGTTGCCTCTGACTTACGGGGCTATGGGCAATCCTCTAAACCGGCTGGTGCACAAGATCATTCCACGTATTCAAAGCGCTTCATGGCGGCAGATCAAGTGGCGCTGATGAAGCATTTAGGGCACCATCAGTTTTTCTTATTGGGACACGATCGTGGCGGTAGGGTCTCCCATCGATTAGCAATGGATCACCCGGAATGCGTTAAAAAACTCATGGTTTTGGACATCTCCCCAACACTCACCATGTATGAAAACACGACCATGGAGTTTGCTCGAGGTTATTGGCACTGGTTTTTTCTTATTCAGCCCAATCCAGTGCCTGAAACTCTGATTGGCGCTAATCCAGAATTCTGGTTAAAAAATCATATGGGTCGCCATGCCGGAACGGGTATTTTTTCGCCAGAACGATGGGCTGAATATCTAGCGGGTGTTGCTGACCCCCTGGGACTTCGTGCGATGTGTGAGGATTATCGAGCTGCAGCAACAATTGATTTGCTGCACGATCACCAGGATCGGCAAGAGGGCAAAACCCTCAACATTCCGTTGCATGTTCTATGGGGCCAGAATGGGCTAGTAAATCAATGTTTTAAGCCCTTAGAGGATTGGAAGCTAGTAGCGAGCCAAGTCACTGGAAAAGCAGTTCCCTGCGGGCACTACATTCCTGAGGAACTACCAGAATTGGTAGCTCAAGAAGCAACACTGTTCTTTACATAGCCCATTGTGAGCTAGTAATAATAAAAACCAATTAAATCAATTACTTAAGATAAACTCTTAAATAAGATTCTATATTATTCCGGATGGAAGTTGTTGCTGGCCATAAAGCTGATAGTGCGCTCAAAGCCAAGGATTCTGATATATCGCCAAGCAATGTCACGATATTTGCTATCGAGATAGCCAATAGCAACTTCTGGCGTTCTTTTAGACAGATCAATTTGTTGAATTGCACGGGCCCAACGTTTCAGTCTTGTTGACATATTTGTCACCTCCATGACCTTTCAACGCACTGCTATTGACACAAGATGACAAGAAAATCGAATTTTTTGATGAAAAAGGGGAAATTGGTCTAAATAGAGACAACCTTATTGGGGTTGAGGATATTTTGCGGATCTAGAGCCCTCTTTAACGCCTTCATTAAATCGTGGGCTACATCACCCTTATGACCCCTCAAATCGGCTAATTTGAGCTGCCCAACTCCATGTTCAGCAGAAATTGACCCATGAAAACGTTCAACTTGGCCATAAATAAGCTCATGAATAGCTTTTTCATTATTCGTGTTGAAGGTTTTTTGATCTACCCCTTCAGGGGGAGCAATGTTGTAATGCAAATTGCCGTCCCCAAGATGGCCAAAATTGATAATGCGAACCCCAGGAAATTTGTTCCTCATCAGTCCATCTGTTTCGCAAATAAACTCGTCAAGAGAGGATAAGGGAATGGTGATGTCATGTTTCAGGTTGGCGCCTTCTTCAGCCTGAGCAAGGGTAATGTGCTCGCGCATATGCCAAAAGGTATTTGCTTGAGCCAGACTATTGGCGATCACCGCGTCAGCAATGATTCCTGCCGTAAAGGCTTCTTCGAGTATGGTTTCAAGCAATTGCCTTACATGAGCTTCACTCTCGTGATCAGAGAGTTCCACTAGGATCGTAAATGGGGGCTCACCATTTAAAGGGTTTTTGAACTGAGGAAAATGCTTTTCATTCAGTGCAAGTGATTCATGGGTCATCATCTCAAAACCGGTAAGTAGCGAACTTGCTCGTTTTTGGAACAGATTTAGTAAGGCAATCGTGTGAGCAATGCTTTCAGTAGCAACTAAGGTTGTCCATTGGGAAATAGGGAGAGGGTACAACTTCATTACAGCACTGGTAATGATGCCTAGAGTGCCTTCTGAGCCGACAAAGAGATCACGTAAGTCGTAGCCAGTATTGTCTTTACGCAGACCTTTTAAGCCATTCCATATTTCGCCTTTTGCAGTGACCACTTCTAGTCCAAGACAGAGGTCTCTAGCATTGCCATAACGAAGTACATTGGTGCCTCCAGCATTGGTGGCTAAGTTTCCTCCAATCATGCAGCTCCCCTCGGCTCCCAAACTTAAAGGAAATAGAAAGCCACGCTCTGCTGCGGCCTCTTGAATGTTTTGCAATATACAACCCGCTTGAACAGTAATGGTTTGGTTGGCAATATCAACACCAAGAATCTGATTCATGCGCTTTAAATTGAGAACGATTTGTTTCCCGCTATTGTCTGGGGTTGCCCCACCGCAAAAACCGGTATGCCCACCTTGAGGAACAATTGCAATATGATGTTCTGCGCAAAGCTGTACTACCTTTGATACCTCTGCAGTTGAGCTGGGAAGGACAATGGCCAATGCCTTGCCGCTAAAGCGTTTTCGCCAGTCAGTAGAATAGGGTGCCATGTCATGGCCATTCGTCAGAATATATTTCTGATCCAGAATTTGACTAAGTTGATGAGCAAAGTTTTGCATTACTTTTCACGGTCCACATTTTGCTTTGCTAAAGATTTTGCCGCCTTTTTAATCGGCTTTAAATATATAAGTAGACATACAAAACCAATGGTGGCCAAAGTTGTTTCTAATAGAGCCATCCAAAAATTAGCACCTGTTTCTAAAATACGCACCAAACCCTCGGTAACGTATAGCAATATCAGCATTGAGGCCCACTGCATGGTGTACACCTTGCCCTTCCATATTCCCGGAATAGCAAATAGCAATGGAATACCTTTCAAGATGAGCCACGATCCGCCTGGACGAAGTGGAGAAATAAACCATTCCCACGCTATGCACAGAATAAATAAATCAATAAAAGCGGCGGTCGCTAGCAGCTGATACGGATTTCTTTCAAGGATTTTTTGGTGCATGGTGGCAAACGAGCGCTTATGGTTAGAGGAGTTTGAGGGCTACTTGTGCCAAGCGTCTTCCTTGCGCCCTAGCAAGTCTTTGCTCCTCAGGGCTGATAGGACCTCGACCATCTGCATGTGCAAAATGGGAGGCGCCATAAGGAGTGCCGCCTGTAGACGTCGACATTAAATCTGACTCGCTATAGGGCAAACCTAAAATCATCATTCCATGATGAAGCAGGGGAACCATCATTGTTAATAAAGTACTTTCCTGGCCGCCATGCAAACTACCTGTACTGGTAAAAACACATGCGGGTTTGCCAATTAATGCGCCACCCAGCCACTCCGAAGTGCTGCCATCCCAAAAATATTTCATGGGGGCGGCCATATTTCCAAAACGGGTAGGGGATCCCAAAGCCAAACCGATACATTCCTGCAGATCAGAATATTCAACATAAGGGGAGCCATCAGCAGGTATCGAGGGTTCGGTAGATTCACATACGGTTGAAACAGCTGGCACAGTTCTAAGGCGCGCATGAGCGCCAGGGATGCTCTCTATACCTTCGGCAATGAGGCGGGCTAAATCCCTGGTAGCTCCATATCGGGAATAGTACAAAACTAAAATATCGTGCTGGTTCATATTCTTCTCTTATATGATACGGCGATGCGCCTTTTTCGTAATCCTCAATTATGGCTCTCTCTAGCAAAAGAGTTGTGGGAGGAAAACCGCGACCTCAAGCTCAATCAAATTGCTGCTAGTTTGGCCTTTACGACCGTGTTGTCCTTGGTTCCCATGATTACGATCGCTACCATTTTGATTGGTTACCTACCTAGGGTTATTCAAGTCAAAAATGCTTTTAAGAGTTGGCTGCTTGATACCTATATGCCTGGCGGCATTAATCAACAAGTTTTTATGTATTTGGATCAATTTTCCATCCAAGCACGGGGTTTAACGCTTTTGGGTTTGGCTGGTTTATTTGTTACGGCAGTGATGACATTAGCTGTGATTGAAGGGGCTTTTAATCAAATCTTTAAGGTTCAAAAAAATCGACCCTTATTTAAAAAAGTGTTGATCTATGCATCGGCCACCATTCTGGGTCCTATATTGTTGGGCGTTGGAATTTATCTTAGCGGTATGCTATTTAGCGCCTCTGAAGGTTGGACTGAGGCAATCTCTTTTGGTTTTAGTGTAATAGCTACGATTGCGCCAATTATCTTGGCGGCAATTGTCTATACCGTGGTCTATAAAATTTTGCCTTACACCATAATTTTATGGAGCGATGCATTCTCTGGAGCATTATTTGCCGCTCTAAGTTTTGAAGGTATGAAATTTGGATTTGCCATATTTTTGACCCATACAGCCTTTTATAAAACGGTATATGGAGCCTTTGCAATATTTCCTTTGGCTTTACTGTGGATCTACTTAACCTGGTGGATTACCTTGGCTGGGGCAGTCCTTGTAGCCAACTTACCGAGCATTCGCTCAGGTGTCATTAGGGTTATTCGTTACTAATAACAATTTTTTTACCCTTGATTCCATTGATGCTTAAGGCTATATTGAAGGCATCAATTCCTTGATTTTGGAGATCAAATGAAAGTTCGTGACATTCTGCGTGTAAAAGGGAGCACCTTATTTACCGTTGCCCCAGATACCGCACTGCAAACTGCTGTTCTCGTCATGAGCGAACATGACATTGGTTCATTAGTGGTGATGGAGTATGACAAGCTTGTTGGCATTCTGACATTTAGAGAGGTGATTTCAGCGCTCGCTAAACATCATGGCAAATTAGATGGCCTTAATGTGCGTTCAGTCATGAATCAAAAGCCGCTCACATGTAATATGGAAACAGAAATTGATGAAGTGCGTCGCATGATGTTGGTTGATCATGCTCGTTACTTACCGGTAATGGATCAAAAAATGTTGATGGGCGTGATCTCTTTTTATGACGTTGCAAAATCGGTAGTCGAGGCTCAAGATTTTGAGAACACCATGCTCAAGGCCTACATTCGCGACTGGCCAGAAGACGCTGAAAAAAGCACGAATTAAGCTTTTCTAGCGATAGATTGCTGACAAATGACATAATGTCGATATGTCAGGAAATACTTTAGGCCTTCTTTTTACTGTTACCACTTTTGGTGAATCACATGGTCCCGCTATTGGAGCCGTGGTAGATGGGTGTCCTCCAGGCCTCCTGTTGAATGAGTCTGATCTTCAATTCGACCTAGATCGACGCAAGCCTGGTACATCGCGTCATGTTACCCAACGTAAGGAAGATGACAAGGTTGAAATTCTTTCCGGTATTTTTGAAGGAAAAACGACTGGCGCTCCAATTTGCCTTCTCATTCGCAATACCGATCAACGTAGCCAAGACTACGGAGATATATTGCAAACATTCAGACCTGGTCACGCCGACTACGCGTATCACTACAAATATGGCTTGCGTGATCCAAGAGGAGGCGGTCGCTCTTCTGCTAGATTGACGGCGCCTGTTGTTGCGGCGGCTGCTATTGCAAAAAAGTGGTTGCGTGAAAAGTATGGAACTCAATTTTATGGATTCATGAGTCAACTAGGCGAGATTCAAATTCCATTTGTAGATGCAGCCCAGATTGAGCAAAATCCATTTTTTGCTGCCAATGCGCAAATTATTCCGCAGCTAGAGAGTTATATGGATGAGTTGCGCAAAGCAGGGGACTCTTGTGGCGCAAGAATAGAGGTGCGAGCTAAAAATGTTCCAATTGGTTTAGGCGAACCTCTCTTTGACAAACTGGATGCTGATATTGCCCATGCCATGATGGGCATCAATGCCGTAAAGGGCGTAGAGATAGGCGCGGGTTTTCAATCAGTATCTCAGCGCGGCAGTGAACATGGAGATGAGTTGTATCCGGATGGGTTTGCTTCCAATAACGCTGGTGGCACTCTCGGAGGCATTAGTACGGGTCAAGACTTATGTGTTTCGATTGCGATTAAGCCAACTTCTAGCATCATGAGTCCCAAACACTCGATAGACCTCAATGGCAATCCTATTGAGGTACAAACAAAGGGTCGTCACGACCCCTGTGTAGGCATACGGGCCACCCCAATAGCGGAGGCCATGCTGGCTTTAGTTTTAATGGACCATGCATTACGTCATCGCGCGCAATGCGCTGATGTCTCGTTAGCGCATCCCCCCATCCCAGCCGCTCGGCCAATTTCCAAGGGGTAATACCCCTTTTTTATTAATGACGCCAGTGCTTCGATGGGCCTTTGGGGCCTTTTTCTTTTTATATTTTGCATACGTAGGGTTAGTTTCACCTTATGCCAGCCTTTTTTTCTTAGATCGCGGATTTAGTGCCATTGAAATTGCAGTGCTTATGTCAATGCTTCAAATTACGCGTATCGTCGGCCCATTTAGTTGGGGTTGGCTTTCCGACTATCTTTCCAATCGTATTGGAATCATTAGAGTATGCGCCTGTCTTGCTGCAGCCGTCTTTGTTCTGATTTTCTTTTTACATAGCTACATAAGCTTCTTTATCTGGATGTTTGTTTTGCACACCATTTTGAGTAGCCAAATGCCATTGGGTGAGACCGCCACAATTCATGCCCTGTACAAAGATAACTCATTTGATAAGCGTTATGGACGCTTGCGTCTTTGGGGTTCTGTCGGCTTTATCACTATGGTGCTCATTGCCGGCGAGCTTTTCCAGCGCAAGGGGATTGAGTTGTATCCCTATGTGGGTGTGATAGTGTTGTGTGCATTGGCATTGATCACTTTTTGCTTGCATGAGCCAAAAATGGAGCGACGCAAAATGGTGAAAGGCGAGCTCATTACTGTTTTATTGAATCCAGATGTACGTTGGTTCTTGTTATCCGGATTTTTCATGATTTTTGCGCACGCCTCTTTATATGTTTTTTATTCTTTATACCTAGCAAATCTTGGTTACGATAAATTTGAAATCGGTTTATTTTGGGCCTTGGGCGTCGCTGCTGAAGTCCTCTTTTTTTATTACCAAAACAAACTTTTAAGTCGCTTGGATGCGGAGGTAATATTGCAAGGTGCCTTTGGTATTGGCGTCATTCGATTCATATTGATTGCTTTTGCGCCAGTAACCTCCGCACTCATCTTGGCTCAAGTACTGCATGCGGCTACTTTTGCAGCTCATCATAGTGCTGCTACCAAATTGCTGCAGCGTTGGTTTACTGGACCGCTACAAGCTCGGGGGCAAGCGATTATGGCTACTGTATCGTATGGCTTAGGAGGGACAATAGGGGGATTGTGTGCTGGCTGGATATGGGATTTATCTCAGCCAAGAGATGTTTTTGTGATGTCAGCTTTAGCCTGTGGTTTAGCGGGAATGGCGATCCAAAAGATGCGTCCTCGTCGCTATCCCACAAGAAAAAGTTGATATGAAACAGCTATTTACTGAATTTTTGCTTTAGCCCGTATTTTTTGCATCATTTCAGAAAATTTGGCCTTTTGCCAGTTTTGATCAGAGGCAATCATCTGTTTCAATTGCGCTTTTACTTCATCGTAACTTGGGGCTTTCATGTCACGAGAATCAACCATTTTGATAATGTGCCAGCCAAATTGGGATTTCACTGGCTTATCTGATACTTGCCCATTTTTAAGCTGCACCATTGCTTTTGAAAACTCTGGAACTAACGATTTTTCATTCACGTAACCTAAGTCACCACCATTTGGCGCAGATCCTGGATCCTTTGATTTGGCTTTAGCAATGTCTTCAAAATTTCCGCCTGACTTAATTTGTGCAATGATCGCTTTAGCATCTGACTCTTTTTCGACAAGAATGTGTTCTACATGGTATTCCTTGCCGCTATATTGTGATTTCATTGATTCGTAAGTAGCCTTGAGTTCAGCTTCTGTCACACCTTCTTTTTCTACGTAATCCTCAAACACTGCAGCTACTAATACGCCAACACGTGATTGTTCTAACTGCTCACGTACGGATTCCTTTTGTATAACACCACGCTTGTCTGCTTCTTGAATAATGAGCTCCCTAGTCACCAACATTTCGCGAGCTTGGTCACGTACTTGTGGATTATCAGGCTGACCCGATTTTTGAACTAATTTATCCAGTTGAGTCTTAGGAATTGCTTTGCCGTTCACTATGACAGCGTTTTGAGCGATTGCTACACCAGAGAGTAGGGTAGATGAGAAGCAGAGGCAAAGAAGATGTGATTTTTTTAGCATAATCGAGATATATAAAAAATAAGTGATAACAAGAGTGTAAAGCAGGCTACAGGCCCGCTTCCTCGGGGGTTTGGGCAACAATCGTCAAAGCATGAATTTCCTTGGGAATATGGCGGTTTAAAGCGCCATAAATGGCCCGATGACGAGCCACAAGACTCATTCCCTGAAATTCCGGGGCAATAATGCTGACCCTAAAATGGCCGCCACCACTAGCGGCACCGGCGTGCCCTGCATGTAAATGACTTTCATCTTCAATGACTAGGTTTTGTATTGCAAATGCCTTGCTTAAATCTTCCTGAAACCATTTCATACGGTCTTGGTTGATGCTCATTCCTCTGGATGCTCCATATGCTTAGATAGCCAAACCCCTTGAATAATGACAAAGACAATGAGTAAACCCGTGCTACCAAATAGCTTGAAATTCACCCATGTTTCCTCAGAAAATTCAAAGGCGATGTAAAGGTTGAGGGCGCCCATGAAAAAGAAGAATAGAGCCCAGGCATGATTGAGTTGATGCCAAACGGAATATGAGCGTTCTGTCTTGAGTTGAATCTGCTTTCCCATCAGCACTTGAATCCAATTTTTATTAAAAAAATGGGCGCTAACAAGTAGTGCGCTAGA
>JACCDO012255285.1_pt1 | contig 14961 bp, 14 predicted proteins | sample 7446101 | NCBI WGS metagenome assembly JACCDO01 (sample SAMN15323440, study PRJNA562643) | freshwater metagenome | isolation source: river surface water | place: USA:Blue River Watershed | collected 2017-08-16
CACCCAAACCATTATAATATAAATCACCAAGATTATTTAACGCATTACTATTATTTAGTTCAGCAGCTCTTTCATAATATCCTCTAGCTGTTTCATAATCTTGATGTACACCTAAACTATCTTGATATAACCAACCAAGAGTATTTAATGCATCGCCATTATTTAGTTCAGCAGCTCTTTCATAATATCTTCTAGCTATTCTATAATCTTGATCTACACCCAAACCATTATAATATAAATCACCAAGATTATTTAACGCATTACTATTATTTTGTTCAGCAGCTCTTTCATAATATCTTCTAGCTATTTCATAATCTTGATCTACACCCAAACCATTATAATATAAATCACCAAGATTATTTAACGCATTACTATTATTTTGTTGAGCAGCTCTTTCATAATATCTTCTAGCTCTTTCATAATCTCCTTGTTGATAATATGTTTCTCCTAATCTAACATCTTCATCATCATTTCTATCTTGCATATATATTATAAATTATATAAAAATTAAATTATATAATTAATATAATTATTTGTAATTTTTTAATTTTAAATATTTATTTTTGTATTTAAGATATTTTTGTTTATATCCACCATATTCTTGTGGTTCCATAACTTGTTGAGCTTGTGGTTGTTCCTGTACTTGTACTACTTGTATTTTCGGTGGTTGTCGATTATGTTGTAATTTCCATGATTTTTCATAATATTCTCTCGCTCTTTCACTATCTTGTTGAACACGATGACCATTTTGATATAAACGACCAAGATAATTTAATGCATTATAATGATTTTGTTCTGCAGCTTTTTCATAATATTCTTTAGCTCTTTCAAAATCTTGTTTAACACCATAACCATCATGATATATACCACCAAGATAATTTAATGCATCACCGTGATTTTGTTCAGCAGCTTTTTCACAATATTTTCTAGCTCTTTCAAGATCTTGTTTTACATATACACCATCATGATATAAAAGACCAAGATTATATAAGGCATCCGCATTATTTTGTTCAGCAGCTTTTTCATATAATCTTCTAGCTCTTTCAACATCTCTTTCAACACCCAAACCAAAACGATATAAATCACCAAGATTATTTAACGCATAACTATTATTTTGTTCAGCAGCTCTTTCATAATATTGTCTAGCTCTTAGATGATTTCGTGGTACACCTAAACCATGACTATATAAAACACCAAGATTATTTAAAGCAGCACTATTATTTTGTTCAGCAGCTCTTTCAAAATATCCTCTAGCTCTTTCATAATCTCGTTGTTCATAATATCTTGATCCTAATCTAACATCTTCATCGCCATTCATATAATAATATATATTATATAAAAATTTAATTCTATAATTTAAAAAAAAATTATATAATCTAAAATCTAAATCCACCACTTATACCGACACTGTTTGAACCCCTTCCATTCCAACCAGCATCTCTTCCAACATGTATAGCACCATAAGCCCTATTGTTTCCAAAACCAACAGCTCCTTGAGCACCCCATCCATTGTTGTTGGCATTACCTGACCCACTGGTAAAAAGGCCAGGTGTAGTTCGACTAGGAAAATTGTTTGTTAAGTTTAGAGAAGACATCAAAGTATATATATATATATTATAATAAATTAATTTTTAAATAAATATTATATTTAAAAATTTAAATATAGATTTTACTATTAAAATATAATTATGGTTTTTTGTAGAGTAAAAGGTTGTAATTATCCAAATACACATGTAACTTCTGCTCATAAATGTGGAAATTGTCAATGTTATGGTCATGGAAAAGTAGAATGTTATAATCCAGAAAGTATAAAAATATTAGGAAATTACTATATGGAAAAAATTCCAAAAAATAAAAAATGTAAAATAGGTGGTTGTAAATATAAAGATAGACATACAACAGAAGGTCATGTTTGTCAATATTGTGATAAATTAGGAATAAAAAATCATACAAAAAATTGTCCTAAAAATGGTACAAAAATATTAGATGATCCAAATATGTTTGGTTTCAATCCTCAGGAACAAGCAGAAAAAAGTGATATTTTACCAGGTTATTATGTTGAATATTATGCAGGCATGGGATGTTATTGGTTTGTTAGAAATAATAAAGGCATTTTAGAATACTTTTTTATGCATTCAGATAGTTGGGGGCAATACGGTGATGATACTTCAGATCTTCCTAGATTAAAAGCCTTTAAAGAAGATTTTGAATATCAAATTATAACTTAATATTATTTATATATTGACTATATGCTTTTTTTGCGATTAGACTAAATTTATATTCATTCATTCTCTTATATTTTTTTATTTGTTCTTCTTCATCAGCAATTAAGGCATCTAAAATTAATTCTTCAGAAAAATTATAATTATTATTAAGATTAAATAATTCTTTAGAATGGATATTTTCCTTATTAGAGTAAATTAACCAATTTACTTCTTTTAATGTTTGTTTTAGTATATCTTTTCCATTCAAATCTTTTTTGGAATACATAACATAACAAACAGAATTTTTTCTATTTGAATTGGAATTTCCTTTAATATCATTATAGTTACATAAATCTTCGTCATACAAAATAACATCAACACATTCATTTTCTTCTAATCCAACTTTTTGTATTTCAACTGTAATATTTTTATATTTGTATATCATATTATTATTTATAAGATATAAAAATTTATTTTTAATTTACTTTTTTTTAAAACTACCTGGTGTATAAATAGATGGTGTTGTAACTCTATTATTTCTAAGATTACCCCAACCATTATCAACTTTAGTAGTATCTGTTTCATTTTTAACAACCTGTTTATTTTTTTCTACATTTGTTTCAACATTAACAATACGATTATTACGAATATTATTCCAAAAATCTTTTTGTGAATTAATTTCTTCTTTAATTTCTTTATTTTTTTTCTTAAGAATTTCTTCAGCTTCTAATTGTCTCTTTTTTTCTTCTTCAATCTTTTTATTGATATTATTTATTCTTTCTAATTCTTTTTTTTCTTCTAATTCTTTTTTTTTTATATTTTCAATATTAATTTCTGAAATAATATTTTCAAAAGCAGTAGAAATATTTTTACCTTCATTCGAAGAATTTATATCAGGAGTATCAAAAAAGTTTAATAATCTTATTTTTGTATTATTATCTAAATATACTTTACCAGTCCATGATTTTCCAATACGTGATGTTCTACCAATTAATTGTAAAATTGTATTAATACTATGTTCGTTTGCTAAATCATCGTTAATTATTACATTTGATATTTGGTAATTTGCACCATAACAAAATGATTCATCAGTGATAATATATGCTAATTGTCTATCTGACAACATATCAAGAACTTGATCTGTATAATCTGATGGTAAATATGGTGTGTAAATACCTATACCCATATAAAGTAAAAAATTAATTTCTTCATCAACATCAAAATTAGTTATATCTATAAGTTCTGGAGTAATAACATTTTTCAGTAATGAATTATCATAAGATTTAACATATTTCGCAAAACTTTTAATATGTTCATATGTATTAATTTGCAAAGCTGATGGAAAATCTATTTTTGGTTTTTTATTTAATAAAGAATTAATTTTTTCATCAATAATATTATCAGATGTATATCTAGTTTGAATATCCTCAATTTGACTATTTAATTGTTTAAGATCTTTTGTATATTTTTGATAAACATGATTAATATTTTTTATTTTAACTTTATCTTTTAACTTTCCAATAATTTCTGAAAAATATTTTTTAACAAAATCTATTGGTTTTTTTGTAGCAATTAAACAACAACCAATATATTTATATGCATGTGTTGTTAAGAATTTTGTATAATCTATATTATTATAATTATTATCAAGTCTTTCTAAATCTATTTTATCTTCATTTATATCAAAAATTTCTATTAATTTAAATTTTTCAAAATCAATATTAGTATCATTTGAAATTCTTTCTAAAAGTAATAAAATATTTTCTAAAATATTTTCTTGTTCAAAAGATTGAATAGAATCTAAATCTATATTTTGTTTATAATTTTTCATAAATTCATTTAAATTCATTAAATAAGGTAAAGTATAAAATTTACCAAGTAAAGGATATTTTTTTATTTTTGCAATTAAATTACCTAATTCTATATTATTTTTACAATTATAATGAGGAACAATAATTTTATTATTAAAATCTTTAATTGTACATCCTATTAAAGTTTTATTTGAAACTATTTCTTTAAAAATTGCTTCTGGATATTTTAATTTAAAATTATCTGTTACATTACTTATTTCATTTAATAGAGGTAATGTTGCTGAAGATAAAATAGTATATTTTGGTAAATAATATAAAATTTTAGAAAGAGTTTTTATAACCAAAGTATTTGGATCTTTATCTGTCATAACTGTAGGTTCATCAAAAAATAATAAATACTCATATTTTGCTTCTTTTAAAATCAAATATGTAGATAAATAATCACAAACAATTAATTCTCTTTCTTCATCATTTTTACAATTCCAAGAATTTTTAATAACATATTTATTTTCATCTAAAGCATTACCGATACCAAATTTAATTCCAAAATTAAACATTACTCTTAAAACTTGAACTCTAACTGATTCTAAACTATCCGAACAACAAAAAATAACTCTTTTTTTATCCTGACTTTTTTTTATAAATGAACAAATACTTAAAATCATGGATGTTTTTCCTAATCCTGGTAAAGTTTTATAAAATATTAAAAATCCTTTATTAATATTTTTTTTTATAGTATTAATTAATTCTAATTGTGTATCATGTGGTTTTAATCTCATTTCTGGAATAGTTATATCATATTTAGTATCAAAAATTAATTTTGGTTTTTTATTAGCAATTTCATGTAATTTAATATTAACTTGTTCTGATAATTCATCTATTTTAAATTTAAAATCATCAATTAATTGTTGAGATAATTCTATTTCTACATCAGGAATATTACAAATTTTTTTGAAAAAATTATTTGTATTTTTATATAATTTTAAATTATGAAGAATTTTTTGACTTGCTAATAAAATTTCTTCTTTATTATTATTTTCTTCATCTTGAGAAATTTCTTTATTAGTTTTACCAAATACTTTCCCCTTGTTATTAATTGTTAATAATTCTATCAATTTCATTAAAATTATTATTCTCATTTCAACATAATTAAAATTTATCATTAAATCATCATATAATTTTTCTTGTATATTATCTTTTAGTAATTCTTTTAATAAAACTATTTTATTTTTTAAATTATTTTCACAATTCTCTAGTTTTAATTTTGTTGCTTTATTTATTTTTTTTTCTTTATTTTTTTTTTCATTTGAAATAGGTTGTAATTTAATAAGATCTTTAATTTCTTCTCTTAATTTTAAATAATTTAAATCTCCAATTGTAAATAAACCACTACTATTAATTATTTCAATATCAGTATTAGTACTTTTTTCTCCTAAATCATTAATAATTTTATTTCTTTTCATATCAGCATCTGACAATGGTTTTTCAATCATGCCCCATTTTTTACTAGTTAGTGATTTAGATGATATTAATTTACTGTTTGAACTAGTAACAGTTTGATCTAAATTTTTAATATTTGTTTCGTGATTAAGTGGAGATATCTCCATTTCAGGAATATTATCTTTATCTATATTCATAATATTAATATATATAAGTATATATTAATATTAAATCAATTTTTATATTTATTTATAATATTAAGATGGTTCTAAATTTAAATCAATATAATTTAATTTATTTACGATATTTGGTAAATTTTTATTTAAAACACTAATTTGTTCAATTATATAATTAAAATCTGGTTTTTCCATAAATTTTACATTTTTTAATAAATAATTTATTTTGGGATTATTTAATTTAAAAAATTTATCTAAATTTAATAGGGCTATATATTCATAATTAGCATCACCAAAAGACATAATATTTAAATAATTACTATTATTTAATTTTCCTTCTAAATTATTTAATACCTCAGATAAAACATCTTGAAAACATGATACTTTCCATTCAACTGCGGATTGATATTTTTGTGAATAAATATCTCTAGCTGATATTAGTCTTATATTATTTCTCATCACAACATTTCTTGTAGCTGGTAATATATTTAGACAATTTTTTAACCATGTTAAACTAGCATTTGATATAAAATATATAGTACCAAAATTATTTATATGATTTAAAAATCCAGCTAATATTTTATCTAATTCAATAAAAAATAGTTTATATTTATTTATTGAATTTATATTTGTAATTTCTATTTGATTATTTGTTACCCAATAGGTTGGAAATAATGTATCATCCCAATCTATAATAAAAATGTTTGTTAAATATATTTTATCCATAATTTATATTCTAATAATATATAATATCTAAAAAAAATGATTTAATAAATTAAATTATAATATAAATTATCTATATTATATGAAAAAAATATTGTATATACTTTTTATTTTTTATTTTTTTTATATAAATTTTTCTAATAATTTTAATTATATTTCTAATGAAAAATTTATTAATGAAATTAATAATAATACAGAATTTTATAATTTTAAAGACGATATATGTTATTATGATTATAAAAATAGTAATTTTTTTATATCTAATTATAATTGTTCTCCTAATATAAGACTTAATTTTACTATAATTGATACATATAATAATAATGTTATAAAAGTCACAGAGGGAAATAATATACTTAATTCTTTATTACATTTGTTATTACCATTTTTAATATTAATAATTTTTTTAAAAAAAAGTTTATCTTCAAAATTAGTCAATAATTTAAATGATATTGTTGTTAAAAAGGATATTGATAAAAATATAACAATAGATAATTTTATAGGTTGTAATAATATTAAAAAAGATATTAATGAAGTTATATTACAAATAAAAAATAATAATTTATTTTTAGAAAATAACTGTAATTTACCTAAAGGTATTTTATTATTGGGTCCACCTGGTTGTGGAAAAACTCATTTAGTTAAAACAATTATTAATTCAACTGGTATAAATTATATATTTACTAGTGGTAGCGATATTAATAAAATATTTGTAGGTTCTGGATCTATGATGATAGATAATATTTTTAATAATGCTAGAAGTAATAAACCTTGTGTTATTTTTATTGATGAAGCAGATACAATAATTAAAGCTAGACAACATGTTGAAGTTTCTTCAACCACTACAGAATTTGGTTCTACATTATGTAAATTATTAGCAGAATTAGACTCATTAAAAACAGAAAATGATATAATTGTTATATTTGCTACTAATATGAACGAACAATATATAGATAAAGCTCTATTACGATCTGGTAGAGTAGATAAAATTATTTACATAAATGAACCTATTTATGATGAGAGAAAAGATTTATTCAAAATGTATTTAGAGAAATTAATAAATGATAATATTGATCTTGATAAAATAGCAAAAATATCTTATGGTTTGACTGGAGCAGATGTTAAAAAAATTATTAATTCAATTAAAATAAAGAAAATAAATAAATTTTTAAATGAAAATAAAATAGAAGAAATAAATACTAATAAAATTAATGAGATAAAAGATATTAATCTTAAATTAAGAATTAAAGAATTTTTAAAAAAAATATTTTATAGAGAAAAAGAAAAAATTGTAGAACTAAAAGATGATGAAAAAAAAAAGTGTTTAATTGATATTACAACAAAAGATATTAGTGAAGAAATTGATAGATGTATATTGGGTCTTGAACGAGAAAAAAAAATAAATAATAAAAATAGAGAATTAATTGCTTTTCATGAAACTGGTCACGCTATAATGTCATTTTTGTTAAAAGATACTATTTTACCAACAAAAGTTTGTATAAGTATAACAAGTAAAACATTGGGTTATACGATGTATCATAATGATGAAGAAGATATAATTTTGAATAGTTCTTTAAATAATTTATTAAGACAGATTATGATATTATATAGTGGAAGATGTGCAGAAAAAAAATTTATGAATGAAGTTACATGTGGAGCTGAGGATGATTATTCAAAAGCTAGAAAATTATTAAAACGTATATTAATGAATGGAATGTTATTAAGTGAATTAAATTATGTAGAAATAGACAATCTTGATAAGATAAAAGTTCCAGATTTTATTGAAAAAATAATAAATATTATAAATAAAATATTAATAAATAGAATAAATATTTTATTAGAAAAAAATAAAATATTAATTTATAAAATAGCAGACGTTATTATTCTTAATGGTTATATAACAGATGATGAAATAAAGCAAATTTTTATAGAAAATAATATGGTTAATAGAATATCAAGTATAGATATTAAAAATGTGCTAAATGAAATTATATATAATATTAAGAAAAATGATAAAATAGATAAAAAGAAAAAAATAAAATCTAAATAATATTAATTATAAATGAAATGGTATATTTTTATAATATATTTTATATTAGGATTACCAATAATATATAAATCTATAAATGATATATTTATACTTGGAATTACTTGTGATGGTATATTTTCTGGATTTTATTTTTTATATAAATATTTTCAAAAAGATTTAACTGAAAATCAAATTTTAAGTACAGTTGGAGATATTTATATAATTGATACAATAACAAGGTATCAATATTATATTTTTTTGGATATATTTTACTATTTAATAAATTTATTATTTTTTTTTAAAATTAATTATTTATATTATGTATTTTATCCCTTTATATTACCTCCTTTCTTAAACTCATTTTATTGTAATACTGAATTTGGAAAAATATTTTTTAATGGTATAATAAATAAAAGAAATATATTTTTAAAAAAATTTTGTTCTAAACAACTATCAAAATTAATAGAAAATTATCCCTTGATAACAGGTCATCCACCTCTATATATAACCTATAAAAAAATTTTACCACTTTGGAACCATCTTGATAATATTAATGATATTATAATTAGTTTTCTTAAAAATATTTTAATAATTACTGGAATTAATTATTTAAAAACAAATTATTCAAATGTTTCGTATAATTTTATAAAAAAAATTTATAATTATAAATCAGGAGAAATAATATCAACTAATTTAACTTTAGAACAAGCACAACTTAATATAAGAACAATGATATTAAAAAATGAATGGAATAAAATTACATCAGCACAAATAACAAATAGTTTTAAAGTAATATATTATAATTTTGATACACAAAATATTTCTATGAAAAAAAAATTAGAATTTAAAGTAATAATTTTTTTTAGTTATTGGTCTATTGGAAATTTTATAAATTTAGAATTTATTCCAATTATACATGCCTTAATAGAAATATATAGATCTATAAAAATAAAACCAAATTATTACAAAATATCTAATACAATTCTATCAATAGCAATAAGTTATATTTTTAAAAATGCAATATTAACAAGTTTTATAACTTCTTTTGGGTATCCATTATTTATTAATCAAATTACTTATTCATTAATATTATATTTTTTTAGTAAAAGATATATTTTAATAGATATTCATTTTAATAAAAATAAGTTTTTTTATATGTTGTCTTATACTTTATGGATAATAATTAATAATTTTATAGATTTTAATCTTATAAATAATATTGGTAGTTTGATTATTTCTATTTTTTTAAAAAATGTCATACATAAATACATTTTTTTAATTTTATATATTACAAATATTATTAATAATAATTTATTGAACTTATTTATTAATTTTTACATAATATTTATTACCACTAATATATGGGATCTTTTTAATTCTCAAATAAAAAAAAATACTAAAATTAATAATAAAAATATTGATTTTAACTTTAAAAAAATAAATAAAATTGATGAAAGTTATCATGGTAATAATCAAAATTTAGTCTCAAATAAAGAGAAAATAAATTATTTTGTTGATGATAATAATTTAAAAATTAATTATTATTTAGAAGATAGTATGATAATAATTAACTAATTTATAAATATATTTATATATATTTACAAATGAGTAATTTAATAATTAATTTTGATACCTTTGATCATAGTTTTTGTGAAGCTAAATTATTTAATAATGGACCAGAATATTTTAGTTGCTTAACTGCCTTATTTATTTCTTTTTTAGGGTTTTTTGGAATAATAATGAATCAATCAGAAGATAACACATTATTTTTATATTATAGTTTTATCATTAATGGAATAACTTCATCACTTTATCATTATAATCATTATATTGGATGGGGCTTAATGGATAGATACTCTATGATATTAATTGCTATTTATTGCTTTAGAATTTTTTTTAAAGTATTAGAACCAAATTATAATATAGTTTGGCATAGTATACAGTTTTTATCAACTCTTTACATCGCTTATATACAAACATTTGCTGGATTACATCAAGAAAATTATTTTAATAATATGTTTGGTTTTTTTCTTGCAAGTATATTAATTTTTGTAGTAAAAATTAGTAATGTAAATTATAATATTTATCCAAGATTAATTAAATTAGCATATAATGGTATTTTTTTAATTACTATTGGGGGTGGTTCTTGGATTATAACAGAAAATTTATGTGATAAATTTAGTATTATGAAATACTTGTTAGGACATGCAATTTGGCATATATGTGTAGCATTAGGTGGTTATTATATATCTTTAGTTCCAATCTATCTAAATTACAAAGAAGTTTTATTAAGACCTAAATTGAAATATTGGTATAATTTACCATATATATCAAATATTTGATATAGTAAGTATATTGTTTAATTATATAATATTATAATTTCTTAAATCTATAATTTTCTTTTTTTTAAAATTATTTTCGACAATAATTTCGATTCCAAATTCACAAACTACTATTTTATCTATAAAAAAAGCATAAATATTTGTTCCATCATCTTTTTTTGCAAATAAATTTAAATTAGGTTTTTGACCATATTTAATTTCTATATTATTTTCTATTTCTATTATAAAATCTTGTGTGGGAATATTTTCATACTTGAATTTTATTTTGGAATTTGATATTTTATAAGCAATAGATTCTTTATTAACTTCATTTTTTATTGTTTTACTTGTTAGTATACCCGCATATTTTAATTTTTCCAGATTTTCTTCATATGAAGATGAATATTTAGATATTTCCTTTAAATAATCTTCAATAGGTTTACATAAAATCACACATTCATATTTTAATTCATTGTTTTTATTTTCATTTGGTAATGAAAATATATAATCATTACTTAATTTTATTTCTTTAGCTACTAAATGTGTATTAAAATTATTATATCTTAAGAATTGCTCTAATTTATTATAATCTCTATCTTTATTATTTTTTAACCATGCAGTAGACGCTAATAAAAATGTATCTAATTTATAATTTTTATCAGCTTCTTTAAGATTATTAAATGTGATTTCATCGATAGTTTCATTTAATGAAGGTTCTGAATAAACTATTTTAAACATTATAATATTATATAAAAAAAATATTTTAAACCAAATTTTTTTTATATATAATTAATTTAATGGAAAGTGAATTTATTTCTTTAATTAAATTTATTCATGATAACTTAATTGTTGATGCAATTAGATCTGAAGAGAGACTTCAATTTCCTAATTTATCTCATTTTAATCTTAAAAATCTAGAAAATGCATCTGTAATATGTAAAAATAAATTAATTATGCAAAAATTTTACTATCAAGCAACACCGGAAGTAAATAGACATGATAGAACATTTGGAAGTGAACGTGAATTATTTGGATCTTATATTTTAACTTGTTATGAATTAAATTTATTTGTTCCTAATGAAGATGATAAAAATGATGAAGGTTATGAATATGTTTCCGATACATTTATCATAGATAGTGAAACAGAAAATTTTATTACTTTATATTTAGTTATATATAATACCATTAAAAGTTGTAAGGGGAAAAAAATGTCCTTACAAGATTGTTGTGAAATTTTAAAGTCGACATATGATAAAATTTCATGTAAATTTGATAAATCTGAAAAATCTGATAAATCTTTATTTAGTTGGCTTATGAGTTACGTACCATTTTATAATTATAGAAATAAATATTTAAAATATAAAAAAAAATATATTAAATTTAAATATATGTTAAAATATTAAAAAATATTTTTATTTTTTAATATTTTTTTGAAATAATTATATATTTATATACTTTTAATTATGCCGATGTAGTGGCAATCATTTCATGAGACCTTACTTCTTCATCTTTTTCTATTTTTGTAATTAATGGATCTTCTAATGTATCAGGAATTGGTGGAACAATTAAAACTCCATTTCTTTTAAATTCATTTGGTAAGTTTTCAATCCTTTTCATAAATTCCCTTTCTTCCATATTTTCACCAGGTATCCAAACTGGTATAGTTTCATCTTCTTGGCGCAATTTATCTATTAATTCTTCAACAGTATCGTCACCATGTATCCAAAGATCATCTTTAATAATTTCTGCTCTTTCTTTTGTTGTCAAAATATCTACTCCAATAAATTCTTTAAAATAATTTTGCATATTTTTAACATCTAAATTAGATATTAAATCTCCAATTTGTATACAACATAATTCTACTAAATTTGCATAAATAATTTTATCTGGATCCTCAAAATCTCTTACATCATATTCATCATTTTCATCATTTTCATCATTTTCATCATTTTCATCATTTTCATCATTTCTGTTAGTTTCATAAAATTCTTGTACCATCCTAGTATGCCATGGTGTATCATGTAACTCAAGGAAAATTGCTAAATACATTATTTCAAGTGTATTAAAATCATAACGATTTCTAGAATTTGACCAATTACAATCTTCAATAAATGATTTATCAAAATCTTTTCTCACATCATTTGAAGTATTTAGAATTTCAAATTGTAAATGTTTATTTAACCAATTACAGATATTTTTCATATTTATTGCAGTTCCATATTTATTTGCAATATAAATACATTCAGATAAATTGTGAGCAGGACGAGCACTTGCTAAAAATCCCATTAATTGTGATTGTAAAATAATATTTTCATGAATTTGAAGAATTAAATTATCAGAACAAACAACACGAACATAATTTTCCCTACATACATTTTCTGCATCAACATCAAATGTATCATCAAAATATGGTTCAATATGTAAATTTTTTTTTCTTTCACAAAAAACGTTTGTGTCTTCATCAGAATTTTCTATAAATTGTTCCATTATATATAATATAAATAAAATATATTATATTTTATTATAAATTATTAATTTAATTTATATAATAAATGATATTAATATTATATAATATGCCACCTAGTACAATCATTCATACAAAAAAAAAAATAATTAAAGAAAATGATTGTAAAATTGAACAATTAAATTTAGATAATTGTCAAAAAGATAATAGGGATTGTGTTGATTTTATTAAAGCATTAAATGAATGTCAAAAAAAATTTAATTTATTAAATAAAAACAAGTAAAAATAAAAAAAATAGATCAGATGATAATATAAAAATATAAAAGTATAAAAATACTATAACCTATAAATTTATGGAAATTCCCAATATTAATTTAATTTTAGAGAATGGATCAAATAATAATTTTCCACTTGTTAGCAAATATATTAATGGAAATTTAGAACCATCGTTTTTTAAATTTACAGAAGATGATAAGATAAATTTTATTAAAAAACTTGAACCAAATGAAAATAATAATTATAAAATTACAAGAAATATTGATTTAATCCATAGTATAGAAATTACAGGTCAATTAAATGAACCATTAAGTTTATCATCTTCACATGTAAGTAGATTAAATAATATCTATAGAAAAATAAAATCAATTGATTTTGAAATAGATGATAATATAATTACAAAAATTTATTTAGAGAATAAAATTTGTGAAATTTATACAAATAATTATTTTTTTACTATCCACATCAATCTTAAACAATTATTTTATAATTATGATTATTTACCAATTTTATCATTAGTATATAATGATGTTTCATTCAAAATTAATTCTTATTATTCAAATTATGATGTATATGTTGGAGGTTCAATAATTTCTTCACCAATTAGAAGTAGTTTAATTGGAACTAAATTTGAAATTTTATATAAAGATTTTATTAAGTATAATGGAATAATTAATGGTAATAAATTAAATTTTAATTTATTAGATGGTGAAAATATTAGTTCGAACAATTTAATAAGTTCGTTATATTTTATATTTTATAATAATGTAAGAGATAATTTGAGATATATTTCAATAAATACAGAAGAAAATAATATAACATTTATTCCTTATAGTAAAATAAATTTTATCAGTGATTGTGAATTTATAATAGATCAATTTCATTACAAAACTTTTTTATTTAGAGATATTGTTATAGAATTTGGCATGAATTTTTATAATTCAAAATATACTTTAATAACAACTAATTATAATCAATTAAATATTTTTAATGGTAGATCAAATAAAGTTTATGATGGTTTAGCCAGAACTATTCATAATTATGATAATGAAGATGAATTTGAAGAAATTGATAATGATTTATACAATGAAAAAGTGTTAGTAAAAAATGACATTATTTGTGCCATAACACATGAAGAATTTTCAAATAATGAAACTAGAATAATATGTAGTTATTGTTATTCTAGTTTCATGAAAAAAGCTATTAGAGGTTGGTTTTGTTCAAAACATATTAAAATTTGCCCTTACTGTAGAACCGAAACAAATAAGTGGTATAAAAAAACTAATTTATAAAATATTTTCTTTAATAATTTTATTATGAATATTATTTTTATAATAATTATTATAGTTTTAATAATAATTTTATTTACTAATAAAACATTTGAAAAAAATTGTATTATAAAAAAAGTACATTTTTTTACAAATGTTTTATCAAAAGAAGTATATAATAATTTATTAAAAGAATGTAATGTATTGAGACCATATCTTAAAGAAAATTATTCAAAGTTTGTTAATAGA
>JACCDO010556758.1_pt1 | contig 14957 bp, 13 predicted proteins | sample 7446101 | NCBI WGS metagenome assembly JACCDO01 (sample SAMN15323440, study PRJNA562643) | freshwater metagenome | isolation source: river surface water | place: USA:Blue River Watershed | collected 2017-08-16
ACAAATTGCAGTAGAAAATCTAAGCGCACCATTGGTACGCCAAAACTATTCACACTATGCGTACACCACCAACCTTTATTGTGGCTCTTCAAAATGCTACCGCAAGAACCGGAATAATTTTCATTAAACTCGACCATTTTAGTCTCATTTCCTGCAGCTAAAGGCACAATCGCGAGTCGTTCTACGACATCGTTATACTTGAACCGATGCATTCCTTCAAATCTTACTTGCTTGGCGTAAGATACGCCAAAGTTAATTGGGTGCGCTTCCAAGCCAAGATACGCAACATTTTCAAATTGATATAGTAAGCAAGGGAGACAAGAACCATAGAGGACTCCAACATCAACAATTAATTTGTACTTTTTCTCATTTTGCGGCAGCGGAAGATATCCATTTGGACGGATAATTGGCCAATGAATATTTGCGTGTAAGATACTGTGATTATTGTCTCCTATTATATATTGGCTCAATGGCGATACTTGATTTATATGTTTTTGTTGTCGACCATGATGATGATGATGATTGTCACCATCCGCTACAACAGCATTGTTTTCTACATTTTTATCAGTAGAAATAGTTCCATCGTTTTTATCTTGTGACTTGCTGTGATCTAAGGAACCAGAATGTCGCTTATAATGATTTAAGGTTACCTCCTCATGTCGCCGCAGCTGCCTTCTTGATGATTCCAAATACTCGATCTCAACAATTGTCTCTTTTTTGTTCAATTTTACATCATTTGAATCATAATTCTTCCCAATGTGTCGAATAAGCTCGTCCCCCTCAAGCTGATTCAGTAATAATTGAACATCTTCTACCTTGCTATTGATTCCAGGTATGTCTGGATCAATCATTATTTTAACATCAAAACAATCGACAATGCAATTGCAAATGCACATGAGCAGCATCAGAAACAAAAATTGACTCATCATAGAGCTTTTGTACGATTCTAAGTCACTACCTCCCACCCTACAAATACATTGGATTACCATCTTGTTCAAATTGATTGCCCGGCCGGATGTGGAACTTTGAATCTGGCAATTAATACTGCGGTCTACTTTCACTTCAGTGGCGATTCTTCTCGCTACTTGCAAGTAACTCTTGCTATATTGCTATATTTTGTTACTGTCAACTTTATAAACGAAATCTTCCCTCAGTACTGGAACTCTTTGGCGATTTTCAAAAAAAATTTAAAAAATCAGAATAAGTTAAATAGCGTTTTGACTTGATCGCTATGTCATCATCACTGCCTAAGCATGGCGTGTATCGTAAGCATGAGGATGAAATGGGGCTGAATATTGAAGAGGATGAGATGGTTACTAACTTCCTAATTAAAAACTAACTTCCATTCCATCAATCTCTCTCACTGTCCCATTTCATGTATTCAAACATTCTCTTATAATCAGTCACTCAAAAGCCTAATCACTCAATATTTCTCACGTATATCAAACACATATATACTTACTTACTTACTTGTTTGTTCGCTCTCTCAGGAAAGTGATAATGAAATTAATGACAACACTCCGAATATGTTCAATAACTCGAATAGTAATTTCAACTCTATTGGCAACGATAGCTCCAAAGAGTATCTGAATCAATCAAGTTATAGCTATAAAGGTGCTGATAGTGACAGATCTAGCGATGTTAGTGATACAGAATATGTTAGGTTTTTACATTCGGTTAATAAAGATAATGATGCATTCGAAGATATGGATACTGGTAATAATTTTCTTACTTACTCATTTTTTTCGCTAATTTACTCTATTATTAAATCAGATGATGAGGATGGAGAAGAGGATGAGTACAAACCCGAAGATAAAGAGGACGATATCGATGATGACGATGATGATGACGATGATGATGGCGAAGATGCTGAGTTTAAAAAAGTTGAAGCAAAAGAGGTAGAGGATTTAAATATAGAGTGTTGGCAGACTATTATTGGTGAAGATAACCTGCCTCCGCCGTTACCTGAGTATAATCATCGTGATAATTTAAATGAAACTGTATCATCTAATACGATGGAATCGAACAATTCATCGAATCCAACGCATTCAGAAATCAATATCAGCAACAAGTTAACTGTAGACAGAAATAAGGGTCAGTCACTAATATCATCAGGTATTGTCGTATACTCATTTATTCACTAATTCACTCACTCACTAACCCATTTAGTTATCAATCAAATCTTCGCTGGCGGTAGAATATCGGATGTCAACATTGATGGTATGCCTATTGAAGCATTAAGAAAGTTAGTGGCCCGACAAATGAGTATGGCAAGTCAATTATTGCTCCAGATTTTACTACAAGAAGAAGATCGCTCATCTGGTACATTTACTAAATCCTATCAAACTTTGTTGGAGTTGAGTAATCATCGTCAGAAAGCTTTAAAACATCTACCACTCATGCAAATGAACATGCAAAACGTGACTGCTTTCCAGCAATCTAGTAAGTCATCTTCATCAAATGCTGCGTTGAATGAGTCTAAGCACGGTAGCAGCGATAATGTAGGTAGATATATTACTAGAGCATCGAATATATCAAGCGGTATGCAACGCACCTCCTCCGTGCTGGATGTGCCAGCTTTAGCCGACATGAATGAGCTGTTTGGTTTGGTAGATAAAAAACGGTTAGAAATACACGGTAATAGTAACAGAAGTCGGAGCTATGTGCCCACGAATGACCCTAGTCGGTTGAAGAAACTAGAGTCTGTGAGTAATGGTATTGACGATATATTTCAGACCTTAAACATGCGTAAGTGGTCCTGTCTGATACCAACTTCCACATTTCCATTAGCACCAGAAATATTAAAGACAGACTTGTCGTCGTTAGCGGGACGTGCGTTCTTCACCCCCGCAGAGGATGATTTGTTGTTGCGTGGTATCATAAGAAACAATGTCAATGAAATCGATAATAAAACCAGATGGAACCTAATAAAAAACGGTTACGTAAGCAGCAAAGAAATCGAAGAATTGTCATTTCGCTATTACCAAATGACATCAAACTGTACTGAGGACACTAAATTCAAGAAATATTTGTCGTTGCAAGAGGAGAAGCGTAAGCGCGGAGTGAAATGGACTCATGAGGAGGACGTCGCTATGCTACGCGGGTACCAGATATACGGAGCTAAATGGCAGTTAATTTCCATCTTTTTCTTGCCTCATCGTCACCACAACGACATTAAAAAGCGATGGAATGTACTGGAACAAGAGGCGAAAGCAGCGAATACGAATGAAGACGAAGAATTTAACTCGATTTGCTTGAGAGGGGTCACCGATAAGGATTTACCAGCATTGGTCCGTTCATTTTCTTATTTACTCACTCATGTTTTATCTCACTTAATCATTCACTTTACCAGGTTAAACTATTTTTACATTTTTTGAAGGATACTGATCGTGAGTTAGTGGGTGGAACAGCAGCCGTTACCAGCGTTGACGGTGTGGCTCGAGGTCATCCGTCGCTAAGCAATGTTACACAACTGGATGTGAAAAATGAAAATAAAATGTCAGGCACTGAAAATAGTAATACAGGAGGAGTGGGTAATGATAAAGTGTTATTGACACACTCCCGCGATGACAGTAAAATCGAGATAACAGCTACTGAATTCGAGCAAGATTCGCTTGATGATGACGACGGTAGCAATCATGCACATGCAAAGGGTGTATTGGGAGCTAGTCATAACAAAGAAAGGTAACTTTGGTCACTCACTTTCTCACTCATGCTTTTTCACTCATTCACTCACTTAAGATCACACAACGCATTACCAATAAGTAAAAATATTGAGGATATTTTGTCACCTAATTCTAGAAAAAGACGCAAAGAAAATAGCGCCATGCAATCAAACAGTGCAGTTGTTCCTAATAAATATCAGTCGCCTGTTAAACGCACAAGAGGTTATTTACTCGTCAACTATATTCGCACTCCTACTTACTTACTTACTCACTGACCTACAGCTAATAGTTTTGACAGAGGAGGTGGCATCACTGCTGCATCACCAGTTACCCGGAGCAAGTCGCCATCTACTAGTTTGTTTAGTTTAGTCACCAAAAGTGTGAAAAAATAATGTATAAATTGTATTTTAACTCAAAATTGTGAAGGTTTTGTTTTCTGAGACTCACTACTGAGCTATTACTACCTCGCAGCTGACACTCTTGAGCGATAAGGAAGCATCATATCTCTACCTACTAAGTAAAACAGAAAAAAAGATGTCGTAGGCAATGTATTTATTAACATATCACAAGAGACTCACCATCAATTGCTGTTCTTACTCAAATGCAAAATCTTCATCTGCCCTTGGAGGTGTAATTGTTTCACCTTTAACTTTAGTACCACTAACAACTTTAGCATTTGCACCTATATAGCAGTCATTAATATTACAATTATTCTCAATAATTGCATTTGAACATATGACACTATTTTGAATAGTACAATTTTCCCCAATAGTTACGTTGCCGAATATAACACAATTATTAATTTTTGATTTAGAATTAATTTTACTATTATTACCAATACAACATTGTTTAATTGTAACTTTATCACCAATTTCACAATGAGTACCAACAACACTTAATTTATCACGTTGATAACCAATAATACTAGGCCAACTAGCTGGTGTAGTTGTATTATTTTGAATATATGTCATAATATCTTTTGTTAAATTCCAATATGCTTTCAAATTACTAACACGTTGCATAATAATATTACTACTATTCGTTGCAGCACTTGCATATGAAGGTAAAGTAATACTATTTTGATGATCAATTATTTTAGTATAACATTTGATAAGATCAGATGATATTCCTGTCGATGCTGGTACCGCTGATTGAGTCCTGTCAAGTAATGATAATGACAGTTGACGAGTTAATTCTGTTGATTTAGCTATAGATACATTCGCTAAATAAACTCCTTCAGATACTAGTAAGTGTGAGAATAAGTGAGTGTTTGAGTGTGTTAAGTACGTGTTTGAATGAGTGAATACCTCTAGGACGTGACTTTATTAAATCATCAAAATAATCTATTAAACTAGAATTTGGTGTAACTTTTTCTATAACATTTAAAGGTCTTATACGATTCTTAATTGCATCACCAAATTGATCATGATTTAATACGTCATCATCACATTGAAATTGCCAATTAACCAAGTAAGGAATTAAATCTAACCGAATAGAAGTTATTGACTTTGATTTCATGATATATTCTAATATCCAGTAAGACATGAAGTAGATACCAGTGTCAATTAAATCATTTCGAACTCGTAACGAGTCGCATTTATGTAACAACGATTTCTCTAATGAAAATGTAGATTCTGATCGTTCAATTAATTGTGATTTGACTACCAGGCGACCATCACTACCATAGCCAATAATTTCTTGGTCTTCTTTGTCAATTGGTAAAGATTTCTTGGCAGTTGTATTACCTCTGCTGCTCTTCGCATCACCTTCTTCTAATGGCATAACAGAAAGCAAACATGTTATATCTGATGAATTTGTTCGATGTAATCGAGCTAACTCACCAAGTGAAAATTGTGTGATAAAATCACCACTTATTACAACAAAGTCACCTAAGTGAAAGAGCGATGAATTAGTTAAGTTGCATATAGGGGAGTCAGTGATTTATGTCTTACCGCGTATTAAATTTTTTACTTTTACTGCTCTTAGACCATCAACTGAACCATTCATTTCTTCTAATATTATTACTTCAATATGTACCTAAAATTGTGAGAGAGTAAGAAAACAATGCAATGAATGAAAGAGTGAAAATGAATATACCATATCACGATCAATTAACTTATATTCTTTAATACATTGATCAATTGAATCTTTGTATACATCCAATCCTATAATAAAAATTTCAACTGCACCTGACAGCACTAACTGATCAAGCTGATAGTGCAGAATAGGGCGATTGCATATGGGAAGCAAGCACTTGGGCACGTTCTCAGTCAAGGGAAACAATCTATCGTCGTCGTCGCCACCACTACCGTCTTCGATTATAACTATACATTGGAACTCTGGTTTTGAGGTGGAAAGTAAATCATGCATTAACGACATCTTAGATGTATGCCTTCTCTGCACTTAGTTATAAATTTCAATGCATGGCACAATGGCACTTCCACAAAGGCCGGTCTAATTGGGACCAGTGTGTTGTAGTGCATTGTCTCAGTCGCAATTATAAGTAGATATTCAAGTGATTTGTAGGGCTATTTCATCAATGAGGAATCGTTTTCACTATTCTACTTTTATAAAGATGAAAATCTTGTCCTTGTATTTCCACACCCAAATTCTCGAGGCATTCGAAAAAAAAGGAAAGGAAGACTAGTGCCATCGTTGTTTCTCTGGAAAGAATTCACAATGGATCTTCTTAACTCATACGGCGACGAAGAAGATACAGAATCACCATCTCTATCGCATCAGTCTGTAACTGGGAATTCTACATCATCATCAGCAGCAGCATTAAATTGGAATAATTCATTAATTGTTCATACTTTAAAATCTGATATAACTGTCCCATTACCTAAAAATGATGCTAATTACTCTGTTGATCACATGTTTAAGCCATCTAATAATATAATGTATAAAGGACAAAGTGGTAATAATACAGTTGGTTTAGGAACAATGGAAAGTGTTTCAGTTAATGATGGTACATTTGATGAACAATATAGAAATTTTCAAAGACATGGATATGCAGTAGATGTACACTCAAACCAAATATTAGGTGATATTAATGAATATAATCATAGTTTTAAAGGACAACCACCAACTAAAAAGAAAAAAACACAAAAAATTACATCAATTACATCATTTGATTCATCTAGTCCATGGGAACCAATTGAAGTAGAAAAAATTGAATATGTTGTAAAAAGAGATGAAATTGATGATAATTTATTACAAAATAAGAAATTATTAGAAAATAAAGATGATGAAAGTAAAGTAAGTTCAGTAATAAATAATACACCTATTGATTATTCATGGTTAAAATCACCAGCAGAATTACGACCATCTGATGGTACACATGATTGTTTTGTACCAAAAAAATGTTTAAAAAAATATACTGGACATACAAAAGGTATACAAGAAATTGAATTATTTCCAAAAACTGGTCATTTAATATTATCAGCATCACTTGATGGTACATGTAAAATATGGGATATATTTGGTGATAAAACAGTTCATCAAACATATTTAGGTCATAATGAAGCAGTACGTTCAATAAACTTTGATTCAACTGGTTTATCATTTATAAGTAGTAGTTTTGATAAAACAATGAAATTATGGGATGTAACAACTGGTAATCACTCACTCACTCACTCACTCACTCACTCACTCACTCACTCACTCACTCACTCACTCACTCACTCACTCACTCACTCACTCACTCACTCACCTACTTACTTACTTACTCATTCACTCACCTACTTACTTACTCACAGGTAAAGAAAAACAAAATTTTACAAATAAAAAAATGAATTATCAAGCAAGATATATACCATATGATGATAATTTATTTATAAGTACATGTGCAGATAACCGTTTATATCAATGGGATATTCGTACGGGACAAATATGTCAAGAATATAATTATCATTTAGCTGCATGTAATGCAATATTATTTTTTGATAAAGGTAAAAAATTTATAAGTACTAGTGATGATAAAAAGATTTTAGTATGGGAAACAGAAATCCCTGTACCAATTTTATATATACAAGAACAAGATATGCATAGTACACCTAGTGTAACAATACATCCAAGGTACTCACTCACTCACTCACCCACCTACTTAATCACTCACCTAACCACCTACTCACTCACTTGCTTACTCACTCACTCACTCACTCTTACTCACTCTTACTCACTCTTACTCACTCTTACTCACTCAAGTGGTGATTCATTTGTTGGTCAATCAATGAATAATACAATTGTAACATATTTTTGTGGTGATAAAGTAAAACAAAATAAAAAGAAAACATTTCGTGGTCATTTAAATAGTGGTTATGCATGTCAAATAGGATTTAGTCCCAACGGTAAATATATGATGTCTGGTGATGGTAAAGGTAAATTACATGTATGGGATTGGAAAAATATGAAAAAAATACGTGAATTTCAAGCACATGATAATGGACCATGTATGGGTGCATTATGGCATCCTATTATACCTAGTTATATGGTTACATGTGGATGGGATGGTGTAATAAAATTATGGGATTAATCATTTAATTACATATTTATATATACAACTAGTTCTTTCTTCTTTTTAACCTCTCCATATTTTTAGTACACTATCTGATGAACCAGATACTAAAAATGCATCATTTGGTGCAAAACTAACACATTGTACAGCTGCATCATGTCCAGTAAGTGTTGATTGAAGTTCCATAGTTTCAAGATTAATAACTTTTAAACTACCATCATCTTGTGCAACAACTGCACGAGTACCACTACGATCAATTGTTAATTTATTAGCAGGTACTGGTCCTAAATCTATTGATCCTAATTCTTTTACCATTCTAACATCCCATACTTTTATTGTACCATCAGCATCACAAGATGCAATTATATCACCTCTATTAGTAACACCTAAATGATTTACAGCATTAACATGACCATATAAATTAAAAACACATAAACCAGTTCTACCATCCCATAATGATAATGTTTTATCACCAGATGCTGTACATAAATTAGATGTATATGGTTGCCATTGTAATGCATTAACACTATCAACATGTCCTCTTAATGTTTGACGACATTTTCCAGATATAAGATCCCATATTCTAACAGTATGATCCATAGAACAACTAGCAACAAAATCACCTGCATAATGAAATTCACATCCCCATACAGCTTGTGAATGATCAGTAAAAGTATGAGTACATTTTGCTTGACCAAATTCCCATATTTTAACAGTACCATCACCTGATGATGTAGCTAAATGTGATCCATGAGGATGGAAATGTACACCTGATAACCAACCAGTATGTCCTTCACCTGACATAATTAATTCACCATCCATTGCTGTCCATAATTTCCATGTTTCATCATCACTACCTGTAGCAAATATTGATTTTTTTGGATGAAATGCAACACATGATACAGAATTTAAATGTGCTTTACTTGATTTTGTAGTAACAAAATTTTCTATCTTAACTGGATCAAAATCTACATCTAAAAATGGATTAATAGCTGGATCAGTAACTGGTAATGTTCCTTGTTTTCTAACAGATCTTGTTGCACTTCTAGATTTTGAAGTTGATTCTTTTGTTTCAGCTGCTGGTGGTGCTTGATTAACAACATTTGATATTTGTTCTTCCATATTTTTTACTTTTGCTGATAGACGATCACGTTCTAATCGAATTAACATTTTTTCTTTTAATGCTGATTCATGTCGTTTTTTTAATTCTTCTATTACAGGTTCATATGATCTTAAATTATTTCTTAATCTTTTTAAATCATCTACTAATTTATTTTTTTCATGTACAACTCTTTTATGATGCATACGATGAAAATCTCTTTCTTTACGAAACATATCCCAAGTAGATTGAGCTTTAGCAGCTACTTCTCTCATTTTTTCCATTTGTTCTCTCATAGCTACAACTTGTTGATCCAATTCTTCATTTCTAAGGTATATATCAGGTACTGCTGTTGATAATTCAGCAGCTAATTTACCTTTTGACTGTAATTCATACCATTCAGCATTAAAAACATCTAATGAACGGGTCATTCCAGCTTTAATTAAAAAATTCCTGATAAAATCATCAACAACACTAGGTCTTACTTGTGTTATCACATTACTTGCATTTGCTGGATAACTTGTTGGTGATGATACCTTAGTCTGTTTTAATTGTAAATTAGCTAATGCATCGGCTAATTCATCATCATTATCATTGTCATCAAAATTATCTTTAATTTCTTCATATAAAATGTCATCATCCTCATCAAATTCTATTTGTTCCAATACTCGTATACCCCCTTGTTTCGCTAGCATTTCTGCTGCTTTATGGACGCTCCTATGCGTTTATTCATGTAACGTCGAAAGTACCCGCTCAAAAAAAAAACCGGCCTTTTAAAAAAATATAAAGAAGTTAACTTTTATTTATACATTATTAATACACTAACAATACTATTTATCAAGTAATGAACTCGCCGATTCATTGTCTGTATTATTATTTACCTTAAATGATTCTTTTTTAGATAAAATAAATTCAGGTTCAGTAGGTAAATATATTGAATAAACCATAGCTACAGCACTAAATGCAGCAGCAACTAAATAAGGTGCACCAGGTAAAGATGTGTTTTCAAAATAACCCATTAATAAGCCAAATATTAATGGACCAAATCCTTCTGTTAGTGCCTTTATACCATTTAATGCCCCTAATGCCTCACCTTGTTCCCCTTCTTCTACTAACTTTGATACTAAAGATGATACTGATGGATAAACTAAATTTGATATCATTGAAAATAACACTGAAATAAATATACTGGAAGATGATGTACTGAATGCTACAATAATACACTGTATAGCAAATGATGCTAATCCAATACGAATAGAATTTGTTTCACCTATCACTGGGACTACTATCCTAACCACTACTCCTTCTGAAAACATTGTTGATAAACCATACCCACTTAATAACCATCCTAATGTTAATGGGGAAAAATTTAAATGTCGTGTTACGTAAACCATTAAAGTACTAACAATCGCCCAAACGGAAGTATAATACAAAAATACAATAAATGCTACAGACATCATAAATGGATCAGATTTGAAAACTCTGAATGTATCACTAATATTAAGTGAAGTTGGTAAATTTTCATATGCAATATTGAGTTTTTCTTTAGTGGTATAATTTGAATTCAAATTATGCGTTGATTTTACTGTTTCTGGTAATGCATAAAGAATATATAAAACATCAACGAGTACTAATATAAATGAACAAATAAAAACAACTCTATGCCCATATTCTTTTGCTAAATATGATCCAGTTAATGGTCCAATACAAAATGATAAGCCGAAAGTAGCCAATGCTAAACCGTAAGCAGGTGCTCTTTTTTTCTTATCTCGAACACAATCAGATATATATGCAAAAGCCAAAGGAAATGTAGCTGCAAAAAATCCTGAAATGGCCAAAAAAAATGAATATATATACATATTTTGAGTAAATGCTAACGCACAAAAAGGCAATGTTGAACCAATTACTGTGCCTAACAAACAAAATCGCCTACCAATTCTATCACTTAATCTTCCCCATAATGGACAAGATGCAAATGCTAATATACCTTTGATTGTTTCCGTTATACCTACAAAGAAATATGCATTATCTCCAAATGATTCGACCACCATTGTTGGTACTAAAGATCTTGTCATAGCTATTGCTAAATATTCATAAAATAATACTGGTAAGATTACCCAAAATCCTCTATCACTATGCTTATTGGCATTATTTCTTTTACTTGATGGCGTATTCAATCCCCCCTTCTCCTCAGAAAAATCGCGATCCATATTTTCTGAATTTTATCTTCTCAATTTTTGCTCACAAAAAATCTATTCCTTTGACGGTCCATAATTTTTATATCTGGGAAACAAGTATAATAATACATAACTATTCTTAACTTTGGTAATTAGACTCACTGAATTGGCCAACTCTTTTAGCTAGTTCTTAAGTCTTAACATTTAATTTAATAGTTGCTATAACCGGGTACGGTACCGCGTTTTGAAACTCAAACAAAGGTTAGACAAAAAGAAATTACAAGTTGTCTTCGCGTTGATAAGACTAATGAATGACATTGTAAATAGAAGTTAATGAGTTAATATAAAATGGTAGGTAAACGCAAAAAGAATAATGAAAGTAAAAGTTCATATGAACTGCAACGAGAAGAAAACATAAAGAGGAATGAGATGTTTTTATTGTCATTAGGAATTAGTGAAAATATTATACCGAAAATAAAGAAATCTCCAACAAAAAGAGTTAAAAATGAGAATAATATAATAGATTTAGTTCCAGAAAGAAGATCAAAACGCCATACAACAGCAGATGAAACCTCGTTTGTCCAATTGGGTGATAATGGTGGTATTGTAGAAAGTAAAATTGGATTGAAAAAACAAAAGAAAACGTACGATCGTTATGATGTTGTTGTTAATATTGATAATGATGATGATTCAGAGAGAATTAAAATTACAAATAAAAGTTTAAGAGATTTTATTGATGAAAATAATACAGTACACTCATCTGAAATATCAGATGAACAACTTGCACATTGTGTTATGAGAATAAGGTCCATGACTACTAAAGCTCTTGGTAATAGAGTAAAAGCGATTGCAAGAGCTCGTGGAAATTCACATTATGAAAAATTATTAGTCTTTTATTATGGTCTTAAAGCATCAGGGTTAAATAGTCTAGCCGAATCATGTAAAAATGTTCTTAATATTTGATATGTATATATTAAATGATGTTTTTTATAAACAACATGCAAAAGACTAACTGGACTAATATGAGAGTGAATATTACAGTGAAGTTTTGGGTCAATGAATGGCGAGGTTTGAAGCTTTTTAAATGCAACACACTTTCTGTAATGCTATGCTAGTATCTCATATATGAATCCTTAACTTTACAATTTTATCAAGTTCCATGTTGGTTCAGTCAGTTGTACTGTTAATATTGTAATATGTATTGTAATTAAAGTTTAACTTTTGAAAGTTATGCAGTCGGTACAGTGGCAAAAAGTTCCAAGAAATTTTGAAGAAAAAGAAAGGCGAAATCGCTGCACTTTGCATGATTGCTACATACTAGAGTAAAAGTGGTTCACCACTGCATCATTTAACTAGTGAGTAACTTGACATTGAAATGTTAAACTCATATTTATTTATAATAGCCTTATCAACAGTGTTATGTTGGTCGGATTCTTATATGCACTCAAAACGATTATATAGTAGTAAATTATATGCAAAACAATATGAAAATGGTGAATTAGTGTCACTATTACATCCTGATGCAATAAAATTGCTTAGTTCTAATGAAAGATTAGCACTAATTGATGATGTTCAACAATATATTAAAACTATTGATAACTCTCAAACTTTATTAGAGATATTAACTAAAGCAATACTAAATGAAAAAATGTCCAATAAGTCATCATTTAAGGATATCAAGTCATTATTAAGTACCGATATTGCAATAAGATTAAATTCGTTACGTTCAACAGAGAAACATCGATTAGATTCTAATTATATAATGAATAGATTAGTATTCAATATTAATTGGAAATCACTTCCTATAGAATTAAAAGAATTTATAACAAATTGTATTATTGATGATGCAACACAAAATTATGATATAATTTTGTTTATTGATACATTATGGTGTTTAGCGAAAGTAAAATTTGATTATAAACATACATCACCAACGTTTAAACGAACCATTGAATATATTTTGTCAAATAATATATCCCATATTAAAACTGATATCTCCAAGTTACTATATAGTCTAGCTCAAATAAATTTAAATTTTAATGATGATTTAAAATCTAATATAAGGGTAAATATATTTAATTTACTTGAAGAAAATATTGATGATATGAGTGAGTCTGAAGTTGTTAATTCTATTTATTCATTAGGTAAAATGGATATATCATGGAAGTTTATTCCATTAGAATTAAAATCTAAATTATTAAATAATATTGAAAGAGTTTTACCTGTCATGAAAAGTCCTGGTTTAGCAAATACTATATGGAGTCTTGGTAAAACTGGTATACTCACTCACCTACTCACACACTTACTCACTCACTTACTCACTTACTCACTCACGTAGGTATAAAATGGAATAATTTACCTCCTTTATTTTGTGATAAAATATTTAGTAAATTAGTATCAATTTCATCAATATCTATGGATTCACATTCTTTATCTAGTTGTATTATTGGTATGAGTAAAATGGATATATCATGGTCACGTATACCTACACATGTTAAAGTAGCATTAGATCAATCTATTAGTCGTATTAATAACGGTAAAATTACTGAACAAAGTGTTGGTAATATATTATGGGGATTAGGATCAATGGGAGCAAATAAAGTAAATTTATCACCAGGTACTATTGATTCTATATATGATATGATATGTACTGTTAGTCAATCATATAAATCACAAGGTATATCAAATACATTATATGGATTAGCTAAAATGAATTGGCGTTGGATTGATTTACCACCAAAAGTTATTGATTCAATAGAAAAATATCTTGGTAGTAAATATGGATTACAAAATATGCCTGATTATTCTATAGCTAATATAATATGGAGTTTAGGTCACTCACTCACTTACTTACTTACTCACCCACTTACTTACTCACTCACTTACTCAGTCACTCACTCACTCACTCACTTACTCAGTCACTCAGTCACTCACTCATTTACTTACTCACTCACTCATTTACTTACTTACTTACTCACTTACTTACTCATTTACTTACTTACTTACTCACTTACTTACTTACTTACTCACTTACTTACTCACTTACTCAATCCCATAGGACAATTAAATGCATTATGGTCAGTTGATAATAAACCTAGAATTAACGGTCATTTAAGTACAGATATATGTATAAAATTATTATATGCTGTACAAAATAAATGTAGTTATATGAATGAACAGGGATTAAGTAATACATTATTAGGATTAGCTAAAATGGAAGCTAAATGGATATATTTTCATTTACCATTAAAAAAAAATATTTTTTCATCAATAATATTATTAGCAAATACAATGAAAGCACAAGGTATATCAAATACATTATGGTCATTAAGTTCATTAGGTGTATCTTGGAATGATATTGATCAATTTAGTAATATATCAAAAGAATTTAGTAAAAATATTATTAAATTAAAAAATGATTTTAATGAACAAAGTATAGGTACTCATCTAACTCACTCACCTACTCACCTACTCATCTACTCACTCACTCACTCACTCAC
>JACCDO010450215.1_pt1 | contig 14955 bp, 7 predicted proteins | sample 7446101 | NCBI WGS metagenome assembly JACCDO01 (sample SAMN15323440, study PRJNA562643) | freshwater metagenome | isolation source: river surface water | place: USA:Blue River Watershed | collected 2017-08-16
CTTTCTTAACGATGTGGGCTATCTCAATATCTGAGTCCTTATTTACTGGGACCTTGCGCTGACGCTTTTCAGGCACATCATCTATGTCCGACACATCGTCTACTTTCACATAACCATAACGCTTCAGGTACTTCACTATGTCTTCGGGCTTTACGAAGTAATCACGGTCCTTCACCATCAGCTTCGCGTTGAACCGCTTATCTGAAACCATGGCACTCTCAGGCGCCCATGAGGCAATCCATGCGTCATTATTAAACGGGTCACCAGTGATATAGAGGTTGGCCCAGCCTAGCGTCTTCAGTGGAGTGATCAACGACTTGAATGTGACATTATCACTGAGCAAAATGGTTTCGATAATTTGCTTCGCATCTTCAACATCCGGCGAATCCGCAACTTCGACTGCACTATGACTTCTGCTAATTGTAACTTCATCAACACTTGCTCGAGGGTTATTGATAACCGATGAATTTGACAGCTGTAGAAACCTTATGGTCATGTCTTTTTCTGAATAATAGTCGTTGCCTTGTATAAGCCTTTTAAACTCGATGTTTGCAGCAGCTGGTCGTATCCACACAGTTCCATGAGAATCATCGGTTTCTTGGGAAAGCCATTGCTGTTGTCGTAAAATTTTCTTCAAATGACCCAAAGAATTACTCCATTCACGAAGTCTGGAGCAATTGGTAGCTAACGTTGTGACCGCATGAACAAAATCTTCGTCGATTGAAGTGAAAGAACGACGGAAATAAGTATAAGCTGAACTTAAATCACGGAAGTAATCCACATCCACGGTGTACCTATGAATATTAGTAGCAGTGATAGCTGCTGAATCAGGTTTGGAATAAATAGTGGTTCCGTTAATGTCAGCACATTTCCAGCCAAATTCAAGCATCAAGTTTTCTATCTCGACAAGATCTAGTGGGTACCATTTGGTTTCATGGATGACCTGCGATTTGATATTTTCACGGAAAAATTTATTTATATTCCATTTTTCTTTATTACTGTAATTAACTCGAGGAAGCACAATGCTATCTTTGACTCTCTTGTTACCATTTTGTGCAACATAAGCCATTACATCCCTAAAATCCCAAAAGTAATCTACTCCAAGTATAAGATTCCAAGGATTGATCCACTCAGTCCAAGGACCATAGTACACTGGGATACAGTGCCACCATTCTTTTTCATTATGACTCATTTCAACCCAATTTGGGGGACCTTTCCTCCAGTTTAATTTGCCTAAAGTATCTTCAATCTCATTTTTCACTCTCATATCTATACAATTACCATGGACATGTTCAATATAATCTTTAGCTGCATTAAGTAACCAAATAGTACATGGATCACTATCCTGTGTAGGAAGTGGCGTGTCGTCTTCATCAGCATTATCTACTTGACTACTAGAAGGACTTGTGGTGTTATATCCTGGTATATTATCCTGTGCTCTGTTACTAATATCTGTATCTTTCTGAGTAGCAATATCTTCAAATTCTAAGTTATATTCACTTGGTTGAGTAGCTACATCAGACATATTAACATAATTTTCAGGCGCAGTTGGAGCTACTGGCTGCGTTGCTACATTCGAGAAGTCAATGGTAACGCCGGATTGACTTGTGTCAGGTAATATTGGCAATAATATTGAATCATCATAAGCAATTTTTTGTGAAAAAACATCATCCATAAATATACCCAATCCAGAGTCTTCATTAATCTGCTGCGACATATTCTCTTTATCAGCTTCAAAGCACGACATCCGCGTTCCCTCCCTTTTCCAAGTTTCAAAATTATAAAAATTTGAACCAAGACCGGATCCTATGTAAATTGTATTAAATAACTACGTAGGAGTGATACAATCTAGTGCTAAATGGACTTGTTGGTCATGTGTCAGTGGAAATAATGCATGGAATGTGATATTTCTATATTAACACTGTAATATTATAAAACTCGAAAATGATCCGCTAGTTCTGTATTCCTACTTCTTAATCAGTCAATTAACGAAACTACTCTATTTGGCTAAGTTCTATACACATCTTAGTATTAATACAGTAGTTGCTTTGTAGTGAGTTCCTTCACAAGACTTGGAATTCAAGGAAGAATTTTTAGATATTAAAATGCTGTTTTTCGTTTGCGTTGTTATTTCCTTTTTGGCAGCTAGTAGTTTCACATTTGAAGACTGTGAAATTTGGGCCAATGAAGACAATCAATGTTTATTGAATCAAAATTTCATGTGGTTACATTGTCGTTCATCGTGTGTGAAACATGCGAAGGATGTCGATGAAAACTGTGAGAGTTGGGCACAAGAGGGAGAGTGTACTAATAATCCTAGGTACATACAGTTGCATTGTCCACAATCATGTAACAATGCTTTAGGCTGGAGTAAGCATATGCGTAATTCGAATGAAATGCCGGATTTATTACCAATTGGAGTTTTAAATGCGAAAGAGGAATCTTGTTTGCATCCTTCTAATATATTAGAAATGGCAGATTTAATGGCAGCTAGATTAGAAATGTATTTAGATGGTGGTGCTACAACACTAAGGTATGCATTAACGAGTTCAAGTCCATCAGAATATTTATACGTTTTGGGATTGACAGAAGCATCATTATATTCCTTACGATTATATGATGTAGTTACACAAGAAAATCCGAATCAAAAATTTATCAATGAACATATACAGTTAACTATAAAAGAAATCTATGAGCTTATAATTGCTAGTGAATATAGGAGTGACCTTTTGACAAGACAATTACCACATATTTTAAAAGCTCTATTGCATATACAACAAGAAGTGCATGGAGATGATCGATATAACAATATTGCAGTACCATGTAGTCGAGATAGTTCAAGTGCAGTATCAGACATATCTCATAAGTTATCAAGTTATGTGCTATCTAATGTTGCTCCGATTGCTGCAATTAATGATCAGCCAAATTTATTGGTGAACAAAGGTGTGAACGTTGTTCTTATGAATGGAGTTGAAATGCCATATTTAGGATTGGGAACGTGGTTAATGGACGAATTATCAGAAGAAGCAGTGTATGCTGCTATTGTGGAGGGCTATCGTCATATTGATACTGCTGAAGCATACTTAAACGAAGAAGCTGTTGGTCGCGCAATAAAACGTGCAATTTCAAATAAAATAGTGACTCGTTCCGAGTTGTTTATTGCTACTAAACTTTCAGATGGAAATAGTCATGGAGGATATGACAACACCAAGAAATTTGTTGAAAAACAACTGAGTAAAATGCAACTTGATTACTTCGATCTGTACTACTTACATTCACCTTTTGATCCAGCACCTCAAAGAGAAAGTTGGAAAGCATTGGAGTTTTTGTATCAACAAAAAGTCATCCGATCTTTGGGCATCAGTAATTTCGATAGTAACGATTTAAATCGGTTGTTGGAATATGCTACTATTAAACCACATGTGTTACAAAATAAAATAGATGTGTATCATTTTGGAAAACAATTAGATAATCAAGGGGACGCAGTTATCAGACTAGCGCAGAGCCATGGTATCTTCTGTCTGTCATACTCACCCTTTAGTTCCTATCCCTTCAGTATGGTCCCACTTGAAGATCCAGTCATGAAATATCTAAGTGGAAAAACTAATTTAACATCAGCACAGTTAATCATTGCATGGTTGATGCAACAAGGAATCGGTGTGTTAGTAAGAAGTACGAATGAAAATAAACTTAAAGAAAATATTGCTGTACTCAATCACAATAACGCAGCCCTGTCTGCGGACATCATTGCATTGATATCTTCTATCAAGTACCTTGTCAATAGCCCTGTTGTAATTAATTAAACGCCCACATTGCCCCAAATGTGGACTTACACTACTTTCTTCTCTTCTTTTCTCTGACTAGCACTGCTCGACCGGAACTGTCTCAAAATTTAAAAAAGTTGGAAAAATATTAAATCTTAGGTGTCCCTTCTGACATCTTGCTTTGGTCCAGTAGCATCGCGCATGTCGTTCGGATCGAATCCATACTTCCCTCATGGAAGTCCGATGCAACTGCCTCCAGAAATGCAGCATCATCATTCACCTCCTCCAGATTTTTCATTACCAATCGCTGTTGGAGCGTACCAATACGAGGTTGGCATGAACCCGCAAGACCACTCTACTATGGCATATAATGAAGAACAGAGTTTATATTTTCAAGGTGATAGTAATATTGCGATAAATCATACACAAGATAATTATAATTCCATGAACCAAAATGAAAATATTATGAACGCTTACATGAATGACCATCAGATGCAGTATATACAAATACCTGCCGAAACATACTATTATCAACAGATGATTCCTCCTTATGATATGTCGAATGGTGCACCAATCAATGGTTACGTCAATATGCAATATGGTGACCAGTATGATATGTATAATAATAATGCACCTATGGTTTATTCAAATGAAGATGATTGTTATCACCAAAGTTTGCAGCAGCCTGGATACATGCCAATTATTCAGCAAGTGTTAGTCCCCGCGATAGTTTCTGATCACATACCTGTTGTAAGTTCAGAAATCCATGAAATTGAGAGTAATAGTAATAGTTTTAGCGAAGTGGAAAGTAAAACGAGTAATAACCCAAATGCACCAGACAATTTTTCGATAGAACAACCAAAAAATGAAAAATCTAAAGCATTACTTAACTTACTTAGAACCCCACAAAAAAATGCTCCGATTGAAAATAGTATATCAAACCCTGTGACACCACTAGCTGCCTCTGTCAAGTTAATCAATTCTCCACTTATAACCGCGCCAACACCAACAATTATAAATTTAACCAACTCCCCCATTGTGTCAATACCAGCACCAACCATTCCCATGCAATCAGTTATTATGCCACAAATAATGCCTTCATTTGTTGGTGGTACCTATAACTTAGCAACTGGTGTTACTCCCTACTACTCGCCTGGTCCGAATGAATTTGATGGTTATGGCTACGATAAGAATATTCGTTACGACAAACATCTACCAGAACAAGGAGGTGCGCACGCGGAATCAGCCGGTAAACCAATGAAGTCGAATATTACAGTAATAAAGCCAAATGTTGAGAATAAGAAGAGACTTAATTACCGCGTAACTAGGAACCAACCAGCCACTTTAGAGCTGTCATTTTTCAACCAAAAAGGCCAGAAGATTGTCGTGCAGCAACCAGGTGTCGGCATCAGACCTATTGTCGAGATCATGGTGTCTTGGAGTCTACTGAAAAAGGATTTTCAAAATTATAACGAATTACATGTTGGATTAGCTGGTTACGGGCTCGCCAAGTGCATGACGTCCAAGGCAGTCAACCAAGAGAAGGGTGCAGATAGCAAATATTACGAAGAGTATACGGATTTATTCGGTAATCTGATGGTCAAAGGTGTTGTCATGTTCCGCGCCCCTACCAAGGGTGGAAGATTTGTGTTTCGCATGTATAACAACATCAAGGACGACTCATTGATCACCTTAGGCACCTCGCTCTCATTCATCGTCGAGCTAGTAGATGCTGAAGTCACCTCTAATTTACAATTTGTAATAGATAAATTTATTAAACACGACGATGCTGCAATTATTCAGATGATATCAGTCATAAAAACAATGCGTAACCTAGGCAAACCATGGCAAGGACAGACCCCAGAGACTCTTATCCGCGATTGCATTCAGTTTATTCAAACCAAAATAAATTTGTCTTATGAGGACGTCGACATGGGTGATGACGCGAGGTCACTCACGCCACCACTGGAAAGTGACCGAGTTAAGAATACCAAAATACACACAGAAATATTCCATTTGTTCAAAAGTATGCAAGCAAGTGCAACTGCGTGGTCATTGCTGAGTGAGAACCAAAGAGAGTACATCACCGACACTATCCGCGGCTATTGCAACATCACCAACCGATTTTATCCAAGTGTTAAAGTTAAAAATGAATCATTAATACGCAAGTTTGGATTCCTTCCTGTTGCACACAGCAGTGAGAAGCCCAGTCAAGCCAAGCGAAAAGTTTACAACTCATTGGATAGGGTTTTGGATAACTTACTTGTCAAGTTAATCCCTCCAGCAGACTCTGCTGTTGTCCGCGACAGTGTTAGACAGCGTGTTGAAAATATATTACTTTCTTCCGACTTGGGTATCACCAACAAGGTACTGATGTATGGTTCATCTGTCAATAGCTTCGGCATGAATGAGTCTGACATCGACCTATGCTTTGAGTCCCCTTCACTAGGTTGGGATAAGTTAGCTGATGACAGATGTAACTTTCTTGTTGACGTAGCACGAGTATTAAGTGATAATGGCATGTACAACATCTTTGTTAGACCCACTGCACCTGTGCCATTCATCGAATTCGTGGATCCGGAGAGTGGTTATGAGGTCGATTTATCATTGAACCACCCACTTGCTATCCACAACAGTAAGCTACTCAGCACTTATGCTGGCGCTGATCCAAGAGTAAGGAAGTTGGTATACGTGATAAGATACTGGGCGAAGCGAAGAGGAATAAACTCGACATACGATGGCACCTTGAGCTCGTATGCACTCATGATCCTAGTCATTCACTTCTTACAACACCGACCTGTTCCATTATTACCAAATTTAAAGAAACTTTCATCAGATTGGGATGGTAAGAACAACAATGACAACGACGTGTACATCGAGGATCAGGAGTACATCGTGAACCCTATTGACAAGTCGGTGTATGACGCCTACTTCTATACCACGAACACCGCTAATGATATAAATGCACTCAAAAAGTTTGCAAGTAATAATAAAGAAACAGTTGGTGAGTTATTGGTAGGATTTTTCTTGTACTTCGCGCATGAATACAATTATGTAGAGAGTGTGGTGTCGATATCCAGCCATCTTCAAGACCAACAGAAAATTGATCGCGTTGAAAAGTTTGGTTGGCAATCACACGACCGCTTGAGCATTGAAGATCCCATCGAGGCGGGCTTTGACATCTCTCATGGCATTAAAAGCCCTCAATTTTATTTTATTCGCAAGGAACTATTACGTGCGTACTCACTTATTTCACAGGCTTTCGATCCTAAGAATGTTTCTAGCGATGAGAAGATGAACGACATGCAGAAACTCGTTGAAACCATATGTATCGACGACAATTTACCACTTGAGACAGCAGAAGAAACAATCCAGCGCGCGTATGTCGGTTACGAGGGCTATTAGGCAGAAACAAAACAACAAATTAATTTAGGATAAAAAAATAATTATAAGCAAATACAATACAATACTTACACGGCCACTGCTGCGTTGGCAGCAGTGGTCTTTCGCTTGAAACTGTCTTTTAATCTATTACTGAAGAGCGCCAAGCGCGCCCATTGGAACACAGCCATGGCGCACCAGATAGCTCGAATCCCGCAAGCGTCTAGTCTTATTTTGGTCATAACAGCTAGAAATATTGAACCACTAACGATGTATGATATGGAGTGGAACTTCTGCTCTCTGATCGCTATCAGTGCGCCCTCGAATGCCGCCATCATTGAGTGCGGAAGGATACTCAGTGCGAGGAATGGCGCGGCTATTTGCATGTGGTATAATACGTCGGAATTTGTAGTTATAAATTTACTTCCAAACTTTGAATATAACAAACTGGCGCAAGTATTAAGTACGCCCACGAATGAGGTCATGATAGTAAGTCTATTCATTAAAGTAACGGTATTGTCTACATCAGACTTGCTCGGCTGCTTCTCACCCATGAACATGGGTATGTAAGTCTGGGACACTTGAGAAAAAACATCACCAAATATAACAAAAAAAAGAAAAATATTAATCATAATCTGATGCGCTGCTAGCTGGCCCAGCCCCGACGTTGCTACTGCGTACGTTGTGTACGACCACAAGAATGCCTTGAAGAAAAGGATGATGAAGAGCGGACCACTAAAGACTAAAATTTTTGATATATCTGTTAATTTAGGAACATGTATTTGCTCCCGAATCTTGCTTAGTAGTTGACTCGTGCTGCTAGTAGGAGTGTTTCTACGAAACTCTGTAAAAGCCGAATATAATAAGTAAACAAAACCAACGAATTGAGATGCAAGTGTCGCCCAAGCTGCACCATTTAATCCTTGTTTCATAACACCAACCAAGAGCCAATCACCGAAAATGTTTATCAAACTCCCAAACAGAACGGCTATCAAAGGTGTTAATGTCTGTTTACGAACAATGAAAGCACTCTGAATAATTGTCTGTGGAATGGCAAATACAGAAGCAATACTTCTAATTTTACAATATTCAATACTAAATGGTATACTTTCAAAGCATGTTCCGCACAGTTTTGTCACTACTGGGGGTGCAAAACCATACTGAACTAATGAAAGAAAAATACCAAAGCCAAGAGAGGTAAGCGTTGCATGGGATAATATTCGTTGCGCTTTATTTTCATCTGCTTCGTTATATAATGCCGTTGCATATAGATTAGTAGTAGCAATACCTAGAAAGCAAAATAAATACGACGTCGAATCAATCCATGCAATACCTGGTCCAATGCCAGCCAATTGTGCAACTGATGATGGATTATTACTCATTCCTATGAAACTACTATCAATTAATCCCAAAATCGGTTGAAGCAACCATATTCCTAATGTGGGTAATCCAAATTTAAATATTTCTCGATATGAAGGAGGTAAAATTTGCGATGAAGTATCAGGTGCATGAGTAAGCCCCTCTCCCGCAGTACTTTTATGTATATTATGTATGAAATTTGATGGCGATTTCCTTATTGTTACTGCTTTTATGCCGCGGATAGCATGCGCTTTAAATGCGAAAATACCATTACCACATATAAGTAGGAGAGTAGCAAGTATATAGAAACGCACTACACATGCGGTCATCGTATTTGATAAACTGCCGTCACTTTTGACAGTGATGCAAACTTTGTGAGTGTGTGTGCACAGTGCACTGAGGTGTGGGTACCGGCGGTAGGAAGAGTCAGACATGGATGTATGTATCCCACGGACTTATTCGCCGATAGAAATATTAGCTCAATGGTTGTTATAATGAGCCAATATTTCGAGCGAGCCAATATTTCGAGCGAGCCAATATTTCTATCGGCGAATAAGTCCGTGGTAATGCATACACCCAACGTGGTCATAACAGTGAAGAGACGAGTAACAATAGCTATAAAGATTACATGATAAATTGCATTCACTTGGAGACATCCTTCGCGGACATCAGCACTCTATAATCGTTGTCCATTTGCAACACCCCATTAATCAGGGCCTTCAATATTAATGCCTCACTTTCCTCTTTCACAACAGTCTGCGGTCCCATATTACATCGTCGTATGCGCACACGTCGATGAGGAATTTCATCAATTAATACTTCCAAACCGCCTTCCAACTTCTGCTCTTTCTTCTTGTTTGCAGTGCTACTCACTGCATTTTTACTCAAACGAGCCTGTTTCTCTTCCTCTTCAGGTGACACGTAGCCACTGACTCTGATGGGATTACTAGGAATTTTTTCATTATTTTGTTCTTTTAATTTTCCTTTTTCATCTTTTGCTGATTCATAAGTAGACTCTTTAGGAGTAAATATTATTCTTACACCATTTGAGAATCGCTCAACGGCTATGGGAGTAATCAAACCACCACCTGGTTGCTGTAGTGCAATGGCTATTCGCCCTAGTTTTACAGCTGTTGGTATAGGGCTGGCAAATCTAAGGGGGATTCTAGCTAGTTCTGGTCCATCTAATTTTACGAACTCTCCGTCCCAATCATCGCTAGTAACATTACCGTTGTAGTCAGTAGATAATACTGATATGGTAGAATTGTTATTGGGATACGTCACGGCACGCAGCAATGAATCTACAGCCAAGTGTAACCTGGTGACTTCTGTAACATCAACTCTACTCGAAGTAAACACAACAGCGCTGTCGGGAATAGCAGATTGTACTTCCATTTCTTCAGCTTTAGACAACGCTGCGACTGAGTGTTTCAACGATCGTAACTTCGCATCCTTGGGATATGGATCCTCTTTATCTATTATTCTGCCCATTTTTAGTACTGAATAGCCCAGCTGCCTTTGAATACACTGCAAAATAAGTTCAGATGAGAAGTCGGTGGTGTCTCCCGCCATAAACGAAACGATACTTTTGGGTTGTTTCATAGCTTTATCCATCCCAACGACCTTGACGTTGTATGGAATTTGACTTTTATTCCGTTCATTCATTGCAGCATTAAGCAATCTCTTTAATCCTTTACTATCGATAATACACATTGACACATCTTCGTTATTATTACCACCAAATAATCCAGGCTTCTTTTTTTCTGGTTGTTTATCATCAGCAGCAATAATTATTGTTTTGGCGCCTCTTACGGCATAATATATTTCACTCTCTTGCATTACATTTAAGTACTCTGCTTCGATGTACTTTACATCAACAGCTTTCCCCAAACTCTTCATTTTTTCAACAACTCCTTGTCCAATAGGACCAGGACCATGAACAATGCAGTACGGTGCACAAGATGGTGAATATATTGATGTTTTAGGTATCATGTTACTGAGTCTCTTATTTTGCGCTTCATTCAATGATTGAATATTATCTGGTGATGACTTCACATCTTCATAAAGCAAACTAATCTCCGCAGTCAACCTTGATTTCTCTAATTCAGATCGCTTGGAAGAACTCAAGGCATTCATGATGTTCTCAAATGACTTTTCAAGTTTTATAGTATTACTTTTTATCTTTTCATCAGTTTCAATTTTATTATCTGTAATTACCCCCGCTTTCTTACTGACCAACTGCATGATATCACCCAAAACTCCTTGAACATCTTTTCCCTCGGATATAATTTGAACTATCCTTTCCTCTTCCTCATTGTTCTCATTTACGCTACTAAATAATCTAGAGTTATGCCTTCTTACAGGTGTTCGTACTCTACTGGGCTGGTACAGGATTGCTAACACGACTTGCGACAAAAGAAGAAGGAAATAGAACTTCATCTTAAGATTTAAAAAAATTCTTACAACTTCCGTGACTCGCGACTTCAACTAAGGACCGCATCCTTTCAAATTCAGAGTTAAATATTAAAAGAGTAATTAGTTATGCTCTTAAAAATAAGGCTCTCTACTAAGTTGCAATACTTTCGAAGAGTTTTATCAAGTCTTCTTCTATCCGATGTCACCACTTGCTAGTAGTATTTCTGCATGTTACTAGATTAAGATTTCTACATGTTTATCATGTACAACAAATAGAATAAAGACTTTATCATTCGAAGACAGATTATGAAGCATTGTCATTATTACTATGTATACACTATTTAAATTAATTTTTATAATATAAAAGTTACCGATATATGTATCTTTCATGAATTTTTACTTGCTCTTATCAACAATATTACATCAAAATCATCTCAATTAGTTCCAAGTATACGATATATCTGATACCAACGACTTAAGGTCACTAGTCAATTGATATGTGTTTAAAACTAATGATTACATTTATTTCAACATAAATTTTCAATGGAAAATACCGCCGTGCATGTACTGTTTATCCCACAAAGCTGCAAGAATGAAGACACCAAGTGCTGCAAGGTACTTGGGCTCAACCCCCTTTTTCTTTGGAGTTTCTGTCTCTATAGGGATCTTTGTCTTGGACAAATTTGACTCTTTCTTTGCCTGAAGTGTTATCCTGTTACTATTCAAGTGCAGACGAGGCTGAATACTTACAAAGGCCATGGCTGTTGCCAGATACATACAAAGTGCAAAGTAAAACACAAGTTTCATAGTATAGAATTGATGCTGAGGATATGCTGACTCACTAAAGTTTTACCAAAAACTTAAAACCAAAAACCGGTCCTAAAATCTAATTGATAAAATGGAGAACTTTTCAAATACTTTTCAAATTATTTTTAAGGGTGTGCGAAGTAATTATATTTCTAACTCTGATACCCCTCTTGGTGCAGTCAGTAAGTCTGTCTTTAATTCAATAGTTGTGCAGTGGAAGTCGAGCGGAACCAACCTTGACCAGGACCTTCGCTAAAAATTTTGATTTCCTTCTCATCAGATTTCTATGCACTGATTTTATATAGAATAATGCTATCTTGTGATTAGGAATAGTACTATTGTGTAAGTGTAGTAAGAATAGTAAAAACTTAGTTATACTTGCTTAAACAATCAAATGGAAATCCTTGTTCCTAGAGACTGTAGTGGTGATGATTTGTTATCGATATTTCGTCGCAAGGAGCCCCATTTAAAGATACGTATTGAGAGTAATACGTGCCTTGAATTAACTGAAATGATAACATTGAAAGCTAACAATGCAGTGCTAGAAATAATTGGAGAAGGAGATGGTGATGAGAGACCAGTTATTAACTGCAGTGCTTATTCTTGTTTCAAAGTTCAAGGAAGAAGACCTACTTTAAATATAAAGAATATAAAATTAGTACATACATGCACTAATGCGCCACCGGCAGTTGGTGCGTGCATTTTTGGTTTATATTTATCAAAAATAATTTTAGAAGATTGTATTCTAGAAAGTTCTCACGGATTTGGCTTATGGCTAGTTCAACAATCAAATACTGAAATTAAAAATTGTTCTATTACGTCAACGAGCAGATCTGGCATTGCATGTTTTGGGCAAGCAAAATTGAATATATTTAATACGCTCATATATAATTGCAAAATACATTCGGTTTGTGCGAGAGGAGATACAAAAATAATTTTAAAGAAGTGTGAATTAAAGAAGTCTGGCAAAAGAGGTATCTATGCATACCATCGCGTCGATTTGGCTATTGATTCGTGTGTAATTCACCAGACAATGAACAAAGATTACTTTGCAATAGATTTGTGGAGCTGTGATGATCGTATGCCAACAGTGGCAGCAGAAGAAAAACGATTGCGTAATAACGGAAATGAAAGTGAAATATTTATACCTAAATTAACATCAGAACGAATTGTGGAAGGTCGTTCCTCGATGTTGAAGTTCACTATGCTCCACACCACTGTCAGTGACAACAGCGGAAGTTTTTGCAGAATTAGAGAAGGTGCTGATAATAAAGTGTTACAGAATATCGAGAATTGTAATATATTTGGTAATTTAAATGACGAGATCGTCTATGTAACCGATGAAGCGGTTTCTGTTGCTACATCGTCAGCTGCAGGCTGTAGCTGGAGTTATGGTGTGGATGACGATGACTCGGCTTGGAAGAAGTATGATGAAAATGATAGTAATTTGATCGAGTCAAAGTACCAAGACTTTCTCAGCGACGCGTCTGCTGCGCATCGATTCCAATTACAACATCCGCATGAGCATTACGAGATCAACTTGCGTGATATGACGCAAACCAACCTGAACTCATTTTTCATGAGGATTATCAAGAGAGACAAAGTTGGTTGAGCAAGACGGGAGGTGTATATAGTGTGTAAACAAGTGTACAATTGAATATAATATCCTATCCTAGGTCGTGATACGCTATTTTCTCTATCAAAATTTTATCTCGTTTTGGTTTCTCTACTTGGTGCTTGATAATCCATAAAATGTCATCTGTTGGCACCTGATTCTTACTAGTGCATGCATCTAAAACATTTCTTCCATTATTCACTATCTCGTCGATATCGATGCTGCTGCTGCTGAGCGACTGTTCATGCTCATACAAAAAACTATCCAATTTATGCTCGATAGACGAAATATTCGGCCACAACTTGGACGACAACTTTGAATGCAGCAACTTGGTCTCGTTTTCTTTGTCTTTTATCATGAGTTGGATTTCTAGTGCGCCAACTCTTGGATGATTTATTTGTTTCATACTGTTTCTATTATACTTTAGTGACGTGGCTGTTTTTGGTCTGTTATTTTTAGAATCGCAGTAACTAACTTTAGCGATGCCAATACTATAGTGATTAATAATTTTCTCATGATTCAGCACACAGGACGCTATCGTACTGAAAGCCTGTTCACTGTAGGATTTATATGTGCTCTCGTCATGTTTCAGTGAAATGTGGTAATTACAGTCACAGCATTGCTCAATAGTTATGAGTATTGACCTTTTAGGCAAGCTACTGTATACTGAATAGTGAATCGGAACAGCAAACTCAGGTAACTTTGGTGTAGGTAATAGTGGTGTGGGTATCGAGTTGTATAGTCTATTGTTTGCTGATTTGGGCCTGCTATTGATAGGCGATGGAAGTTTTAATGAATTGGTTGATTTTGATGTGAAAAGTTCGGCTTTAATCAGTTGTGCTAGAGACAGATGCCGCCTGTAAGCTTCATCTACTAGTCTCCTAGGAGCAAAATCTTTTCGTGCTATATTTTTTATTTCTACTGTTGTGGTATCAGAAATAGGAAACGATTCTTCATTTTTCATGTTATTAATCCTGCTAGATGATGACGTATGATCCACTTTTTCGTCCAAATCTTCAAAATCGTCGTGGTATTCATCGACTTGTTTTTTCGGAGACTGTTTGATTGGTGAGTTATTCAAGTGTTTTAACTGCAACTCTAATAATCTTTCAATTCTATCTTTTTTTTGTCGTAATTTGGGATTCTCTTTTGGTGCAGGTCCTTTATTCTTCTTATTCTTATCTTCTTTCTCTTTCGACTGTAGCATATATGATTTTATAACATTGATATATTCATCACCATTTAAATTACTAATTTCCCTTGCTGCTGCCAAAGTAATACGAGAATGCTTACGCATCCTTGTCACTTCTGGTGGTTCAAGACATGGCGAGTTTGCCATTCCAGTACTTGATATTGCAGTTGGTATTTTAGTTGTACTTGGTACTACTGTAGGGCACTTGGTGATACTGTTTGTGCCTTTAACACGGTAATGGTTTGAACCAAAAGGTACAGTGCAATTAAAGCACACGTATATGAATTTCTTTGGAAAAGTTTCGAAACGAAATAATCGCCGAAAACCCCGGAACTTGTGTTTGAAGGACCGGTCCCGAATAAAAACGCAAATGAAAGTGTAGCGACATCTTACATATCAGAAAGAAAGGATTATTCGAATTC
>JACCDO010048360.1_pt1 | contig 14951 bp, 12 predicted proteins | sample 7446101 | NCBI WGS metagenome assembly JACCDO01 (sample SAMN15323440, study PRJNA562643) | freshwater metagenome | isolation source: river surface water | place: USA:Blue River Watershed | collected 2017-08-16
CCTGTTGATCCGCGAGCTGACCGGCGACATCTACTTCGGCCAGCCGCGCGGCCGCCGCACGGCCATGGACGGCCATTTCCCCGGTGCCGACGAAGCCTTCGACACGATGCGCTACTCGCGCCCCTAGATCGAGCGCATCTCCCACGACACCTTCCAGGCGGCCCGCAAGCGCAACAAGAAGCTGACCTCGGTCGACAAGGCCAATGTGCTGGAGACCTCGCAGCTGTGGAAGGACGTCGTCACCGAAGTCCACAAGAGCTACCCGGACGTCGAGCTGGACCACATGTACGTGGACAACGCCGCCATGCAGCTCGTCAAGGCGCCGAAGAAGTTCGACGTCGTCGTGACCGGCAACATGTTCGGCGACATCCTGTCCGATGAAGCCGCGATGCTGACCGGCTCCATCGGCATGCTGCCGTCCGCCTCGTTGGATGCCAACAACAAGGGGCTGTACGAACCGTCGCACGGCAGCGCGCCGGACATCGCGGGCAAGGGCATTGCCAATCCGCTGGCTACAATCTTGTCCGCTGCCATGATGCTCAAGTTCTCCCTCAACCAACCCGACGCTGCCGCTCGTATCGAGACGGCCGTGCAGTCGGTGCTGGCCCAGGGCTTGCGCACCGCCGACATCTGGTCTGAAGGCACCTCGAAGGTTTCCACCATCGAGATGGGCGACGCTGTCGTCAAAGCCATTACGACCACCAAAACCATCAAGAGCTAAAGCTCCGTCTCGTCTCGCCCCCACCAAACCCGGCGAACGAGCCGGGGCCCAAAGTGGAAGGGGTTTGGTGAACGACAGACAAAGGATTTGATGATGACGACTCTGGTAGGCCTTGTAGGCTGGCGCGGCATGGTGGGTTCGGTCCTGATGGACCGCATGGCCGCCGAGGCAGATTTCGACCTGATCGAGCCGCTGTTCTTCTCGACCTCCAACGCCGGTGGCGCCGCCCCCGCGCAGGCCAAGAACGAGACGACGCTGCAGAACGCGTTCGACATCGAGCAGCTCAAGCGCTGCGACATCATCATCACCGCCCAGGGCGGCGACTACACCAATGAGGTCTTCCCCAAGCTGCGCGCCGCGGGCTGGACGGGCCACTGGATCGACGCGGCCTCGTCGCTGCGCATGAACGACGACGCCGTCATCGTGCTGGACCCGGTCAACATGCCGGTCATCAAGAATGCGCTGGCCGCCGGTGGCAAGAACTGGGTGGGCGGCAACTGCACCGTCAGCTGCATGCTGATGGGCGTGGGCGCGCTCTACAAGGCCGGCCTCGTCGAGTGGATGTCCACGCAGACCTACCAGGCAGCAAGCGGCGGTGGCGCGCAGCACATGCGCGAATTGCTGACGCAGTACGGCACGCTGAACGCCGCCGTCAAGCCGCTGCTGGACGACCCCAAGAGCGCCATCCTCGAAATCGATCGCCAGGTCATTGCCAAGCAGCGCTCGCTGTCCGCCGACGAGACCGCCAACTTCGGCGTGCCGCTGGGCGGCTCGCTGATCCCCTGGATCGACAAGGACCTGGGCAACGGCCAATCCAAGGAAGAGTGGAAGGGCATGGCCGAGACCAACAAGATCCTCGGCACGGGCGGCATCCCGGTCGACGGTTTCTGTGTGCGTGTGGGTGCGATGCGCTGCCACAGCCAGGCGCTCACCTTCAAGCTCAAGAAGGACGTGCCGCTGGCCGATATCGAGGCCATGATCCGCGCCGACAACGAATGGGTGAAGTTCGTGCCCAACACCCGTGAAGACACGCTGCGCGACCTGACGCCGGTCGCCGTGACCGGCACGATGACCATCCCGGTCGGTCGTGTTCGCAAGCTGGCGATGGGCCCTGAATATGTCGGCGCGTTCACCATCGGCGACCAGTTGCTGTGGGGGGCGGCCGAGCCGCTGCGCCGCATGCTGCGCATCCTGATTGACCGCTGATTCCGCGTTGGTGGAACCCCTAATCTGTGCGATTTTTGATTTGCTTACCTCTTTTACGCGCACGACAGGGTTTACCCGTGCATTCGTATGGAATCCAAGCGACACATCAGGCGCCCCTTGAGCATTTCAGCGTATATGCTTGATGCTGTTGTGTTTTTGATTCGAAACTCGACGCAAGTTACACCGTGCAGACCACGTTTGTGCAACGCGTGCTGAAGATCGAGACAGGCGGGGCCTTTTGCCCCGCCTTGTTGCTTTGGGGAATGCCTTGAAAGACCACATCCGCGACGCATTCGAGGGAGTCCTCCCGACAGGTTTTGCCCGCCATCGCCTGGCATTGGCTGCGACGCTGCTCATCGCCGCCGGCGGCGCGCAAGCGCTGGGCCTGGGCAAGCTCAATGTGCAATCCGCTCTTGGCGAGACGATGCGCGCCGAGATCGACGTCACCAGCCTGACGCCGGAAGAGGCGTCCTCGCTCAAGGTGCGCGTGGCCCCGCCCGACGCGTACCGCGCCACGGGTGTCGACTACAGCGCCGTGCTGAGCTCGGCGCAGGTGCAGGTCGTCACGCGCGGCGGCCGCACGGTCCTGCGCCTCAGCAGCGACCGCTCCGTGCAGGAGCCGTTCGTCGATGTCATCCTCGAGCTGACATGGTCCACGGGTCGTCTGGTGCGTGAATACACGCTGCTGTTCGACCCGCCGGCGCTGCCCAAGCCCGCGCCCACGGTGACGACGCCTGCGGCCATCTCGGCTTCGTCCGGCGTGGCCAGCGAAGGCGTGGCGGCGCCCGCACCGGCCACGACGACCGCGCTGCCGCGCTCGGCACCTGCGGCGTCCAGCCCCGCGCGCCAGACGGCTGCGGCGGCCCCGGCGGCCACTGGCGAATCCGAGTACCGCGTGCAGCCGGGCGACTCGCTGTCGCGAGTGGCCGGCCAGACGCAAGTCCGCGGCATCTCGCTCGACCAGATGCTCGTGGGCCTGTTCCGCAACAACCCGGACGCCTTCATCGACGGCAACATGAACCGGCTGAAGTCGGGCTCGTTGCTGAAGGTGCCTGGCAGCGAGACGCTGGCGGCCTTGTCGACCGGCGAGGCGCGTCAAGTCATTCAGGCGCAGAGCGCCGACTTCTCGGCCTACCGTCAGCGACTGGCTTCGGCAGCACCGACGTTGCAGACCACCGAGAGCGAGCGTCAGTCCAAGGGCAAGGTGCAGGCTGCGGTCGAGGATCGCAAGCCCGCCGCCGCGCCCATGCCCGACAAGCTCACGCTGAGCAAGGCCGGCAGCGCTCCTGGCGGCAACGAGGCCAAGGTTTCCAAGGAAACCCAAAAGAAGGATGCCGCTGCCCGCGTGGCCGAGCTGACCCGCAACGTCGAGGAGCTGAAGAAGCTCTCGAGCGCGGCTGGCCCGGCGCCGGCCCCGGTGGCGTCTGCTGCACCGACGCCATCGCGCGTCGTGGCGGCGCTGCCTTCCGCGCCGGTCGTGCCCCCGATGGAGGCTGAAGCCGAGGCGATGCCCGCGCCAGCGCCCGCATCGGCGCCGGCGCCTGTCGCGCCCGCCAGTGAGGCAGCTTCGCGTCCCGCGCCGCGCGTGGCGCCGCTGCCGCCGCCGCCGGCGGCCGAGCCTCCGGGCTTCCTGGAGAAGCTGCTGGAAAACCCGTTGGTCGTGCCGTTGGCGGGTGCGCTCGTCTTCGTGCTCGGCGGGCTGGGCCTCTATCGCCTGCTGCGCTCGCGCCGGCCGTCTTACGCCGCCGAGACCGGCTTCCACGAAAGCCGCCTGCAGGCCGATTCGTTCTTCGGCGGCACCGGTGGGCAGCGCGTCGATACGCGTGATGCGCAGCACAGCGGCCAGTCGTCGATGAGCTACTCGCTCAGCCAGCTGGACGCCATCGGTGATGTGGACCCCGTGGCTGAAGCAGATGTCTACCTGGCCTATGGCCGTGACCTGCAGGCCGAGGAAATCCTGAAGGAAGCGCTGCGGGCGAATCCGTCGCGCCTGGCCATCCGGCTGAAGCTGCTCGAGGTGTACGCGAAGCGTCGTGACACCAAGGGCTTCGAGCAACTGGCCATTCAATTGTTCGCCGAGACCAAGGGTGTCGGCGAGGATTGGGCCAAGGCGCAGGAGTTCGGTCGCAGCATCGACGCCGACAACCCGCTCTACCAGCCTGGCGGTGGCCCCGTGCAAGCGGAGGATGACTCCGAGCGCCCTGAGCCCATGAACGCCAGCACGCTGCCGCACACGGCGCTTCAGACCCAGGCTCAGCCGCCGGCGCCTCAATTGAAGGCCGAGCCGGCCACGCGCAGCGGCCCGGATACCGGCCCGATCAGCGGGTTCGACCTGGCGCTGGATCTGGACCTGGACGCGGCGGAGCCCGTCTCGCCGACGGCGATGTCGGCCACGCAAGCCATGCCTTCGTCGGCTGAGCATGCCCCGATGACGATGGACTTCGACATCTCGGGCTACGGCGCTCGTGGCGCCTCGCCGGCGCCGGATCTGAGCCTGGACCTGGGCGACATCACGCCCAGCGCCAAGGCGTCTGACCCGGCTCCGCTGGAGTTCGACTTGAGCGTCCCGTCGGACGCGGCGCAGCCGGATCAACTGGCGGATGCGCTGCACGCGCTGAGTGACGACGAAGGCGACCCGCTGGTGCGTCAACTCGAGTTGGCCGAGGAGTTCCGTCAGATCGGCGATACCGAAGGCGCTCGCGAGGTGCTGCAGGAGCTCGTTCAGCGCGCCAGCGGTTCGCTGCGTGATCGGGCGCAGGCCATGCTCAACGAGCTGCGCTGATCGCAGCCGCGATACTTCAACGCCCGGCCTGGCCGGGCGTTTTCATTTCCGGCCATCGTTGAGAGTTGCATGAGAGTTGCATTGGGGGTCAGCTACCGGGGCGGTGGCTACAACGGCTGGCAAAGCCAGCCGAACGGGCGCACCGTGCAGGACGCGCTGGAAAAAGGCCTGTCCGCCTTTGCGGCCCAACCCATCCGCACGATCTGCGCGGGGCGCACCGACACCGGCGTGCATGGCCTCAACCAGGTCATCCATTTCGACACCGACGTCGAGCGCGAGCCGTTCTCGTGGGTGCGGGGCAGCAACCGCTACCTGCCGCCTGACATCGCCATCCAGTGGTGCCGCTTCCCGGGCGACGATTTCCACGCCCGCAACTCGGCGCGCGGCCGGCGCTATGCCTATCTGCTGCTGGAATCGGCCGTGCGGCCGGCCATCGAGAGCGGGCAGTGCGGCTGGATCTTCAGGCCGCTGGACCAGGCGGCGCTGGAAGCTGCGGCCGCGCGGCTCATCGGCGAGCATGATTTCTCGTCCTTCCGCTCGTCCGAATGTCAGGCCGCGTCGCCGGTGAAGACCTTGCGCGAAATCACCGTGCAGCGCCGCGGCGCCTACTGGCGGTTCGAGTTCGAGGCCAGCGCCTTCCTGCACCACATGGTGCGCAATCTGATGGGATGCCTGCTGGCTGTTGGCACGGGAACCCGGTCGCCCGACTGGGTGTCTGACGTGCTCGCCGCGCGTGATCGCAAGGTGGCGGCCCCGACGTTCTCGCCGGACGGCCTCTACTTTCTCGGCCCGACCTACGATGCCGAGCTGGACATCCCGCGGCAGGTGGCCGCGCTGGATTGGTTGCCATGATGGCGGTCCGAGCGCCGGGCCGCCCCAAGCCAGCCCGCTTCCCTTTCGGGGACAGGCTGGCGTACCCGACAGCCGAGGGGCTTTGATGACTACCCGAATCAAGATCTGCGGGCTGACCCGCGAGGCGGACGTCGAAGCCGCCATTGCCGCTGGCGCCGACGCCATCGGCTTTGTCTTCTACGCCAAGAGCCCGCGTGCCGTGACGCCGGCGCGGGCGAGGGCGCTGGCCAAGCTGTTGCCGCCGTTCGTGACGCCGGTGGGGCTGTTCGTCAACGCGAGCGATGCCGAGTTGCAGGCGGGGCTGGAGGCCTTGCCCAACATGCTGGTGCAGTTCCATGGCGACGAGACGCCCGCCGACTGCGAACGCGTGAGTCGGCCCTATCTGCGCGCTGCGCGCATGGCCCCGGGTTTCGACTTGGTAGACTTCGGTTCTCGTTTTTCCAGCGCCCAGGCCATCCTGCTCGACGCCCATGTCGACGGTTATGGCGGTGGCGGCAAGGTCTTCGATTGGTCACTCATTCCACCAAACGCAGCCTCTCACCTCGTTTTGTCTGGTGGGTTGAATGCAGCAAACGTCGGCGATGGCATCGCCCGGGTGCGGCCTTGGGCCGTTGATGTGAGTTCCGGCGTCGAGGTGGCCTTTGGGCTCAAGAGCGCCGACCTGATCCACGAGTTCTGCAGCGCCGTGAAGCGCGCTGACGCAGAGCTCTCCCGTGAGACCCACGGGTAAGGAAAGACCGTGTTCCAGTACGACCAGCCCGACGCCACCGGGCATTTCCGCCATGCCGGCACGCCGACCTATGGCGGCAGCTTCGTCTCCGAAACGCTCGTTCACGCGCTCGATCAGCTCAAAGATGCTTATGCGCACTACCAGCACGACCCCGAGTTCCTGGCCGAGTACAAGAAGGAGCTCAAGCATTTCGTCGGCCGCCCGAGCCCGATCTACCACGCCGACCGCCTGAGCCGCGAGCTGGGCGGCGCGCAGATCTACTTGAAGCGCGAGGACTTGAACCACACCGGCGCGCACAAGATCAACAACGTCATCGGCCAGGCGCTGCTGGCCAAGCGCATGGGCAAGCCGCGCGTCATCGCCGAAACCGGCGCCGGCCAGCACGGCGTGGCGACGGCGACGATCTGCGCGCGCTACGGCCTGGAGTGCGTGGTCTACATGGGCAGCGAGGACGTCAAGCGCCAGAGCCCCAACGTCTACCGCATGAAGCTGCTCGGCGCGACCGTCGTGCCCGTGGAGAGCGGCAGCAAGACGCTGAAGGACGCGCTCAATGAGGCGATGCGCGACTGGGTCACCAACGTCGAGAACACCTTCTACATCATCGGCACCGTGGCCGGCCCGCACCCCTACCCGATGATGGTGCGCGACTTCCAGCGCATCATCGGCCTGGAGTGCCTGGAGCAGATGCCCGAGCTGATCCAGCGCCAGCCGGACGCCGTCATCGCCTGCGTGGGCGGCGGCAGCAACGCCATCGGCATCTTCCATCCCTATATCCCGCACGAGAACGTTCGGCTCATCGGCGTCGAGGCCGAAGGGCAGGGTGTGGCCAGCGGCAAGCATGCCGCGACGCTGACGGCCGGCACGCCGGGCGTGCTGCACGGCAACCGCACCTATTTGCTGCAGGACGAGGACGGCCAGATCATCGAGACGCACTCCATCTCCGCCGGCCTGGACTACCCCGGCGTCGGCCCGGAGCATGCGCACCTGAAGGACATCGGTCGCGCGGAGTACGTCGGCGTCACCGATGCCGAGGCGCTCGCGGCCTTCCACCGCCTGTGCCGTACCGAGGGCATCATTCCCGCGCTCGAATCCAGCCACGCCGTCGCGCACGCCATCAAGCTCGCGCCGACTCTGACTCAGGACAAGGTGCTGCTCGTGAACCTCAGCGGCCGTGGTGACAAGGACATCGGTACCGTGGCCGACCTGTCTGGCGCCGCGTATTTCGATCGCCCGTCGCAAGCCGGTGAAAAGGTGAAGGGAGGTGCACTGTGAGCCGCATCACCACCACCTTCGAGCAACTGAAGGCCCAGGGCCGCAAGGCGCTGATCCCCTTCGTCACCGCCGGTGACCCGCACCCGACCGCCACCGTCGACCTGCTGCTGGCCATGGCCGAGGCCGGTGCCGACGTCATCGAGCTGGGCGTGCCGTTCTCCGACCCGATGGCCGACGGCCCCGTCATCCAGCGCGCTGGCGAGCGGGCGTTGAAGCAGGGCATCGGTTTGCGCAAGGTGCTGGCTTATGTGCGCGAGTTCCGCGCCCGCAACGCCACCACGCCACTGGTGCTGATGGGCTATGCCAATCCGGTCGAGCGCTACGGCCTGGACGCCTTCGTCACCGACGCGGCCGCCGCGGGTGTCGACGGCGTGCTCATCGTCGACTACCCGCCCGAGGAGTGCGAGGCGTTCGCCGCCAAGCTGCGCGCCGCCGACATGGATGCCATCTTCCTGCTCGCGCCCACGTCCACCGAGGCGCGCATGGCGCAGGTCGGCAAGCTGGCCAGTGGCTACGTCTACTACGTGTCGCTCAAGGGCGTGACGGGTGCCGGCCACCTGAACACGGCCGCCGTCGCCGAGGCCGTGCCGCGCATCAAGCAGCATGTCAGCACGCCGGTGGGGGTGGGTTTCGGCATCCGCGACGGGGTCACGGCACGGGCTGTCGCCGATGTTTCTGACGCGGTCGTCATCGGCTCCAAGCTCGTCGAACTGCTGGAGCGCCAGCCAGCCGATAATGTCGCTTCCACCGGCGCGGCCTTCATCCGCGAGATCCGCGCCGCACTCGACAAGAGGAATGACGCATGAGTTGGCTCGACAAACTGCTCCCGCCCAAGATCCAGCAAGGGGACCCGGCCGATCGCCGCACGGTGCCCGAAGGCCTGTGGATCAAGTGCCCGAGCTGTGAGACGGTGCTCTACAAGACCGACCTGGAGCAGAACATCAACGTCTGCCCCAAGTGCTCCCACCATCACCGCATCGCGGCCCGGCCGCGGCTGGATGCCTTCCTCGACCCGGAAGGCCGCTACGAGATCGGCCAGGAAGTCATCCCGGTCGACGCGCTGAAGTTCAAGGACAGCAAGAAGTACCCCGACCGCCTGAAGGAAGCGCTGGAGAACACCGGCGAGACCGACGCGCTGGTCGTCATGGGCGGCGCCGTCATGAGCGTGCCGGTGGTTGCGGCCTGCTTCGAGTTCGACTTCATGGGCGGCTCCATGGGCTCCGTCGTCGGCGAGCGCTTCGTGCGCGGTGTCGAGACGGCCATCGAGCAGAAGACGCCCTTCATCTGCTTCACCGCCACCGGTGGCGCGCGCATGCAGGAAGGGCTGCTGAGCCTGATGCAGATGGCCAAGACCAACGCGTCGCTGACGCGCCTGGCCAAGGCGAAGCTGCCCTACATCAGCGTGCTGACCGACCCGACCATGGGCGGCGTGTCCGCTTCGTTCGCCTTCGTGGGCGACATCGTGCTGGCCGAGCCCAAGGCGCTGATCGGCTTTGCCGGCCCGCGCGTCATTGAGAACACCGTGCGCGAGAAGCTGCCTCCCGGCTTCCAGCGCGCCGAGTTCCTGATGGAGAAGGGCGCCGTCGACATGATCACCGACCGCCGCCAGCTGCGCGAAACCATTGCCCGCCAGCTCGCCATGCTGCAGCGCCAGAGCGCGGACGCGGTGGCCTGAGCCCCGTCGCAACAGTTTCAAGCCAGGCTCCGCGCCTGGCTTTTGTTTTTCAGATTTGCCATGACGCTTGATGACTGGCTCGCCCACTGCGAGCGCCTGCACCCCAAGACCATCGACATGACGCTGGAGCGCGTCCGGGCGGTGAAGGAGAGGCTGGGCATCGCCTTCGACTGCCCGACCGTCGTCGTCGCCGGCACCAACGGCAAAGGCTCGACCTGCGCGATGCTGGAGTCCATCGCGCTGCACGCGGGCTACCGGGTCGGGCTCTACATCAAGCCCCACCTGGTGCACTTCCAGGAGCGCTGCCGCGTGGGCGGCGCGCCGGTGGCGGCCGAGTCGCTGGAGCCGCACTTCGAGGCCGTCGAGGCGGCGCGTGGCGACATCACGCTGAGCTACTTCGAGTTCACGACGCTGGCCATCATGCGCCGGCTGCAGCACGAGCCGCTGGATCTCGTCATCCTCGAGGTGGGGCTGGGCGGCCGGCTGGACGCCGTCAACGTCGTCGACGCAGACTGCGCGGTCATCACGAGCATCGACCTCGACCACACCGAATACCTCGGCCCCGACCGCGAAAGCGTCGGCCGCGAGAAGGCGGGCATCATGCGCGCGGGCCGGCCGGTCGTCGTCAGCGACCCCCTGCCGCCGGCCTCGCTGGCGGCGCGCGCGGCCGAACTGGGCTGTGACCTGCGCCAACTGGGCCGTGACTTCACCTTCAGTGGCGACCGCACGCAATGGCAGTGGGCGGGGCGGGGCAAGCGCTACTCGGGCATGTCGTATCCGGCGCTGCGCGGCGTGAACCAGCTGCTGAATGCCTCCGGCGTGCTGGCGGCCTTCGAGGCGCTGGCCGACAAGCTGCCCATCAGCGCGCAGGCCGTGCGCACGGGCCTGGCGCTCGTCGAGTTGCCGGGGCGCTTCCAGGTGCTGGCCGGCCAGCCGGCCGTCGTGCTGGACGTGGCGCACAACCCGCATGCCGTGGCGGCGCTCGCGCAGAACCTCGACCAGATGGGCTTCTTCCCCCGCACGCACGCCGTGTTCGGCGCGATGGGCGACAAGGACCTGGCCGGCATCCTGGCCCGGATCTCGCCGCTCGTGGATGTCTGGCATTTCACGGACCTGCCGATCGCCCGGGCGGCGACCGCCGAGCAGTTGCAGGCGGCCTTCCGGGCCGCCGGCCTGAAGACGCCGCCGGACGTGAGGACGCATACCCACGCCACGCCGCTCGACGCCCTGCAGGCGGCAGCGGCCGGCGCGACCACCGCCGATAGAATCCTCGTCTTCGGTTCCTTCTACACCGTGGGCGGCGTGTTGCAACAGGGCATCCCGCGTGTGACCGCCGGCGCCACCGCGCCGCAGCCTCCCACCCTCCACTGAGTCAGACGCCGCGATGGGCCTGTTTTCCTTCCTCAAGCGCGATGACGCGGCCGCTGCGGCGGCGCCCAAGAAGCCCGCCAAGACGGGGGCGAGGTCCAGTGCGGCCGACGATGTGCAGGTGTTGCGCCTGCGTGCCCGGCGCCGTCTCATCGGGGCTGCGGTGCTGGTGGCAGCGGGCATGGTGGGCTTCCCGCTGATTTTCGAGACGCAGCCGCGCCCGATTCCCGTCGATCTGCCGATCGAGATCCCGAGCAGGGATACCGCGCCGCCTCTGGCCGTGCCCGCGCGTGAGCCGCAAGCCCAGGCGCAGACCGCGCCACCGCCAGCGGCCACCCCCGTCGTGCAGGCCCCGCCGGCCGAGCCCAAGGTCGCCGAAGTGCCGGTCGAGAAAGCCGCTGAGAAGGCTCAGGAGAAGAAGCCAGAGAAGGTTGCGGAGAAGGTCCCGGAGAAGATCCCCGAGAAAGCGCCGGAGCGACCGGCCGAGAAGCCTGCCGAGCACGTCGCGGCCAAACCGGCCGACAAGCCGCAGGACAAGCCCGCCGCGCACGTGGCGGAGCGACCTGCTGAGAAGCTGGCGGACAAGGCGGCCGAGAAGCCCAAGGCATCGCCCAATGACGGCGCGCGCGCACTGGCCTTGCTGGAGGGCAAGGAGCCGGCCACCGCGCGTTTCATCGTGCAGGTTGGCGCCTATGGCGAGAACAAGGCGGCGCAGGACATGCGCGCCAAGGTCGAGAAACTCGGCCTCAAGACTTACGCGCAGGCGGTGGACACGGCAGACGGGCGCCGCGTGCGCGTGCGCCTGGGGCCGTTTGCCAACCGCGACGAGGCCGAGCGCGCCGCAGCCAAGCTCAAGGGCGCTGGGCTACCCGGCTCCGTCCTCACGCTCTGACCCGCCATGGAACTGAGCTGGGTCGATCTCGCGCTGGCCGCGCTGCTGCTGTTGTCGATCGGCATCGGCCTGTGGCGCGGACTCGTGTACGAGGTGATGTCGCTCGCGGGGTGGCTGGTGGCGTATTTCGCGGCGCCACCCTTGGCACCGGTCGTCATCGAGCTCCTGCCCCACGCCACCGCCGCCAAGCTCAGCCCGCCCATGTTGCATGTGCTCGCGCTGGTGCTGGCCTTTTGCTTCGTCCTGGTCGTCTGGAGCCTGGCCTCGCGGCTGGTCAAGGCCCTGATCCAAGCCACCCCGCTGTCCGTGCTGGACCGCCTGGGTGGCGCCGGCTTCGGCGCGCTTCGTGGCGTGTTCATCGCGCTGCTGCTGGTGCTTGTCATCGGGGCGTCGCCGCTGGCTGAATCTTCTACCTGGCAGGCCTCGCGTGCCGCCCCCGTGCTGGCCCATGTGCTGCGCGACGCGGCGCCCATGCTGCCCGAACCCGTTGCCCGTTTTGTTTCCCGCTCGATGACCCCATCTGACGCGGAATCGACTGATTAAGGACCCCTGCCATGTGCGGCATCGTCGGCACCCTCGCTGCCTCTCCCGTCAACCAGCTCCTGTATGACGCGCTGCTGCTGTTGCAGCACCGTGGCCAGGACGCCGCCGGCATCGTCACGATGCAGGGCCCCAAGTGCTTCATGCACAAGGCCCGCGGCATGGTGCGGGACGTGTTCCGTACCCGCAACATGCGCGCGCTGCCCGGCAACATCGGCCTCGGCCAGGTGCGCTACCCCACGGCGGGCAATGCCTACAGCGAGGAAGAGGCCCAGCCCTTCTACGTGAACGCGCCGTTCGGCATCGTGCTGGTGCACAACGGCAACCTGACCAACGCACACGCGCTGAAGGACGAGCTGTTCGACATCGACCGCCGCCACATCAACACCGAGAGCGACACCGAGGTGTTGATCAACGTGCTGGCGCACGAGCTGGAGCTGGCCGCGCGCGACCTGCCGCTGACGCCCAAGGAGATCTTCGCCGCCGTGCGCGCCGTGCAAAAGCGCATCAAGGGCAGCTACGCCGTCATCGCGCTGATCGCGGGTTACGGCCTGCTCGCCTTCCGCGACCCCTTCGGCATCCGCCCGCTGTGCTTCGGCCGCGCAGCCAATGGCGACTTCATGGTGGCCAGCGAGAGCGTCGCGCTGGAAGGCACCGGCCACCAGCTCGAGCGTGACCTGGCGCCCGGCGAGGCGTTGTTCGTCGACCTGACCGGCAAGCTGCACACCGAGCAGTGCAACGACAAGCCGTCGTTGAACCCGTGCATGTTCGAGTTCGTCTACCTGGCCCGGCCGGACTCCGTCATGGACGGCATCTCGGTCTACCAGGCCCGCCTCAACATGGGCGAGACGCTGGCCCAACGCGTGATCTCCACGATGCCGCCCAGCGACATCGACGTCGTCATCCCCATTCCTGAGAGCAGCCGCCCGTCGGCGATGCAGCTGGCCCACCGCATCGGCAAGCCGTACCGCGAAGGCTTCGTGAAGAACCGCTACGTCGGCCGCACCTTCATCATGCCGGGGCAGGGCGCTCGCAAGAAGAGCGTGCGCCAGAAGCTCAACGCCATCGGCGTGGAGTTCAAGAACCGCAACGTGCTGCTGGTGGACGACTCCATCGTGCGCGGCACGACCTCCAAGGAAATCGTGCAGATGGCCCGCGACGCCGGCGCCCGCAAGGTCTATCTGGCCTCGGCCGCGCCGCCGGTGCGCTTCCCCAACGTCTACGGCATCGACATGCCGACGCAGGAGGAGCTCATCGCCCACGGCCGCAGCATCGAGGAAGTGCGCCAGTACATCGGCGCCGACGCGCTGATCTACCAGGACGTCGACGCGATGAAGCGCGTCGTCGCGGCACTGCGGCCCGACCTCGCCGGTTTCGAGGCCAGCTGTTTCGATGGCCACTATGTGACCGGCGACGTCAGCATCGAGGACTTCGCCGCCATCCGCGAACAGCGCACCTCGCAGGGCGACGAGGAAGACGCCGCCGCGCGCAGCCGCCTGGCGCTGCAGGGCGGCGGCGAGGGCTGAACCCGTGACGACCGTCGCCCCGGGCCGAGGCCGTGACCGCGCGGCCCGTCGACGATGCCTCCATGACGCCCTCGGCGACGAGGGCGGGCACCGCACCCCGACGCGGCGCCGCTCAACCATGACGAACCGATGACCTCCCACTTCGACAAGATCCGCACCCGCATCGCACCGTCGCCGACCGGTTTCCTGCACCTCGGCACGGCGCGCACGGCGCTCTATTCCTGGGCCTATGCGCGCCACCACGGTGGCGAGTTCGTGCTGCGTATCGAGGACACCGACGTCGCGCGCTCGACGCAGGACTCGGTGGACCAGATCATTGCCGCGATGAACTGGCTGGGCCTCTCCTATGACGAGGGTCCGATCTACCAGATGCAGCGCCTGGATCGCTACCAGGCCGTCATCGACCAGCTCATCGCCGAGGGCAAGGCCTATCGCTGCTACGCGACGCCCGAAGAACTCAACGAGATGCGCGAGGCCCAGAAGGCGCGCGGCGAGAAGACGCTGTACGACCGCCGCTGGCGCCCGGCGCCCGGCAAGACGCTGCCGACGCCGCCCGAGGGTGTGAAGCCGGTCGTTCGCTTCGCCAATCCGGTGGAGGGCGACGTGACCTGGAATGACCTCGTCAAGGGCCCGATCACGATCAACAACCGTGAGATTGACGATCTGATCATCGCCAGGACCGACGGCGTGCCGACGTACAACTTTGCCGTCGTCGTCGATGACTGGGACATGCGCATCAGCCACGTCTTCCGCGGCGACGAGCACGTCAACAACACGCCCTGGCAGATCAACATCTTCAACGCGCTGGGCGCGCCGCTGCCGTCGTTCGGCCACCTGCCCATCATCCTGGGCGATGACGGGCTGAAGCTCTCCAAGCGCCGCGGTGCCGTCAGCGTGATGGACTACGCCGCGAATGGCTACCTGCCCGAGGGCATGCTGAACTACCTGGCCCGCCTGGGCTGGAGCCATGGCGACGACGAACTCTTCTCGGCCGAACAGATGATTGGCTGGTTTGACGGTTCTCACCTGTCGAAGAGCCCGGCGCAGTGGGACCCGGCCAAGCTGGACTGGGTCAACGGCCATTACGTGAAGCACATCGACGAGGCTCGGCTGGCCGGCCTGGTGGTCGAGCAGCTGGCGGGCCGCGGCATCGTGGTCACGGTAGCGCAGGTGCAACCCAAGGTCGGCCTGTTCAAGGACCGCTGCGCCACGGTGGCAGCGCTGGCAGACTGGCTGTCGATGTACTTCGCGCCGGTGACGGCCTCTGCTGAAGACCTCTCGGCGCACGTCACCGAAGCTGTGCGGCCGGCCGTGGCGTCGCTGGCCGAGCGCCTGGCGGCACTGACCGAATGGAACAAGGCCAACATCCAGCAGGCATTGAAGAAAA
>JACCDO012173089.1_pt1 | contig 14948 bp, 15 predicted proteins | sample 7446101 | NCBI WGS metagenome assembly JACCDO01 (sample SAMN15323440, study PRJNA562643) | freshwater metagenome | isolation source: river surface water | place: USA:Blue River Watershed | collected 2017-08-16
CAGTAAGGGATTTTTCATAAGCGCAAGTATCATATCTTAATCTATTTGAACTACCTTGTTGAGTCATAATTATATATTATCGAGATAAAATATTTATTTTTATATTTTAATATATTTAGTATATTTTTCTTCCTTTATAATTTACAGTTTGTTTATTTGACAAACGAGTTAATTCTGGTCTATCATTCACTACATGATTTGGATTTTGTATATCCGAATCAATATATGAAAAATGATGTTCAACTGGATTTTCAAAACCCAATGAACGAGCTTTACTTGTAGGTGACCCAAATTTAATATATGTTTCTATATCAATATTGCGTAAATCACCTCCCGTCATTTCTGGTATTTTACCATACATTCTATTATAATCAGATTGTTTATCTTCATTTTTATTTATTATAATTCCCCCATATTGTTCGTCAGAATTAAAATTATATGTATTATTTATTTTATTTTTATAATTACCTATATCACCAACTATATTATCTAAAGTTGGTTGATGATGCATAAATGAATCATAATTATCATTATATACTCTTTGTTCATATTGAATCTTTGGTGTTGTATGATTTTGTCTTGTTGATTGATATTTATAATTTTCACCAGGATGTGTTGTTCTATAGGTTTGATTTAATTCTCTTTCTTCTCTATTTCTTATTTGTTGTGTTTGTTGCATTTGTCGTAAATGTTGTTGTCTTGAATTTTGTAACATTCTATTTTGTTGAGTATGAGGAAATGCTTGTGCAAAATAATCTTGTTCTTCACAATTATCTTCATTAATTGAATTTTGTTGTAATCTTCTTCTATTAATATTAGTATCATAACCATTAAATAAATCTCCATCACTATTCATATTTCCACTCATACTAGCAAAACCACTATCTGAAAATAAATCATAATTTCTGCTTAATTCTGATATATCTCCTCTTGTGCCATTTGCAATTTTCTCATTTTCTATTTTTCTTCTTAATCTTTGAAATCTTTCATCATTTCTAAATGAATCTCCTGTTAATTCTTTCTTTTCTTTTGGCATTTCAATATAATCAGTAAACATGTCTTGTTCTAAATCTTTCTTTTGAGCTGGTTTTTTATTTAAAAACATATTTATTAATCTTTTATCCTGTTGAGTTATCATATATTGTTTTTCTAATAATTGAGCATCCATATCATTTTTCTTAAAAAAACTTCTTCTTTGTAAATATTCTAATAAGCGAGGTTCTAAACTCATTATACTTTTAAATTAGATTAAAAAAAACTATATTAAACATTATTAAAGTTATTAAAATTATTATGGATAAAGTTGATAAAATAGATGAAGAACTTTCGCGAAATACATCTAATGTATTTACTCCAGAAACATTAGCTTGGCATTTATTAGTTAGTGATGAACTTAAAAATGTAGATGTTGGACAACTTATGGCATCAATTGATTTAGATGAAGAACCGAATCCTACAATATATAATAGAGAAGCATATGAGTTCGAAATACTTTTGACTATATATATGGAAATGGTTTTTGGTTGGTTTAAACTTTTACATTTAATGGATAATGAACAAAAAGGAATAGAAACAGATTTTAAACCAGACTTATCTAAATTAAGTTTAGATGATTTAGAAAATCCATTCAAAGAAAAATTCGAAATTATTGGTTATAATCTTCATATTAATCAATATACTGATATGGATTATTATGAAAATTTAAGAGTTAAATCATATTGTAGAACAGCATTAAGAGATTTACAAAGTGATTATGGTTTTTTTAATTTAAATAAAAATAATATTGACCCAGAAAAGAGATACCATTTTGTTATGAATGGTGGTTTTAAAGGAGAAAAATTTCTTAGAAATATTTATATGTTAATTAAAATAAATAATGTTGGATATAAAATTAATTTTACACATTGTTTATAGATATTTATAAAGGACATCCTTTATTATTATAATCTATAGTTCTATAGCAATTTGAATATATAAAATATTTTTCATTATATTCTTTATAATTATAATGAACATGACCATATATCCAACCAAGTAAATTTTTGTATTTTTGAAATAAATAATCTAAATCTGATGCAAAACAACAATCTAATTTATCTGTAACAAAATCTTTTAATAAACAATTATAACTTGGTGAGTGATGTGTTAAAATAATACATTCTTGATTCTTATATTTTTCTAAAGTTTCTTCTAAAAAGTTTAAATTTATTTCAAATAATTGTTTATATAACTCTAATGTCATATTTCCAATTTTTTTGAAATCATTCATTGCATGTAAATTATATATTGTAATATGGTTTGGTATATAACTCCATAATATTGTTCCTATAAATATTATTCCTTCATATTCAAATGTTTTATTATCTAAATAATGAATATTATTATATTTATTACATATACTTTCTATTTTATTACTAACTAAATGATAATTATTATTATAATACTCATGATTTCCTGCAATTACTAGAACATGTATAAATAATTTTGAACAATAATCTATAAATTCTTCATATATTGTTTCAAATGGATTACCTATATCACCGGCTAATACTAATATTTCAGCAGATGGTATTATTACTTTATTAAAATCATCTAGAGTAATTCCACCATATTCTAAATGTATATCTGAACATACTTGTATTAAATTCATTTTATTTATTATATTATTAATAACTAATAATTTTTATATGTAATTAATTCATTTTTTATCTTAATTTAAAAATATCCAATAGTAAAGATAGTATTTGATTTTCTTAATCTCATATAATATACGAAACTTCTATCAACTATAAAATTTTTATCTGATTGATAATCAATATTCATTTTAACTTTTTTTGTTTTTGCTTCTATATTAATTTCGCAATTTTGTAATACATCATCTAACTTAGTTTTTTCAGAAAATAATTCTGGACAATTTAAGTCTAAAAATACAGTTACTAAATCTGTTTTCTTTAAAACATTCTTTAATTTTAATTTTGTTTTAATATTAAATAATGGAAATTGTATTTTATTAAATAATACAGGTTTTAGTTTTTTAATACAATTTAACATATCTTGTTTATTAAAATCAACCTCTCCTCCTCGGCCTTGTAAATTTACTATTCCATACATAACTTCACTATTTTCACAACATAATTCTAATATTCTTAAGTTATTATGTTCAGAATAACCAAATATTTGATTAGTTGCTACTAAATAATTAACATTAACATGACCAGCAAATTTACTTAAAAATCCTGATTGAATTTGTTGGAAATTATTTATTAATAAAGTAGGATTTATATATGAATATGTTAATAATAAAGTATTTATATCTTCTAAAGATGATTTGGTTATTGATTTTTTCATATCTTGATTTTGTGTTATTTGACTAATTATATTATTAATCATCGTGCATTCATCATGAATATTATTAGTATTTACTTTTCTAACTTTTGATATTTGTTCTATATATTTACAAAATGATGGATTAACTGGATTATTACTATCAAATAAAATACATGAACCATTTTTAACATGAATTCTATTTTTTTCTAAATCTTCTAATAATGTTAGATATCCATTAACTAATAAATCTTTTCTTGGAAATTCAAAATAATTCTTTAATTCTATTTCAGTATTACCTTTTGATGCAACATATAAACTAGTAAATATACTATAAATATCTAAAGATGATATAACAAATGGTGTTGATAATATTTTTAATAGGTTTTTAACAAAAAATATACTAAGAGTATTAATATTATCTGAACATTGTGTGTCTATTTTTGTTGATGAACTAATTTTAGTATCTTCACCTACATCGGAAAATAAGTTACTTGTTAATTGTGATGCAAATGGATCAAATGCTTTCATATCTTTTACTGGTTGACTACTTTTGCGTAATAAATATTCGGGATGCATATTTTGTTCATGTAAGTTTTTTCTAATATTTACTTGTGAACGATATGGCATTCCTCTTTCTAATCCAACATCAAATTGATTATTTGTCATTTCTCCTATATTTAAATCACGTATATCATTACCAAAATTATCATTTGAATCATTTGATTGTGTATCATCATAATATGAACTTTTCATAAATGAGTCTCTTTCTATATCCATTCTATCTAAATTTGATGCAACTAAACCTTTTTTTAATTCTATATCTAACATATTTCTATCATTATATCTAGTATTTGATTTATTTGTTAAATTCATTTTATCTTTATAAATCGGATTGAATGAATCGTATCTATGTGACATTTTATTATAATATTAATTATAATAAAATTAATAAATAAAAACGTAAATTATCTATAACTTGTTCTATGTCTTAAATCTTCATCAAATTTTCTTAAACAACCTGTTCCTGATTGATTACATGTTTCAGGTAAAGCATAACACCATTTAGCAAATGCATCCTGGTCATTAGGAACTGAACCACCTGGAACTGTATAAAATGTTCTTTGAGAATTCTTTCTATCATATAAATCATTTAAATCTCTAAATAAATCTTTATTAAATGCTATACTAATTTCATTTTGTATATCTTCATCATCTGCATTAGATGCGGCAGGTATATTTTCTGTATTAAAATCAGAAACTAATGGATTCATAAATGGATTATCTGCAGTTGGTTTTCTTTCTGTTGCTTTTAAATATTTTTGCATTTCTTCAAATGATCTATCTACTGTTGGTGTTTTATTTTTTTTATGTGAATAAAATTTACCTAATTTTAATTTATTATCTGAATCATAATATCCACTTGCGATACTAATATCTATATCATTATCTTCATTATCCAATTTTTCATTATCCATTTTTTCTACTTTATTATAGTATCCATAATATAATATTATCATAAATACTATAATACATATTAGAACTGAATTAACATATTTATTACTTATTTTAAATAAATTAGTAAAAATTAAAATGTATAATAAAAATAATGTGCTTGCATTTATTTGCTCAGTTTTATTCATTTCTTTTGTTGGAATAAAGTTTAAAAACCCATTATTTAATATAAAAACTGATGGATTTTCCAACCATATTTTAGTATTATTTTTCATTATAATATTCATTTAGAAATTTATAATTTTTTTTTTATTTTTGATTCTTCTACCTTTCGTTGTTGTATATCTTTTAATAATTCTAGATTAAAATCTTTTGCACGTTGTTGTAAAGTTATAGTTTTCTCAATATTTTTCTGTTGTGATTCTAATTCAATCTGTTGTTTTGCCCATTCTTCATTTTGTAATTGTGATATTTGGTTTGATGATTCACTTGGTTTATTTGTTGTTTTATTTGTTTCAGGTGATGATTTTTGTGATACTTGTTTTACTACAGATATATTATCTTGAGTATTATCATCATTATCTTGTTTTTCTTTTTCTGCAATATATTTTTTTAAATTATCTATATAATATTGTTCACCAACTTTAAATGCTTCATACATAGTCTGTTTATTTGCATTATTTACTTTTATAAATATATTTGATGTATCAAATACATGATAAATATATGGATATTGAGTTTCATCTCTATCTAATAGAGATATTTTACCTAAATCTTTGGTATTGGCTCTAAAAAATAAAAATTTCATATTTGGAAATATTTTTGCTTTTTCTTTTAAAAATCTTTTTATTTCTGTTTGAATGGTTTTTGGTGTTGATTCTAAAACTATTCCAACTATAACAAATTGTAATGATGAATCTTTTAGAATTTTTATTAAATCACTTACACATACAACTTCCCAGATGTTCATTATAAAATATACTTATATAATGAATATATTATTTAAATCGCATATATTTATTAAAATATATTAATTATTTTTTTCAGGTTGTGGCATAATATTTTTTGCCATACTAAATGTTGATTGAAATTGTTTAAATAAGTTTTCACCAATTGGATTACCATTTTCATCTTTCAAATCTTTTAGTTTATCTTTATTATTCTCCATTAAATCACCCATCTTGTGTGCAGTTTTAGCCATTTTTTCTGGAGAGATAACTCCCCCTAATTTAGATGTTACTCTTTGAGCAATATCAAAAATATTTTCTACACCATTATTTTTTAAATCATCTATAACTGTTTTAACCATAGTTGAGCATACATCTTTTACATCAGAATCATTACCTAAAAGTTCTCCAAGTGTATCAACTGTATCATTTACATCATTATCTGTAAATTTCTTAATCTCATCACTTAATGAATTGAGATTCATTAAATTACCTAATCCAAGATTACCTAAAAATCCAGCATTTGCTTCAGTTCCTGGAATATTAATATCTTTTGACATTAGTGAATCCATATTAATATCACCTGTATCGGTGTCACTAACTCCCATAAATACATTAAATGCCATAAATTCTGTTCCTAATTCTTTTGATGTAATTACCATTTCTTTACGAAGTTTATCAACCATATCTAATACTGATTTTTTATGCTTATTTTCCGGTGTATTTGAATAAATAAGATTTACCGATGATACAAATAATGCATATAAATAAAACCAAACTTTCTTTTTCTCAGCATCATCCATTACTTCATATACTAAATTTAAATTAATACCTGGAATGATTGATGTAATCTTTCCTTCTTGGTTACGAATAGTAAATAGTTTTGCATCTTTAGCTTCAAGTAAAAGCATATTATCTTTTAATACATAAAATACCTTCTTAATAATCTTAACATGATCAACTCCTGAATCATCCATTGATGATTTAAATTCATTTAATATATCATCACAAGTTGTTCTAAGCTTACGATGTGCTTCTTCTTTACCTTGTTGGAGTTTATTTTCTTTTGCCATTGTTTCTGATTTTGTTTTAATCATTGTAACAAGTGATTTTACTGAATAAAGAAAATAACCTTGCATGATAAATAAAATTTTATTCTTATTATCTTCTTTGTTCTCAACTTTTGTAATTGAACTTGATTTTGATTCCATTTTTAGATAATTATTATTAACTAAAATATGTTTAAGTATATTTTTTATTTTTTTAAATTATTAATATCACATAAAACATCTACATATAATTGAGTTCGTTCTACTAATGATTTAAATGTCATTTTTACAAATTTTTTATTATTATCATCCATACCATTCCAAATATCTTTAATCATAAAAATATGTGTTTCATGGTTTGAGTAATCATCATATGTTTGATTAATAAAAAATGATTCATCACCTACAAGAATTTTATTTCTATATTCATCTTTTGAATATACATGTTTTATAAATTGTGCAATTGGTTCATATGGTAAATCTGTAATATAATTATGAATAGTTTGACGATACATTCCGAATGTTGATTCCGGATATTTGTTTGCTAAATGATTACATAAAATTGCAACAACTTTATTAAAAGAATCTCTAATCTCATCTTTAGATTTCATAAGAGTATCCATACTTGTTTTTTCCATATTTTTAATAATTATATTATTATAAGTTTTTTCTTATGTAAGTTTATTTTTATTTTTATTAATTATTTAATTATTATTTGCCATTTTACTTATTAGAGTATTTTTCATTTGATTTTCTATTGTATTTTCTATTGACGATGTTTGTTGTGTATGTTTATCTGTATATTGTTTTAATTTATCATTTAATTCAGCTTGAGACATTTTTCCTTGTTCATCTTTAAATGTAGCAATCTTAAAATCTCCATCTCCGCCATATGGCATAAATGATTTTGGTTGAGCTACATCTTGTAAGTGTTCAGCAGTATAAGAAAAATTATCTGATATACCTGATGTTTCTAATGGTAAAAATGATAATATATTATTTTGTGCTTGTGCATTTGCTTGTGCATTCGCTTGTAAAATCTTTTTTCTATTCATATCTACTATACGTGCCATATTTTCTTCTCTAAATTTAACTATTCTCTCCAACCACTCAAATGCTTTTTTACCTTCAAATGAACTATTTTGTCCATTATTTTCTCTAATGACAATCATTGGTGTATAATTTATTCCTAAATTTGTTATTTGTTCAATTGGCATTTGATCTATAGATATAGCTTGAAACATATTAAATAATCCTTTATTTTGTAAGATTCTTATAAAATTTGCACTACTTTCACAACGTGAACTGTAAAATAAATAGTTCATTTATAATTATTTATATTATATTAATATATTATTTATAACACAGCTATATCTTTTTTCTTAAACCATATTGAATATGAATTTCCAATTTCTGATCTATCAGAAATTAAATTAACATCTACAGTATCACTATATTTAAATACACCATTTTTACTAACACCAATTGCATTACATTCATCCCCCATTTCTTTGCATTTTATAAATGCTTTATCTACTGTATTAATTTTATCAAAATAATTAAAATCTTTTGGTGATACAAAAGTATTATTATTTTGAGGACCCTCAAAATATATATTATCATATTGCGAATCACGACCATTTTTTGGCAAACTTGGCATCGAACCATTATTTTCTCTTTTTACTCTTTTCCATACTTTAATTTGTCTGTTTTTTACTCTTGTTTCTAATTCTGATGTATTTGATTGGTTCATTGAATCAAATACAGTAAAATATTTAGTTACTGGTATAGAAGCTAATCCTCTCAATCTACCACAATTATAACTGTATGAAAAGGGTGAAGTCTTATCTAAACTTTGAAATATTCCATTTCCTTCAAAAACAGGTTTTAGATGAGGAATATTAGAATCAGTATCAAGATTTATAAATGTTCTTAATGCATCACTTTGATAACCATTAATTCTATTTTCTTTTGCGTTGTATCCATTTGTTCTAAAAAATATAGATTCTTCCGGCCATTGTTCTTGCCAATCACCTCCGAATAATCTTGAAGGTGATTTTTCTGCAGGAAAAGCTTCTGAATCATTATTACTATTTTTATTTGGATATTGAACATAAAATGACCCATATGGAAATAATACATCTAATATATATTGTCTTATTTGTTTTGGTTGTGTACCTCCTAGTTTTATATCACCATTAATATTAGCATTATTAAATATAACAGTTCCATTTATAACTTCTTTACATGGAGAAAATATATCAATTAATGATTCTGCACTATAATGTTCATTATTATTTTTAATAAAATATGTATAAATTAATATTAATAATAATATTATTAAAATTATAATATATTTGTTCATATATTATAATTATTTATAAAAAATATATTTTAAATTTATTATTTAATTTAAATTTATGCAATTCTTTTCCATACTTTAATAATCCTATTTTTTACTCTCAATTCAAATTTAGATACTGGTGATTGTAATGACGGATTAAATATAATATCTCTCATATATTGAACAGGAGGACCTAAATATAAATTTCCTAAATAAAATCTCCTATCAGTCGGATCAATTGGAATGGTAGTTCCATTTATATCTACAGGTTCCTTAATTTCATCTTCATAAATAAATATGTCATTGATATTATTCCTACTTAGATCTCTAATATATTTAACACTTCCTTCAAGATTTTTCATAGCATAATCTTGAATACCATTCACTCTAGCATCATCACTTAAAACTCCACCTGTTCTAAAAAATATAGATTCGCCTACAAATTTTTCCTCCCATTTTCCACCAAACAATGCTTCTGGTGATTTTGAATAGGGTAACATACCGTCTTTATCATTTATATTATTATTTCTATCTGAATTAAAATTATTATTATTTTCTGGATATTGTATATAATAACATCCAATTGGATATTTTAAATTAATAATTACATCTTTTAATTCAACATTATTTATCAGAAATTTATTTATTACTTGTATATTATTAAATGTTTTTATTGATTGTTTATCATTATAATCAACAACTAAATTATTTAATTTTGTTATATTATCTTTTGATATATTATCTTTTGATATATTAAAATTTTCATTTTTTGATTTAGTTAATATTATAATTATAGTAATTAATATTAATAAAATAAATAATTTTAAATACATTAATATAATAATATAATAATATAATATAATATATTATTTATAAATATATAATTTATTCTTTACCAACTATCCATTTTTGAACTTCATTAACTTCATAAAAACCTTCTGGTCTTTCTTCTTCCTCTATATATTCTTCTTCATTATTTTCAGATTGATATTCATCTTCATATTCCCATATCTCTTCTTGTTGAACTGGTGTTAAATCTACATAAGGTTGAAAAACATCATCTTTTTTAAGGGTAAATGTAGCCTTTTTTTTCTTCAATACAAAAGTGTTCTCGGTTCCGTCTTGCATTACTAAATCATTACTTGAATACCATATATCGTCTTTTTTACCAATAAAATTACATTCTTCATTTTGATTACATATATTTTTAGCCTCATCTACCGATTTTGCATTTATAACAGTATAATTCGTAAAAGTTTTTCCATAATATGGTCCAGAATAATAGTTTTTATCACTTACCGTATCACGACCATTTGCTGGTAATGGTGGATATTTATCATCTGGTCCTATAGCAACTCTTTTCCATATTTTTATCACTCTATTTTTTACTCTATTCTCAACATCAGAAATATTTATTTGTTGTTTTAAATTAAGATCTACTTTTGATGGTTTATCAACTCTTAAAGGACGACAATTTAGACGAATTATTTCTGTTGTTTTATTTTTATTAAATACACCAGAAAATACATCTTCACTAAGAAAATGATCAAATGATTCATTTGAACCATATAAATGTTTTGTTGCATAATCTTGAAAACCATATTCATCTCTATTTTCATTACTTAACATACCACGTGTTCTAAAATATATTGATTCAGTTGGCCATTGCTCTTGCCAATAACCTCCAAATAATTTTGCTGGTGATTGTGATTCAGGAAATGCAATAGGATCATTACTACTATAAATTTTCATATTTTTATCTAAATCTGGAAATTGAACATAAAATGAACCCACAGGATATGCATAATCTAATATATAATCTGCAAATTCTTTATCATTTATTTTTACTTTATTTAATATATTTATATTACTGTATAAATTATTATCACCAATACTACATTTTTTTAAATATATATCAATATTTGAACGACTTACTAAATTTTCTTTTTTCTTATTAATAAAATTTAAAAATAATATTAATATTAATAAAATAATAATTATTATCTTCTTCATTATATAATTATCTTAATAAAATAATTATATAATATTTATAAAATACATTTTTTAATGTTTCTTTTAAGATGTTAAATATTATCATAAAATATATCATCTGCATTTAATACTCTTTTCCATACTTTACATAATCTGTTACGCACTCTTACTTCATTCTCTGATACTAATGATTGAAAACCATTATCAAACCGGTTAAATATACCATCTTTACCGGCTTTTCCTTCATCTGTTCTTACTGTTCCAAAATTACTATAAAATATACCATCACCCCTTGTTTTCCAATTAGCATTTATTTTAGCTTGATAATCTCTATCACCTTGTGTATATTGTGTATTTCCTGTTATTTTTTTTATTGCAAAATCTTGTAAACCTTTTGTTCTATTTTCATTATCAAATGCAATACCAACACCTCTTGTTCTAAAAAATATAGATTCGCTACCCCATTGTTCTTCCCATGTACCACCAAATAAATTTGCAGGCGCTAATGATTCGGGAAAAGCTTCTGTTGGGTCGTTACTATTTTTATCTGGATATTGAACATAAAATGAACCAATTGGATAAATTGCATTTGCTGAATAATATTTTATATCTTTTCCTCTAACTTTAAATTCTTTATTAACAAATATATTATTAAATATTGTTCCAGATACATCACCACATATATTTAAAATATGATTTAAACCTTCAGAATTATAATAATTAAATTTGGGTAAAGAATCAAATGTAAATGTATCTACATCTATTGTGGTATCATATTTATCTTCTACATAATTGTCTGCTAAATAATTATCAGATTCTTGATTAACTTCAGATGTTATAAATTGTTCTATAATTTTATTATTTAAAATTGTATTTTTATTTATATTATTATTTATATTTTTATTTTTATTACTAAAATATATGATAATTATTAATAATATTATTAATAAAATTATTTTAATTTTCATTTATATTATATATTATTAATATTATTTTTAATCATTATTTTTTAAAATTTCTATATTTGGAACAAACCGTTTTTCCCATACTTTATAATTAGGTTTAGCAGTTCCACCTATTAAATCTTTTACACGCATTCCTCCGCTACTAAACTTTTCATTTTTACCATATCTCCACGTTCCTTCTGCATATGATATATGAGTACAATCTTCTCCTTTTTTATTACAAAATTCCATTGCTTTTTCAAATCCAGTATTACTAGTATTAGCATCAGTCGGTATTCCTGGAATTAAAGTTGTTAAATACTTATGTTGTTCCGGTCCATAATAAAAATTTTGGTCATAATCTACATTTCCATATGATTTTTCTAAAACAGGAGGAAGATTACCACTTGCATCACGCTGTACTCTTTTCCATATTTTTATAATTCTATTTTTTACTCTTGTTTCTAAATCTGAAACGTGTGAAATACCTGATACATCAGCATTATAATATCCACTTAAATCAAAATAAGTTTGAGTTATTGTATCATCACCTCCGCCACTATCTGTTCCTATTCGATGCGTGTAATGATATGAATCAAATATACCATTATTGCCCCCAGCAATATCATATTTATTGGGTTGTGAAGTTGAAGTATCTCCTTTCATTCTTTTTGTTGCATAATTTTGAAATCCATCTACTCTATTTTCATTTGCTAATGTCCCACCTGTTCTAAAAAATACAGATTCATATTCCCATTGTTCTTGCCAATCACCACCAAATAAAACAGCAGGAGTTCTATTTATCGGGAATTGAACACTAGTTCTATTATCACCTTTTACTGGGAATTGAACATAAAATGAACCGATTGGATATGCCAAATCTAATAAAAATTGGTTTAAAGATTTATTATTTATTTTACCCATAATTTTAATTCTATCAAATTGAACTCTTCCACTACGATTACCACAATTATTAAATACTTTATTTACTGTATCTTCATCTGACATATCAATATATTTTTCATTGTTTTTTTTATGTGTATATAATATAAATATTATTAATATTATTATCAGAATAATAATATACTTCATTTTATAATATATATTTATATTTTATAAAATTTTTATTAAAAAAATATTATTTTAACCGACTCTTCTCCAAACTTTTATTAATCTATTTTTTACTCTTGTTTCTCCAATTGATGGTGTTACCAATCTACTAGAATCAAAATCATTATAGGAACCTGTATCCCAACCGCCACCATCGTCTGTTGCACCACTTGATACTTTTATTTTTGAAAAAACTCCATTACGTGGTGAATCATGATTAACATAATTTGCTTGTGACCACGAAGTCCAACCATACAAATTTTTTAATGCCCACTGTTGTTCTCCTAAATTTCTACCTTCTTGTGATAATGTTCCTCCTGTTCTAAAATATATACCATCATTAAACCATTGATCCTCCCATCTACCTCCAAATAATTGGGCTGGAGATTTATCCAAAGGAAATAATCTTTCTGATTGTGGATCATAATTTTCGTTTAAATCTGCATATTGAACATAAAATGATCCTATTGGATATTTAAATTGTATTAACCATTGTGATAATGATTTATTTAATATTTCTATATCTTTTTTTATATTAATACTTTCTATTTGACGATTGTCTTTATTATAATAATATTGTCTTACTGTTTCTTTTAATTTTTCAATATCTAATGTAGGTGATATATCATAATGTTCTTTTTTATTATTTGAATGATATATTAACATTATTAAAATTATAACTGCTAATAATATTACAATATATTGTTTCATATATTATATATACTATAATTTAATAAAAAAAATGATTATTTAATCATTTAAATAAATATATATATTAAATATATTAAATAAACAATAATGAGCAAACCTTTTGATATCAAAATAAATGTTAAATCATATACTCCACGTAAAGACTTTTTATCTAGTTCATTAAGTATAGATTTTTCAGGAAAAGATGTATATCCTAAATTAATTAATACTATAAGTCGTGTTGCATCTAATGGTTTACCAACATATGCTTTTCCTCCACAATTAATCAATATTGAACAAAATACGTGTGCTGCATATGATAATCAATATATGCAACTTCGATTATCTAATCTACCAATTTATGATGTTCCAATTGATTTATATCATTTACATGATAAATATTGGAAAAATGTTAATTTTGCTGATTTAAATCGTGAAAAAGCACCCCAAGAAAAAGATATTAAGATTTATCTTAATGCTCATAATAATTCTGACCAAATTCAACATATTACTACTAATGATATTAAAATGTATGTAGATGGTGAAGAAGTAAATAATTATAATAAAGATTATCCTATTTTACTAGTCAAACTTCGTCCAAATGATTCATTCAAATTTACTATGAGTGCTGCTTTAGGTATAGGTGAACTTCATACTATTTGGCGTTCTTCTGTTAATTCTTTTGCACCTTATGAAACTAATAAAGATGAAACTTATATTTGTAATTTAAATTTAAATAGCAATGGTCAAGAATCAGAATATATCATATTAAATAAAAGTGTTAAACATATTATCAAACGTTTAGAAGATATTAAATCTCAAATTGATAAAATGTCTAAAGAAAAAGAAATTAAAAATGATTCTAAATTATCTCTTATTTTAGATGGTGAAGACCATACTATGGGTGAGATTATTAATTATGAACTTCAATCACATCCAAATTTAATTTCTGGTATGTGTAAACCCGATTTACTAATTAAATCTGTAACTTTTAAATTAGAAGCAAATGATTCTTCTAAAATGATTAAATCTATTTTAGAATGTATTGATATACTCATTGAAAAATATAAATATATTCTTAAATTGACTGAAA
>JACCDO011004499.1_pt1 | contig 14940 bp, 13 predicted proteins | sample 7446101 | NCBI WGS metagenome assembly JACCDO01 (sample SAMN15323440, study PRJNA562643) | freshwater metagenome | isolation source: river surface water | place: USA:Blue River Watershed | collected 2017-08-16
ATAGACGAGAGCTGCGGTGGCGTTGGCCAAGTTAATGGCTGCGCTGGAGGTGGAGAGGGCGAGGCCGACACCGACGTTAATCGTGAAAGGATTACTGAACGCCGCCACCATTTCGCTGATGACGCCGGCCAAGTCGAGTGCGGCTGTCGTGACGCCCAAAATCAGGGAGTCGCTGCGGTCGCCGCCGTTGCCGCCGTTGCCGCCGTCGCCGCCGCTGCCACCAAAGCCAGAGACGTTGTAACCGCCGTTGCCGCCCTTGGTGCCGGTGGTGCCGCCAATGTCGGTGAATTGATATTGGGTGGGGGTGTAGCCGTTGCTGCCCGTGCTACCTGCGCTGCCGCTGCTGAAGAGATTATTGAGCGTGCCGCCCGTGCTGCCGACGCCGCCGTTACCGCCTTGGATCGAGTTGCCGACGAAGTTGACGTTATTGAGCGTCACTACGGCCCCATTGTTGACGAAAAGCGCGCCGCCCATGCCTGCGCCGCCACCGCTACCATCGCCACCCTTGGTGGTGAAATTTTGCAGGGTCGCGTTGCTGATTGTTAGCGTGCCGCTCTGCACAAAGTAGCCGGTGGAGAAATTACCTTCAATCGCGGCTCCGCCATTGTTGAGCGTATTCGTGCCGGTCAGCACGGTGCCAGGGACGACTTGCCCGAAACTGATAAACGGGAGCAGAAGCCCGAGGATATAAGTAAGGCGAATAATGCAGAACGGTGTTTTCATAAAGGGGATGCCGTCTGTGCCGAAAGCCCCTAGCCCGAGCAAATAAATAAACCTAGGTATGCTAGGTATTTCCTAGGCTAATTCTTGCAGGTTTATTTGACCCGAGGATGTTAGCGACAACGGCTTACTTTCCGTGAAAGACTGTCGGCTGCCATTAACCCGATGAGCACTTTTAGAAGCTCCAGCGGGCGGTGAGTTTGGCGGATGCGGCGGGGGCTTTCGTCACGAGGTTGTTGTGCGAGAAATAGGGGTCGGCGCCGATAAAGTAGTCTTCGTTGGTGAGGTTTTCGCCGACGAGGTGGAGTTCGAGGCGGCGGAGTTGCCAGCGGATGCCCGCGTGCCAGACAAGCGAAGCGGGCAACACCAGCGTGTGCTCGAAGTTGTGGTAAGTGCGCTCGCTCCAGACAGTGCCGATATTGAAAGTCCAGCTGGCATGCGGTTGCCAAGCGAAGTCGAGCTTGGCCTGCTTTTCCGGGGTGCCGGGATAAATCAGGCGCGGATTGAGGGCGGGCGTGGGGGTGGTGCCGGCGTAGAACGAGCCGGCTTCCAACGCGACATTGGCTTCGGTGGGTGCGATGGCGCGGAAGGCGAGCGGATCGAGGCGGTAAACGCGCTGGTCGCCCGCAGCGGCGATGACGCTGAAGCTGCGGCTTGGCGCCCAGGTGAGTTCAAATTCCACGCCGCGTCCGCGCAGGCGTTCGGCGCGGTTTTCGAGGTCGTTGAAGCGAGAGTTGCGCCAGCGGTAGGCGGCGAGGCTGGCGAAGAGTTTGCCGTCGAGGAGGGCGGTTTTGGCGCCGACTTCGAGCAGACGTGCGCCGGCGAAATTGCTTTTGCTGTTCACGGTGCCGCCTTGTGCGGGCTGGAGGCTCGTGCCGTGCTGCATCGTCGCGTAGAGGTGGGTTTGTCCGGCCACGCGCCAGTTGCCGCTGATGGCGACTGAGCCGTGGTCGAGTTTGCCGTTGCGTTGGGTGCTGGCGCGAATGGCGGGGGTGGCGCGGTCGACTTCGTGCGGCATGTCGGCGGAGAAGGAGGCGTGTTCCCCGCGTGCGGAAAGGATGGTGCTGAAGCGGTCGTGCCAGCGGGTTTGGGCGTAGGCAAAGGCGGCGGTCTGGTAGAGATCGGACTCGGTGTTGGCGCCAAGGAAGGGCGACCAGAGATTCAGGCCGTCGGCGCCGAGGTCGCTGCCTGCCCGGACGATGGAATTGGGCGAAATGGTCGGCAGGGAAATGTCGCGGCGGTTGAACGGTTCGGCAGAGAAATCCTGCACGCTCCAGCCGTAGCTGTAGCGGTGGGAGAGGCCGGCGGTGAGAGTGGTTCGGGCGAGCGCGGGCAGTTGTTGTTCAACGAAGACTTTGTTTTCGACGACGAGTTGCTCCGAGGCGATGGCGTAGCCGTAGCTGGAGTGTTTGTCGGTTTCGAGCCACTCGACGTAGCTTTTCCAAGTGAGGGTGCGGTCGGTTTGGCGGCGGTTGACGAGATCGAAAAACCAGAGGAAATCGGTCGAGTCGGCGTAGTCGTGGGGGTCAGATAACACGGTGGAGCCGTTGATATTGGCGGTGAGCGCGTGGTTGCCTGCGGTGAAATACGCCTGAGTGTAGCGGTAGCCGCCGTCGGTGCCGCGACGGTCTTCTAGAAGTGCGAGTTGGCCGGGCGTGAGACGCGCTTCGGCGATGGCCGTCGGGACGATGAGTGCGCGAAAATTGGCCGGTTGGCCGATGACGGAACCGGGAAAGGTGATAAGGTTGCGATCGGCGGTGCCGCCCCACGCGGGCGAGGTGATGTTTTGCGGTTCGCCGATGATGTATTCGCCTCGGTCAATCAGGTTCTGCGTTACGCGGTTCCAGCCGGGGTTTTCGTTGCTGTGAAAGTCGTAATACTCGACGCCGGTGAAAAGAGTCAGGTCGTGGCCGGGCATGGCTTTGAGCGCGGCGTAGAGTGAGGTGTAGTCGTTGTCCACGTTGCGCCAGTAGGAGCCGGCGTCTTGCTCGGAAAGTGAGACGCGCCATGCGGCGGGTTTGCCTAGTAGCAGCGTCGGGCCGCCGTAGTCGAGTTGAGCGCGGGCAGTGTTGTAGGAGCCGACGGTGAAAGTCAGGGAGCCGCGTGGCTTATCGAAGAATGGAGCTTTGGGGATGCAGTTGATGTAGCCGCCTTCGAGAGTCGCGCCGAAATGGGAGGGGGCCGGGCCTTTCTCGAGGTCGAGTGCCTCGAGCGAGCCGAAGGACACGGGCATTTCATTGCGCTGGAACGCTCGCAGCATGCCGTTGAAGAAAGTCCCCGCCTTGGCACCGCGAAGATAAGGCGTGCCGGCGATGCCAAAAAAATTGGCGGCTTGAGTGCCCGCGCCGAGACGATTCAGGTCGGCCAGCCCTTGAATGTCGAAGCGTTGCATCAGTTCCGGGGTCAGCACGGTGACGGCGCGCGGCAAATCGAGAATGCTCTGTTCCGGGCCAAAAACCGAGCTCACCGGGCGCGAAGTCGGCAACACATTGCCGGCGGTGTGAAAACCGCTTTCGGTGACGATAAATTTTTCCAGTTCTACGACCGGGTCTTCGGTGGAGACGGGTTTGGTTTGCGCACCGAGGCTCGTCGCCAGTGCGAAGGCGAAGAGGAAGAATGGCGTGTGTAGGGCAAAAGTGCTTTGCGGCATGAGAAGCTTGGATAAGGACAACCCAAGCCGGACTTGTCTAGCGCAAGTGCGGCGCGGTGGTAGCAGGTCCCATTAGCTGCGGCCCCAGCCTTTCCCCTTGCGGTGGGCGGGGGCATTCGGTTTGGTGCGCGTTTTCGGACGGTTAGCTCAGTTGGTTAGAGCATCTCGTTTACACCGAGAGGGTCGGGGGTTCGAGTCCCTCACCGTCCACCATCCGCACGAAATGAAACTCATCCTCGCCACCCGCAAAAGTCCGCTCGCCTTGGCGCAGACTCGTTTGGTTACCGCGCGTTTTCAGGAAGTGTTGGGCGCGGAGTGCGAAGAGAAGCGTTTCACGACGACAGGCGACCAGCGCACGGATTGGTCCCTGATAAAGCAGGGCGGTAAGGGGTTGTTTACGGCCGAGTTGGAGCAAGCTCTTTTGCGCGGCGAGGCCGACGCGGCAGTGCATAGCTGCAAAGATTTGCCGGGCGAAAATCCGGCCGGCCTCGTGGTCGCGGGTTTTTTGCCGCGCGAATTAACCAACGATGTGCTCGTGCTCCGTGAAGGCGTGACGACACCCGCGACGATCGCGAGCAGTAGCCCGCGCCGCCAGTTGCAGCTGCGCAAACTTTTCCCGGATGCGAAGTTCACCGAAATCCGTGGCAACGTGGATACACGTCTGAAGAAAATCGCGGCAGGTGACGCCGATGCGACCATGCTCGCGGCGGCGGGATTGCGCCGCCTTGGCATCGCCAGCTGGCCCGGGGTGGTTTTCCGTCCGCTGTCGTTCACTGAGTGTGTGCCAGCAGTCGGGCAGGGAGCGATTGCCTTGCAGTGCCGCGCTGCCGACGCGGCGAAACTTGCTCCGGCCCTCGATACGGAGACGGCGCGGGCCGTGCACCTGGAGCGGGCTTTTCAGGCGTTGGTCGGCGCGGGTTGCCAGACGGCATTCGCGGCGCATGTGACGAGCGACACGCTATATTTTTTCCACGAGCGCACTGGTATTCTCACGCGTCCGCTAAAACCTGCGGACTTTGCCGCGCCCCGCGCCACGGCCAGTCGCTTGCTCCAGGAGCTCGGTTTCAATGGCTGAAAAATCCATCTCATCTTCCCGTTCGTTGGCTGGACGCCGCATCGTTCTCACGCGCCCCGATGGCCAATCTGGCGATTGGCGCCGTGCGGTCGAGGCGCTCGGCGCGGAGGTGGTGGAGTTGCCGCTCATCCGTGTGACCAAGCACTACGATCGGCACACACTGGTCGAAGTTTTTTCGGAAATCGCGCAATACGAGTGGCTCGTGTTCACGAGCGCAAATGGCGTGCGGCTTTTCTTTGAAGAATTTGCCAAAGGCTTCGACGACATCCGCTCGCTCGGGCTGGTGCGCATCGCGGTGGTCGGCGAGGCGACTGCTGAGGCTGTGCGTGCGCTGCATCTGCGCGTCGAATTGCAGCCGACGAAAGCCAACGCGGAGGAACTGGCGAAGCTGCTCATCGAACGCGAGTCGCTCGACAGCGCGAAGATTCTCGTGATCACCGGCAATCGCAATCGCGAGACGCTGGTGGATATGCTCCACGAGGCGCGGGCCATCGTGGATCGTTTGCCGATTTATCGCACGGAAGAAGCCGACCTCGCAGGCGACCCGGTGGCGGGCGAGTTTCGTCGTCGCGGGGCCGATGCTATCCTCTTTGCAAGTCCGTCGGCGGCGCAGTCGTTTTTTGATCAAGCGGCGGCGTTGCAACTCGGTTCCGAGGCGCGCCGTCCTCTGGTTGGCAGCATTGGTCCGACGACGACGGCAGCGCTGAAACAACTCGGGTTGCCGGTAGATTTTGCCGCCGCCGAGCCCACAATCGAAAGTTTGCTCTCTGCTCTCACCGCCAAACTCACCTAATCGATTCTCCCCATGAAAGTCCCCTTCCTCGACCTCCAGTTACAAAACCGTCCGTTGCGCGAGGAAATCCTCGCGGCGGTAGCCGACGTCTTTGACCACAGCCGCTTTTGTCTCGGTCGCGACGTTGAGGAGTTTGAGAAAAGTTTTGCGGATACTTTTGGGCACGCGGGCGCGCTCGGGATGAACAGCGGCACTTCACCGCTGCATGTCGCCTCGGTGTGTGGCGGATTTGGGCCGGGCGATGAAGTCATCACGCCCGCTTTCACTTTTGCCTCCAGTGCGTGGGGTATCAGCTACGTGGGGGCGACGCCGGTCTTTGCGGACATCGATCCCCAGACGTGGTGTCTCGACCCGCAGGCGGTGGAGCGGGCGATTACGCCGCGCACCAAGGGTCTTGTGGTGGTGCATATTTTTGGCCAGCCGGCTCCGATGGACGCGTTGATGGATGTGGCGCGACGCCATAATCTTTTTGTGGTCGAGGATTGTGCGCAGGCGATCGGCGCGACGCACCAAGGCGTGCCCGTAGGCTCGATCGGCGATTGCGGCACATTCAGTTTTTACCCGACGAAAAACCTCGGCGCATGCGGTGAAGGTGGAGCGTTTGTCTCGCGTCGGCCGGAAATCCTGGCGCAAGCGCGTTTGCTGCGTGTGCACGGTTCGCCGCGGCGTTACGAGCATGCGGAAGTAGGTTTTAATTTCCGCATGGATGGTTTTCAGGGCGCGATTTTGAAAATCAAGTTGCGCCATCTCGCGGGTTGGACTGCGCGGCGGCGGGCGATTGCGGCGCGTTATCGGGCGGAGATTAAGCTCGCGGGGGCGCAACTGCCGGTCGTGCCTGCACGAGGCGAGTCGGTCTGGCACCAATTCACGCTCCTGCACCCGCAGCGCGATGCGTTGCGCACGCATTTGGAAAAATGCGGAGTTGCGACCGAGATTATTTATCCCGGGCCGATGCACCGTCAGCCGTGTTACGCCCACTTGGGCTATCAGCCGGGCAGTCTGCCGGTGACGGAGTCGGTGAGCGCGTGTTGCGTGAGTCTGCCGGTGTTTCCGGAAATGACGGAGGCGCAGGTAGCGCACGTCATTGAGTCGGTGAACAGCTTTGTGCGCTGAGCGAGTGGCCGCAGTTAAACACTGCGGCCGAGCTGTTGCAGAATTTTTTCGAAACGCGGGTGCCCCTTGAGGGTCGCCAGATCGGGGTCGCGGTTCATCCACTCAAGGTCGTGGTAGCCGAGGACGACCGCTTTTTCGAGCGTGCGAAGTGCGTCGGTCGGGCGGCGACTGAGCGCGAGAGAGCAGGCCAAATTGTAGTGCGCGGTGGAATTTTCCGGCTGTAGGCGCACGAGCTTACGATCCATTTTTAAGCCGTCGGCGATGCGTCCGGTCTTAGTGTAGAGGCCGCCGAGTAGTTCGACGACTTCGATGTAGCGTGGGCAGCGACGGTGGACGGCTTCGTAGAAGCCGATTTCGAAAGTGGGATCGCTTTTGGGTTGGCGGGACATTAGGCGCGGGCGCGGTTGGGGCAGCGGCCCTTTTCGCGGAAGGCGGTGCATTGGGCGCTGACTTGGAGGCGCTGGGAGATGGGTTTCAGGCCGAGCTTGGAGGGGGCGGTGCTGCCATACCACTCCATGAAGGGGGCGCTGATCTCGAAAATGTGATCGCAGTCCACACAGACGACTTGGGCGACCTGCGTGTTGCCGGTGGCGGGCAGGTAGAATTTTTCGCCGGAGCCGATGTCCACCTCGCGGAGCAGGGCGCTCTCGGTCATGATGGGCAGGGTGCGGTAAACAGTGGCGCGGGAGACGGAGCTATCGAGGGCACGGGCGTGTTCGAGGAGCTGTTCGGCCGTAAAATGTTCTTTTTGGGCGAAGGCGGCGTCGAAGATAGCCAGGCGCTGGTTCGTGACGCGGAGGTGCTTTTGGGCGAGGTAGGCTTGGAATTTTACACGTTGGGCGTCGCTCACGGGGAGAATGTCGGGCCGGTCTTTCTGGCGTGTCAAAAGTAAACTTGGTCTGAGTGGGCGAAGTTTTGTTTCTTGGAGGCGCGCATGTTCGGGCTAGACGCGGGCGGCAGAGTCGGCACACTCGCTGGCGGTGATTATACCCCAAACCGAACTCGAGGCCTTTCTTCATAACCGCCAGGCCAATCCCCACGGGTGGCTCGGCATGCATCCCATCAGATGGAAGCGACGCAAAGGTGTAGTCGTGCGGGCCTTCGTGCGCGGGGCGGAATGGTGCGAAGTGGTCGAGCCAGATGTGCCCGGCGCTCCGGCCCACCGCATGGAGATGCTCGCGGCGGAGGGCTTCTTCGAACTTTTCATTCCAGAGAAAAAAGAAGTGTTCCGCCATCAGTTGCGCTATCGCACGACATGGGGCGACATCCACCAAGTTTACAACGCCTACGCCTTTTTGCCGACGCTGAGTGATCAGGATCTTTATCTCTTTAACGAAGGCAACGAGCACCGCATCTACGAAAAACTCGGCGCGCATCTGCGTCGTCTGGGCGAGGTGCCGGGTGTGTCTTTTGCGGTGTGGGCTCCCAATGCTACCCGCGTGTCAGTCGTGGGTAATTTCAACGGTTGGGATGCGCGCTACCATCCGATGCGTCCACTCGGTGCTTCCGGCGTGTGGGAGCTTTTTGTCCCCGGCCTTGGGGAGGGTGAGCTCTACAAGTTTGCGATCTGGGATAAGGCCGGGAGCATGCGGATGAAGACCGATCCTTACGGCACCAGCTTTGAAGCGCCGCCGAACAATGCGGCCATCGTGTGCCGGACAGATAAGCACGTGTGGGGTGATGCGGATTGGATGGCCCGCCGTCCGGCGCTGGCGACCAAGCATGATCGGCCGATTTCGATTTACGAACTGCATCTCGGTTCGTGGCGGCGCGACGAGTCAGATGGCGGACGTCCGCTGACTTATCGTGAGCTGGCGCCAGCACTGGCCGACTACGTGCTCGATCTCGGTTTCACCCATGTGGAGCTCATGCCGGTTTCGGAATATCCTTATCCCGGTTCGTGGGGCTACCAAGTGTCGGGCTATTTTGCGCCGACGCACCGCTACGGCACGCCAGAGGATTTTCAGTTTTTCGTAGACCACCTACACCAACGCGGCATCGGCGTCATTCTCGATTGGGTGCCGGCGCACTTCCCGCGTGATGCGTGGGCATTGGCGCAATTCGATGGCACGCACCTCTACGAACACGAAGACCCGCGCCTCGGTGCGCACATGGATTGGGGCACACTTATTTTCAATTACGGTCGGCACGAGGTGCGCTGCTTCCTCATCGCCAGCGCGCTTTCGTGGTTGGAGCGTTACCACATTGACGGACTGCGCGTGGATGCCGTCGCATCGATGCTCTACTTGGATTATTCGCGACGTGATGGAGAGTGGATTCCCAACCGTTACGGTGGACGCGAGAATCTGGAAGCCATCTCGTTCCTCCGACAGGTCAACGAGCTGACGCACAGTTATTATCCCGGCGTCATGATGGTGGCGGAAGAATCGACGGCTTTCCCACTCGTGAGTCGCCCGCCTTCCGTCGGGGGTCTCGGCTTCGACTACAAGTGGAACATGGGGCTGATGCACGACACACTGCTCTACTTCCAGAAGGACCCCATCCATCGTAAGTGGACGCACGACAAGCTGACCTTTGGGATGGTTTATCAGTATTCGGAGAACTTCATCAGCGTTTATTCGCACGATGAAGTGGTGCACATGAAAGGCTCAATGCTCGGCAAGATGGGCGCAGGCTCGGCGACCGAAAAGATGGCCAACCTCCGCGCGCTCTACGGGCTCGTCTGGTGCTACCCCGGGAAGAAGCTGCTCTTCATGGGCGCTGAGTTTGGCCAGTGGCGCGAGTGGAACCACGAGACCAGCTTGGATTGGCACTTGCTCGACCAAGCCGACCAACCCGGTCACCGCGGGCTGCAAAATCTTATTCGTGACCTCAACCGGCTCTACACGAACGAGCCTGCGCTTTGCATCACGGACCTCGATCCAGCGGGCTTCCGCTGGGTGAATTCTTACGACGGAGACAACAGCGTCTTGAGCTTTTTGCGTCTCTCCCCGGACGGGCAGACTATGATGCTCGTGATCGGTAATTTCACCCCGGTCACCCGCGCACCTTACCGCGTGGGCGTGCCACAATCCGGCATGTGGAAAGAAGTGCTCAACACCAACGCTGCTTGCTACGGCGGTGTCGGGTTTGGCAACGATGGTGGCCGCGAGACGGAAGCGATTCCGCATAACGGCTTCGAGCAATCGCTCGGCCTCGTATTGCCCGGACTCAGCGTGGTGGCGTTGCGCTGGTCTGCTAGCTGAGGCGGCGCACTTTCGGACTACTGCGGGCGTTGGCCTTTGAGTCGTTCGAACTCTTTTTGACTCATCAATCGCCGGGGCAGTCGTCGCTCGGCTTCGCTGAGCAGGCGGTCCCAGTGGGTGTCGTTCCCATCAAAATCTTCCCACGGTTGGTGATGTCCCCCCTTGCGGCTGAAGATGACATTGCCGCCGTGGAAGCGCACGGAAATCTGCCACTTCACGCCTGAGTCGTCTTTTTCCCACCAGCCGAATTCCATAAGGTGAGCAGGTCAGAGGCTGTCGCGTGACAGCTCGGTGGAGCGGCGCGCTGCGGCGATGAGGGTGGAGCGTAAAGTGTCGCGGAAAAACTTTTCTTCCATCACGCGCAGTCCCGCGGCTGTCGTGCCGCCGGGGGAGACGACTTGGTCGCGCAACTGCTCTGGCGGCACGCGTAGGCGGGCGAGTAATCGGGCGGAGCCTAACACGGTTTCGAGCGCCACTTCGGCGGCGACATCTTCGGGCAAACCGGCGGCGATACCGCCGTCGCGCAGGGCAGCGACAAATTCGAACAAAAAAGCGGGGCCACTGCCGCCGAGCGCAGTCAAGGCATCGAAGCGTTCCTCGGGTTGGTGTAGGTGGCGGCCGAGGGCGTTGAGAAATTGGGTGAGGGCCGTCTCGTCTGTTGCGGCCATAGGTTGCAGCGAGCACCACGCGGTGAAACCGGCACCGATGGCGGCGGGGGTGTTTGGCATCGTGCGCACGAGGTTGCGGGCTTTCGGAAAATACCGCGAGAGGGTGGAAAGTTTTTTGCCTGCAAGCAGGGAGATGACGAGTTTGCCGGCCGTAAGCTCAGCTAGGCGCGGGTCGGTGTTGGCGAGGGTTTGCGGCTTGAAGGCGAGGACCACGATGTCGGCAGGGCCGAGTAGTTTGGCGAGGTCTGGCTCGTAGCTGATGCCGGTGGCGGCGGCGAGGTTGCTGGCGGTTTTGTTGTCTTTACTGCTGACGCACGCGAGGTCGCCGGGCGCAGCGGTTTTTTTGTCGATAAGTCCGCGGACGATGGCGGAGGCGAGACGACCGGCGCCGAGAAAGGCGATGCGGGGGCAGGCGGGCGAGGACATGGCAAGTGTGTGGCGTGGCCGGGCGTCAGTGCTTCCTGGGCTGGCGCACAGGGTGACGCAGGGTGGCTACGCAACCGCGCTGGCCGTCGGGGCGATCGCCGAGCGAGACTTCGCCGCCGAGGTTGCGCACCGAGTGGCGGGAGATAGTTAGGCCCATGCCGACGCCGACGGTATGCTTTGAGCTGGTGAAAGGTTCGAAAGCGTGGTCGCGCATTTCCTCGGTCAAGCCGCCGCCGCCGTCTGTGATGTGCAAAACCAAGTGTTGGCCCTCATCGGGGCGCTCGACGGTTTCGGCACGGAGCGCGATAGGACGCTGATCATCGGGTGTGTCGCCGTAGCTTTCCCATGCATTGATGAGCAGCTTGGCGAGGGCTTCTTCGAAGACTTCATTGTTTGTCTCGATGAGGAGGTCGCCGAGAGGGTTTTCGAAGGTGACCGGCTGAGTGATTTTGAAATCGTTTTGGTAACGTGTGATGGCGTTGGTGACTAAAATAGAGAGCGGCACAAGACCCACGGTGGGCCGGTGCTTCACCACGAGGTTGGTGAGTTGCTTGATGATTTTGACGATGCGGTTGACGGCGTCGTCGAGACTCTGGGCGTTCTTTTTCACCAGCTCGGGTTTGTCGTGGTAAGCCTTGATTAGGTCCACGTAGCCGATGACCACGCCGAGGAGATTGTTTAAATTGTGGGCAATGCCTTGTGTGACGGCGCCGAGGGTGGCGGCGCGGCGCGAATCGCCGAGACGGCGTTGTAGCTCAACCAACTCGCGGTTGATCGTGACGAAACGCAGCTGCGTCTGCACCCGGGCGAGGGTTTCGTCGAGGTCGATGGGTTTGGTGATGTAATCCACGGCGCCGACGCCGAGGCCTTCGATTTTGCCTTCTTTGGAAGTGCGGGCGGTGATGAAAATGACGGGGATGGCGCGGGTCTCCGGGCTAGCTTGGAGACGAGTGCAGACTTCGATGCCGTCCATGTCGGGCATCATCACATCGAGCAGGATGAGGTCGGGCTGGTCTTTTTTGATCAGGTCGAGCGCTTCTTGTCCCGAATAGGCGGTGGCAACTGCCATGCCTTCGCGTTCTAGCTTGCGCTTGAGGAGTTGGACGTTGATCGGCTGGTCATCGACAACGAGGATTTTGGAGGCGGCCATGGAGGTAACGGAAACCGAGCCAAAAGGTAGGCCGCGCCAGATGCAAGCGTGCGCTACTTCAGTGGGTAGCAGAATTTTGCCGGTGGGCTTTGACGGTGTTTTTCATGAGCATGGCGACCGTCATGGGGCCGACGCCACCGGGCACGGGCGTGATTTTGGAGCAGAGTGGGGAAACCGTCGCGAAATGCACGTCGCCGGTCAGGCGATAGCCGGTCTTGCGTGAGGCGTCGGGCACGCGATTGACGCCGACATCAATGACGACGGCTCCGGGTTTGACCATGTCGGCTTGGACAAATTCGGCTTTGCCGATGGCGGCGATGAGCACATCGGCTTGTCGAGTGAGCGCGGGTAGGTTGGCGGTTTGCGAGTGGCAGATGGTGACGGTGGCGTTGGCCCAAGACTGGCGTTGGACGGCGAGGAGCGCGGCCGGTTTGCCAACGATGAGCGAGCGCCCGAGCACGACGACGTGTTTGCCGCTGAGAGATACGTCGCTTCGACGCAGCAGCTCCATGATGCCAGCGGGAGTGCAGGCGACAAAGCCGGTGGCGTCTTCTTGCGCGAGCTTGCCGAGGTTGAGGGTGTGGAATCCATCCACGTCTTTGTGCGCGGCGATGCGGCGGAAAACGGAGATTTCGTCGAGCCCTTTGGGCAGGGGTGACTGCACGAGGATGCCGTCCACGGTGGGGTCGTCGTTCAGTCCGTCCACCAAGGTGTGCAATTCGCTCTGGGTGATAGTCGCGGGCGGCAGAATGAGGCGGCTCTCGATGCCGATTTCGGCGGCGGTCGCTTGCTTCTTTTTGACGTAGGAAACTGAGGCTGGATCCTCGCCGACACGCACCAGTGCGATGCAGGGGCGTCGGCCATTGAGCGCGGCGACTTCGGCTTTGAGTTCGGCGATGATGGAAGCTGCGATCTGGTTGCCGTCGATAATCTGCATGGCGCGGTTACTTTTTAAGTTCGATCAGTTCAGCGGCGATGACGAGGTCGCGGCCGTCGGAGGTGTTGCGCACGGTGCCAGTGATGAGCACTTGGCGGTTGAGGTAGTCATCTAGACGTCCGTCGAGGCGTAACCGTGTCGTGTCCACAAACGCGAGCCGACGTCCGCTGGAGTCGGTCAGGTGGAGCGGGTAGGGTGGGTTGAAGTTGAGGAGATGTTTGGCGCTGGCGAGTGTGCCAGCGAGGAGGCGGGGCAGGTCGGCGGTGCTGGTGGTGGCGACAGCATGGCCTTCGACGGGCGCAGCCTGAGTGGAGGCGACGGGCACTGATGCGATGGAGAGAGCCGCCGGCTTGGGGGCCTCGGCGGGCAAGTTGGCTGCAGCACCGAGGGCGACGAAACCTTGCAGCGGTTTGTGGACGCGCACTTGGCACCAGTCGCCGCCAGCGAGGCCGATCACGTCAGTGTGTTCCGCTTCGAGGGCGACGGTGAGCACAGGCGCGGTGCTGCTGGGGGCGGTGTGGATGTTGCCGCCTGGGCGGACGTCGAGTGCTTTGGTGATATCGCGGCTGCGAGCGTAGGCGGTGAACTCGCCGGTGACTTCGACGCGACGCCAACCGGCGGGCGCCTCCCCAATTGTGGCGGGTGCGGCGGTGCCGGCGGTGAGACGAGTGATGACTGGCGAGGCCGGATCGGGTTGCAAAAAGACGGCGGTGTCGGCGGCGAGCGTGTCGGCGCGTAACAGCGGGGCGACGCCCAAAGCCGCGAAGGAAACAAGGCGGAGGAGGCGGGATTTATTCATCGGAAAAATCGGTTGGGTTGTCGGTGGCGGGTGCGGTGGTATGTGCCGGCATGCGCCAGTGGGGCTGCGGGTTGGCAAACAGGCGGTCAATTTCCTTGGTGGAGAGTTGTTTGGCGCCGCGCAAAGGAATTCCCTTTAGCGGAAACGCGCCGATTTGGTAGCGACGCAGCCGTTTCACGGGGTGGCCCAGTGCGAGGAAAAGCTGGCGGATCTCGCGCTTCTTGCCGTGGTGCAAATGCACGTCGAGGTTGCAAGAGGTCTTGTCGCGTCCGGGGTTTACAAGGATGGCGTATTCGACTTTGAGGCGCTCGCCGTCGAGCACTACGCCGCGTAACAGGCGTGTCAGTCGGCTGGCGGAAAAGGGCTCCTCGAGCTTCACGTGGTAACGCTTCACCACAGTGCCGGACGGATGCATCAACCGGTTGGCGAGATCGCCGTCAGAGGTGAGGATGACGAGACCTTCGCTGTCTTTGTCGAGTCGTCCGGCGCAGAATAGTCGCAAGCGCGCCCATTCGCGGGGCAGGAGATCGAAGATCGTGGCGTCAGCGTGCGGATCGCTGTTGCTGCACACCAAGCCGCGAGGTTTGTGCACGGCGAGCGTGACTTTCGGTTGCGCGGTGGTGCGCAGCGTTTTGCCCCGCACCGTGACTTTATCCACGCCCGGCTCGACCTTTTGGCCTGCGGTCGCCAACGCGCCATTTACATACACTTCGCCCTCGGCGATGAGCGCCTCGGCGGCCCGGCGGGAGCAGAGGCCGGAGTCGGCAATGAGTTTTTGGAGACGGACGGCAGGCATGGAGAGAAGCGAGGCTTGCCGCCGCGCTCGGCTGCCGCAACAGGAAACAAGGCCGCAGGTGCGGCAAACTTTATTAGGCCGGATGTTTCACGGCCTCGGCTGGGGGATTTTCAGGTTAGCTGGCGAACCGCCAGAGCGTGGCTACGAAGAAGGTCACGAGGAAGCCCAGGCCTACGGGTAATAGGGTGGCAAGGGCCGTCCAACGTATGCTGCCGGTTTCTTTGTAGATGGTGTAAATGGTGGTGCTGCACGGGTTGTGCAGGAGGGAGAACAGCATCAGGTTCACTCCGGTCAGAATCGTCCAGCCGCCGGCGGTCAGCACAGCTTTGATCTCGGCAGGCGAATCCAGTTCGAACATCACCCCGGTGCCGGCGCCGACGCCGGTCATTTTGGCCGCCAGCACCGTTAGCATTAACACCGTCGGGATGATAATTTCGTTGGCCGGAATCGCCACGATGTAGGCGAGGAGAATCACGCCGTTCAGACCGAGCAGCAGCCCGAAAGGGTTTAACCAGTTGATGAGGTGCTCGGCGACACTCAGACCGCTGAAGTGGATATTCGCGCTCAACCAAATCACGGCGCCTGCGGGCAAGGCGAAGACGATGGC
>JACCDO011307139.1_pt1 | contig 14940 bp, 14 predicted proteins | sample 7446101 | NCBI WGS metagenome assembly JACCDO01 (sample SAMN15323440, study PRJNA562643) | freshwater metagenome | isolation source: river surface water | place: USA:Blue River Watershed | collected 2017-08-16
AACATTATTATACCTTCAGACAAATTAGCAAAATTTGGTAAAGAGGATTTAAGTAAAATAACTCAAAATGATTTTCTTAAGATTACCAGTAAACAAGGATATGGTATATTTATGGAGTGTGCTAAGTTAATTTATAATAATGACTCAGTAAACCAAACTGTTTATGTGGCTGATGTAAGTAGAAAAAAGGCTATGATTTGGGATAATAATCAATGGGTTCTTTCTGATTTGGAGGATGTATTATATATAATCAAAGAAAAAATAAGAGATTTGTACAATATAAATTTAGACACAATTGAAGACAAAAGAATAATAGAAGACTTTGAAAAACGTGTTCAGAAATACTTTGATATGCTTTATGATGAATATGATGAAGACAAAAAGGATGATAAAAGATTTATAAAACGAGTTCAAAATATGCAAAATAAATTTGAACATAATCTAATAAAATGGCTTTTTAATATTAAACCAGAAGTTCTTAAAAATTATAATGATATCAGAGAAAAAGTTTTGTTACTTGAAAATGAAAAAAAAGAAAAAATAGATAATAAAAATATAGTAGAACCGGTTACAAATATTTTTGATAAACCAAAAAAAAGAGGTAGACCTCTAAAAATATAAATTTTATATGCTTTATAAAAAGTATATAACTACAAAATTATGCAAGTTTAGGACCAATAAAATAAACTACTCTAATAATATTATTAAAATCAATAATAACTCTAGAAACCCCAGAATAAATACCAGTAGCTCCGGTAACAACAAAATCTTGGATTGAAGGAGCAGTTTGACCAGATTCTGAAATTTCTTCACGATATGTTCCTGACCAAATTACTGTTCCTAATTTTAGTAAATCATTTTCTTTTGAGTATGAAACCATTGAATAAGTTTCATCAGCAAAAGGGGCTGAACCTATTAAACCAGTTCCAGTTGCTACATAATTATTTGAAATTAATGTATTAGAACATACTCCAGCTATATTTGTGACAAGACCACCATTTCCACCAGGATATCCAGGTATTTGTTGGACAAAAGCTTTACTTCTATCATATGAACCAATAAACTTAATTTCTTCGTTAACTCCAATTTCAGGCTTAAAACTCATTTATATATTATTTACAAATAAAAATTTTTATTTTATGGATGGGAATTTTTTTCCAATAAAATAAACTATTCTTACTAAATTATTGTAATCTATAATTACTTTTGTTACATCAGAATAAATCCCAGATGATCCTATTACATCAAATTCTTGTATCGATGGAGCTGTAATTCCATCTACAATATTTTCTTTATATGTTCCTGACCAAATAACTGTACCTATTTTTACAGAATTTGGTTCATTACTATATGTTACTAATGAAAAAGTTTCATCTATATAAGTTGGAGAACCTATTAAACCATTACCTGTAACAACTATACCAGCTGATATTAAAGAAAAACCACATACTCCAGCTATTTGTAAAGGTACGTAAATATTACCACCAGGAAAACCAGGAATATATTGTGATTTACCATCTTTTCTATCATATGAACCAACATAAAGTATTTTTTCTTCAGATCCAATTTCTACTTTCAAACTCATTTATATATAAATTTATTACAAAATAATTGTCTATTGAGTGTAAAATTTTTTTAATCCAAACTAAATATTTTTTACACCACTATATTATAATAATGACTATAAATTTCTATCAAACTATGAGAATGATGCTGAACATGATTGTTGAAAAAGCATTACCTCCAACTATCACAGCTAGAACTCTATTTATTTTACCTTCAACTGTTATCGTTGGATTAAGTTCTGTAACTAGTATTAAACTACTTGAACACTATAATTTCAAATATACCCATTCTAAATTAAATCTTAGTTCTGTACAAACTGATATGTTAATTTCTTATTTGACTATACAAGCTTTAGAACTTCTAAATAGAGATTTTCACTCTAAAATTATAGAAAATTATGTAAATTCTAATAAAGTAATTATAGATTTTATTCCTCAAAATATTTTACAAAATGTCGTTTATGAAATGACTTATTATTATAATCAAAGAAATAAAGATGGATGGAAAGATGGTAATAAACAAATTGTTTTACCTAATGACAATTATATTAAAGTAAATGAACCGCTTTTTTCGAATAATTTTATGAATCCTGAAGCCTGGTGTCCTTTACAAGGTCAACAAATGTTAGGAGCCAAATGGGGAAATGTTGTATCAATTCTAAATGATAAAGATATAAAAAAAATAAATAAATACATTGACAAAGAAATTAAAAAAATAGATATAAAATCAGAATGTAAAAAAGTATTTGAACAAAGTTTGATTTTAACTGATAAAGAAAAAATGATTGCAGAATTTTGGGCTGGGATTGGTGGTTCAGTAACTCCTCCAGGTTTTTTCAACATGTTTTTATATGGATATTTTTTATCAAATCCAAATACAAATCTAACTCAGCTAGAATATTTTTATACTTTGAATACAGGTTTATTCCAAGCATCAATAACTGTTTGGAGAGCAAAATACAAGTTTATCCAATGTAGACCAATTCAATCTATTAGACTAGATTATCCTGATATTCCAATAGATTATTACTTTGGTAAATCTAATTCAAGTGTTTGGAAACCTTACCAAGAATCAAGATTATGGACACCACCATTCCCTGATTATATTTCAGGCCATTCCGCTTTTTCTAGTGTTGCTTCTTGTATTTTAACTAGACTACTTGGTTCTGATATTTCTCCATTAAATATAGTTTTGTCTAAAAAAGATATGTTGATCTTATCTCCTATATTCAAATCTAGTAATTTTAGTAAAATGAATGTGTCAAAAATTTTAATTTCACCTGATAGTTCTAAAATTCAATCATCTGTACCTAAAAATGAATTAGTTCTAAATTATAATACTTGGGAAGAAATGGCTGAAAGTGCAGGTATTTCTAGAATATATGGTGGTATTCATTATCCTAGCTCTAACACTGTTTCACTTCAAGTAGGTAAAATGATTTGTAAAAAACTTTTTAATTAGTCTGTATATATACTTTGTCAAAATATATACAAGCTTATGAATTACCAAAAGCCCTAATGCAAGAACCAGGTTTATCGAAATCATTATTCGATAGTTTTACTCTTGCTATCCCTCGTACTCTTTATAAAGAGAGCTAGAGGCTGCTTCGCTTTTCTCAAGAGGATTAAGACCATAAAATTTTTATTTTTTTGTTTTATCATCTTGATCGTCTTGTTTGTCTTAAAATTTTTTTTTATTTAATTTTTTCTCATTTTTTGTAAAGTGAAAAAATTTCGTTTTCTTATTTACTTTTTTACTATGTCAATTTCAACACACACACAAATAATTATATTTTATAAGAAAAGAAAAGAAGAGGAAGAAAAAGAGAAGAAAAAGAAAGGGAAAATGGTGAAAAATAAGCCGAAAAGTAAGCCGGTGTACTAATTTAACGAAAATCACGAAAACACCAATTCGTTAACGAAAATCACGAAAATATATAAAACAATTTAAATTTTATTTATATAATGTATATATAAAAGTATATATAATGGTAAATTATGTTTGTAATAAGTGTGGCAAAGAATTCAAACAAAAGGGTCATTTAACTGATCATCAAAATAAAAAGAAACCATGTGAACCAAATATTCCAAATATTCCAAATATTCCAAATAATGCAAAAAATATTCCAAATATTCCAAATATTCTAAATAATGCTAAAAATATTCCAAATAATGCTAATAATATAATTGATAATAATAAATGTTTATGTAATTATTGTGGTAAATCATTTTCAGCTGTTTATAATTTAAATAAGCATATTAAAAATAGTTGCAAAATAAAAAAAGAAGATGATAAAACTAAACAAAATATTTTTGAACTTCTGTTAGAGAAATCTGAAAAAGAAAAGGAATTACTTAATAACCAATTACAATTACAAAATAATAAAATTATTGAATTACAAAACCACTTAATAGAACTCACTAAAAACATAAAAGAACTAACAGAAAAAACTAATATTAGCAAATCTAACATAACCAATAATAATAACAATAACACAAATACTAATTGTAATAACAATATAAACAATATAACTAATATCATTATTCCATCTGATAAACTTGCAAAATTCGGCAAAGAGGACCTAAGTAAGATTACTCAAAACGATTTCCTTAAAATAACAAATAAACAAGGATACGGAATATTTATGGAATGCGCTAAACTTATTTATAATAATGATTCTGTAAATCAAACTGTTTATGTTGCTGACGTTAGTCGTAAAAAAGCTATGATATGGGATAATAAACAATGGGTTCTCTCTGATTTAGAAGACGTGCTTTACATTATAAAAGAAAAGATCCGTGATCTATATAATATTAATTTAGATAATATAGAAGACAAAAAAATTATTGAAGACTTTGAAAAACGTGTTCAAAAGTATTTTGACATGCTTTACGATGAATATGACGAAGATAAAAAGGATGATAAGAGATTTATTAAGAGAGTTCAAAATATGCAAAACAAATTTGAACACAACTTGATAAAATGGCTATTCAATATTAAACCGGATGTTCTTAAAAATTATAGTGAAATTAGAGAAAAAATTTTATTATTAGAAAATGATAAAAAGTCATTATTATCAGATATTGATGTCTCAAAAAGAAAAAATAAAACAATTAAATTGTAAGCATATATACTTTATAAAAATATAATTTTTTGTGTGCCGCTATGCAAGAACTTGGATACTCGAAATATTTGTTCGAGAGCTTTACTCTTGCATAAATAAAATTAACTAACAAAAAATTACCTAATACACATTTTTAATCCTAAAAACTATCAACAAATTTATATTGAAAGTGATCACCAATAGTCACTTCTTGAACCATTTGTATAAACTTGGTATAGTATTCATCTCCCATCATCTTCATATTTTGACAAACTCCAGGAATAACATCCGGATTTACTTGCTCCATACCAAAGTTTTTATGACTAATACCAAGAGCAACACAACAGGTAATACCAATAGTTTTCACAATCATCTTCTTTGCTTCTTCTGAACCGAATAGACCACTAGAACCAAAACGTGTATCCAAATATTCTTGAATAGTTTCACGCAAAACCATTCCTTGTACAACTCCGTCTTTAACCCAAACCCAAGTTCCTGCTCTTGTCCCAGAGCTTTGTGGCCCAATCACTTTTGTAAAACACTTGATTTCATTTTTGTCAGTAAAATACTTAAATCTCATGTGCACTCCCAACTCTGTGTCGGAAATTTCTCCATCTGGTTGTCTAGATAGAATAGTGTCAATAACTTGCTGTCTAATTCTTTCTCTTTGAACCCGCTGAGCGTGTTCATCGAAATCGCGATTACCAGTTTTTGACATTTTTATAGTTTAATATTAGATATATATAATATCATTTAGACAAGCATTTTTTCAATTTTTTGTTATGTTAGTTAAGCCGGTTTAACCATGTTATATATCTGATCTAATTCTTCAGATTGAAATTCAATTTTTGCAAAATTTTTTATAACAAACTCGTTCATTATTTTGGTTTTGTTAATATTTTTTTCAGGGTATATCAAATTGTATAAAACGTCTCCTTTGTTATTTTTGTAAAATCTTAAAGTAATATCATCTTCAAATTCATAAGTTAGGTTGTCTTGTGACTTAACAAAAAAATTAAGTTTTTTAGGTGTATCATAATTTATACACAATTTTTGTTTTGACAAAGGATTTCCAGGTATTTCAGTACCACTAACTCCAACATGAATACCTTCTTCTCCATCAATAACTCTTTCAAAAAGTAGTCTATCTCCTCCAATAGAATTTCCCATTTGTTATAATATTATACATAATTACTTAAATTATATTTTATAATCAATTTTTCAACCAGGATTAATAATTTAGTATAATTATAATATATACCATGGGAAAACTTAACACTATCTTAATTTTGATGGACGAATTGATAAATTACAAAAACATTCCTTCAGAAATATTAGCTAAATTAAAAGGTTACAATGCTTTTAGAAAAATAGGCATTCAATTTAATAATATTCATTGTAATCGTACAGTATGTTCACCATCGCGTTCATCTATAATGTCTGGAATAGTTAATCACGGAATTCAGGATAATATCGATAATAATTTTCAATATTTATATATCCCTAGATTAAATCCTGATTTAACAACTGTTGCTAAACTTTGTAAATTAGATAAATATGATTATACAGCTTATTATGGTAAACAACATTTTGATTCTAATTTGGCAACAACGGCATTCTCAGCACCTATGTTTAATACCTATACTAGAAATTCTATGAAAAAATATGGATTTGATATATATTCTTCTTACGGTGATACTTTTTATAGCCCAAATCAAGGATTATTTGGTGATTTATATACTTATGAAATGCTTACAAGTGAAAATAATCCTGATTTTGATTGGTATGATGTTAAAAACAAAAATAAATATGTAGGTATGTTACCATTTTTAAAAGCAAGAAAAGCAGATGGAAAATCATTTTATTGTGAATTCCACTTGGTAAATCCACATGACACTCAACATCAAATACAAAATTATTCCCAGAGTCCAGGTTCATCACAATTACAATATGGAGCTCCATATATAGCCGAACAATTTGCTGAATATAAAGAAGAAGGTAAATTAGCTATAGATGTATTCCCCCTAATACCTAACACAAATTTAACAGAAAACTATTTTGAAAAAAATTATATAGAATATAGTACTAAAACAGATAGTTTACCATTTGAACAATCATATTTAGCCGACTATGTATCAGATAGTAAACTTAATAGTATATTTCCATATTTTGTATGTTGTCAACAATCTTATGTAAGAAATTTTACTTTTCCAGATGGAGCTTTAGATGTAAAATCATGGAAAAATCTTGTAAACACATATTATGGACTTGTAATTGAAGCTGATAATTATGTTTATAAAATTTATGAATTTTTACAAGAAAATAATATGCTTGGTCAGACTAATGTTATTATCACATCTGATCATGGTGATTTAATGTCTGCTCATGGTCTTAAACAAAAGAATTTTCATTTTAAAGAATCAACTAATGTTCCTTTAATTATACATTCACCACATTTATCAAAATGCCAAATTGGAAAAACCTATAATAATCTAGGAAACTCTGTTGATATATTCCCAACAGTCCAAACAATATTAAAACTAGATAAAATAGAACAAACTGTTGGTAAATCACTTTTGGAATGGGAATGTTCAAAATTATTTGTTACAAAAGAAAATCATGATGTCTTTCATGTAACAGATGGATTTATGTTTACAACAACAGGATTTTTATTTAGATCTTGGTTTAGACAACAACCAGAAGAAATTAAACAAAAAGTAATTAGTATACCAGCAAATATATTTGATTATATAAGTCAATTTTCAATGGGGATTACAAAATATAATGGTGTACAATATAAGTTTGTAAGATATTACAATATATTAGAAATATTTAAATATAATTTTAGCTTTAATCCAAAATACCAGATTAATGGAAAACCATTTATTTTTGATAAAAACAATATATATGAATATATTGATCCAAAAATAATTTCAATATATCCTGAATATGTTAATAAGTTTTTGGAAAATTTTTTCATAAAATACCCAGATGGTTTTACTTTTGAACAAGGATATGATACATCATTATTGGTTAATTTAGAATTTTCAGTATATTTTTTAATGACAATAATATTTACATATTTTTATAAAAATAACTCAAGTATATTGATCCCAGGAATATTTGATTCTTATCTGGAACTTTATAATAATAGAAATTATGCATTTTTTTGTTATGACATGGATAATGATCCTAATGAAATAATAAATTTAGCTGATCCTAATTATCCACAAAGAGCAAATGTAGAACTATTTGAATATCTTAATCACAATCTGAATGAAAATATAGTTAATTACGGTTGTAAAGATTTTATTTATGTTTTCCCTTACCAAAGTATAGTTACTGTGTTTTTAATATTAAAGAAACTAGGTGTAGGTATTGAGTTTTTGAATATTGATCAGTTAGACATATTATATACTATAGGGTTTACAAATAATTTTGATAGTTTTTTTAGTTCTAACACAATTACCAAAAATTTATTAAATTTTTCATTTAATCTATAAAAAATTTTAGTTTTTTTATATAATTTATAAAAATTGAATTCAAATCATACTGGTTAAACCATTATATAATAGTAATCATTATAATATTAAAATGAATACAGACGATCGTGCTCTTAAATCTGTACAAAATGGAATATCATTTTTACATAAAGAAATAATTAAAGGATTTAGACAATCAAACAATACAGAAGTTTGTTTTATGTTATGTAGAATATTAGATGCAGTTCCTCAAGATAATAAAATTTGTATTGGTTCTATTAGTAAATTATGTAATGAAAGTAAAATAATTAAGTCAGTTTTAGAAAAATTTACTCCTCTACCTGGATATCAAATTGAAAAATTACATATTTGTATTGTAATTTCAACTGTATTGATACAAATTTTAAGTAATCCTCAGGATGTTGACAAAATTATAGATAAAGCTATGGTTGATTTATCTCATAATCAGGATGAGTAAGACGATCAAGACGATAAATAATATTTAGTAATTTTTTATGCTCTTTATCATCTGTATTTTTATAATTTTTTAAAAAGTTTGGTTGTAAAAATATTTTATTTATTTTTTAAGGAGTCGAAAAATTTTGTTTTTCTATTTTACTTTTTATAGTTTTAAATTTCAACACACACACAAATAATTAAATTAACTATATTTTTTAAAGAAAAGAGTAGAAGGAGAAAAAGAAGGAAAGAGAAAATAGGAAAAAATAGGCTAAAAAGTGTAGTTGCAAAAATATTTAACGGAAATCACGAAAATAATTATTAGTTAACGGAAATCACGAAAAATATATAAAACAATTTAAATTTTTTCTATATATTGTATATATAAAAGTATACCTAATGGTTATTTATACCTGTGAAAAATGTAATAAACAATTTAAACAAAAGGGACATTTAGCTGAGCATTTAAATAAAAAGAAACCATGTCATAAAATAACCATAATTAACCAAATATTACCAAACATAACCGAAATTAACCAAAATAAAAATATTTTGGTTAATGATGATAATGATTGTTCTTGTGATTATTGTGGTAAATTGTTTGTAAATATTTATTCATTAAAACGACATATAGATAATAGATGTAAAATAAAAAAAGAAGATGATGAAAATAAACAAAATATATTTAATTTACTACTTGAAAAAGAACAATTACTTGAAAAAGAGAAAATAATAAATAATTTACAAAATAAAGTGGACGAACAACAAAAAGAAATGTCAGAACTTAAAACACAATTACAAAATTTAACAAAAAGCATAAAAGAGCTTTCAAACAAAACAACTGTTGTGAATAATAACTATGGTAATATTAATAATATTGTAGTACCAACAGATAAATTGTCAAAGTTTGGTAAAGAAGATTTAAATAAAATATCACAACAAGAATTTCTTAAAATACGAAATCAACAAGGAATTGCTATTTTTAAAGAATGTGCTAAATTAATATATAACAACAAGCCATTTAATAGAACGGTTTATGTTACCGATCACAGTAGAAAAAAAGCTATGATTTGGGATGGAAGAGATTGGATACTATCTGATCTCGATGAGGTTATTAATATCATGAGGGAGAAAATTAGAGATTTGTATAATTTAAAGCTTGGTGATATAGAGGATGAAAGAATTATAAAAGATTTTGAAACAAGAATACAAAAATATTTTGATATGTTATATGACGAATATGCAGATGAAAAAGAAGATGATAAACAATTTATGGAAAGAGTAAAAGGATTACAGAATAAATTTGAAAATGAACTGATAATTTGGTTATCTAATATAAAAAAGGATGTTATTGAAAATTATAATAATATTTTACAATCAATTTTAATTAATAATAATAAATTGATAGAACAAAAAAAAATAGTTGATATCGACACAAATACTGTGCAAAAAATAAATATTCCTAGAAAAAAAGGTAGACCTAAAAAAATTATATAAGCTTTTATTCATTAAATATATTATTAAATTCAGAACCATCTAATATAGTTTCTTTTTTTTCAAGACCTAATTTCCCTGAACTTGTAGATCTACCAGATCCACCAAATCCATCTAGTATTGATGCAGCTTCTAACTCATGGTCAGTAAAAGAATTTGAACCAAACTTACAACCAAGTTCACAACCAAGTACACAACCAATTCCACAATTAAAACTAGAAATCGAACCAAGTGATGGTCCAAGTGATGAACTTATTGATGAACTTATTGATGAACTTATTGATGATCCTATTGATGAACCAAGTGATAATCCGGTATAAACCATGCCAAAACCTAAATTTGTGCTAACACTTTCTGAATTTTTTTCAGCATCATTAATTCCAATAGTTTTTTTCTTTTTGTTTTTAGGTTCAATAGGTTCCATTACACCATCAGAATAAGCCCAGAACAGTTTATCTTTAGATATTTTGTTTTTACTTTTTTTTCTGTTTTTATAAGAAGATGGTGAGTAGCTAGAATTTGATCTTGGGCTTGAACTAATGCCTAAACTTGAGCTATAACTAGAACCAGATGATTTTAATGATCTTTTATATCCTCTTCTTACAATATTAACAAACCCAATAATTTTTTTAACAATAAATTCTCTAACATTTGTTTGAGAAGTCTGATCTCCTCCAGTTTTATATTCTGTATTAATACCTTCAACCATTCCTATACTGGTCATAAATACAAGTCCAAAATTACTTTCAGGAACAATAAAATTTCTACAAACCCAACTTGTATTTGCAATTTTAAATAATTTTTTTAATGTACTTGGAATAATATTTTTATCAGGATTAGCTTCTATAATCTCGCTAATCTCTTGATCAATTAGTTCTTCTGAAATATTTTGCTCTCCAGAAGTATTAATATTTTGGACATTTTCTGTTAAAACATATTTATTAATTTCGTTTAAATCTAATTTACCTAACCTAATAATGTCTGGAATAATTCTTCTAATTTTAATTTTCAAGTCAATATCTTCAGGAATATAATCTTTTATATATTCGAGATATTTATCAGATATAACATGTTCTTCCATATCTGATGTAAAAATAAAAGGATCAAATGTATATCTACAATGTCCTTCATCTTCTAATCCTCTCATAAATACATTTTCTAAATTAAATTTATCATAAAAAGCTTTTACACTAGTAAACTTAGGTTTAATAATATTTCTTTGTAAAACAATCATAAAAAATATAGTGAGAATTAAAGATCTTTCTTTAATATGTGTACCTTTTTTAATTATATCCCATTTATTACCTAATCCTTTTTCTAGAAAAGAAAAAATAGATTGATATTCATAAGTTTTATTTGAATCTGGGTTATCTTCTGTAGAACCGTCAAGCTTATTTAATGGTTCAAAAAGTTTTATTAAACCGGAACTGCTTAACAACTCCATCTTAATATATTATATAGTATATTTTCATTAAAAAGTATTTGTTACAGTAATAAAATCAATTTTTATAAAATTTGAAATTATAAGAATTAGATAGATTATCATATATAATATTATCTTAAGATGGATCCAATGTTTCATTTTGAGGAAAAGAAATCACCTTTATTAGGGATAAAAAGAGAAAGAAAAACCAACAAGTATACAGTAGATCCTTTATTAAGTCTAACAAAAAACTTGGACAAAAATTTTAATCCAAAACCAAGTACCCAAGAAATCAAGATGAATTCACCACTAGGAAGCTTTTTATTTGGATCAGTGCCTAAAGTTGAGATAGCTGGTTCATCAAACTCATCAAGCTCATCAAGCTCATCAAACTCATCAAACTCATCAAGCTCATCAAGCCTGGTAAATCTGTCTAATTCTTTAATAGATAAAGGAGAAGAAAAGATAGAAGAGGAAGAAAAAGAAGATATTGACCCAATATTAGAGAATAATTGGTTTACCAAGTATAATGAATTGAGCTCAGAAGAGCGCGAATGGTTATACCAACAAGTAATAAAATACGAAATGGATAATCCCGAAGAGGAGAAGAAAATTATTCAAGAAAAAATGCAAGAACTAACTATTCAAGAAATTTATAGAGCGACTAATTCTATACGACCAAGTGGATTACCAGGGAAGACCGGTGCCTCCAGTAGAAAAGAGAGAAAATTATTTATGATATTACATGAAATTAAAAAGAATAAAACATCTATTGGTCTCTTTTTAGAGGAGAAGCCTGAAGAAGTTAATGAAGTTAAAAAACATAAAAGAGAATTAAGTGGACTATATGAAAGTGAAATGGTAAAAAAATCGCAAATTTTAAATCCTAGAAAAAAATCAAGAGCATCTTATCAATTTGATTATGAAGAAGAGAAAGAAGAAGAGAAAGAAGAAGAGAAAGAAGAAGAGAAAGAGGAAGTAGAGGAAGAAGAGGAAGAAGAAAAACAATCTACTGTAAAATCATCTAAAAAGTATAAGAAAGCAAAAACAATAATTAAATCCGAAACAGTTAAATCTGAACAAGAGGGACCTCATGTATACACAATTAAATGTCTAAATCCATTAGAACCATCTATAATGATAATATCAAAAGTACCATTAGATTCCAACCAGATAGTTGGTTATTACAAAATTTAATTTGTTTAATTAAGAATAGTATCAATACATTCTCTTTTAACCAACGTAGCTAAATAATCACGACATATAATTCCTTCTGAACAGACTTCTGGATTTCCAGTTCTTTCATAACATTTTTGTTCAGTAATTTTACTAGAACAAGGAGATGAAAATATTCTTTGCCCACAAATTATTTTAGCGGGCATTTTATTTATAACATCACAAGAATTATCAAAATGTTCTTTGAACCAGATTTGTTGTAAGACAACAAGTATAACAATTAAAAATATTATAGTGTAAAAATTATTCATTATATATATTTTTTATATAAAAATTATATTTCTTCTATTTCAAATTCTCTATTTTGAATTAAAACTTTGTTATCATTTATAACATAACCAATAACCAAACCAATTAGAGAAGATATAGCACATAATAAACCAGATACAAGCTTAGAGATTTTATTCATCTGTTGTACATTATTTTCATAAACTAATTTATTAGTATTAATAAAATAGGGATTAGGGCTATCAACACATTCGTCAACTAGTGTAAGCCAGAGACCCATACCGTCTTTATCTTCACAATATTGTTTAGCACAATCTTTAGCAGTAAGACCTAATTCATTATCAGCAATAGGTTCATTTGCTCCAGAAGAAATAGCATAAGCTATTTTAGAAAGGAAAAAAAAACCTAAAAGACAAAAAATAAAAATTTTTTTATCAATAAATTTTATCATTTTAATTATTATATATATAACTTACACAACAATTTTATAAATCAAATTTTTGTAAAAAATTGATAATGTTAATATATAAGAAGTAGATATATAACTTTTATAATATATGAAATGGATTTCAATATAAATATTACTGATGTATTAAAAACTTTTCAAATAGAGACTTCGGTACTATATCACATGTTATACGATTATAATAGTGTAATAACAGGAAGTATAATACCATATTGTTTTCATAAATGGGAAGATTTTAACAGTGATTTAGACATATGGATACCTTTTACAGAAGATTTTGAAATTCAAAGAGGTAATGTATCGAGAATACTAAAAAATTTTGGTTATGAACTAGTAAAAACAGATATTTCTAATCCATCAGATCCAAGTGAATTTGCTCAACTTATAAACATAGTCGAACATTATGTTTTAACTATAGAAGATAAAACAAAAGTAGTAGATATTGTGTATTTAAAAAAAACAAGTATTGATGAAGTATTAATACACACTGATTTAAAATTATGTATGAATTATGCGAAGGTAGAATTAGAAAGAGGTATACTAAAATTTAAATTAGTATCATGTGATAGAAAAAGCTATTTAGATTTAACACATAAGATATTAACAGTAAATATAAATTTTGATTATTTAAATCCTTACGAAGCAAATAAAAAAATAACAAGATTTTATAAATATTTATCAAGGGGATTTATATGTAATCCAGTAATTCAAAATGCTTATCACGAGTTACTAGAACATTTTATAAATCAGTATAATCCAGAATATAACTATAGAATAAGTCAATTTAATGGTTATGGAATGTCTTTTAGAATAATTAGTTTGATCAGAGAGATCAAACAAATTTATGATACTTTATTTTATATTGAGGAACATCGTGTTTTTCCAAAAAAACAGATTAAAACTAAAATCTAGTAAACACAATAAATTTATATAAAAAATTGAAAAAAATTTTTATAAGAAAATAAATTAAAAAATTATAAGAAATAATGAGCACAAAAAAGTACATATATATAAAAAAAGATTTACCAGATGGTAATTTTTTAGAATTTGAGTATTTTTATGATTTAGAAACTTATATGTATAAATTAGATTATACATATTTACCGAGATGGTTACATTCAGATAAATATCCGATAAAAAGGAGTTTTATCCAGTATAATTCAAATATAGAATTATCAGAAATCACAACAGATATATTATTAAGAAGTAAAGTAAACAAACTAGTATTGACAAATTATTCGAGAGAGAAGATATGTTTACCACAGAACATAAAACACTTGTATTTTTATTATTACAACAAATCAATAAATAATTTACCAGAACACATTACACATTTAACAATATTAAGATCATTTAATGAGCCAATATTAAGACTTCCAAAAGATTTAATATATTTATATTTAGGTGACAACTATGATCAAGAATTAGATTGTTTACCGGAAAATCTTCAGATACTAAAGTTAGGTAATGATTATGACAAACC
>JACCDO011367901.1_pt1 | contig 14938 bp, 9 predicted proteins | sample 7446101 | NCBI WGS metagenome assembly JACCDO01 (sample SAMN15323440, study PRJNA562643) | freshwater metagenome | isolation source: river surface water | place: USA:Blue River Watershed | collected 2017-08-16
AGATTGGCAATGGGTATATTCAATTTCACGGAAATGTGGTTTATGAAATTGTTTCTTTGGGCATCGTCCTTAGCGATTACCGACAACTTCTCCAAACCCGCTTGTATATCTTTTGATGTGTATTTCCAAGTAGCTAAAGCTAAAAAGCATTTTTGTAGTTTGATTAAGAAATCGGCTTTGTCTTTGGCAGAATTTACTGCATCAAATATACAAGCTAAAAATTTGTTATCATCGGATGTCAAAGGTGTTAAGTCCGATGGGGAAATTTTACTTGGGCTAGGTTCTACCTTGATTGGGGTTTGTGTTTGAGTGGGGGTAACAGTTGTTCCTATGGGTGTTGCGGGAGTGCTTGTTTTAGATTTTTCAGTTTCGACTATTGTTTTTTTTTCTTCAGACTGCTTTAAAAATTGTTCCCTAGTCATTAGTAGCCCTGAATCGACTGCCTTTTTTATTTCACTTATCATAGTTTTGAAGACTTTTTCGTCATGTTCTTCACTTACACTTCCTATATCTACAGGGAAAAGGAGCATATTTCTAAGGAATTGTTCTGTAGTCTTATCCGTTTGGTTTTTCACTTGGATTGATCCCAAAAGTGGTTCAAAAAACCTTTGGGAGAATGTTAGCGTTACTAATTGGGATTTGGTGCGTTTACTGAAATTACCCATGGAGTAACGTTTTATCAGCTCCTCTTTCGTGAGTTTGTTGATGAGTTCTAGCGTATATTTTCTTTCATTGACAAAATACTCAAGAATTTCCAATATTTTGTCGGGGGATAGGATACATTTAGAAATATTCTCTTTTAGGGTATCTACAAAAACGTGAAGGTCTGCTAGCTGTTTTGCGGGCTCTAGCCTGTCAATCATAGAAATATGGACGGCTTTATAGAGTTTCTCTTGGTAGTTTCGGACATCTTGGCGAATGGGGGCGTTTTCGTTGGTTCCGGATGGATAAACAGAATATGTTTTGTCGTCTTTGGCGATTTCTTTCACTAGGTCGATTACATTATCAGGTAATTGCTCTAGCTTTTCACCCCTAGACCCCGGCAAATGTCGAAATTCTATATGTAACCCTTCCACAATTGCGTCATCTTGCCACACTTTCCCAAAAACACTCGACATTTGCGAATCTGTCGTCGGAATCACCCCCTTTCTTACTAATTCTCGAACACAAACTTTAGTCGGTTGTGCTAAACATTGTCTTTTCATTGCAAGATGTTCTTGATACATCTCTTGACGTGCTTTAGCATCCGCCTCAAGGTCTGCCTTTGTTTTAATATCGTTATTTGCCAAGTATACCTTCAAATCTTTCAAGGTACGTTCTTCATCTGAAAGCTTTTTTGCATCTTCAGAGAGTCTATCACCCGTGAAAGTTGAAAAAGCTTCGTGTGTATAACTAGGTAGTTGCTTTTTAAGGGGGATTTTTTCTTGAGTAAACCTAAAAAATACATCTTTGTAGATACTTTTAAGTTTCCCCATAATTGTGTCTAACCCATAAGAGCTTTGTTTGCGTTTTTTCGCCAAAAAGGGGTCAAGGTCTGCAGATGGATATCTAGAGAAAAATGCGGTTATGTCTAATTCCTTGTCAATAATATGTTCAAGGATGTCAATCGCTGTTTGTGGAGGTATGTCGCCCCCTTCTATTTTTGCTTGGATTTCTTCGAGAAATTCTGGGATTTCTTTTTGTCTATCTTCTTTTATGGCATCAAAGTCGGTGAAATCCAACAACTCATCCATTCTTGTAATATATTCGTTTGATGGTATAGTTGTTTGGGGTAGCGAAGGTAATATCCCTATTTTTCCGTCTTTCAAATCCCTTACCATACTATTTAGTGTGTCATATATGTTAGCCGCCAAAACACCTCCTATATCTTTGTCTAGTGGTACTCCTGCTAAAATTGCCCCAATGAACAAGCCAAGCATATCCCCATTTGTCACACCACGACGATACCAATATAAATAAAGTGGCGTGTTGTAACTGCTTAGTAAGGAATATGCGTTTTTCACATCTGTTTGAGAAAGTTTGTATATCTTATCGATTAGCCCCTGCGGGTCTGTTGTTACGAGATATTGAAGGTATTCTACCATTGTTTGGACATCTTTAGGGGAATACTTCCGTCCTTTCATCCATTTCAAATAGGTCTGTATGCTCAACAAAAACCTTGTCCTATCTTTCACGCCACTTTCTAAAATATTTTTCAAGGGGTTTGTTGAAGTTTCAGAAAAGAGTAATGTTTTAGATGGTGAGGTAGATACTTGAGATGCTGTTTTGGTGGCTGTTTGGGTTGGTGTTTGAGGTGGTGTTTGGGTTGGTGTTTGAGGTGGTGTTTGAGGTGGTGTTTGAGGTGGTGTTTGAGGTGGGGTTTGAGGTGGGGTTTGAGGTGGGGTTTGTGGGGTCGCTTGTGGGATTCCTGAGGTAAATAAATCACCCGTAGTTTGTGGGGCGGGTTGTGAGGGGGTTCTCGGTGGTGGTGTTTGTTCGAGTGGTTTTTTGGGTGTATTTTCTGCACCTTGACCCTTGTACTTAAAGGCAGCATTTAATTTCAAATCTAAGGTTTGATTGTTAGCCGTAATGTTTAATTTAACTATTTCGTTTGGTGATAGTCCAACATTATATCTACAACCGAGCAGTTGTATAACATCTCCGGTGTCTTTGAAAAAAGGCTTATGACTCTTTACATACGATGGGGCAAGATTGACATAAGAAGTCCCATCTATGTGGTCTTTACCCTCAACTTGCAAAACAAGTTGTGTCTTCATGTCTTTTACTATTTTGCCACATTTGATATGCTCTATATGTAATTTAGGTTCGATCTTGAGTTCATATCTGTTTCCTCTACCGGTATATGTATCTACTATTTCAGTCTCGTAAACACAAATCACTATTTCAGTATCAGCAATAGCATTCGATATTTCTTGTGTTATCGCCCTATCAGGTTCTACAACAGAGTAAAAACGGGTCAAACTATCTATGAGTTTTGAATATGCGGCTTGCATCAAGCCATCTGTATATTGAGATTCGTGTAATTTAGAATAGAGCTCCATTTCCTGAGATAGGATTTCGCAAAAGCCTCGAAGTAAGGGCAAATACCCCTTTCCTGTTTCGGTAGAATTTTCTGTGTTTTTGACAAGAAGGATAAAGTAATAGGGAAAAGTAGAATTCGTAGCACTTAGACCGTTTCCCCCATCCTCGAAAAAGCAGTTACTCCAAGCACCTAGTGGCAATGTTTTGCTATCTAATTTTGTTGCAAAAAGAAAATCCCCACTTGCATCCCTCTCGGTTTTGCCGTCAGTGGTTATATTACTTCTTTGTTCAGGTATAGATGGGTTTATGCCGGGGGTATCCTCAATCGGATAGGCTAGAGGATTCCAAATTTCCCATTGATTTTGAGGGTCTAGTGCACTATTTCTACGAACTTTGATACGCATAAAAAATTCCCATTAAAATATTTGTTCTTGTTTGATAGCTTTATTTTAGCGATACAATATTAAAATTCAATCAAAATTGACACAAGTTAAAGAATAGAAACTACTTAGCCCTAAATTTTAGTAATCCCCAAAAGACCCTCCACGAGAGATCATATCTCTTGCTCTACGTGATCTCGCATCTCTTTCTTGTTGCTGTTGTTCTTCTCGGCGTTGTTGATCTGCTCTTGCTTGATTTTCTTGTTGCAAAGTAGAAACGGCTTGTTGGGTGCTGACACTTGGAGCAGATGTACTTCTACCACTACCACGAGTTGCTTGTTGGGTGATTTGGTGTGCAAGTTGTAAGCTTTGAACGAGTTGTTTTACATTGGGATTGGTAATACTATTAACATCTACGCTTAGAAATGCCAAGGGGTTTTGATCTTGCCCAAGGTTTCTAGAAGAGTACATGGTGCTAGTTTGAGGATACTTGAATTGAACATCTGCAAACTTTTCGCCAGCAGGAAGTGTTCTTGGTGGGTATTCTTGGGCAATAAGTGCAATCAAACTAGGCCAGGTGGCATTAGCCATGATCGCCGCCCCAAACAATTTACCCATAGGGGATAAAGGTGCCGCACTCTGAGATACTCTTTGGAAGTTACTTGACCAAAGGTATTCTAACATTTGTCTTGTTTGTGCATCCAAGATACCATTTCTTTCAGGGTAATCTGCACCACCCGCCATCAAACTTGGATAGTTCAAATCACTTTGAACGGCATTCACTTTTGAGTTTAAAGCATAGTGTTGGAAACAAAACACAAGTTTAGATAGATTTTCAGGAGAAATAGAATCATTACCTAGTCTGCCTGTGATCCCATAATCGCTTGCAGGTCTAACCATGGAACTATTCCATGCTACTGCACCGAGTGTAGAACTTGATGCTTTTGCCTTTTCTTGTTGTTTTAAGGCAATCATTTTTTGCATTTTCGCCTTGTCCATGTGTTTGGGTCCTCTTTCAGGGCAATCACAAATGATCTCTGCATGGAGATTCACAAGAATACAGTGTGCTTTGTCAAAGTGGGACAGTGCTTTCCAAATTGCAGGACTAATTGCTTTTTTGTCGAGCACAACATTGGGCATGAATACTTTACCATGCTTTGATGATTTAGCGTCTTGTTCCACAAGGTTTTTTGCAACTACGGCAGCTTCGATTTGTTCACTTCTATCTAAAGGTTTTGTCATTTTCGACTCCTAATATATTTTAGGTTAAAGGAAAATCTCATTGAGTTGGATTCGATATACAGCCATATTAAAAATAAGTAGAGAATTAGACAAACATAAAGTTTAGATATGATGTATTTAATTTAGATATTTCGCACAAGCCTAATGCCTACCATAGAACTAGGATATAAGATACTTTGTCTATGTCGAGTATGAACCATGGAGTATTTAGGGGAATTGAACCATGACCCACCTTTGACGACACAGAAACCTTTTTGAAGGTCTTGTAGAATATCTAGAGGTATCTCAAAGCTATGTTCTGTAACATCAAAGTCATAGGGTCTAAAATAATTCCTACTTAATGTCCGTGGGGGTATGGGTTCAAACAAATCATTACACCACTCATTTAGGTTTCCTGTCATATCATAAATCCCCCAAGCGTTAGGCTTTTTTGAACCAATGGGGTATGTCCTAAGTGGTGCGTTTTTGATTGGGATATGTGCTACTTCTTCATATGAATCACTACCCGAATATAAAGGTAATTGTTTAGGGTCTGTTGCACAACCCGCCTTTGCTGCGTATTCCCATTCTACTTCAAAAGGTAATCTATACCCATTTTTTGTTCCATCAAAACAAATTTTTGAAGTTTCTATTGTATAACAAGGTTCTAAGTTTTCGATAATACTTAAACGATTACAAAACAATATCGCCTCTAACCAACTTACTCTTTCCACGGGCAAATTTAACCCCACCCAATTACTAGGGTTAGTTTGCATGACGGAATACCATAATTCCTGACTTACAAGATTTTTTGATATTGCGAAGTTTGAATGCACCTTCGTTAATTGTAAAGGTGCATTCATGTCCTCTGAATGTCCCACCCAAAAATCACCTTTGGTGCAGGCATATTCCAGTATTCTACTTGTTACTGCCGAATTTGCAAATAAATCTGTATGAGGTAAAACAAAATTACCTAACGGTGCAATGTCGTTTATGTTTAGTTGTTCCATTTTACTAACTACCTAACTACTAAATTTTTACTTTGAATAAATTTTTTCTAAGACTAGAATTTAAAGCTAGTGAAAAGCTGAAATATTGTAAAGCTTAAAATATATACTAATACTGAATTTTTTTACAATGATCTACAAATTCTAAAACTGTTGTGTGAAAAACCCCTATTCTCAACAACCCCCCTACGAGCAAACACAGAGATTTCGGACAAATCCTCAGCTTCAGGACACCCTTTTGCAACCCTTGTGGTAGCTTTACTATTCAAACCAATCACTGCGATAGGGTCGATTTGGGGGACTAAAGCGTGATTATCTGTTCCTACATAAAACAGAATAAGGTTAGCGTCTGTACAGTATTCTAAATGTCTGCCTAGCATATCTTCAACACCCCAAGCATTCGGCTTTCGTTCATGTATGAAGTTGGATAAAGGTGGGTTTTTGTCATGCATGGGTAAGAACACTTGTTTAGATAGTTCCGAAATGCTTGTAGCGTTTGTTCCAAGATGATTTGAACCACCAGCAAGTCCTACATATTCCCATTCAGCCTCTGTTGGCAAACGATAACCATTAGAGTTTTGATTACAAAATACTAGGATGTCTTTGTTTGCTAGATTGGGGTGTAACTCTACATAGGTTTCTAAGTCATTGGTATTTGGTGCTTTTGTTGCAAAACTATAACAAGGGTCTAGTCCTACAAGAAGTGAAAGCTTGTTACAGAAATCTACTGCTTTCAACCAAGACATACCTTCCGCAACAACTGTATGAGAACTAGGATTCAAATTGCTTAAATCCCTAGTTGGGTTTTGAACCGCATTGTATAACGCAGAAGATACTTTGGTTTCTAGCATTAAGAAAGGTTTTGTGATCTTAATGGTTCTATCTATCTTACCCAAGGTCTTATGATCGATAGGTCTTAGGTATGAACCTTTGGGAATAGGGATCATGTTCAAGTCAAAGTGCCCATTGTTGAAATCAAAACTATCGACAATAACATCTTTGACTTTGATGTTACTGAGGGCATCTTGTAATGGTTTAGGTTTGTAATCCATTTCGTTTAGTCCAAACAAATCAAAGATTGCAATTTTGATTTGATTTTTTTGCACATCATTAATAGTGATCTTGTTACCAAGTTCATCTTCTGTAACTTTGAACTCAAATCTGCCAACCAAATCTGCATTTTTTGGTCTTCTAAAATCTAATACGCCGGGGATGTATTCAGTACCTCTTGCCCTTGTATACATATTAGGAACTGTAAACTTAGGGGATATGGCAGTGCCATCCAAGTTGAAAGCATTCTTGGCATAAACAAAAGGCAGCATTAAACCTTTACCCATGTGTTTTACGAGTAAAGGGTTGGAAACTAATAGGAATTTTGTATTCTTCATTGTTTGGAGTTCCGCACCCATATATGCGGGAGCACTGACAGATGATTCCATATAGGTGGGTTGTGTGATTTTCAAAATATCATATTTCTTGATACTCTCAGTAACAAAAACGGGTAAAGGTAATTTACCGACAACGCCTACATCAAAGTTACTTGCAGGGTTTTCTCTACAAGTAACGGCTGAATGGAAATAGTGGATATGCTTACTCAGTTTTGCAACGGAGTCTGAATCTAATTGTGTTCCGTCTAATGCACAAGCACATAATGGGGCAACTAGTATTTCAAGCATAGGTTTTCTGCTATCTGTTTCAAGATCATCGAAAAAGGCACGTATTGCCAAACCTACAAGCTGACAGACTTGCATTTCTGTTAAATCGGGTTGCCCAAAACATGAACCCATTAATTCAGTCATGTATTCCATGTTTTCAGGATTTAGGCAGAGTTCGTTCACAAGCCAAAGGGCACATTCTGTGATTTGTAGGCGAAAAGATGTTTCATCTATATCAAATTCAATGGCATCGCTTGGTAGCTTCAATTCAGCTAGGGGCATATCAGGGTTGGCAAGAGATGGCATACGGAGAACTTTTAACTCGATAGTTGTGCTGCCGTCAGTTTTTGCTATGACTTTGATTTGCTTTTCTAAACGAAACACATTAAGCATAATACGATTGTTCAATTCGGTTGAAATGCTCTTTAATAAATCTTCCATTTTGGGTTACCTTTCTAGTTTTTTTTGGGGAATATTGTTGAAACATCGAATGCGGGAAATAGTCTTTCCATAGAAGTAACATTACCACTACCTAGAATGTCTGTTAAGATACTCTTACAGGCTTGTAATTCACTTTGGGAAATTGTGTGGATATAGGTTTCGAGCCTTTCAACAGAATGTGTCGAAACATTAGCAAGACTAACGAAACCTAATTTAATACCTTCGTATGCATCTTTTTCTGTTCTGTCCTTAGTAGATTTGATTTCAACACAAACACCCTGTGCAAGTGGTGGGGCAACAAATCTTCCCCCAAATGTTGTTAGGGGGGCTACGCAAATCAAACCTGTTTGGTCATTGTGCTTTTTGTCGGTAAGAACCAAATAAGGTCTTTCGGGTTTATGTGCCATTTCGCCAATAGCATACAGACTATGCCCATGCCTATCTTTAGCACCGATTTCAGGAAGGTTTAAAGTCCAAATACTACCCACATCCACAATGGGAGAACCATCTGCGTTCCTACTTTGAAACCTTTTGAAAAGCTTGACATTAGTCGCCTTGTAATTGAAAGTGCTAGGATTCATGCGAGTTGGTGTGCAAGGACCTTGAAATATGTTTGTCATATAAATGCCTTTGATGATAAGAAACAAACGAAATTGTCATTTCTTGTATAGTGTGATAACACGCTTTTTTAGTGAAATCAATACTAAAAGTATAAAATCATACAAATAATGTAAAACATTATACTACAATGTTTCCTATTAAATCTTAACCTTATTAAACAAAGAGGTATCATATGAACACTAAAACACATATTTCTAAACCCAAAATAGTGCCTATCCGACAGAGGACTCAATTTTCCTGTGTAGCTTCGTCTGCAACAATGTGTCTAAATGCTTTTGGTTATAACCTAACAGAAGACCAAGCAGATCGCTTTTTTATCCAAGCTGAACCATTTGTGGGGGCATCTTGGGATGATCTTATGGGATGTATGCAATATTTTGGGTTGAGAACTACACTTGTTGTGCCATCCACTGTAAGACAATTGAAAACTTGGATTGAGGCGGGTTCTCCTGTGATTATATCTTGGAATCCTGAAGGGAAACAATGGTCACATTCATCTGTTGTTTTTGATGTGTTAGAAAAAGATGGAAAACTTTTTGTCTGTGTGGCTGACCCCAATATTTCTAATCCCACACAAACCGTTAGGGTCTTGCCAGAAGATGATTTCTATAAATGTTGGTATTCTTTCGGTCGCAAGGGTGTTGTTATCCGTAGACCTGCAATGAGAATCGAAAGAGAAATAGACGGCAATGGTAAACAGACAATGGGTGGTTTTAGGGTTTACTAAATTTGACAGTGTTGTTTTTATAGCATATTATCGGATTATTGGTGTGGTGTGATGTTATGTTATATCATGCCCCATTTTTAACAAATTTATACTTTTTTTTTCACAAAGCAACCAAATAGATAGGTTTTTACAATGAGCCAACACAAATCTAGCTTATTACACAACAGATTGTTTTTGATCTCCGTTTATATTTCTTTTGCTAGACTAACAAGCAAAGACTTTGAAGTTATTCCCACATATTCCCATGAAATGGGTATTTTGTTCTTGGATTTACATAGTAAATTCTGTAAGAACACAAGAATCGGTGTTTCTGTCATGAGTACCAACACTGAGTATGGGGTAGATTCTTTCCGTGTTGAGATTGGTCCAAACACCCCTTTGGCTCAAGACCATTCAAAATGGCATTGGACTCAAGAGGATTCCGCAACTACAGATAGTCGTTTGATCGGTAAAACATGGAAAGAAAAAGTAGTTAATATAACCAATGCGATTGAAGTTGCTTTGGAAAAAGTAGGCATCACTCTTTAAGAGGTGCGATAAATATAAGAATTGAACTAGGCGGTAAGTGACATCGCAATGGCGATTTCTAGTCTACAAACCAATTCATAGAAATACACAATATAATAGGTAAGTTGTAGTAATTGCTTTGAGTTCTTAGCATCATACTTATAGGGGTATGTTTCCAATTTATCCATAATGTAATACATCAAAACTTCAATGGGTCTTGTTAGTGTTTGATATTTGTCTTGCTCGAAAACAAGGTGGGAATAAGGTGTTTCTTTTTCATTCCTTGTTCTGATTTCATTTAGACATTCAAAAAGACCCAACAACCCCTCAACAGCTAAATCGATATCTAGCTTTGGGATTTCTTCATCTTTGAAAAAAGCTTCTTTGAATTTTTGAACATTTTTAGGCGAAGTTTTGGGTAGACCCCCTACAAAAAGCCCTTGGCTTAGTTCCACGATGTTTTCTAGTATATTTTTGAAAATGTCGCTGAAAGGGGCTAGGTCTTTCTTGATGTTTAGTTTACTACCAATGGACGCTTGACTACATTTTGTTGATAGTTCTCGAATATCGACACCAATCTGGGCATAATCGGAAACTTGTTTTTTGAATCCAAGATAATTCAGTTTTTTCTTATCTTTGGCTGATAGATAAAACAAGTCTGTGGAATAACTATCCACAAGCACAAAAAAGCTTAGGGCTCTTGCCCCAAACTCAAAAGTGTTTTCTGCAATTTCTGTGAAGTAGTTTTGGAGTTCCTTATAGGTTATACGAATCCCTTCTACTTCTAAAAACTTGTTGAAAAGCTTTGGAAGTTCGTTTTTCTTGCTTGGAACATCCAAAGCATCCCTAAATAATGTCATATACCTATTAGGTAAGCTGTTTGTAGAAGTTAGGGATATGAAATCTTGAAGAATCACGCTTTGTAGCCCCATAAGAATAACATTCAGTGCAGTATTGTCCCCTTGTTCTAGCAGGCAAGTTTGTATTTCCCTTGAGTTTTCTTGCGTGAAAGAACTGATCGCATCATAAAATTTCTTGTTATTTTCAAATGGTGTGTCTTGTAAGAGACCTTTAGAAACATTTTCCCTTGTATGGTCACGGGCGATGATTTCACAAAGGTTATGTAGAGGTGTCATTGATGCAAGGTCTAAGCACACAGAAGTTAGGTATGCATGGAGATATGTCATGCCCACATTTGTTTCCCCTGAACGATACAAATATACATCGTCAATGAGTGCGACATCTAGTGCTTTTTCTAGGAATTGTTCTGATATTTCAGCCGCACTTTCTGAGTTTATGTCTTCAATAACACCTACCAAATGCAAACAGTGTGCGATCTGCCCTTTAAGCAAAGCCCTAAATATCAATTCACCATTTGGCGTATTTTCCCCAAAAATTAGCGTAAACTTTTCGGTTGTGTCGGGGCTATTTGAATGTGTTGTTGCGGCTAAGGATTTTCGATTATCGAACAACCCAAAGTCACTCATAGATTGCTCAAAGCCTAACCCAAGAAGTCCTAGTGCTATAATATCAGGCGTTTCATTTGCCTTACGACTTGTGAGGGAATGAGGGTGTAAATGGACGTATAGTAAATGGTGGGTATATGACCCCGCCATAAAATCTCTCTCTAATAACTCATCGTATGAGTTTAAGATTGTTTGATTGATCCTAAACCTAAATGTTTCTGTGATATGTGTAGTCAACCCCTCATGTAGTGTCAGTGCTAGAGCCAATTTGAATACTTTTTCATAAGTCTTATCTTTGAAGAAAGCTAATTCGCTTGGGATATTTTCAAGCCTCTTAGATACAAATTTCTCATATTCTACCTCCCCTATGTATTCATCTTCTTCACTTTCCATAAGTCTTATCGAATCCTTGTTCCATAGGGACACGAGTTTGAGGGCATCTGTCATACAATCGTCGATAAACTCCACGATACCCTTTGTCATTATAGAATTTTTTGAAAGTTCTTTGAAATAGAAGGGTTTATATGTTGGGAAAAGTTGCAAATACTTTTTTATACATTCTGTTTCAAGCACATAAACCGACTGTAAAGAAAAGCCTCTTAGAAGTTTCGCTCTTGTTGTGTCTTCATTAAACGCAATCCTAGATTGTGCATAAGTTCCTGCGAAAGACGCATTTTTGAATTTACTATCTTCAAGGATTTCAGTGATGATAGGCTTTCTAAATGATTCGGGTAATTCATCTTCTAGTCCCGCAATGAAATTGGATGTATCTAGTATCCTACGAATGGCTATCGCTAGGTCTTTTTGACAATGTATCCTATACACTGAACGGAAAAAGCATTTAGTCGCATATTTCAAACCCTCAGCACTCGTGCCTTTGGAAAACATTTTCTTGTAAGGCAAACTCACAACCATTTTGACTTTGGAAAGGTTTTCTACACCATCTTCATGGGCAAACCTAATGCTGATGTTTTTGGGGTCTTCAATATCCGCCTCTAAGAGAAATACCACACGGAATTCTACTTCTTCGGGCAGAAAGTGTAAGGCTTCATTGGGGTGTAGGATTTGGTAGAACTCTTTATCTGTTGGAAATCTAAACTTCTTGCCTGAATCAATTTCGATTGTAGTCCTATCGATAACAGACCATGTTTCAGGGTTATTGATGTCAAAAGTAATGTCTAAGGTATTTTGAATTTCAGTAGGCAGAATGTCTTTTTTGTGGATATCTTCAACGGTATTCACGATTGCTTGTAGTTCATTTGTGAGATTATTGAACAAAAATTCCTTCTCAAAAAAATCTTCCATTTCCCAAGTTTCGCTGACATCTTCCATAAAAGAGCCAAATATCTCTGCGTCTTTTGGGGGTAAGGATTGACCTTTTAACGATTCTTCAAATAAAGGTTTTACACACTCAATGATTGTTCGTTGCATTTGTAAATTCTCCAAATATGTGTTATGGAATAGGTGCAAACATTCTTAACATACCTACATCATATCTGCAAAAAATAAAGGGCTTATTTCATGTTTTCTAGTTTAACAGTAAAAAAACCTATCGGCATGACATCTGATTTCCATGTAAATTTCGTGACTTGTAAAAAGGTTAAGCATAGAGTGAATGATGTTATATCATCTAGGTATGGTTCGGTATTGAAAAGGTGTGTTGTTTTTAGCACTGATCTAAAACTAGAGCCAATATTTGAGCCTTTGAAATTCTTCTTGGAAATAGATGAAATACTTGAGGGTTGTGGGGGTATGGAATACCTCATGGAGTTTGTGATTAATAATGTTGCTTATGAATATACTTTGAGTTTTGATGAAATTGGAAAAGGGGTTAAGGAACGCCTTGTGAAAATCACAGAGACCGATATGGTTGTTCCTATGTCAGCAGAAGTTCGTAAGTGGTTATGTGATCATATTGTTATAGGAGATAAAAGAGGTAAGAAACCTAAAGAGGCTCTATTGCTTATTTTGGATTACCCCAAAACCCCCTTGCTATACCTACATACCGAAGGACAGGTTTTATTTACTTCTAATAATTTGAGTTTGGCAGACAAGACTTATCTATATGCAGATGAAATATGGCTAGATGGTTCTTCGGAAAATACGGAATGTGGCTTGATAAGTATTATAGAATATAAGGATTGGCAAGATTTTGAACATGAATTACATAAGGCGATTTCTGATGGTCGTTTTGTCGATTTAGGCGAACGGGTGGTAATGAACAAAGTCGAATAAAAAGTTGACATAGGTGGGGTAATCATTTAATGTTTCTTACTTCTTCTCTGACCCAATATGTATTATTTTACCAAAGGAAAAAAATGAGAAATGAACATGAAAAGGGTGCATTCGGCATTAAGCCTAGTGCTGATTCTGTGATGAACGATAAAAACTTTGTATGGTATTTTTCAAGTGTCACATCTCGACTCAAAGCACTCGAAGAGACCTATATGAAGGTTATTGACCGGGGTTTCGTAGATTTAGCGTCTGTCCAAGCTTTGGGTGAAATCCAAGAGATTTGTTTTGTATGGGAGGGGCAAGTTCAAAGTTCCCCAAATTTGCTAGATATGTTACTTGTTTATCGAGAACGAGCAAATATTGCTATTGCCTGCTTAGGTGTTGGTGATGAAGAGATGATTGAGTGGGCAAATATCGTAGAACGTAATCGTTTTGCTTTCGAGGAACTCTATGCCTTAAAATATGAACCTTTTTATCTTGAACAAAGACTTGTCAATATTTTGAAAGATAAGGGGTTAGGGGATTTCCAATTGAACACCGAAACACGACTTTATGCTAATTTGCTATATGAACTACGAGAGTCTGTGATTCTTTCTATCAAGAAAGTTCAGGATACACATCCAAAACTATATAATAAATTGTTGGGTATCTTGGCTGATACAGACATTGAAGAATGTGTCAAAGGTTTTGATGAAAGGATTTTTAGGTTGTTGTTTGTAGGTCATTTAAAGAGCAAGGGTATGGGGGTTTCTCTCCAAGAGGGTATTGACGACCCTATCTTAGATAGCTTTGTGGAAATGGAAAAAGAAAGATCGCTCAAATTAGATTCCTTGAGAGATATGTTACCCGCTTTAGAAAAGAAAATACTCAATCTCACAATGTCTCAAGAACTTGTAGATAAACAAGCAATTGTGGTTGTGGTATCTGAATTCGTGAAAAAAGCGAATGAAACACTATATGCGAGTGGTCTTGCAAAAAATGTCCGAGCACAATTCGATCAAATGGTTGCCAAAGCCAATAGGTTGTTTGATTCTAGGTATGTTAGTCGTGATTTGATTGCCGTAATTAGAAAAGGTGAGTTCTTTGTGAATATGTGGTCGAGTGTTTTGGAAAGATTGGGTTACAGAGAAGAGGCTTTGATGCTCAAACTAGATTTTAGAGGTGCAGATTTTCGAGGACTGATTAGTCATATCGAAGTTTCAGGAATTAAATTAGAGTGGATGGCGATGAGAATGGAAGGGTTTAAAATGCAACAAGCTAGAATCCAAGAGATTTCCGAAAAAATCAAAGACGACCACACCCCACTTACTTTGATTGCTGTTTTGGATTCTATGGATGTAATTGTTCGAGAGGTCGAACAAATGTGTAATAAAACATCAGAGATTGATCGGGCGATTATGAAATATTTTAGGGAACAATATATCAAAAAGAGTTAGCAAAGCCTTTTGGGTGTAATTTTTTTTATAGTTTTTTTAATTTATGCTTGAGGTATTTTTTCACAATCAGTAAATTTAAAGAAATTGCATGAAACATGATTCAAAACTACTTTTCTGTGAAAGGTGAAAACAATATGCATTACGGTGAATTTTCTGGCGATATGCCAATGAGTGCCCTCCAAGCTTTTGGTGGGTATATGTCTATGGGTGGAGTTGCTACA